>Ga0180429_10001540_pt1 | contig 19569 bp, 19 predicted proteins | sample SS_ome_FD_132428 | JGI IMG/M metagenome (GOLD analysis project Ga0180429, IMG submission 132428) | Hypersaline lake sediment archaeal communities from the Salton Sea, California, USA - SS_1_S_1 metaG | ecosystem: Environmental > Aquatic > Non-marine Saline and Alkaline > Hypersaline > Sediment ...
AAAATATTATATTACAGATACTTATTCGGAAAATACGCCAAAAATTATGACACAAAGCACGGGCCAACACAAGCTGAGGCGCCGGACGTCTAATTTGGGGCCATTATCATTTAGTATTGACAATTCTGTAGGATTCGGCTATGTTACCAAGATGGATCCAGATGGAGGAACAGCAAGAAATATGCCCACCCCGGAAGAAGATGTGGTCAGGAAATCGGAGATTGCCGACCGACTGCGCGCCACCGGGCTGAAGGCAACGCCCCAGCGGATCCTGATCTACCAGGAACTGATGTCCAGGACGGATCATCCCACGGCTGAAGATCTCTATTCAGCTGTAAAGAAGATCCACCCGACCCTTTCATTCAACACAGTGTACCACACGCTGCAGGCCCTCACGGAAAAGGAAATGATCGGCGTAATCCGGCCGGTCGTGGATGCTGCCCGTTATGACCCGATCACCGACCTTCATGGCCACTTTATGTGTTCCAAGTGCAAGCGTATCGAAGATCAACTCATGGAAGACCCCAACCTGAAACAGATCGATTCGGACGTAAAGGCGTCCGGCAGGTACTGGATCGTACAGAGCCAAATCCTTTGGGTGGGGCTTTGTGAATCATGCGGAAACGCGAGCAAGCTTGACGGAAGAAAACCGAGTTAGTCGTTCCTGAAGAGCCACAAACCGGAGATCCCAGCGGAGATCCAAAACAAGGAGGAGAACGGAACATGGCAGATGAGAAGAAGGCACCGAAGAGCGTAGATCCGGGCAGTATACCGCTGATCGAGAAGGCCGAGAAGGATGGAATCTCGACGATTTTCGACCGCGCGGACAGCATGAAGCCCTGCAATATCGGGGTGCAGGGGACCTGCTGCAAGGTCTGCTCCCAGGGGCCGTGCAGGCTTCCCTTGCCGAAGAAGGGCATCGAAGGGGAAGACACCCGCATGGGGCTTTGCGGAGCAACGGCCAACACCATTGCCGCACGTAACTTCATCCGGATGATCGCGGGAGGGGCCGCCGCCCACTCGGATCACGGCCGAGGCGTGGCAGAGGTCTTCCTGGCAGCCGCCAGGGGCGAGACAGCGGACTACAAGATCCAGGACACGAAGAAGCTCCTCGAGGTGGCCGAGCTTTTTGAGGTCCCGGTCACGGTTGGAGAGGGCGACGACGAAAAGCCCAGGGACACGAAAGAGATCGCCGTGGAGGTCGGGGAGAAGGCCCTCGGCGAATGGGGCAAGCAGGAGGGTGAGATCTATTTTGCCAAGAGGGCGCCCAAGGCTCGTTACGATCTGTGGAAGAAGCTGGGTGTCGTGCCCCGCGGGATCGACCGGGAAATCGTCGAGATCATGCACCGCACCCACATGGGCGTGGACCAGGACTACAAAAACCTCATGCGGCAGGGAAGCCGGGCCGCCATCGCCGACGGCTGGGGCGGCTCCATGATCGCCACCGACCTCCAGGACATCCTGTTCGGTTCACCCGTGCCGATTCACGGAAACATCAACCTCGGTGTACTCAAGGATGACGAAGTGAACGTGGTCATCCACGGCCACGAGCCGCTGCTCTCCGAGATGATCGTCATTGCCGCCAGAACCCCGGAAATGCAGGAACTGGCCAAGAGCAAGGGGGCCAAGGGGATCAACCTGGCCGGAATGTGCTGCACGGCCAACGAAATCCTGATGCGCCACGGCCTGCCCGTTGCCGGCAACTATCTCCAGCAGGAGCTCGCCATCATCACGGGCGCGGTCGACGCGATGGTTGTGGATGTCCAGTGCATCATGGAAAACATCGCCAATGTGGCCAAATGCTTCCACACGAAGATCATCACGACGAACACGCGCGCCAAGATGGAAGAGGCCAACACGGTGCATATCGAATTCGACGAGCACCACGCCATGGACAACGCCAAGGAAATCGTCAAGACCGCCATCGATAACTTCCCCAATCGCAGGGCCGAGGTGCTGATCCCGGATGCGCAGTCTCCCATGGTCGCCGGCTTCACCTACGAGTCGATCGAATATCATCTGGGTGGAACCTTCCGCGGCACGTACTTCACGCTGAACGACAACATCATCAACGGTCGGATCCGCGGCATCGGCGGCGTGGTGGGCTGCAACAACGCGCGGACCGTGCACGACAGCGACCACCTAATCGTCGTCAAGGAGCTGCTGAAGAACGACGTCATCGTGCTGACCACGGGCTGCAACGCCATGGCCTGCGGCAAGGCCGGCCTGCTCACCCCGGAGGCTGCAAAGGAATTCTGCGGGCCCGGGTTGGCAGAGGTCTGCGAGACCGTGGGCATCCCACCCGTCCTTCACATGGGCTCCTGCGTGGACAACAGCCGGATCCTGATGGCTGCCACCGGCGTGGTCAATGCCGGGGGACTGGGCAACGACATCAGCGACCTGCCGGCCGCCGGCTCCGCCCCGGAGTGGATGAGCGAGAAGGCGATCAGCATCGGCCATTACTTCGTCGCCTCCGGCGTCTACACGGTCTTTGGCGTGGGCCTGCCGGTCACGGGCGCTCCTGTGTTTCAGGACTACATCTTCAACAAGCTGGAAGGAGAGCTGGGTGGAATGTGGGACCTCGAAGTGGACCCGGTCGAGCACGCAAGGAAGATGATCGCTCACATCGACAAGAAGCGAAAAGAGCTGGGCATCGACAAGGCCCGCGAGCGGGTGCTCTTCGACATGGAAGCCCGTAGAAAGCTGGATGAAGACGTGGCCTGATAAGGGTCCGCTCTTATTCTGCTGAGGAGAAACATCTGCCGCCGGGGAGGCATCTAATCCCCGGCGGCTTTTTTTCTTCATTTGCACCGCCGCTCATGGGTACGATCGCAAGAGGAGCCCTATTCGATGAACCTCCACGCACTCACGTTCGAACAGATCTTGCGGGTCTGCGGCTCTCTGGAAGACCCCAAGGAAATCAAGGTCATGATAGAGGCCCTCGAGGTCCTCGAGAGGAACCTTCTTTATCGGCGGAAGGAACTCACCGGGATGTTGAACGGACTCGAGATTCGAGAAGAGCGAGAGAGGCAGGAGCAGCGCCGGGCCGTTAAGGGCTCCCTGCGGGTGGTTCGTAACAGCACAGAGGAAGATGGCTCCGAAGAGGAAACGAGTTAGGGATCAGGGGTCGGGGGTCAGGGAAAAGGGCAAAAGTGAAAGGCCCCGCCTCTCCGCCCATGAAGAGAGCGAAGCAACTCAATCGCGGAATTTGCATGGAGCCGCAGGCGACGTGACAATCCCCCGGCACCTTGACCGTCATGCCTGCGAAGGCAGAAATCCATTGGCTTCAATGGCTCAAGGGAGAGGGAATGCACCTACTGCAGTTTCATCCAGAAATCTCTGAAGAGATGGGCTGAGAGGAAATAGCCGAGAGGAACGTTCACGAAAACCCCGATGGTGAAGGCCCAGAAGGGCTGCCAGCCGAACATCAGGAGTTCCTTGAATCGGGTGGTCAGTCCGATGCAGAGAAAGGTGAACACAAAGGTCCAGGTACGCAGGGTCTTGATCGGCTTGATCAGATCTCCCTTGATCTGGGCGAAGGCCTCACCCGACTCTGCGCCGTAAGCCTTGACGATGAACGTCATGATGATCGATGCGGCAACGAAACCGATCACGAACTTGGGAAACCGCTCCCAGATCACCCCGATGCCCACCCTCTGGCCGCTGCCTCCCCCCTCCCGCTTCTCCCAGACCGTCACGGCCACGATGGAGAGCACGAAACACCAGATCCCGATCCAGATGTCCCGGCCGATGACCTTCATGAGGGTGAAAGACTGAATGGCCGACTCCTCCCCGATGGCCGCAGCCGCCGCATAGCCCGCAGCATCCGCGAATTCGGAAGTGCCGATCCAGGCCCCGATCACAGGGGCGGCCAGCCCCATGGCCCTGCCTGCCAGGGGGATGAAGAAGATCATGACGATCGCCCACAGGGAGACGATGGAAATCCCGATGGCGATGTGCTCTTTCCTTGCCTTGACCGAGGCACCCACAGCGATCGCGGCGGACACGCCGCAGATGGATCCTGCGGCACCGAGGACCGAGCCGAACCGGGGATCGTGCTTGAAGATCCTCGTGGAGGCAAAATAGATCGTGAACCAGGTCGTGAGGGATACGATGGTGGCCTGCAGGAATGCGATCGGACCTGCGCTCACAATGAGCGTCAAGGGAAGCGTTGCCCCGAGAAGCACGATGCCCGTCTTTATGTAGTACTCTGTCCGCAGGGAGGTCTCGAACCACTCCGGCATCTTCACAAGGTTTCCCACGAGGAGCCCGATGATCAATGCCAGAAGAGGGGCCTCGAGGTTGTACTCCTTGGCAAACAAAGAGTTGCTCAGCACCAGGATGACAACGGACGAGACGAAGATGATCACGAACCCGGGGACGAATTGCTCGACCCTCAGGCCCATTACCTTGATGCTGAAGGTGAAGATGGCCAGAAACCCGCCGAAGAGAACCAGGTAGCCAATCCATGCAGAGCCCAGGTGGGCGGCGACCTTGCTTGCTTCCGACCATTTGGGAGGCGCCACGGCAAAGAACTTCAACACATGCCCCAAACCCGTGGCATACAGGATCAGGCTCAGGAAGATGATGCCGAGCCCGAGCCAGACGGCCCACCAGTCTTCCTTCAGCCACAACTCCGACCATTTGTTCTTCTCATCGGCCATGATGTGTCCCCCCGGCATGGAAGCCTGCTCATACGATCAGGCAGATTCTGAGATCCATCACGTTGGTGTTGGTGGGCCCTGTGATCAAGAGGTCACCCAGGGCGTCGAAGAAGGGATAGCTGTCGTTCTCATCCAGGGTTCGACCCGGATCCCTGTCCAAGGCCTGCCCTCGTTCCACGGTAGTGCCGTCGGCGAATGCCCCTGCAGCATCCGTGGGTCCGTCCGTCCCGTCCGTCCCGCCACTGAGAAAGAAGATCCGATCCTCTCCCTGGATGTGCAGGGCCACGGCGAGGGAGAACTCCTGATTCCTTCCCCCCTTGCCCTTTCCTTTGAGCGTAACCGTCGTCTCGCCTCCGGAGAGGATACAGGCGGGGGGTGCAAGAGGAAAGCCGGTGGCCAGAACCTCGCGGAAGATCGCGGCATGAACGTGGGCCACCTCGCGGGTCTCTCCCTCGATACGGGTTGACAGGATCAGCGGCGTGTAGCCCAGGGACTCTGCCTTACGACTTGCCGCGAGCACGGCGGAAAGGCTGTTTCCCACGATCTCGTTCTGGACCCGTTCGAAGACCTGCTCTCCCTCCTTGGGGGTCTCCGGAAGGGCGCCTTTCGCGCCCGCCTCGATTCTCTCCGAAACCGACGCGGGAAACCGGTCGGCGAGGTCGTACCGTCTTATGATCTCGAGGCACTCGCCAAAGGTCGAGCGGTCCGGCACGGTCGGGCCGGAGGCGATTACGTCGAGGGGGTCTCCCACCACGTCCGACAGGATCAGGGTGACCACGGTGGCCGGCCAACAGGCCCTTGCAAGCTGCCCACCCTTGACCTTTGAGAGGTGCTTTCTGACCGTGTTGATCTCTTCGATGGATGCCCCGCAGGCCAGCAACTCGGAAGTGGTTGCCTGCTTCTCCTCCAGGGTGATGCCCTCTGCGGGCGCAACGAGCAGGGCGGACCCCCCTCCCGAGATCAGGCAGAAGACGAGATCCCTCTCCCCTGCCCGGCTCGCAATGCTCGATATTCCCTCGGCCCCGGCAATCCCCTCTTCATCCGGGATCGGGTGCCCGGCCTCTTTTGTCTCGACCTTCTTCAGCGGAACGGTATGGCCGTACTTGACCGTTATCCTCCCGCTCGTGAGCCGGTCTCCCAGGATCTCTTCCATGGCCGAGGCCATCGGCGCGCCCGCCTTGCCGGCGCCTATGACAAAGATCCGTTCATAGTCCTCCAGCCGATAGGATCGCCCGGCAACGAGCAACTCGCCCCCATCCCTGCTTACGGCCTCTGCAACCGCTTCCATCGGATCGACCGCCCCGAGCCCGGCCCGGAAGATCGCTTCAAGATGTCCTCGATAGGCTTCTTTGCCCATATTTCACCTTGGGTATTAGGTATTGGGTATTAGGTATTAGGTTTTAGGTATTAGCCCGCCCCCATCCCCCTACTACAACTTGAGCAGATCACGGGCATTCTCTCCCAGAATCCTTTTCTGCAAATCCGCCGACAGCCCCCCCTCCTTCATCTCCTTTCGATACCGGGACGGGCGAATCAACGGAAAGTCGCTGCCGAACAGGATCCGCTCCGGGCCCAGGATGTCCGCTGCGATCCGGTAGATCTGGGGGTAGTAGAGAAACGGGGATGCCGCGGTATCATAGTAGAGAGATTGCACCCGCTTTGCCACGCTCTTCATCAATTCGTAGAAGAAGAGACCGCCCCCCCAGTGCGCAAGGACCAGGGTCACCCCCTCGGTCTGCTCGACGAATCCCCAGAGATCGCGAAGCCGCATGTCCGTCTTGCCCGGGTACGTGTGCCCTACCGACTCGTTCGCATGCAGGAGGAGAGGCGTGCCGGACGCCCGGGCGACTTCTGCGAGGGACAGCAGTTGGGACCACTGCCTCTTCCCCATGCCGGAGGTGTAGAAGGCCACCTCTCCAATCCCCTCCATCCCGTTTTCAATGGCATGGGCCGCCCTGCGGACCGTCTCTTTTCCCCCTGCAAGGGAAGGGGTGTAGAAGGGCACGACTCGGTCGGGGTAGCGCGCCTTTGCGTCCAGGAGATAGTCATTCGCCATCCGACAGATGCCCGCATCCGCCCACGGAAACCCGAACACGACCGCCTTGTCCACCCCTTCCTCGTCCATCGCCTCCACCAGCCCCTCTGCGTCCACCATTCGCGCACCCGGGTTCTCGTAGATGTGGGCAAAAGCCGGATCCCGGTCCGCATAGTCCTGTCGCCTTCCGATGACATCCGGAGGGAAGATGTGGGTGTGAAAATCAACGATCATGTCGCCAACTTTTGACAATCCATGTCCATTTGTAATAATAGGGGCCTCTTGTCTCTCCTGCAGGATATACTCTTTTGGCGCAAGATTTTCCAGCCCCACATCGAAGAACAGCCCGTGCGGTCTTGGTCTGAGCTGTTCGAAACGGCCGTGCCGACCTTTGTCAACGCAAAGAAACAGGAAGAGGAGATTTCTCCATGAGCGAACAAACCGTCCTGCTCTCCGAGCTGTCCGAGGGCGTCCTGACGCTGACCCTGAACCGTCCCGAGGCCCTGAATTCCTTCAGTCGAGAACTCTTGAACGCCCTCGGCGTCGCCATCGAGGACGCGAACTTCAACCCGGGCGTCCGTGTGGTGATCCTCACCGGGGGGGCCGGGAAAAAGGCTTCCTTTTCCACAGGCGCGGATCTCAAGGAGCGCGCAACGATGAGCGAGGACGAGGTCAAGCGTTTCCTCTCCAACATCCGCAAGACCTTCACTGCCGTGGAGAACATGAAGCACCCCGTGATCGCAGCGATCAACGGGTTTGCCTTTGGCGGCGGACTGGAACTCGCCCTGGCATGCGACATCCGGATCGCGGCAGAGGAGGCCCAGATGGGCCTTACCGAGACGGGCCTGGCCATCATCCCGGGGGGAGGCGGAACACAGCGGCTTCCCCGGATCGTGGGGCTCGCCAAGGCAAAAGAGCTGATCCTGACGGCTCGCCGCATCAAGGCGGAAGAAGCGCTCGCCATCGGGCTCGTGAACAGAGTGGTGTCCGGTGATCAGCTTCTCGACGCCTGCCGGGAGCTTGCAGGCGAAATCGCCAAGAACGGGCCGATCGCCATTCAGCAGGCAAAATTCGCCGTGAGCAAGGGAATGGATGCGTCTCTGGAGGTTGGCTTGAACATCGAATCCGTGGCGTACTGGCACTGCATCCCGACGGAAGATCGACTGGAAGGGCTCAAGGCCTTCAAGGAGAAGCGCAAGCCGGTCTACAAGGGGCGCTAGCGGCGTGACTTGGAAATATCGCCATGTTTCGCGAGAGGCTCGCCGTTCGGTGCCGTCCAGGGCTCCCTCTCCGATTTGCTTGGGCTCCGTCTCCCTCTCCCCCGAAGTCGCCCGGCACAAATCTCCGAGGGAACCCTGGACGGCACCGAACAACCCGGGCCATGAAATGGAAACATGGCGATATTGCCAAGTCACTTCAAGGGAGCTCGATGTATTGTCCGCCGTCCGACCTGCTCGGGTCTAGCGGAAACCAGTGTTCGTCCGCTTGGAGGTAGGGAATGGGAAGGAAAGAAGATCTGAGTGCTGACGACGCGGCGCGTGGAGGAAATCTCTGGCGGATGGTTCCGTCGAGGGTGAACCTGCGTGACGTGACTCTCCGTGATGGGCTGCAGTCGGAGAGTATCGTCATGGATCTGCAAGACAAGCTCTCTCTGACGGAGGTGATGATCGACGCAGGGATTCGGGAGATGGAGGTCACGGCTTTTGTGCACCCCGGCAAGGTACCTGCAATGGCGGATGCGGAAAGGCTCTGGCTGGCTCTGCCGAGGCGGCCGGACGTGTCTTTTTCGGCCCTTGTCTTTAATCCGAGGGGCCTGGACCGGGCACTCGAAGCGGGTGTCGACCGCATCGCCGTCGTCGTGTCCGCCAGCGATGCTCACTCGAGGAGGAACACGGGCAAGAGTATCGAGGCGTCGTTGGAAGAGGCTCTGGAGGTGCTCGCGCGCGCGGCTAGGGAGGGGGTCACGACCCGTGCAGGGGTCATGAGTGCCTTTGGCTGCCGACTCGAGGGCCGCATCCCTGCTGAGCGTGTAACCCGCATTGCCCGGGCCTTAAACGAGATGGGCCCGGAGGAGATGACCCTGGCGGACACCTCCGGTACCGGTGACCCCCGGCAGATTCTCGAAAGGGTCGCTTCCTGCCAGGACTTCCTGGGCGGGGTCCGGATCTCCCTGCATCTCCACGACGCAACAGGCTGGGCCCTGGCCAACCTGTTGGCGGCGCTGCAACTCGGGGTCGAGACCTTTGACGTAACCCTGGGTGGCTTGGGAGGCTGTCCCTTCCTGCCGGGTGCACCCGGCAATCTCGTCGTCCATAGGGTTGTCCGGTTTCTGGGCGCCATGGGTATTGAGACGGGAGTGGATCTCGATCGGCTGGAGGGGGGGCTTCAAGCCCTCGAGAAGATGGTGGACCGACGGCTCAGTCAGGATCGAGAATGCTAGTTGGGTATTAGGTGTTAGGTATTAGCTCCCCTCCAAAAGCGCACCCGGGTGGGTGGTTGGGAGGGCTAATACCTAATACCTAATACCCAAGGGGAATCGGGGGGGGAGGTACGCCTAGTGCAAGAAGGATGCAGCTTTCTTCTCTTCGTATGCGATCAGTAGCTCGATCTTCTCATGGACTCTCTTCAGTTTGAGCCAGGCATCTTCGAGTTGTACGACGTGCAGATCCCTCCGTAGGAACTCGACATAGGCGTCCAGGATCAATTCGCTTATCCTGTCGATTCCATTGAAACTCAGGCCGTACCTGAACCAGCCGGACTGCTCTGTTTCCGGATCCGCATCCCTCCAGACAATCCTTGCAGCAAGCGTCAAGCTGTCCGCTCCTGCCGGAAGGGGCAGCTCAAAGGCGATGGCCGATTCAACCTCTCCGAGGGGCTGTCGGGTCTCCAGGAAACAACCCGTCTTCGAGACATTCATGACCCGGTAGGGCAGGAAATGATCTTCACTCTGGGCCTGTACCTGTCTCACGGGAAGCCTTTCGTGCTCTCTTCTCTCCATGTCCCCCCTCATTTTCTGTGCAAGTCGACGATGTGGCGCTCCGCTGCTCGGTTTCAGGAAGCTCCTTCAAATGTTATGCCATCCAGGGGTCTTCCTCGGGGAACGGGAGGATGTGTTCGGTTTCCCTTTGATTATAGTGTCTTACGACGGAAGGTGGGATATAGCAGGAAAGGGGTTTCAGGCCCGCAGACCGGAGAGTCGGCAAGAGTTGTCTCTCGTTTTTGCCAACATGGGGAATTCTTTTCCGTAGTTCCCGTGCCCGTGCCCGTGTGCGTGCCCGTGCCCGTTTTTTCTCCATCAACCGTCAGCCTTTTGCTATTGGCCCACCCTACCCCAATTGTGCGTCCATTCCTTCGGGAGAAGTGGTTGGGAGCTAACAGCCAAGAGCTAACTGCTAACAGCCAGATTCGAAGACGAGGACGATTTATAGGCGCCCGGCTAAGGGACCGCCTTGAGAACCACCAGGGTAATGTCGTCCTGCTGGGCGTCCTGGGGATTTTCCCCACCCATGTGCGCCCGGGCGGCCTGAAGGAGACCTTGAACGATCTCGGCCGCGGGCCTGTGCCGATCCCTCTTGATGCAGTTTGTGAGCCGCTCCATGCCGAAGGGAATACCCTTCTGACTCTCGGCCTCCACGAGCCCGTCCGTGTAGGCGACCAACAGGTCGCCGGGAGCGAGTTCCCAGCGCTTCTCCTCGAACTCCACATCGGGCAGGAACCCGATGGCCATCCCCTCTGCGTCGAGCAATTCCGGCGCATCGCACCCTGCCCGGAAGAGTACCGGGGGGTTGTGTCCTCCATTTGCGTAGGCCAGCCTTCGATCCTCGGGAGAATACAGGAAATACGCCATGGTGATGAAGAGCTCGGAGGACACGAGATCGTTGAACAGGATTCGGTTGACATCCTGCAGGAGCCGGGAGGGTCGCTTGTTCTGAATCGCTTCGCTCTGCAGGAGTCCCCGGGTAATGGCCATCATGATCCCGGAGCTTATGCTGTGCCCGCTCACATCGGCCACCACGATTCCCGCGTTTCCCTCGGGGTCGGGGAAGAAGTCGAAGTAGTCCCCCCCCACCTTCTTTGCGGGCACACAGTGCCCGGCAAGCTCCACGCCCGGTATGTCCGGGGCTTTTCGCGGGAGCAGGTTCCGCTGCACCGTCTCCGCGATCTCCATCTCCTTCTGGATGCGTTCGTTCTCCTTCAGATCGCGAATCAGGATGCTGCTGTAAATCGAAAGGGCGGCCTCCGAGCTTATGGCCGAGACCAGTTTCAAGTCTCCGGCATGGTAGGACCTCTCCCCGGGTTTGTCCGCAAGGTTGATCAGCCCGATGACTTCTTCCTTGACCTTGAGAGGGCTGATCAGCAGGGGAACCGAGAGAAACGAATCGGTCCGATAGGCCCCTTTTCCCGGCGCTATGTCTTTGGGGAGATTCGCAAGATCGTCGATGAGCAAGGGCTTCCCCGTACGGAAGACATATCCGCACACGCCTTTCTCGTAGTCCGTCTCCAGGTCATCCTCGGTCTCTTCGGGCAGGCCCACGGAGGCCATCACGCGCAACCCCTCGCTACCGGGATCCCGGATGAGGATGGACGCCCTTTCCGCACCAATCACATTCAGCGCCTTCCGCAGCACGATTTCGCAGATTTCTCTCGTATTGAATACGGACGCCATCTCCTCGCTGAGCTCGTAGAGCAGGTTCAATTCTTCGTACTTGTTCAAGATCTCGCCGGAGAGGCTGTTGATATTGTACTCCGCGTCGATCCTGTCGTTGATCCACCCGGCAGCCAGCTGAAGACTCTGCCTGGCCTTCCCCGTGTCGGGCTGATTCTTGAGGCAACTCCGGATATCGCCCAGACGCCAGTCCAGGAGGCGGATCTCCTGAACGAGGCCGTACTCCTCGTACTCGCGTCTGCGGGCTTCGCACGGGCATTTCCCCGACTTGCCGTTGCTCCGGTCGAGCAGGGCCGCATCACAGACGTGGCCGTTTCCAGAGAAGGTGGCCAGGGCTCGGCCTTCCGGCCCGTGGAGCACGAAGGGCATCCCGGAGAGGACGGAAAGGGCTTCCAGGAATCCGGAGACCTCTTCGGACCCGAGGATTTCACCCAACGACACACCGGGGGAGTTGTCCCGCATCATCGGACATTCTCCTTCCCACTGACGATCCGCCTCCTCAGGCCTTCGAGCCCTTCCCCGCCGCCATTGTCCATCGTCTCTCCGGAGACCTCCCGGACGAGGCGAAGGCAGTTCCAGCGGGAGCCTCTCCTTTCGTAGGTCACGGAACCCATGATCGTTCGTATCAGAAAGATGCCGTAGCCCCCTTCCTGGGATCGATGAAGATCAGGAGGAGTCACTCCCGCGGGATCGAAACGACCCCCTTCATCCAGGAGGAGAATCTCTATGGAATCGCCTGCCCGCCGCAGACAGACGCCGAGTTTCCCCAAGAAGGAGGCAGGATAGGCATAGCGGACAATGTTGGTGCAGGCCTCTATGACTGCAAGCTCGACCAGGTACCTCTCCTTGCGACTGTCCGGATAGACCTTTTGCAGGGAGAGCCAGTCCTGCACGAACCGGGATATCTCCGTAAGGCTCGCCATTTCGGCCTTGACCCACTTACAGGCCCTTCTCTTCCTTCCCAAGACCGACACCCCTCATTTCGTTCGCACAATGCCCGGAGGGGACCGGTCTGCCGCCGCCTCGAACTTCCAGCACATGCCGGCGCCGTACACGGTCCATGTATCGTTTTCGTAGGTCATTCCCTCGGGCATCTCCGGACCTTCCTTGATGAGCCCCATCAACTCTTCCCCGTTTCTGACCCACTCCGTGCCCTGTACATAATGCTCGCCTATGTGCGCGGCCAGCGCGGCGTTCAACCCGCACATGAACTCCTGCGCGCCCGATTCCTGAACCTCCCGCTGTATGTTGATGTACCGGGGCACGGCAACAACAGAGAGAATGACCAGAACAAGCAGGATCATCAAGAGTTCGATCAGGGTGAATCCTTGGTTCCGCACCATCGACATCTCCTTCCCTTGCGTTCTTGAAGAGCGTCCCCTAACCACCTCTGCTTTTCCGCATATCCTATGTATCGACCAATCGGGCCATCTTGTTGACCGAAAGGGCATCACCTGTTACCCTTTTTGGCGCTCTCACATCGAAAAAGGGGCCGCCAGGTGTCCGGCATGGAGATTCAGGTTGGTGAGCAGGGGAAGGTACAGGTCCTCGCGTGCACAGGAAGGATGGATGCTCAGGTCTCCGGTCTCCTGAAGGACCGGATTCAGGAACTCCTCGACCAGGGGACGACCCGGCTGGTCGTGGACATGGAAGGGCTCGAGTTCCTGGACAGTTCCGGGCTGGGTGCTCTCGTGTCGTGCCTCCGGCGGGTCAAGGAGAAGAAGGGCGAGATCAAGCTGGCAGGGCTTGGGCCGGAGGTCCGTTCCATCTTCGAGATCACCCGGGTCTCACGCCTGTTTCATATCTGCGAGACCGTGCCGGACGCAGTCAAGGCCTTCAAGAAAAAAGACTAGCCTTCCACTACTCGATCAGGGCGTCGTCGTAGTCGTCCGGGGGCTCGAATCCCAACAGGCGGGCAACCGTGGCGGCGACGTTGCTCAGGCCCGCCTCCTCCATGTCCTTCCGCAAGTCGTACTCCCCCGAGTAACCGGGATCGTAGACGATCAGGGGCACGGGATTGAGTGTGTGGGCCGTCTTCACGATCCGCTCTCCCTCCTTCAGGGTGAACATCTCGTCCGAGTTCCCATGATCTGCCGTGACCAGGGCAATCCCCTGCGTCTGCTCGACGATCGCGAGAACCCTCTTCAAGCTCAGATCGACCGCCTCCACCGCCACGACAGCGGCATCCAGGTTGCCGGTGTGACCCACCATGTCGCCGTTGGCGAAATTGATCCTGCCACACCGGTACGCGCAGGCTTCGAGCAATCGCATCGTTTCGTCCGCGATCTCGGCCGCTTTCATCCACGGGCGCTGATCAAAGGGAACCTTGTCCGAGGGGATCTCCACATACAGCTCTCGGGCCTCGTCGATGTAGCCGCTCCGGTTTCCGTTCCAGAAGTAGGTCACGTGCCCGAACTTCTGGGTCTCGGACAGGGCGAACTGGGTCACGTCGCTTGCCGCAAGATACTCCCCGAGGGTTCGATCGATCGCAGGGGGGTTAACCAGGTACTTGCCAGGGATCTTCAGGTCCCCGTCATACTCCATCATGCCCGCGTAGAGCACATCGGGGCGGCGCCTCCGGTCAAAGGGCTGGAAATCCTCCTCTTCGAAGGCCCGGGAGATCTCGATGGCCCGGTCTCCCCGGAAATTGAAGAAGATGACGGCGTCTCCGTCCAGGATCGGCCCCACCGGTCTGCCCTCCCCATCCACCACGACAAAGGAAGGCATGTACTGATCCGTGATGCCCGGCTCTTTCTCCCGGATCGAGCGTACGGCCTCGGCGGCCGTCCGGAACCGATGCGGGGCCTCCCCCAGGACGTGGGCCTGCCAGCCCCTCTCTACCACGGTCCAATCCGCCTCGTAGCGGTCCATGGTGGTGACCATCCTCCCCCCGCCGCTGGCCACCCGATAATCACAGCCCTGATCACGACACAAGCCCGCGAGCATCTCCTCCAGGGGCTCGACATATTCCAGGGCGGATGTGGCCCCCACGTCACGGCCGTCCAGCAGGGGATGGACCCGCAACCGCTTCACCCCCATCTCCGCCACCTTGCGAATCATGGCGAACAGATGATCCACGTGACTGTGGACATTCCCGTCCGAAAGGAGACCGATGAAATGAAGTGTGCCTCCCGCCAGACAGCCGTTTACGATCTGCTCCCAAAGGGGCGTCTTGTAGATCCCTCCCGAGGCGATCTCGCGGTTCACGAGCTTGGCCCCCTGGTCAAAGACCCTGCCTGCCCCAAAGGCGTTGTGGCCTACCTCGGAGTTCCCCATGTCGTCCCAGCTCGGAAGCCCGACGGCCGGCCCGTGCGCCAGCAGCCGCGTGTTGGGACAGGTGGCAAGGAGACGGTCCAGGGTGGGCGTGCGTGCAAGATGGACCGCATTCGACTCATCCTGCCTGCCGATCCCAACCCCATCCATCACCACGATCAGCAGCGGGCCGGGCCTTCCCTGGAATTTCCGCCAAGGTTTGAGTCGGAGTTCTTTCATCTCGCATCCCTCGCCCTGTCTGATCCATGAGTCAAAAAACGTCAGCTCGTCAAAACAATGACATGACCGGCCCAGGGTCCGGGCAGACCCCTGAGGTGATCTTCTTGGCTTTTCAATTTAAAAACAACAATTTATGTCTTTTCGCCCGGGCCGTCCCTTTCCCCCTTCGGCGTGGCACATCCCTTGCTCCATGGTGCAGAATCGTAACGAACATCATGCGCCAACCGACATCGTTCAACCCAGGGGGACGGGGACCATCATGAGCACGCGTTCGATTGCAGAAACAAGTTGGGAGCACACCCGAACAAGGGACTGCCTCGACCGGATGCAGGACGTCGAAGGCATCCTGAAGAGGCTCGCAGATTCCTTCACCGAGGTCAACATTGCAGCCGACTTTCTCCAGATGCGAGCAGACCCTGACTCGGAAGCACCGGAACTGCAGCTCACCTGCCTGATCAAGGAGCGGATCGCCGCGATCCAGGAACAGGTCACCGAACTCTATTACGCCCTGAACCACGAGGCCCACCCTGTCTTGAAGCAATAGTCTCCCCGTACGGGTGTCTTTTCGCCCGAACCGGTCTATAATGGGTCCTTCGCCAACTTTTTGAAGAAAGAACGAACAGGAGACCCATGCCTTGGACCTGAATCTCTACTTGTACATCGCCCTTTTCCTTCTCCTTGTCGGTCTCTTCCTTTTTTCCCTCTTCAGAAGAAGGCAGGAGGAAGCCCGCGAAAAGGACACGGACTTGCCGCCCGGGACAGGGCCGCTCGACCCCAAGGAAGTAAACCGGGGGCCGGGGGAATGAAGCCGATCCTCATTCGCTTCGCAGACGGCTCGTATATCCACGCGGGCCACTTCATGCTCTTCCTGGCCGGCCTGCTGTTCATCCTCCTCCTGGCGATCGAAACGAAGAGGACCGGGGAAAGGGCCGAGAAGATCTGGGGCCTGATGATCCTGCTGTCGATCTCAGCCGTGTACGGGGCCCACATCTTCTACTGGCTCGATTTCCGGAAGGAGTACGGCTATGGTCTGAAGCATCTGTTCATCTTCTGGAAGGGGGGCATGGCCCTCTACGGCGGTGCGATCCTCGCCTTTGTCACGTACCTTCTCTACACCCACTGGCAGAAGATGGATTTCTGGAGAACCGGGGATCTGCTGACCCCTCCGGCAGCCCTGTTCGTCTTCTGCGCCCGGATCGGGTGCATCCTGTCAGGGTGTTGCCACGGGCGTGAATGCAGGTTCGATTTCCCCTTTGCCATGCCCGCCAGGCCTCCCACAGGACCGATTGTGAGGGACACACCTCTGTATCCGACCCAGCCGGCCTTTGCTGCATCCGCGCTTCTCATTCTGTTGGTTCTATGGGCGAGATGGAAGAGGAGGAAATTCGACGGCGAGATCGCTCTCATCGGGATACTGATGTACTCGGTTACTTCATTTGTGATCGAGTTCTACCGGGGGGACCTCCGGGTCCTCTACCAGATCCTCGGAACAGAGATTTCCCAGAACCAGGTCATCAGTGTGAACCTCTTTCTTGCAGCCGTGATCCTCTACTTCTACCGGAGGAAAGAAGCGACGCGGTGCCTGTAACCCTCCCCTGGGCTTCCCCTCCTTCAGCAATGTTGCACACGGTTGGACTGCCTCCCGCTCATGGACGACGTGGCTGGTTGCGTCAGGTGCATCGCAAGAGGTGGCAGTGGGCAGTGCCTTGAAGGCTGCAGAAGAGGCCTTTCGGGTGAAATGAGACACCCTCCGTAGAGGGTCATACAACAGCACCCGGGAGAGCAGGCGGCTCTTGGGAGAGGGTCACGGATGGGCGACCCACCAAGTAGAAAGAAGGCCGACACCCTGACGGGTGCCGGCCTTCCCGGCAAATAAGCTCCTTCACGGACGAGCACGATTTGCCATCTCGCCCATGTTCTTCCTGTCTATTACTCTGCTGCCTCGGCAACGCCTCCCGCACAAGGTCCGGGCGCTACGCAACCCGGATTTGGGTCGGTACAGTTGGTCACGTTGGCTGCAGTGTGGGCGACGACCATATCCCACACAGTTGCACCCCTCAGACAGACCGAGGTCGTGCTCGAATCATCCGGGATAGAGGTCGCTCCGCACATAATGAGACCGTAGGTTGAGGCACTGGGTATCTTACCCAGTATGGTCTGAATCTCGCCGGAGGTGTAATTGCACACAGGGGCAGGAGCGGGATCCGTCTTATCATAGATCCGTCCATTGAGGGCAAGATTATCGATTTGGCCTGCTCCGAGTGCATCAATACAACCGAGGGCGAATTTGATGTTTGCCGATGAGCTGAACGCACCAAGGCCACAGTTAGTGGCGGAACTAGAGGGGCTCGTACGAAGCACAACGCACGTGGCGCCGAAGCCAGTCGGAATGCTCTCGCTCGACCCTAAGCTGATAGCTGTCCACCGGGACTGGGTGTTGTTCTCCTGACATGCCTTCAGGGTGCCTGAAGCATTGCCAATGGCTCCCATGTAGGAGAACGTATCCCAAGAAGTCGGATCATCGGGACAGGATTGACAAAAGGCCGGGATACCGAGGGGGGTTGTACCAGGACAATCACTACTACCCACAAGGTCCGTACACGGGTCGCCCGCATTGTCCCCTCCGGCGCAGGACGCTGTCTGGGGCATCTCGAGCGCTATCAAGCTATAGCTTCCTATACCGGGCGTAGCCATCGTTCCACAGCTTGCTTGCCCCCTCAAGTTACACGAATTGTTCTGGCCGGAGGTGCTATCGGCGCCGTCGCCAATAGCGACTTCATGCAGGGTAGAATTCCCTGCAACAATGGGATTGACGGTGTCAGTTCCAGGCCCCGCTCCCGCAAGGTCAATGGCCGTTAAGACTCTCCAGGTGACCGTCGTTGCGTTCGCCATGCTTGCGACACCCAAAATCAGGCCTATCGCGCAAAGCGCCACTAGAACTTCTTTCCTCATCTCTTTCTCCCCTTTGTAGAATGGTTGAAGAATGAAACTCACCTTCGGGCACACATTCCAGTGGTATCACCTCCTTTCGATTCTGCAATTGGGGTTCGTGTAGTCAAAGCAAGACAGCCGGCTCCCGTTTCCCAGGCAACCCGGCTGTCTCTTATACGGAGAGACCCGTGGCTTTCCGACCCCAACTCACATTGGGAATGGCTTTGTCATGGGAGTTGAATCACTGACTCTTTGCTACTGCCCGTGGGTTCTCGCATCCTCCTATGTCGGTCAATGTTCTCCGGAGTTGCAGATCAATATACTTTGGCGTCGTCCCTACCGCCTGCTCGGCCATGGTTTCAATGCATTCGAGTCCCGTACACATCATACAACATACAACAGATTTTTATTAATTTCCCATGCTCTCGTTGGATTGTCAAGAAAATTTATTGGTTATAAATTAAGTTATTCTGTTTATACAAAATCTAGATATTGTTCTATTTAGGCTTCGGCTTTTTCTATGTCAGTGTAATCCGAGCGCTTTCTTCAAGTTTCTCCATACCACAATTGTCAAATAAGGGCATAATACAACTGTGTTTGTTTGAATAAACCGCTTTGGGCCTCCCCGGTGCACCTCGACCTTCAAAGAAGACGCCTCCGTTAGACTTGGGTACCCATCGATGAAACGAGAATGAGCTGGCATTCCGTCTCGATTGACCGGTTCTGTAAACGCGCCGTATAGTAGGGGCAGTCGAACATCGTGCGTCGTGGGGTGTTGGGGCATCATCAGTCGCAGCCAGACCGTTTCGAGGTGTCCCCGCGTGCTGGGGTCACGCATTCTCGGGGGCTGCCTCTCAAGGAAATACATGGCCATCCGTTTTCTAGCCTTGCTCGGATGGGGATGATCGCTTCGAAGTTCTCTCCCTGGCTTTGCGAAGGAGGCCCGGCATGCGTCGCGACCTGACCGTCGCTGTCTTGCTCGCAGTGGCAACCCTCACGATCTACGGGCAGTTGGTGCACTACGATTTTGTGAACTTCGATGACGGCAAATATGTGTATGAAAATCCCCGTGTGCAGAGTGGGTTGTCACGCAGTGGCATTGTCTGGGCCTTCACGACCTTGTGGGCGAGCAACTGGCATCCACTCACCTGGTTGTCCCACATGCTGGACTGTGAACTGTTCGGCCTGAATGCCGGATACCATCATCTCGTAAGCGTATTCCTTCATATCCTCAACAGCCTGCTCCTTTACGTGATTCTGAGGCGTATGACCAAGAGGGCTTGGAGGAGCGGGATGGTGGCTGCGCTTTTCGCACTTCATCCTCTACATGTGGAATCGGTTGCTTGGATATCAGAACGCAAGGATGTGTTGAGCACCCTGTTCTTCATGCTTACGCTCTGGGCCTATGGGCGGTATGCCGAACGCCCGTCTTCAAGACGTTACGTCCCGGTCTTCGGTTTTCTCGCCTTGGGCCTCATGGCGAAACCGATGTTGGTGACCGTACCGTTCGTGCTACTCCTCCTGGATTACTGGCCCCTGCGACGTCTTCCGTCGTTGGAGAAAGCAAAGCCCCCAAGCACAAAACGACCTTTTCACAAATGGCGGAATAGCCCGGGATCGGCTGTGTTGCGAATGATTATCGAAAAGGTTCCTCTTCTTGCCTTGGTTGCCGCGTCATGTGCGGTGACATTCGTAGCTCAGCAGCGCGGCGGGGCCGTAGCCTCGACTTTGGTCATTCCGCAAGACGTACGTGTCACGAATGCCCTGGTAAGCTATGTCGT
>Ga0180429_10001542_pt1 | contig 19560 bp, 16 predicted proteins | sample SS_ome_FD_132428 | JGI IMG/M metagenome (GOLD analysis project Ga0180429, IMG submission 132428) | Hypersaline lake sediment archaeal communities from the Salton Sea, California, USA - SS_1_S_1 metaG | ecosystem: Environmental > Aquatic > Non-marine Saline and Alkaline > Hypersaline > Sediment ...
GGGTGACGGTCCTTTGTCTTCGGCCGGTGCTACGCGAAGAGCAAGGGCCGGCAGACGTCCCGCCAACTCTGATGCCCACCGAATCCCTGATTCCAGAAAAATACTCGGCGGCAGCGGATTCGCCGCTCCGGTTCGTGGTGAAGGAAGACCGTAATGAATATGCGATCGTGCTGGAATAGACGGGCTTGCGCGTTCACTTTGGTCGAACTCTTGGTGGTGGTTGCGATCATCGGCATCTTGATCGCGCTGTTGCTTCCGGCGGTGCAGGCGGCGCGCGAGGCGGCGCGGCGTTCGTGAAGAAGCTGGGAGGCGTCGGGTCGGTAGTGGAACCGCAGATCGAGGACGTGAAACGGGCCCTGAACGCCTTGGGCGCCGATGCGGACAAGGCGCTCAGGGAGATAGGCGTGGGCTAGGCGGTGAGCTCCTCCGCGAGGGCCCTGCAGACCTCCCCCACATCATCGTCGGTGAGCCTGGTGTGAAACGGCAGGAACGTGAAGCTGCCGTCCAGGCCCTCGCTCGCCGGAAGCTTCGCCCTGTATTTCCCGTAAAGATCCTGAAGGTGATGGACGTGCCACATGGCCAGGTGCACGCCGTGCTTCCCGAGCATGCGCTCGGCCAACTCGTCGCGCCCGTCGATAATCGCAGCGTAGTGCGTGAGCACGGCCTCGTCGCCCGCATCCTGCAGACGGACCAGGCCCTTCTCCACGAGCGGCGCGAGAAGCTCGTCGTACTTGCGCTTGAGCGCCCTGCGCCGCTCGAAGATCTCCTTGCGCCTGGCCAGGCGGCACAGCGCGATCGCCGCGTTGATGTCGTTCATCTTGAGGTTGGCCCCGAACGCGTCGAGCTTCTGGATCCGCTCGAGGTTCATGCCCTGGTAGGCCATGCCGAGCGAGCGCGCGAGCAGGCCGCCGTCGTTGGTCACCAGCATCCCGCCGCCGAGCCCGGTGATGACCTTGGAGGTGGCGAAGCTGAACACGGTGAAGCCGCCCGGACCGAGATTCACGACACCGGGCCTTAAGCCACCCAGCGTCGAGCCCACCGCGAGCGATGCGTCCTGTATCAGCGGGAACTCGTAGCCCTTGCGGCGGAAGAGATCGGCGATCGGCTCGATGTCCACGAAGCGGTTGACGTGCGTCAGAAGCACCGCGCGAGTCTTCCTCCCGATCGCCTTCTCGAGCCCAGCGACGTCCATGCACAGCGAGCCGGCCTCCACGTCGACGAACTTGGGCGACGCCCCGGCCCGGACGATCGCGCTGGGCACGCCCACGTAGTTGAGCGAGGTCGTGACGACCTCGCCTGCGGCCACGTCCGTGGAGCGAAGCCCCGCGTAGAGCGCGCCGGTGGCGCAGGAGAAGGCGCTGGCGAAGACCTGCAGGCCCTCCCCGCCGCGCGTCGACATGACGCCCTTGACCAGCGGATGGCCCTCGTCGAACCCCTCGAGCAGGAAGGCGGTGAAATCCTGGACGAACTTCTGGATCACCCCGCCCGGCCGCGGCACGAAGTTTATGTACGGCTGGGCCTCGGGGTCGGAAAGGAGCGCGGAGACGGCCTCGATCTCCTCGGGCCCCAGGTCCGGATCTATGAATCTGAAGTGCTCAGGCATGATGCGGGAGCTTAGCATAAAAAAAACGGCCCGTTAAGGACCGTTTCTCTCTGAGCGGGAGACGGGATATATCTTCTACATCACTCCTTGGAGTCCTGCGGGGCGGACACGCACCGGAACCCGATATAGTAGTTATCGTAGCCCGGGCGGGAGTTGAGGCGAAGGGCCGCACGCAGGTTCCTAGGGTTATTGTTGAGCCAGGACCCGCCGCGTAGGACTTTATATTCACCTTCCGAAGGCCCTTCAGGATCCCTGGATTCCATCGAGCTGTAGGCATCGTCATCGTACCAGTCAGCCATCCACTCCCAGACGTTGCCGCTCATGTCGCATAGGCCGTAGCCGTTCTCGGGATAGGAACAGACATCCGCTGTAGCTTCGGCATCGTAATGCGCTTCACGGTGATTCAGTTTGCCGCTCTTCGTGCCATAATCATATCCTTCGGGTCCCTTCGCCGCCTTCTCCCACTCCGCCTCTGTAGGGAGGCGCTTGCCCTGGGATTCACAGAAGGCTTTTGCCTCATGCCAGTCCACATTGACCACAGGCTGATGAAGGCCGTCGAAGCCGCGAGGGGAAGGCGATCCATCCACAGCCTTACTCGTCACGTCCTTGACCTCCAGGGCGCACACCTTCTCGCCGTCGAGTTTTGCTTTATTCTTCTTCGCCAGGGCCTTGGGATCGTCGCCGCGTGCTATGACGGATTTGGCTCCGCCCTTGCATGAGGTAGCGATCAGCTCGAAAGTCGGGTCAGCGCTTTGATAGCCGCTGTACTCGGCGTTGGTCACCTCGTGCTGGTCCATGCAGAAGCCGGATACATAGACGTCGTGGACCGGCTGCTCGTCCGAATCGCCGTTCGTCGAGCCCATCCGGAACCTGCCCTCGGGGATGTAGACCATGCCTTCAGGGCATTTCTTCACGTCGCTCATATTTTCACCTCCTCACGGATAACATCGGCACTTGGCGGGATCTGTTGCCCAAAAAATTGATTCTACTGAAGAAAACGTACACCGAGCGGTGTACACCTCGAGGGGCTAGAACGGTTGCGGCCTCCGTGATTCGGGCCGGCGCGAGCGGAGGATGAAAAACCCGGGACACAATACCGATTTTTCCGGGGAGCACTAGGTCAGATTTTAAAAAATCGGTTTTGTGTCCCGGGTTTTTCCGCGGGAGTCGTCGCAGGATGCTTATGCCGCCAAGAGCCCCCGAAGCGCCCCGTCTGAGGAGACAACGCGGGATACCGTTGGCGCTCATAAAAAATAGCCCCAAAAGGGGCCATTTTTTGAGCGGGAGACGGGATTTGAACCCGCGACGTCAACCTTGGCAAGGTTGCACTCTACCACTGAGTTACTCCCGCAAGGCAGACCGTTGAAAAAGGCGCATCTGCTTCGTTGCTGTCGTCGGCACAGCCTGCGACGTACCCTCAAGTACGACTCGGCTGGCCTCCTCCATCTGCCTCGCAGCTGGCCTTTTTGAACGGTCCGCACACAGGTTTTCAAAAGAACAACAATTCCCTAGAATTCAAAGAGGCGGCTGTCTATCACCGCACCTCGGCCTTGTCAAGCGGGGGCGCCCCGGCGCGCAGGGCCCTGACGAAGCCGGTCACGTAGTGAACGCCCGATCCGATCGAGAAGACCAGCGACGGCACCATGAAGACCCAGCCGATCAGCCTCCACTGGACCCCGAAGAACGGATAGTGCAGCAGAAGCCCCGCGGTCGCTATCGTGACGAAGACGGCCTTGTACTTGCCCCAATTGCTGGCCGCTATCACCACGCCCTCGTCGACCGCTATCCCCCGCAGGGCGGTGACCGTCACCTCCCTCACCAAAAAGATCACCACGAGCCAGGCCGGGATCCTCCCCAGCGGGACCATCATTATCATGACCACGAGGAAGACGAGCTTGTCCGCCAGCGGGTCCAAAAACTTCCCGAAGGTGCTCGAGAGCCCCCGTCTCCTGGCGAAGTAGCCGTCGAGCATGTCCGAGCACATCGCCGCCGTGAAGAGCAAGGCGCAGATGAACGACAGCGTCCGGTCCAGGCCCCGCTCCGCCGCCCCGCCGCCCATGAAGAGCATCAGGACGAACAGCACCGGCACGGCCCAGAGCCGCCCCAGGGTGATCCAGTTCGGCAGGTTGAGATAACGCCTTTCGGCCACTTTTCGCAGCCCTCCGATCGCTGCGACACCGCTCTAAGTCGAAGCGGGCCTTTTGTCAAAATATTTGTAATCACTTGATTTCTCTGTTAATCATGCCCTGATGCGCGCCCAATACGACTACCTGGTGATCGGCAGCGGGATCGCAGGGCTCACCTTCGCCCTGACGGTCGCCGAGCACGGCTCGGTCGCGGTGGTGACCAAGCGAGAGGTCGAGGAGGCGGCGACTACCTACGCCCAGGGCGGCATAGCGGCCGTCGTGAGCGAGGCCGACTCGTTTGCCAGCCACATCAAGGACACCATCGCCTCCGGCCAGGGCCTGTGCAGGGAGGAAGTGGTCCGCGAGGTTGTGAGCGAGGGCCCCGAGCGGGTGCGCAGGCTCCTGCGCTGGGGCGTGAACTTCACGCGGGGACAGAAGTGGCCGTTCGATCTCACCAAGGAGGGAGGTCACAGCCACCGCAGGATCCTGCACGCCGGCGACTTCACCGGGCGCGAGATCGAGCGGGCGCTCCTGGAGGCGCTGGCCCTGCACAGAAACGTGTCCGTCTTCGAGGACCACATAGCCGTCAACCTCGTGACCACTGGCAAGCTGGGCCTGGCCAGGCGCCGCCCCGGCCGCTGCATCGGCGCATACGTGCTGGACATCGACCGCCGCAGGATCAGAGCTTTCGCCGCCAGGACGACGGTGCTGGCCACGGGCGGGGCCGGCAAGGTCTACCTCTACACATCCAACCCCGACGTCGCCTCCGGCGACGGCATCGCCATGGCCTATCGCGCCGGCGCCAAGGTGGCCAACCTGGAGTTCGTGCAGTTCCACCCCACCTGCCTGTACCACCCGAAGGCCAAGTCCTTCTTGATCTCGGAGGCGATGCGCGGCGAGGGCGGAAGGCTCACGCTCATAGGCGGCGAGCCCTTCATGCGGCGCTACGACAGGCGCGGCGATCTGGCCACGCGCGACGTCGTGGCCCGCGCCATCGACGCCGAGCTAAAGCGCACCGGCGACGACCACGTGCTGCTGGACGTGCGCCACCTGGGTGCGAGATTCATAAAGAGGCGCTTCCCCAACATCAGGGAGCGCTGCCTGGAGTACGGCATAGACATCGTCAAGGAGCCGATCCCGGTCGTGCCGGCGGCGCACTACTTCTGCGGAGGGGTGGCCTGCGACATCGACGGGCGCACGAACGTCGAGGGCCTTATCGCCTGCGGCGAGGTGGCCTGCACCGGCCTGCACGGCGCCAACCGCCTGGCCTCGAACTCGCTGCTCGAGGCCGTCGTACTATCGACGCGCGCGGCCAAGGCCGCGATATCCAGGCAGGCGGAGACGAAGGAGAGGCTTCCGAAAATACCGCCGTGGGACCCCGGCGGCGCCACCGACTCCGACGAGGAGGTCGTCATCTCCCAGAACTGGGACGAGATAAGGCGCACGATGTGGAACTACGTCGGCATAGTGCGTTCGGACAAGCGCCTCAGGAGGGCGCTGCGCAGGATCAGGCTTCTGCGCAAGGAGATCGACGAGTACTACTGGAACTTCACCGTCACCTCCAACCTGGTGGAGCTCAGAAACATCGCGCTGGTGGCCTCGCTCGTCATCCGCTCCGCGCTCGCCCGCAAGGAGAGCCGGGGGCTGCACTACAACATAGACCACCCGAAGGCTGACAGGCGCTTCCTCAAGGACACGGTAGTAAAAAGGAGTTTCCGCAAGAAGTCGAAGTCCGGATCGCCCGCCCTCGCTAGAGCTTTGGCGGGCAGGCGGATCACCCGCCTTCGCTGAAGCTTCGGCGGGCAGGCGGATCACGGTCTATTTTACCTTCCACTCGAGCGTCGAGGAGCCGACGACGCTCTTGATCGTGAGCTTGATCTCGTCGCCGAGCGGCACCTTCGGGAAGGTCACGCGGTAGCCGCGCGACCACCTGTCCAGGTACGGAAACATCTTCTTCTCGTAGGGCGTGGTGGGCATGCGCTCGATGAGAATAGGCTTCACGACCTGGCCGCCGCCGGTCGTGAGCTCGATCTCCCAGAAGGAGTCGTCGTACTGGCTGAACTCCTTGTACTCGTCCTTCGTATATATAGCCAAAAAGAAGTCCCAGCCGTCCAGCTGCCGGTGCATCTGCTCGGCCTCGAAGCGCGCGGCCGAAGGGCCAACGAGGTGTTTTATCTTCTCGTGCTGCTTTATGAACTCGTCACGGAACTCCTCGCTGAAAAACGTCGCGTTCCAAATCAGCTCGGCGTCCCACGTGTGCACGTGATAGATGCGGCCCCGCTCGGTCTGTTTCTTGAGCTCCCACCTGTAGCCGGCCATCGATGTCGCGGGGGCGACGAGGATCGAAAGTGCCAGCGCCGCTATGACGAGACGTTTTGCCATACCTCTCCCCTGGAGCCGAGCTCGAGCTGGTCGCGGTCGCCCACGGCCAGCCCCGCCCTCTCGCAGATCCAGCGCGTGATATCGGCCACGACCGTCTGCCAGCCCGCATCGTGAATGAGATCGTGATACATGCCGTCGTAGATCCTGCAGTCCTTGTCGGCCGACGAGGAGCGGGCCGTGAACCAGCTGGCCGCCTGCGGGTCACAGACGCTATCGGCGGTGCCGGCCAGCATCAGAAGCGGCTCGTGCAGCCGGTGCGGCATCCCCCCGATCAGGCCCACGTTGCGCTCTATCTCCTGCGCCGCCTGGAGGCTCACCCTCCTGTGAAAGAGCGGGTCGGCGGAGATGAGATCGACCTCGGAGACGTCGCGGGTGAGCTCGGACGTCCTGATCCCGTCGTCCACCGTCATCCACGGCACGATGCGCGACATCTTCGAGTGCGCCCTCCTGCGCCAATCCGCCGTGCGCGCCAGCGGCTTGAGCCACGGCGAGACGGCGACGATCCCGCGCACCGGCACCGCATGTGCGAGAACGAAGTTGATGCCGATGAGGGCGCCCAGGCCCTGTCCAGCGATGAAGAGCGGGGTGTCCTGGGGAATTCGCGTGAAGGTGAACTGGACGAAGCTGTACAGGTCGTCGACCCAGTCGGCGAAGCGCGCCACGTGCCCCCTGCGCCCCTCGCTCAGGCCGTGCCCTCGCTGGTCGTAGAGCGCGACCGCGAGCCCGGCGTTTCCCAGCGAGCTCACCAGTCGGGAGTAGCGACCTATGTGGTCGCCCAGGCCCGGGACGAATATCACGCACGCCGGCGGGTCCTTGGGGACCCAGTGCTGATAGAAGTGCCTAAGCCCCGTCGGAAAGCTCTCGTATTTGATGGCGATATCCATCAGCATTGCATTAGAGGAATAGTAGATCCAAGGCGGGATTGCAACGGAAAGCTATTTCTCCCGCATGAACTGCTCGAGCAGTTGTTTCTGCTTCTTGCTGAGCTTCTTCGGAGTCTTTATCACGAAGCGCACCACCTCGTCGCCCCTGCCTCCGTGGCGAACGCTGGGCAGCCCCTTTCCCTTGATCCTCGCCTCGTCGCCGGTCTCGGCGCCGGCCGGTATCTTCACCGAGAGCTCGCCGTCCAGGCCGGGGACCTCGATCTCGTCGCCCAGGGCGGCCTGCGGAAACGAGATCGGTACCGTCACGACTATGTCCTCGCCAGACCGCTCGAAGAGATCGTGCGGCGTGACGCTCACGTAGACGAAGAGGTTGCCCGCGCTCGCGCCCTGCTCGCCCTCGTGCCCCTTGCCGCGGAGCACCAGCTGCATCCCGTTCTCGATCCCTGCGGGCACCTTGACCTTGATCTTCTCGTGCTTCGAGACGCGGCCCGCGCCCCGGCAGTCGTCGCAGGGCTTCTCGATGCGGCTGCCTGCGCCGCCGCACTGCGGGCAGGCTGTCTGCAGAACGAAGAAGCCCTGGCGCTGCGTGATCTGTCCGGTGCCGCCGCAGGCCCTGCAGACCTGCTTGCCCGTGCCAGGCGCCTCACCGCTGCCCTCGCAGGTCTCGCAGGCCACGACCCGCGTGACAGAGATCTCCTTCTCCACGCCCTTGGCAGCCTCCATGAATGAGATCGTGAGGTCGAAGCGCATGTCGGCTCCGGCGCGGGCGCGCCTTCGGGCCCTGGAGCCCATGGCGCCGAAGAACTCCTCGAAGATGTCGCCCATCGAGCCGAATATGTCGCCGATGTCGGTGAAGCCGTGGAATCCCGCTCCCTCGAGGCCCCGATGGCCGTATGCGTCGTAGATCTCTCTGCGCCTGGCGTCACAGAGCACCTCGTAGGCCTCGGAGGCCTCCTTGAACATCTCCTCGGCCTCATGGTCGCCGGGGTTTCGGTCGGGGTGGTACTGGAGCGCGAGCCTGCGGTACGCCGACTTGATGTCGCCGTTGGAAGCCCGCCGATCGATGCCCAGCACCTCGTAGTAGTCGCGTTTGATCATAAGCTCAGCCACACCCCCACGGCCCAGGATATGGGCCCTATGAGCCCCGATGGCAAGGGGGCCGGCCAAGATATCCATATAAATCTGATTTGCAAGCGAATGCGGGTCGCTATGACCGCAAATGGCCGTCCCACGGCAGCCAGCTGGCCACCGTCTCGTCAAGAAATTGACGCGACTCTCAAAAGGAGAAAGACTCGAGTCGCTATCTAATTGATATATATAGCATATTTTCTGGATGGCGTGGCACGGCGATTGCTTGTAATATACCTGGATCAGACCGCGAGGTGAATCTATGGCCAAAACCCCAAATATCTTGAGCAAGGCGCTGGTCGCGGCGTGCATCGTCGCAGGCCTTTTGATGATCACGGGCTGCACGGGCAGCGTCAGCGGCAAAGTCTACCTCGACAACAACGGCAACGGCGAGTTGGACGCAGAGGAGTCCGGCGTCCCCTACGCGAAGCTCATCGTGACCCGCGACGGCGAGATGGTCGCCAGGCACTACGCCGACAGGGACGGCGTCTTCGACATCCCGATCAAGCAGCGCGCGGGCTACCTCTGCGTCGAGACCGACCTGAGCTTCACGGAGGCCAACATCGACCTGGCCCTTCAGACCATGGGCGGAGAGGTGGCGGCCCAGAAGCTTAAGGTCTCGCCGCCTGCGGCGAAGGCGCTTTCGGTCCCCTCCTCCGACGAGGATGACGACGCGGATGACGAGGGAGGGGACGACGACGGCGAGGACGACGAGGACGAAAACCTCCGCACCAAGCTCCCCGACGGATGGAGCGGATCCGAGTACTGCAAGAACGTCGAGTACAAGGGCTTCGAGGTGGACGTGCCGGTGACCATAGACGTGACCGCCGCGCAGGCGGCGCTGCCCTCCAGGCTCCCCCTGAAGTGTTACGCCGGCGAGAGCTGCGAGCTGCGCATCCCCTACCCCCTCGGCTGCGTGCTGGACCCGCTGGATCTGCCCGAGGGGCTTTCGCTCGCCGACGGCGACCAGCCTGACGTCGCCAGCTTCGACACCACCTTCAACATCGTGAACTTCAAGCAGGGCCAGGAGCCCGAACCTTCGGCCCAGACCGCCAAGGCCAGCTCGGCCACGCTGTCGGTCTCCGGCTACGAGATGGCGACGGTGAATCTGCAGACCAGCGCGACCATCGAACTCGGCACGACCGAGACGCAGGTGAGCCCCTCCGCCGAGTGCTACGGCGAGCCGCTCGATCTGGGGCCGGTGCCGATAGAGCTGATCCGGGATCTGTCGGCCGCGCTCTACCAAAACCTCAAGACGCCGATCGGCAGCGACGGCTACATGACCGGAGGCCAGGACGTCACCATCGCGCTGCTGCTCGAAAACCGCGGCCAGAGCGCAATATCCGACGGCGAGATATCCTTCACTCCGCCCGCCGGCTCGGTCGTCCAGAACGCGGGCGGCTGCTTCAACTACGGCGCGAAGATCCTGTGCAGGGTCGAGAATCTGCCGGCCGGCAAGGTGCACTCCCAGTCCGTGACATTCAAGCTGCCCGCGGCACAGATCGAGGACAAGATGATCAACACCTCCGCGAGCTTCAACGCGCAGGGTCTTGCGGAGCCGGTCCAGGCGGAGACGGTGGACATGCTGATCGAGGGCACCGGAACCGAGGAGTGACCGGAGAGGCTCTTTTTGAGCGCAAAGGCGGCCCGAGGCCGCCTTTTTCTTTGTATCCGGCTTGACTACACCCCAAAAAGGACCCATATGTGCCCAGGCACTAGGCCAAAATACACAGGTTTGGGAGGAAACCATGGGAAAGATAATAGGAATCGACCTGGGCACCACGAACTCCTGTGTCGCGGTGATGGAGGGCGGGGAGCCCAAGATCATACCCAACGAGGAGGGAACCCGCACGACTCCTTCGGTGGTGGCGTTCTCCAAGGACGGCGAGATCCTCGTGGGCCAGATCGCCAAGAGGCAGGCGATAACCAACCCGGACAACACGATCTACTCCATCAAGCGCTTCATGGGGCGCAAGTACGACGAGATCCCCGAGGAGATCCGCATCGTCCCCTTCAAGGTCGGTCATGCGGCGAACGGCGACGCCGAGATCATAGTCAACGACAAGACCTACGCGCCGCCTGAGATATCGGCCCACATCCTGCGCAAGCTCAAGCGCGCCGCAGAGAACTACCTGGGCGAGACGGTGGGCGAAGCCGTGATAACCGTGCCGGCCTACTTCAACGACAGCCAGCGCCAGGCCACCAAGGACGCCGGCAAGATCGCCGGATTCGACGTCAAGCGCATCGTCAACGAGCCCACCGCGGCGGCGCTGGCATATGGCCTCGACAAGAAGAAGGACGAGAAGATCGCCGTCTTCGACTTCGGCGGCGGCACCTTCGACATCTCCATACTCGAGGTCGGCGAGAACGTGGTCGAGGTGCATTCGACCAACGGCGACACGCACCTGGGCGGCGACAACATCGACCAGAGGCTGATGGAGTACCTCATCGACGAATTCAAAAAGGACCAGGGCATAGACGTCTCCAACGACAAGATGGTCCTGCAGAGGCTCAAGGAGGCGGCGGAGAAGGCCAAGATCGAGCTCAGCCAGACGATGGAGACCGAGATCAACCTGCCCTTCCTCACCGCCGACGCCTCCGGCCCCAAGCACATGAACATAAAGCTCACCCGTGCCAAGTTCGAGGCGCTGGTGGGCGACCTGCTCGAGAAGACCATCGAGCCCTGCAAGAAGGCGCTCGAGGACGCGAAGCTCAAGGCGAACGAGATAGACGAGGTGATACTCGTCGGCGGATCCACCAGGATCCCCAAGGTCCAGGAGATCGTGAAGGGCTTTTTCGGCAAGGAGCCCTGCAAGGGCGTCAACCCCGACGAGGTCGTCGCGGCCGGCGCCGCGGTCCAGGCGGGCGTGCTCGGCGGCGAGGTCAAGGACATGCTGCTGCTGGACGTCACCCCGCTGTCGCTGGGCATCGAAACCCTCGGCGGCGTGATGACAAAGCTCATCGAGCGCAACACTACGATCCCCACGCGCAAGAGCCAGATTTTCTCGACCGCCGCCGACAGCCAGACCTCGGTAGAGGTACACGTGCTCCAGGGCGAGCGCGAGATGGCCGGCGACGACCGCACGCTCGGACGCTTCCATCTGGACGGCATACCGCCGGCTCCGCGCGGCATACCGCAGATCGAGGTCACCTTCGACATCGACGCCAACGGCATCGTCCACGTCTCAGCCAAGGACAAGGCCACCGGCAAGGAGCAGAAGATAACGATCACCGCAAGCTCCGGACTCAACAAAGAGGAGATCGACAAGCTCGTCAAGGACGCCCAGTCGCACGAGGCGGACGACAAGAAGCGGCGCGAGGAGATCGATCTGCGCAACCAGGCCGACGCGCTGGTCTACAACACCGAGAAGGTGCTCAAGGAGAACCGCGCCAAGGTCGCCGACGCGGACGCCAAGCAGATCGAGGAGTCGATCGAGGCCTGCAAGAAGGCCATAGAGGAGAAGGACGCAGCGAAGATAAAGCAGACGATGGAGGCGCTCACCCAGGCCTCGCACAAGATGGCCGAGGCGATGTACAAGGCCAGCGCAGCCGAAGGCCAGCAGGCCGCAGGCGAACAGCCGGGAGCCGAGGAGCCCAAGAAGGAGGAGGAGGGCAAGGACGAGAAGGTCGTCGACGCCGAGTTCGAGGAGTCCAAGGACGACTGAAGGGCATCCCCGCACATTACGAAAGGCGGCGCTAACACGCGCCGCCTTTTTTTATCTCCGCGCCAGCTCCATGAGGCGGGCGATCTCCCCGGGCCTGAGCTTCCGCCAACGGCCGGGCTTGAGGCTGCCCGCCCTCACCGGACCGATGGCGATCCGCCTGAGCCTTATGACCGGGTGGCCCACCGCATCGAGCATCCTGCGCACCTGGCGGTTTCTGCCCTCGCGTATCGATATCTCGACGAGCGCGTTGGGGCCGCCCTTGTCCACCCTGCGCACGCGCGCCGGCAGCGTCGCGCCGTCGGCGAGCCTGACGCCCTCCTTCAGGCGCTTGATCTCGTCCGCGCACGGCTCGCCCTTGACGCGCACGCGATAGGTCTTCCAGACCTCGTGTTTGGGGTGGGTCATCGCGTTTACGAAGTCGCCGTCGTCGCTGAGAAGCAGTAGCCCCTCCGAGTCGAAGTCGAGCCTGCCGACCGAGTTGAGCTTGGAACGCCACTCCGATAGGCCGTCCCAGATCGTGGGCCTCCCCTCCGGATCGCTCTTGGTGACCATCGTGTTGTGCGGCTTGAAATAGGCGAGATAGGTGTGCTGCGCGGGGATCCTGAGCCTGGCGCCGTCGAGCTCGACCGCGTCCCGGGCGGGATCGACGACCGTGCCGGGCCTGTCCACCGGGCTGCCGTTTACGCTCACGCGCCCCTCGGCGATCGCCGCCTCCGCGGCCCTGCGCGAGAGCTCACTCGACAGAGCTATGAACCTCTGGAGACGCATCCTGCTTCTGGGACGCGTCCCCTGGCTCCTCTCCGCCCTCCGCGGCCCGCTCCTCGGTCTCCCCCTGTGTCTGCTTTTCGGCATCCGCCTTTACCTCGCCACCCTGGGCGTTCTCCACAGCCTCGATCTTCTCCTCGGCCGGCTTCGGGAAGATCTCCTTCTCGAGGCGCCTGAGGCTCTTGAGCTGGCCCTCCAGCTGGGTCAGCGCCTCCATGTCCTTGGACTCCTCCTCCTCGTCCTCGTCCAGGGGCTTGCGCTTTATGATCTCGGTCTCGTCCTCCTCCTCGTCCGTCATGATCTCGGTGAGGTCCTCCTCGTCGTCCTGCGCCTTCACAACGGTTTCGCCCGTCGTCTGCGAGCGGCGCTCGCGCATCAGGTCCTCCAGATCACGCAGAGTCGGCAGCTCCTTGAGCGTGTTGAGGTTGAATATCTCCAGGAACTCCTTGGTCGTGCCGTACAGCAGCGGCTGCCCCGGCTCCTGACTGCGCCCGACTATCCGAAGGAGCCTGCGTTCCAACAGGGTCTTGAGCACGCCGCCTGAGTCAACGCCCCTTATCTTCTCGACCTCGCTGCGCATGATCGGCTGCCTGTAGGCGACGATGGCCAGCGTCTCGAGAGCGGGGCCGGACAGGCGCATGGGCTTGGGTATGGCGAGCCTGCGAAGCCACTCGGCCTGCCCCTCCTTTGTGCGGAACTGGAAGCCGCCCGCAACCTTCGTGAGCGCGATGCCGCGCAGGGGGTTGTCGTTCCAGTCCGTCTCGATCTCGGCCAGGCACTCCTTGACCTGGGCCTTCTCGACGCCGGCGTCGGCCAGCGCGAGCGCTATGGCGGAGTCGGTCAGCGGCTCCTCCGACACGAAGATCATGGACTCGATTACCGGCCTGAGTTCAGAGTTATCCATCTGTCTTTCCCCTCCAATTTACTCGGTCTTTGTCCCCTCGTCCTCTTCGGCCTCGGGTTTGCTATCGAAGCCGGTCGCCTCCCTCTCGACGAGCCTCAGCACGTCCTCGTCGGAGACCTCCTCCATCGTCCCCTGGATGTGTATCGGCCCGCAGACGCTGGTCTGGTAGACGCGGATCATCTTGAGCCTGGTCATCTCCAGCAGCGCGATGAAGGTGATGACGATGTCGTAACGCGCGATCCGGTCCATGGGCGGCAGCAGTTCCTCGAGCGTTATGGACCTGCCCTCCTTGAGCTCATTAACTATCTGGTAGATGCGGTCGTTGACCGATATGCGGTCGACGGCTACGTCGTGGAACTCCTGCTCCGGGACCTTCTTGAGGAGCTTCGAGAAGGCCTCCACCAGCTGATAGGCGTCGCCCTCGATGGGGCCCTCCGCGTCGACCACGACCCTCTCCGGCGCCATCGGCACGAAGACGTCGCGGCCCAGCATGGCGCGTGCGGCGAAGCCCTCCGAGGCCTCCTTGTAGCGCTTGTACTCCAAAAGCCTGCGCACCAGGTCCGAGCGCGGGTCGAGATCGTCCTCGAGATCGCCGTGGCCCTCCTCCTCCGGCAGCAGCATCCGCGACTTGATGTGCGCCAGCTCCGCGGCCAGCAGCAGGAACTCGCCCGCGAGGTCGATATCCAGCTCGCGCAGCGTGTCGAGGTAGCGCATGTACTCCTCGAGCACGAAGGCGACGGGTATGTCGTAGACGTCGAGGTCGTTCTTCTTGATGAGGTGCATGAGCAGGTCCAGCGGCCCCTCGAAGACCTCAAGGTTCACCCGATAATCATTCTGTTCAAGTTGAATTCCCATTCCTGCCTCGAAGGTTGAGGCCGAGGCTAAGGCTAAGCAAAATGCTCAACCTCAACCTCAACCTCAGCCTAATATATCAATCATTCAGCCGTCATTTGTAGACCAGGCCCATCACGTCTCGGACCTCCTCCATCACGCCCTTGGCCACCTCGCGCGCCCTCTCCGAGCCCCTGTGCGCGATCTCCAAAAGCTCGCCCTCGCGTCCGTCCCAGGTGCTGCGGCGCTCGCGGATCGGCGCCCAGAACTCGCAGGCGTTGGCTATGCACTCCTTCTTGCAGTCGACGCAGCCGATGCCCGCCTTGCGGCAGAGGCCGTCTATCTCGCCCACCCGCCCCTTGTCGGTGAAGAGCTTGTGGTAGGCGAAGATGTTGCAGACCTCCGGGTGGCCCGGGTCGTCGCGGCGCTTGCGCGCCGGGTCGGTTATCGCCTGCATCATCTTCCTTTTGATCTCGTCCTCGTCGTCGGCGATGTAGATCGCGTTGTCATAGCTCTTGGACATCTTGCGGCCGTCGAGCCCGGGTATCCTGGCCTGCTCCGTGAGCTTGGGCTGCGGCTCGACGAAGACCTCGCTCTTGGTGAGGAAGGCGAAGCGCCTGCACAGCTCGCGCGCGAACTCCAGGTGCGCCAGCTGGTCCTCGCCCACGGGCACGAAGTCGGCCTTGTAGATGAGGATGTCCGCCGCCTGCAAAAGCGGGTAGCCCAGGAAGCCGTACATGTTCAGGTCGCGGTCGCTGAGCTCCGCCTTCATGTCCTTGTACGAGGGCACGCGCTCGAGCCAGCCCAGCGGGGTGATCATCGAAAGCAGCAGATGGAGCTCGGCGTGCTCGGGCACCCACGACTGGATGAAGATCGTCGACTTCTCCGGGTCGAGCCCGGCCGCCAGCCAGTCCTTGAGGACCTCCTTGACCGAGGGGCATATCTCCTGCGTCCTGTCGTAGCCGGTGGTCAGCGCGTGCCAGTCGGCGACGAAGTAGAAGCAGTCGAACTCCTCCTGGAGCTTCACCCAGTTGGCGAGCGCCCCGAAGTAGTTGCCCCAGTGGAGCTTGCCGGTCGGCCTGTTTCCGCTCAGTATTCGTTTCTTGGACGGCATACTATCCTCAAACCTACGCTGGGAGGAGATATCTGGCCACGATAAACACCGGAATGAGGATGTACCTTAGCAATCCGGTGACGAACAGTACAAGCAAAATGATGAAGCTGTAGCGCGAGAAGCGGTCGAAGGCGTCCAGGCTCGACTCCGGCAGTATGCCCCTGAGTATCGCCCCGCCGTCCAGCGGCGGCATCGGCAGCAGGTTGAAGAATGCGAGCACCAGATTCAGCACCACGCCCATCTCGAATATCGCGTACAGAGCGCCCAGGACCGTGGCCCCGACCGTGCCCGGGGTGATCCAGGCCTGCGGCATGCCCGGCAGGAGGGCCAGAAGCCCCCTGGTCAGAAGCGCGAAGCAGATGGCCAGGAATATGTTCGCCAGCGGCCCGAAGGCCGCCACCCACAGGTTGGACTTGCGCATCTCCCCCTTGAGGTTCATGGGGTTGACCGGGACGGGCTTGCCCCACCCTATGACCGGGGCGCCCGTGAGTATGCCTATGGCCGGCAGAAAGACCGTGCCGATGAGGTCCATGTGCGGGAAGGGCGAGAGCGTGACCCTGCCCATCAGCTTGGCGGTCGGGTCCCCGAACTTGTCCGCCACGTAGGCGTGGCTGGCCTCGTGAAAGGACAGCGAGAAGAGGAACAGGGGGTAGAAGAGGACGAAATCGACTATTCTGCTCTGCATCGGCCCTGGCTATACCAGATGTCGGGGAAAGTCAATAGTTACCGATGGTTAGGTGGGCGAGCCCCGGTTTGAGTAAATAGTGAATAGTAAATAGTAAATGGTTGGGTATCACAGTTCTTACCATTCACTATTTACCATTTACCATTCACTCACCGCCAGGACTCGCCCTGTTCAGGCTAGAAATACCCCCCGATCTTGCTGAACCTGCCCGGGAGCAGCTCCTTCGTCCACTCCGTGAGCGTCTCGAAATGGAGCGACTTGGTCCTCAGGCCCGCCGCGTCGCTCAGATGGCCCTCCTCGCCGGTGAAGGTCTTGTCGAGATAGTAGATGGGGCCGGCGAGCTTGACCGCGCAGTTCTGATCAGGCTTGCAGTGGTCGGCGTACTTGAAATCCTTTCCAGGCTGGTAGACGAATACCTCGAGGCGCTCCATGCGAAAGCCCCCGCCCTTGCCGTCCTTCTGCTTCACGACCCTCACGCGCTTGGGCTTGCCGCCGGTGGAGGAGAAATAGTTTCTGTCGTAGGAATAAGCGCCATAGGAGGTGCGCTTTCCTCTCTCAAAGTTATCGTACATGCTTTTCCATCTTCGCGGCGCACTGCCAAGTTGCCCATCACCGATCAGCGATAGGGGACGCGCCAGCCTAAGCGCCAGCCGCATATAGAGCTTGTCATGATATTCACAGAAATGCGCGGCATAGCCTACCTCGGGTTCAGCGGAATCATATCCTACGGATAGATAACTAGGGTTATGACTATGAGGCGAGGGTTCGTAATTATAATCGGCAAATTCGAGCCATACAGCATCATCAGTCCCTGCCTTATCAACTACACTCGTTTCTACGACAGCACACACAGCCGTGTCATTGACCCCGTATATATCCCAATCATGATAATCATACACCCACCTACCGACACACGGATTCCAGTAGGCGAGACGCTTTCGCTCCCCCTTTGAGACATCACCAATTATCGTTTCCTCGATATATTCGATTTTAAGCCCCTCCATCAACCACGCATACTTAATATCGGTCCAATAAGATAATTTTTTTTGCATCGACAACACGAAAGTTTTGAGATCTTCTTTCGTTAATCCAAGGGCATCCCGTGACGCATCAAACTCAAATATGTTTGTGTTCCCTCTTTCGAAATTATCACAATCATCCTCACATCCAACGGTTCGCTCGTGACTTAGTTTCAGATCGGGAAACCTGCAACTCTTCCACCCCTTGTCGCAGCCGAAACTGATATAGATCTTCTCGTCCGTCCCGGCACCTTTCCAGTCGGCCGTCTTTATGTGCACCAGGACCTTGGTGATCTTGCTCTCGACCTTCTCCGCCTCGATCGTCCCCAAAAACATCCCAGGCGCGGCCTCCTTGGGCGGCTCCGCCATGGGCTCGACGACCTCCCGGTCCAGCGGCTGGACCTCGGGCTCGGTCACCGGACGGACGGCCTCCTCGGGCGGCAGCTGGGCATCCGGCTGCATCGCCTCCGACCGGACCTCTGCCTCGGCCGGCGCAGGCGCCACCTTGAGTGGCTTCTGCACCGGGGCCCGCTTCACCGGCGTGCGCTTGACCGTCGTCTTGTACGTCTGCTGTGCGAAGACAGGCAGGGAGACCAAAACCCCCGCCAGGACCATAAGGATTATACGCTTCATCATGACCCCCTAACTTCGCTAGAAATACCCCCCGATCTTGCTGAACCTGCTCGGGAGGAGCTCCTTCGTCCACTCCGTCAGCGTCTCGAAATGGAGCGACTTGGTCCTCAGGCCCGCCGCGTCGCTCAGATGGCCCTCCTCGCCGGTGAAGGTCTTGTCGAGATAGTAGATGGGGCCGGCGAGCTTGACCGCACAGTTCGCATCGGGCGTGCAGTGATCGGCGTACTTGAAATCCTTCGCGGGCTCGTAGACGAAGACCTCGAGGCGCTCCATGCGAAAGCCCCCGCCCCTGCCGTCCTTTTCCTTCACGACCCTCACGCGCTTGGGCTTGCCGCCTGTCGAACTGAACAGATTCCTGTTGTACGTGTACGCACCATAGGAAGTCAGCCCACCCCTCTGGTAGTCGTCATACCATTCGCGATCCTTCTTAGTGCTCAAGACGAAGGAACTCCCCGTATCCTCAAACTCGAGCTCCAAGCTCATATAGAGCCTGTCGTTATAACTACTAAAATATGAACTTATGCCTATGTATAAACTGTCATCATTTCTTTTGAGAAAATTAAAAGGAGCATAGTCAGCCTCGCTCTGAAGATAATTATAATCATCAAACTCGAGCCAAACCTGATCGTTAGTCCCTGCCTTGTCTACATCGGCCGTCTTCACGATTGCACACACGGCGGCGTCCTCAGGCCCAAAATAAACCTTTCGCCACTCCGCCAACCACATATCCATGCAAGGATTCCAGTATGCCAGATGCTTTCGCTTGAGTTTCGGACCGTCACCCACCTGATACTCGCTTATGTACTCAATTTTCAAACCCTCGAAAAGCCATGCGCTTTGATTACCGTATTTTCTCCGGTCATAATAGATATGAAAATATCTTAGATCCTCCTTCGTCATACCGGGCGCATCTTCAGCAACGTTGAACACAAAGGTGTTGGTATCACCCCTCTCGAAATTATCGCAATCGTCTTTGCATCCGACGGTGCGTTCGTGGCTCAGTTTTCGATAGGCATATTTGCACTTCTTCCCAAAGTTCTCCTTGCAACCAAAGCTAATATATATTTTTTCGTCCGTCCCGGCGCCCTTCACGTCGGCCGTCTTTATGTGCACCAGGACCTTGGTGATCTTGCTCTCGACCTTCTCCGCCTCGATCGTCCCCAAAAACATCCCCGGCGCCGCCTCCTTGGGGGGCTCCGCCGCGGGCTCGACGACCTCCCGGTCCAGCGGCTGGAGCTCGGGCTCGGTCACCGGACGAACGGCCTCCTCGGGCGGCAGCTGGGCATCCGGCTGCATCGCCTCCGACCGGACCTCGGCCTCGGCCGGCGCAGGCGCCACCTTGATAGGCCTCTGCACCGGGGCCCGCTTCACCGGCGTGCGCTTGACCGTCGTCCTGTATGTCTGCTGTGCGAAGACAGGCAGGGAGACCAAAACCCCCGCCAGGACCATAAGGATTATACGCTTCATAAAGACCCCCCCTTTTCGTGGGACTTCACGATCCACTATTACTAGCAATCTGCGAGCCACAATTTCAATGTAAAGTATAAGTGGAAAAAGTCAGCCTAGGTAACCGTAATACAGCGCCAATTACCCTCTCTAATTCCAGGCCCTAAGTATCAGGATGAGAATTCGTCCATAAAAACGCCATATTCATGACTCTAAGCGACGCGCTTACATTAAGCACCCTCATCGATCGCCAGTGCGCAAATTAAATATCGGGTTTCCTGAGCAATTCAGCCAGTCACCAGTCACCGATGGTTAGGTGGGCGAGCCCCGGTTTGAGTAAATAGTGAATAGTAAATAGTAAATGGTTGGGTATCA
>Ga0180429_10001543_pt1 | contig 19558 bp, 18 predicted proteins | sample SS_ome_FD_132428 | JGI IMG/M metagenome (GOLD analysis project Ga0180429, IMG submission 132428) | Hypersaline lake sediment archaeal communities from the Salton Sea, California, USA - SS_1_S_1 metaG | ecosystem: Environmental > Aquatic > Non-marine Saline and Alkaline > Hypersaline > Sediment ...
AATTCAACGTCAACGACATCGACGGCGACGGCATCGTCCGCATCACCGCCTACGACGCCGCGGGCAACCCGGTGCCGGTGGAACTGGTAGGTGGCGCAGAACTCACGCTGCTCGACACAGACAGCGTTGCGGGCAACGACACCGCCGACAGCAACGGCGGCTACGACGACGCCGATTCCGACGACTACAACCTCCAGGTAACCATCCCCGGCCCGGTCTCGCGGATCGTGCTGGAACATGACCAGGACGGTGGCGCCAATTCCGGCATCTTCGTCACCGACATGTATTACGACGTGACCGTGCCCGACACCGGTGTGGATGGCAACGACACGTTGATCGGCGGTCTCGGCGACGACGAGATCTACGGCGAGGGCGGCGACGACATCATCGACGGCGGTGACGGGTCCGACACGGTCTTCGGCGGCGACGGTGACGACACGATCGACACCTCGGGCTCGGTGCCGCTGTCGGACTACGGCGCGGATCTGCCCGATCCGTTCCCGGACATCCTCGAAGACCCGATCAAGGACAACGACATCGACTTCGTCGACGGCGGGGCGGGCAACGACACCATCACCACCGGTGACGATGCCGACACGATCCTTGGCGGCACCGGCGAAGACAATATCGACGGCGGCCTCGACGACGACACCATCGATGGCGGCGAAGGCAACGACTTCATCATCGGCGGCCACGGCTCCGACACGATCGAAGGCGGCACCGGCGACGATACGATCTACGGTGGTCTCGGCGCGGGCACCGACCCGCTCAACATTCAGGACGAGGACGACCCGTTCTACGGCGTCGACGATCCGCGGCCCGACAACGGCATGGACGTGATCAACGGCGGTGACGGCAACGACACGATCTATGGCCAGGACGACGACGACACGATCGACGGCGGCGCGGGCGACGATTTCATCGACGGCGGCATCGACGACGACACGATCGAAGGTGGCACCGGCAACGACACGATCATCGGCGGCCAGGGTGCCGACACGATGTCGGGCGGCGACGGGCGCGACACCTTCATTGGCGGCAACGACGGCGACGTGGTCGACGGCGGCACTGGCGGCGACGATTACGACGTTCTCGACCTGTCCGGCGACACGCCGATCAACATCATCAACGAGACGGTGGACGCCGACGGCGACTCGACCTCCGGCACGGTGCAGTTCCTCGACGGCGGCGGCAACGTCACCGGCACGATGGACTTCTTCGAGATCGAGAAGATCATCCCCTGCTTCACGCCGGGCACGATGATCGCCACGCCGAAGGGCGAGGTGCCGGTCGAGACGCTGAAGTCCGGCGACCGGGTGATCACCCGCGACAACGGCATCCAGGAAATCGCCTGGGTCGGCCGCAAGGACATCGGTTTCAAGGAGATCGCCGCCAACCCGCATCTGCGGCCGGTGCTGATCCGGGCCGGGTCGCTCGGCAACGGCCTGCCGGAGCGCGACATGATGGTGAGCCCGAACCACCGCATCCTGGTGGCCAACGACCGCACCGCGCTCTACTTCGACGAGCGCGAGGTTCTGGCCGCGGCCAAGCACATGGTCGACAACAAGGGGATCATGTCGGTCGAACCGATGGGCGTGAGCTATCTCCACTTCATGTTCGAGCATCACGAGGTGGTGCTTTCGGACGGCGCGTGGACCGAGAGCTTCCAGCCGGGCGACTACTCGCTGAAGGGCGTGGGCAATGCCCAGCGGCAGGAAGTCTACGAACTCTTCCCGGAGCTCGAGAGCCGCGAAGGCATCGAGGACTACGCCGCCGCGCGGCGCATCCTCAAGAAGCACGAAGCGCAGATGCTCGTGAAGGGGTGATGCAGCACGCCCGCCGGGCGACCGGCGGGTGACCGACCCGAAGAAGGGGAAGGGCTGCCCCAGCTGATTCTCCGGTCGTGGCAGCGGCCGGGCGAAGGCGACAGCACGTTGTTTCGGGTCTGGAAACAATCCCGCGGGGAACCGCGGGATTGTTTGCGTTTGGAAAGATTGGGTGTGCTCTCTGGAGTTAGGGTGATGGGCGCGGTTTTCTGCGTTCGAATGGATAGCCGCCGGGCGCGACCCATTCCTGCCATTGTTTCGCCAAAATCGACGATCCGTGGACAATCGCTTGATTGTTTCCAGATTGAAGACAGTCGCGCAATCCTCTGAAAACCTTTGTGATTCGGCTCATTCGTGTCGCTTGCAGGCAAGGGGTGTCAAATGTGGCGAATTCGGGCCAAATCGTGGCGTCGGGGCGCGAAACCCCTTGTTTTGCAGGCGTGCGTGTCAGGGGCGCTTTGCCGCATTCTTCGGATTTCTTTCACATTCTGGGCATCATTGGCCCGTAGGGTGATGTCAACGAAAAACCTTGATTGTCTTGGATTGGATCGACCTGATGCTGCACTTTCGCTCTCCTGCCGTCGAAACCGACTTGCCGCCTGCGCTTGATCTGACGACGGGTGCGCTCTCCAACCTCGGCCTGGTGTCGATGCCGGAATTCTCGGCCTCGGGGATCGCCCCGTCGGCGGTGATCGAAACCGCCCGTGGCTCGGTCCTGGCGCGTGATATCCGCGTCGGCGACCGGCTGATCACCCGCGGCAAGGGCATGCAGCCGGTGCGCTGGGTCGGCACCTCGACGGTGATGTACGAAGACGAGAACGGCAAGGCGCTGGACGAGACCGCGTCGCATCGCGGCCCGGTGCGCATCCGCGCCGGGGCGGCGGGCACCAATCCCGAGGCGGGCAACCTGGTGCTGTCGCCGGGCCAGCGGGTGCTCTCGCGCAACCCGATCAACCAGGTGATGTTCGCCACCGACGAAGTGCTGGTGGCGGCCGGCGATCTCGTGCATCTCGACGGTGTCGACTTCGCGCCGCGCTCGGTCGGGCGCTGGACGCATTTCCTGCTCGACAGCCACGAGATGATCCTGGTCAACGGCGTGTGGATGGAAAGCTTCGCACCGGACATGTGGGCGATCCGCACCGCCTACCCGGAGGAGTGGCACGCGATCACCGAGGCGATGCCCTGCCTGCGCTACGACAACACCGCCGCCAATTACGTCGAGATGCGGATCACGCTGGACGCGCGCGAGGCGGGTCTGCTCGACGCACTCTGATCACCGACGCCCCTGGGGGGACGTCTGAACGCCGGGCACCGGAAACGGGCCCGGCGCTCGCACGTCCGGGTGACGGGGCAATGCGCGCTGCGCCGCGGGCGGGGCGCTTTACCCGCGCGGGGCCTTGAGTATTTGGGCCAAGATGAAGGGGCGAGCGCCGTTTCAGAGCCGATCCGCGCGCCAGGCGGCCCAGTCCTCCGGGGTGTCGAGTTCAGTGAGGGCGTGGCGGCCGGGCAAGGGCACGAGCCGGACGCGGTCGGCCTCGGTTTTCAGCACGCCGCGCGCGCCCTGATCGCCGGTGATCGCGGCGAGCGCCGGGAAATCGCGGCGCGGGAACAGGACCGGATGGCCCGGGGTGCCGTCGGCCGTGGCGCCGCGCAGGATCGCGGTGCCGTCGAACGCGTCGATGAGGGTGGAGAGATCTGCGGCGGTGATCTCCGGCATGTCCGCGAGCATCACCAGCACGCCGGGGCAGGCGGCGGGCAGGGCGGCGAGGCCGGCAGTGAGGCTGGCGGCCATGCCCTCGGCGGCCTGCGCGGCGTCCACCAGCATGGCGCCGCTGCCGTCGAGCGCCTGCCAGCGCGCTGGGGCGCGCGCGCGGGGCGGCAGGGTGACGACCACCGGGGCCCCGGTGGCGCGCGCCGCGGACACGCGCCCGGCAATCAGCGGCCGGCCCGCGACCTCTTCCATCAACTTGTCGCGCCCGCGCATCCGCGACGACGCCCCGGCGGCGAGCAGGAGGATCGCGGGGCCGGTCACTTCTCGGGGATCAGCCCGCGCGGGCTGAACCTCAGCACCAGGAGCAGGATCACGCCCATGGTGAGAAGTCGCATATGGGCGGCGGAGGCCAGCAGGTGGTCCTTGAGCGGCGAGCCTTCGGCAAGGCCGGAGGTGAGCAGTTCCATCAGCCAGCGGCCGAGCGGTTCGACCTGCACCCAGAAGAACCAGATCACGAAGCCGCCGAGCACTGAGCCCCAGTTCGAACCCGAGCCGCCGACGATCACCATCACCCAGATCAGGAAGGTGTAGCGCAGCGGCTGGTAGGTGCCGGGGGTGAACAGCCCGTCGAGCGTGGTCATCATCGCGCCGGCGATGCCCACCACGGCGGAGCCGAGGATAAAGACCTGCAGGTGGCGGCGGGTGACGTCCTTGCCCATCGCTTCGGCGGCGACTTCGTTGTCGCGGATCGCGCGCATCATCCGGCCCCAGGGCGAGTTGAGCGCGGCCTGGCTCATCCAGAGCAGGATCGCGAGCACGATCACGAAGAGCCCGGCATAGGACAGCTTCACCACGATCGAGGAGGCGGTGACCGGGTCGAAGCCCCAAGTCGCCGCCCAGTCGAGAAAGCCCGTGCTCTCCTGCAGGTCGACCTCGTAGGGCACCGGGAAGGGCCGGTCGAGGCCGTTGACGTTCTTCACCCCGCGCGCCAGCCAGTCTTCGTTCTTGAGCACGGCGATGACGATCTCGGAGATGCCGAGCGTGGCGATGGCGAGATAGTCAGAGCGCAGGCCCAAGGCCGTTTTGCCGATGCCCCAGGCGGCCCCGGCCGCGAGCACGCCGCCCACGGGCCAGGCGAGGATCACCGGCAGGTTCAGCCCGCCGAGGAAGCCCGTCGCGGCCGGGTCGACCGCCTCCACGGCCTCGACGCCCGCGTCGAAGATCCAGCGGTAGGTGAAGAAGCCGGCGATGAGCAGGGCGAAGAGCGCCAGGGCGCGGGCGCGCCCGGGCTTCATTCGCTTGTAGAGCAGGATCGCGGCGGCCAGCACGCCGATGGCAAAGGCGAGGCCGAGCAGCACCCGCGCGCCGCCCGCGGCCCAGGCTTCGGCCACGGGCGCTTCGCCGATCAGCACCACGGCAAGCCCGCCGAGGGCCACGAAGCCCATCACACCGACGTTGAAGAGCCCGGCATAGCCCCACTGGATGTTCACGCCGAGCGCCATGATTGCCGAGACCAGCCCCATGTTGACGATCAGGAGCGCCGAGTTCCAGCTCTGGAACATGCCCGTCCAGACGATCAGCATGGTGACGATGGCGAAGAGGCCGATATTCCTCCAGTTCACGCTCATACCGCTTTCCCCTTGAAGAGCCCGGTGGGCTTGAACAACAGCACCACCACGAGAATCGCGAAGGAGACCGCGAACTTGTAGTCGGTGGAGAGAAGCTGCACGAGGCTCGAGGGTTCGAGGCTCTCGGGCAGCAGGTAGCCCAGCACCTTCTTCCAGGCATAGGTGACCATGACCTCGGAGAAGGCGATCACGAAGCCGCCGGCGATGGCGCCGATCGGGTTGCCGAGGCCGCCGACGATGGCGGAGGCGAAGATCGGCAGAAGGAGCTGGAAATAGGTGAACGGTTTGAAGCTCTTGTCGAGGCCGTAGAGCGTGCCGGCGATGGTGGCGAGCGCGGCGACGATCAGCCATGTCACCAGCACCACGCGCTCGGGATTGATCCCCGAGAGCAGCGCCAGGTCCTCGTTGTCGGAGAAGGCGCGCATCGACTTGCCGGTGCGGGTGCGGTTGAGGAACCAGAACAGGAGCGCCACCACAACCACGGCGGTGATGACGGTGATGCCCTGCGAGGTCTTGAGCGCGAGGCCCTCGCGCAGGCCCGACCAGGCCTTGAAGTCACGCGCCGAGATGATGAACCGTTCGCCGTCGGCGAAGCGCTGTTCGCCGGGGCCGACGATGAAGCGCACGAGGCCGTTCATGATGAACATCACCCCGATCGAGGCCATCACGAAGACGATCGGCTTGGCCTTCACCCGGCGATAGAAGCGGTAGACCACCCGGTCGGTCGCCAGCATCAGCGCCGCCGCGCCGGCGATGCCGAAGGGCAGGGCGACGAGCGCGGTGGGCAGGGGGCCGAGCGTGATTCCCATCGACTGGAACCACCAGGTGAACAGGATCGTCACCATCGCGCCGAAGGCCATGCTGTCGCCATGGGCGAAGTTCGAGAACCTGAGGATGCCGTAGATCAACGTGACCCCGAGCGCGCCGAGGGCGAGCTGGCTGCCGTAGGCGATCGCCGGGATCAGCACGAAATTGGATAGCGCCACGATGGCGTTCAGAAAATCCATGTCATCTCCGTGACTTGGCGTTTGAGGCGGGACGGGGCGCCATCAGAAGCACTCCCCGGTGAAGATGTTGGCGAAGGCGGGATCGTCGGAGGCGATGAGCTGCATCACCGCCATGTCGGACGACCTTACAAGACGCAGGAAAAAGGCGCCGTCATCGCCCTCGATCCGGGTGTGGGTCGGGGTTTCGGTGACACGCAGCGCGCCGGTGAAGGGGCTGCCGTCGAGCATCGCCGTGGCGGTGCCGTCTTCTTTGATCTCGGTGCGCAGATCGAAATCGTTGGGCCCGGTCTCCATGCATTTTGCGGCATTGAGGCACATTCGCTCAAAGGTACAGGACAAGCCGGCGGCCGGTAGCGGCGCTGCGATGGTGGCGGCAAGCGCGAGGAGGCGGAAGGGGCGGATCATCGGGCGCTGCACTCCCCGAGATAGAGCGTGCCCTGTCCGGCGGCCGCGTCGAAGCGGTGCATCGCCGCGAGCTGTCCGGGCACGAAATAGAGATGTACGCCGCTGCCCGCCGCCGCCCCTTGCAGGAGGTGCTGGGGGGCCGAGGCGAAGCCGTTGGAATACCCCGTCTCCAGCGCGACCGGCATTGCAGGGGGCAGGCCATCGGTGGTGATCCTCGCGGCCTCGCGGCTTTCCACCGCGATCGTTGCCGTCAGGCGCGCCGGGGCACAGGGCGCCATGGCCACGCAGGCGGTGTCGAAGGCGCAGTCGATGGTGACGTCCTCGGCAAGGGCCGGGGCCGCCAGCAGGGCGGCGGTTGCAATGCCGCGCAGCAGCGGGCGGATGGAGATGGCGTGCTTCATCCCGCGCAGGGGCCGCGATAGAGCGCCTGGTCGCGGTCGCCGCGGGCATCCGGGCCCGGCGCCGCGGCGGTTTCGGTCGGCGCGTTGCCGGTCGCCGGTCCGCAGGTTGGCGTCACCGGGCCGGGCGGCGCGCGCCAGTATCGCGGTGATCCAGCGCAAGTCTCAGCCCCCCAGGAAGCTCTGGCGCACGTCCGGGTCGGCAAGGAGTTCCTTGCCGGTGCCGGTATGTGCGTTGCGGCCCTGGACGAGCACGTAGCCCTTGTCGGCGATCTCCAGTGCCTGGCGGGCGTTCTGCTCGACCATCAGCACCGGCAGCCCGGTGCGGGCGACCTCGATGATCCGGTCGAACAACTCGTCCATCACGATCGGCGAGACGCCGGCAGTGGGCTCGTCGAGCATCAGCACCTTGGGCTTGGTCATCAGCGCCCGGCCCACGGCGACCTGCTGGCGCTGGCCGCCGGAAAGCTCGCCCGCCGCCTGGTCGCGCTTGTCTTTCAGGATCGGGAACAGGTCGAACACCTGCTCCATCGTCTGCGAGATGTCGTCCTTGCGGATGAAGGCGCCCATCTCGAGGTTTTCCTCCACCGTCATCGAGGTGAAGATGTTGTGGGTCTGCGGCACGAAGCCCATGCCCTTCACCACGCGGGCCTGCGGTGTGAGCTGGGTGATGTCTTCGCCGTCGAGCCGGACGGAGCCGCCGTTGAGATAGAGCATGCCGAAGAGCGCCCGCATCGCGGTGGACTTGCCCGCGCCGTTGGGGCCGACGATCACGCCGATCTCGCCCTTGTCGACCGCGATGGTGCAGTCGTGGATGATGTCGGGCCCGTTCTTGCTGTAGCCGCCGGTCATCGCCTCGCCCATCAGGAAGGGGCCGCCCGGGGCCGGTCTGGCCTTGCCGTGCTGCGGCCCGGCGCTGAGCTGGCCCTGGCCCTTCGGGTTCACGATCGAGGCGTCGCGGTTGTAGCCTTCTTCGTTGAACGGTTTGCTCATCTGCGTGTCTCCTTGGCCTCAGCCCGGGCTTCTGACGCCACGCATCAGCTCTTCGGCGAGGAAAAAGTGGTCTTCGCTGGTGCCATGGCCAGGGTTCGTGCTGAGCAGCACCACGTAGTGATCGGCGGCGAGGTAGAGCGTGATCCCGGCGGTCTCGGGCCCATCATCGCCCTCCACCATGAGCGTCATGAACTGCGCGAGCGGCGCCTCTTCATGCGCGCCGACCCGCATGCCCAACAGATGCCCGATCCCGGCGTCCTGGTTCGCGATCCCCTGGTTTTCCAGCCAGATATCGACCATGCGCCCATGCAGCTTGTCTTGCAGATCGTGCCGGGCCTGTTCGCTGATCGGCGGGGTGAAGCCGTCGAATGGCTCGGCCCAGATCACCCCGGCCGTATCGCCGATGGCCACCTGGATGCGGCCGTTGCTGGCGGGGGTGAAAGCCTTCCAGTCGATGCTGCGCAGATCGCACAGCTGCACCCCGGCAGCGAGGTCGTCGCAGGTTCCCACGCCCGGCGGCGCGAGCAGGGCCTGCAGCGCCTCGGCCGCCGGATCCTCCGCCGGGGCCGCACCCGGCAGACGGATCGCGGCGCGCGCGGCTTCCAGGTCCATCACGTGGCCGGCGGAGGGGATGGTTCCGTATTCTTTCGACTGCACCACGAGCGTGTAGCCGGGCATGAGCAGCACGGCGTAGCCGAGCACGATCGGATTCGGTTCGCCCGCAATCGTGCCGCCCGTCACCCTGTAGTAGGCTTCCTGGCCGTTCTGGCCGGCGACGCTCGCCGGGCGCGGCGGAACAATCTCCGTCAGCGCCGAGGGCTCGATGCCGTAGCCGCCGGCCTCGACCTTGCGCAGCAGCGCGAAGAGGTCCGGGTAGCCCACGTTCGGACCCGCGGCGTCGATGGTCGAGATCAGGAGGACGGTTTCGGTGTCCCGGCCGCGCGCGACGTTCGAATACCAGGTTTCAGTCAAGTCACCTTCGATCGGCGAGAAGGCGGTGCCGCCGTAGCAGAACGCCACGCCCTTGCCGATGTCATTGCAGGGGCCCTCCGCGGTCGACGCTGCCGCGGTCGCCAGAGGCGGGTCCGCCGGCGGGGCCTGGGCCGTGCCACCTTCCGGCTGCACCATCTTGAGTGCGAGAAACACGTCGGCGGTATGGCCGAAGCCGGGCTGACGCGCCATCTCCGTGCTGGTTCCCATCACGATCCGGCTTTCGTCCAGGAGAAGCGCGATCCCAAAGGTAAGGTCGAACGCGAAGTCGGGAATCCTGCCCGCACCCACATTGTAGAACCGCATCACACCGGATTCGCCAGCTATTCCCACCTCGCTGTCAAACAGCGGCAGCGGCTCGAAATCGGCCGCGGTGATCCCGTATTCCTGCGCCATGACCTCCAGCGCCATCGGGAAGGCCTCGTCGTAGGACGGCATCGGGTCGATCGGGTCGAAGATCCTGAAGTCGAGAAAGGTCTCGCTGCCGCTGGCTCCTGCGGCGTTGGTGTAAAGCCGGTCGCCCCCTTCCATCGGCGCGAATGCGGTCATCAACCAGCAGAACTCGAGCCCGCCGCCGATCGGGTCGCAGCTTTCCTGCGTCTGCGCTTGCGCCGGGGCGACAAAGAGGGCCAGCAATGCGGCCGCGACAAGACGATGCAATGCCGGGCTCATGCCTTCGCCTCCGCCGCTTTCTTGTGCTTCGAACCGGTGCCGAGATAGGCCTCGATGACGTGTTCGTTGGCCTTGATCTCGGCCAGTGAGCCCTCGGCGAGAACCTTGCCTTCCGCCATGCAGATCACCGGGTCGCAGATCCGGTCGATGAAATCCATGTCGTGTTCGATCACCACGAAGGTGTAGCCGCGGTCCTGGTTGAGGCGCAGGATGGCGTCGCCGATGGTGCGCAAGAGGGTGCGGTTCACCCCGGCGCCGACCTCGTCGAGAAAGACGATGCGGGCATCGACCATCATCGTGCGGCCAAGCTCGAGGAGCTTCTTCTGGCCACCCGAGACCTGGCCCGCCTTGTGGTCGGCAAGGTGTTCGATGGTGAGGAACTCCAGCACCTCGTCGGCCTTGGCGCGCAGCGCGCGCTCCTCGTCGGCGATGCGGCGGCGGCCAAACCAGGTGTCCCACAGCTTTTCGCCCGCCTGGCTGCCCGGCACCATCATCAGGTTCTCGCGGCAGGACATCGAGCCGAACTCGTGGGCGATCTGGAAGGTGCGCAGCAGGCCCTTGTGGAACAAGTCGTGCGGCGGCAGCCCGGTGATGTCTTCGCCGTCCATCGTCACGCGGCCGGACGTTGGTTTAAGAACGCCGGCCACCACGTTGAAAAGTGTTGTTTTTCCGGCGCCGTTTGGGCCGATCAGCCCGGTGATCGAGCCTTTCTCGATCTCCAGAGACGCGCCGTCGACGGCGCGGAATCCGCCGAAATGCTTGTGCAGGTCGTCAACCCGGATCACCGCTGCCACCCCCTTCTGGTGCGGGGTCCCATCCCGCCTTATGCAACACAGCCCGGGGTTTGACCCCGGGCTGTGCGATTCGCAATGCCGCTGCGGAACTCAGCGGAACTGGACGGTCTCGTAGACGCCGCCGGTCACGGTGTATTCGCGGTAGGTGCCCGCGGCTTCACCCGGCCCGATCAGTTCGACATTGGTCGCGCCGACGTAATCGACGTCGCCGCCATCGGCGATGATGTCGAGCGCCTTGCCGAGCTCGCCCGGCAGGATCGGCTCGCCCGGCGCGTTGGCCACGTCGAGGATGTTGGCGGCGATGCCGGCCGCGCTGGCCTCACCGGCCTTGGCCGCGGCGAGCGCGAGCAGGGCGGCAGCGTCGTAGCTTTCGCGGGTGAACGAGCTTTCGGCGTTCACGCCGGCGGCTTCGGCGAGCGCGGCGAACGCCTCGGTGCCTTCACCTTCCGACCACGGCAGCGTGCCGAAGGAGCCTTCGAGATCGGCGCCGAGGTCGGCGAGCAGCGCGTCGGAATACATCCCGTCGCCCATGGCGAAGGTGTCGAAGGCGCCGGTGTCGAGCGCGGCCTGGATCACGCCTTTGCCGCCCTGGTCGGAATAGCCGAGCACCACCAGCACGTCGCCGCCGGCCGAGGCCAGCGCGCCGACTTCGGCCGAGTAGTCGGCCTTGCCGTCTTCGTGCGGGACGTTCGCCGTGACCGAGCCGCCGAGGCCCTCGTAGGCCGCGATGAAGGCATCGGCAAAGCCCTTGCCGTAGTCGTTGTTGGTGTAGGTCACGGCCACTTCGTTGATGCCCTTGTCGGTCAGCACGTTGGCGAGCACGTCACCCTGGCGAGCGTCGGACGGCGCGGTGCGGAAGAACAGGTCGTTGTCTTCGGCGGTCGACAGCGCCGGCGAGGTGGCCGACGGCGAAATCATCGGCACGCCGTTCGGCATCGCGACGTTGGCGAGCACGGCGCCGGTGACGCCCGAGCAGTCGGCGCCCATGATGCCGACCACGCCGTCGGTGGTGATCAGGCGTTCGGCGGCGGCCGAGGCGGCGGCCGAGTCGATGCAGGTGGAATCGGCCCGCACCGGGGTCAGCGTCATGCCACCGAGGAACTTCCCGGTCTCGTTGATTTCGCTGAGCGCCAGCTCGGCCGAGTCGGCCATGTGCGGGGTCAGCGATTCAATCGGGCCGGTGAAGCCGAGGATAACCCCGATCTTGGCCTCGGACCCGTGGCTTCCGGCGACAGCGGCGCCAGCCGTCAATGCGGTTGCGGCGGTCGCCATAAGCAGCTTTTTCATGTGTGTCTCCCACGTTGGACTGAAAACTCCGGGGGGTACCCTAGCGTTTTCGTCAAAAAAGAAAAGGCTTTCGGGCGAGAACTTCGTGGGCTGGTTTCTGCTCACTTTCGCGGGAGCGGCATTGCCGTTGCGTCAGTTGCGCGCCAGTTTTGCGGTATGATCAAGTTTGCCCCCCTCCGCATTTCGCTGGCTGCCGTTGGAGCGGCCGTTCTGTTCACCACCGCGCCGCTTTCGGCCAGCACGATCGACGCGAGCATCGGCCCGCTCAGGATCGACGTGGTGGCCGACGGGCTGCGCGAACCCTGGGGCCTCGCCTTCCTGCCCGGCGGCGGCTTTCTCGTCACCGAGCGCGACGGGGATCTGTGGCATTTCGCGCCGGATGGCACGCGCATCGAGGTGTCGGGCGTGCCCGAGGTCTGGGCGCGCGGGCAGGGCGGGCTGCTCGACGTCGAGGCGGCGCGCGATTTCGAGACCAGCCGGGAGGTGTTCCTGACCTTTTCCAAGCCGCAGGACGGGGGCGCCGGGACGGCGCTCGCCGTCGGCCGGCTGCCGGAGGGAGGCGACTCGCTCGAAGATGTGCGGGTGCTGTTCGAGATGACGCCGGGCGGCGGCCGCGGCCAGCATTTCGGCTCGCGGATCGTGGAAGGCCCGGACGGCCACCTGTTCCTGACCATCGGCGACCGCGGCAACGCGGATCTCGCGCAGGATCAGGCGCGACACAATGGCACGGTGGTACGGCTGGACCGCGACGGCGCGGTGCCCCCCGACAACCCGTTCGTCGGCGCGGCGGGCATCCAGCCGGAGATCTGGAGCTACGGCCACCGCAACGCGCAGGGCGCCGCGCTCGGGCTCGACGGGGAACTCTGGACGGTCGAACACGGCGCGGCGGGCGGCGACGAACTCAACCGGATCGAGCCCGGGGTGAACTACGGCTGGCCGGTGATCTCCTACGGGCGCAATTACAACGGCACCAAGATCGGCATCGGCACCGAGGCGCCCGGCATGGCGCAGCCGGTGCATTACTGGGATCCTTCGATCGCGCCCTCGGGGCTCGCGATCTACTCCGGGGCGCTCTGGCCAGAATGGCGCGGCCGCGCGCTGATCGGCAGCCTGAAGTTCGACTACATCGCGGTGCTAGATCCCGACAGCGGTGCCGAGGAGGCGCTGCGGGCGCGCGAGACCGGCCGGGTGCGCGACGTCGCCGAGGCGCCCGACGGCTCGATCTGGTTTCTCTCGGTCGAGCGCGGCGGGGTGTTTCGGATCACGCCGGGCGAGTGAGGTGCCAATAGGACGAGTCGCACCATTCGTCGTTCAAAATCAGGGTTTTGCGCGCGCGGTGGGTTTCCTCGAACCCGAGTTTCGTGAGCAGGCGCTCCGAGGCGATGTTGCGCGGATCGATCTCGGCGGTGATGGCGTCCATCTCGGGACGCCGATCAAACGCGACGGGCAGGAGGGCGGATAGCGCCTCGAACATGATGCCCCGGCGCCAGTGGTCCGGGTGCAGGATGTAGCCGATCTCGGGGATGCGCCAGATGCCGGCGCGGCCGATCACCCGGGCCTCGCGCTCGATGACGAACTCGGCGCCGGTCGCGTCGAGCGAGGACCGCAGCTCCGCGATATGCGCCCGCGTCTCCGCGCGGCTCTCGTGCGGCGGGCGCGACCAGTAGCGCATCGCGTCCGGGTTGGAATAGACCGCGAAGAGATCGTCGAGGTCGCCATCCTCGACCGGGCGCAGCACGAGGCGCTCGGTGCGGATCACGAGGCGCCGCGCGCGCCGCCCTGGCTGCCGCGTTCGCGGTAGGGGGTGGTGTCGTAATGCGCGCGGTAGCATTTCGAGAAATGCGAGGGCGAGGTGAAGCCGCAGGCCAGCGCCACGTTGATCACGCTCATGTCGGTCTGCATCAGAAGGTTGCGCGCCTTCTGCAGCCTGAGTTCCATGTAATAGCGCTTCGGCGAGCGGTTGAGGTAGCGGCGAAACAGCCGTTCGAGCTGCCGGGTGGAGAGGCCGACGTCGGCGGCCAGCCGCGACGGGCTGACCGGCTCCTCGATATTGCCCTCCATCGCCTGGATCACCTGCGCAAGCTTGGGGTGGCGCACGCCGATGCGGGTGGGCACCGAGAGGCGCTGGGTGTCGCGGTCGGTGCGGATCGCGGTGTAGATCTGCTGGTCGGCCACGGCGTTGGCCACTTCCGGGCCGTGGTCTTGCGAGATCACCGCGAGAATCAGGTCGATCGAGGCGGTGCCGCCGGCGGTGGTCATCCGGTTGCCGTCGATCACGTAGACCGAGCGGGTGAGGTTGACCTCGGTGAACTCCTCGGCGAACCCGTCGTGGTTCTCCCAGTGGATCGTGGCGCGTTTGCCGTCGAGCAGCCCGGCTTCGGCGAGCGCATGCGCGCCGGTGCAGAACGCGCCCATCGTCACCCCGCGCCGGGCCTCGCGCCGCAGCCACGACAACAGCCGCTTGGTGGTGTGACGGGCGACATCGACACCGGCGCAGATGATCACCGGGTCGGTGTGACGCAGCTCGGCGAGGTCCATGTCGAGGGTGACGGTGCAGCCCGACGAGCAGGTGACCTGCGCGCTGCCGTCACCGGCAAGGGCCCAGGTGTAGGCGTCGTAGCCGAGAAACCGGTTGGCCAGCCGCAGCGCATCCACCGCGCCGGCGAAGGACAGCAGGGTGAACTCTTCGAGCAAGACGAAGACGAACCGGCGCGTCGGGCGGTCGCCCGGGGCTTCGCTCAAGGTGCGTCGGTTCATCGTGGGCCTTTCGGTCAGCGTTTCGTCCGGGAACCACACCAGTTTTGAGCTTACCGCGCAAGATGCCGCGGGCTCGGCAAGTTTGTTTTGCACATGCGGCAAAGCCGCAGTATACGAGCCGGATCGGAGGCGGCTGTTGCCGCTAACGGACGGAAAGCGAACGGAGACGGCGATGACGGACTGGACAAAATCCTCCTGGCGGACGAAGCCCCGGGTGCAGATGCCAGACTACCCCGACCAGGATGCCCTGGGCGCGGTCGAGGCCCAGCTTGCGAAGTATCCGCCGCTCGTCTTTGCCGGCGAGGCCCGGCGGCTGAAGGCCGAGCTTGCCAAGGCGGCGCGCGGGGAGGCGTTCCTGCTGCAAGGCGGCGATTGCGCCGAGAGCTTTGCCGAGTTTTCCGCCGACACGATCCGCGACACGTTCAAGGTGCTGTTGCAGATGGCGATGGTGCTGACCTTCGGCGCCAAGGTGCCGGTGGTCAAGGTCGGCCGGATGGCGGGCCAGTTCGCCAAGCCGCGCTCTGCCCCGTTCGAGACGATCGACGGGATGGAGCTGCCGTCCTACCGCGGCGACATCATCAACGAGCTGGCCGCGACGCCCGAGGGCCGTCTGCCCGATCCCTACAAGATGCTGCACGCCTACACCCAGTCTGCGGCCTCGCTGAACCTGCTGCGCGCCTTCTCGACGGGCGGCTACGCCGACGTGCACCAGGTGCACAGCTGGACGCTCGGGTTCACCGAGCAGGATGAAGCGGAGAAATACCGGGCGATGGCCGAGCGCATCTCCGATACGCTCGCCTTCATGCGCGCCGCCGGCGTGGGCAACGGCAACGTGCCGGCGCTGCGGACGGTGGATTTCTACACCTCGCACGAGAGCCTGCTGCTGGAATACGAAGAGGCGCTGACCCGGGTCGACTCGACCACGGGCCAGGTCGTCGCCGGCTCCGGCCACATGATCTGGATCGGCGACCGCACCCGCCAGCCCGACGGCGCGCATGTCGAGTTCGCCCGCGGGGTGATCAACCCGATCGGCCTCAAGACCGGCCCGTCGACCACGGCCGACGATCTCAAGCGGCTGATGGCGACGCTCAACCCGGAGAACGAACCCGGCCGGCTCACCCTGATCGCGCGCTTCGGCGCGGGGCAGGTGGCCGAGCACCTGCCGCGCCTGATCCAGGCGGTGCAGGACGAGGGCGCCGAGGTGGTCTGGTCCTGCGACCCGATGCACGGCAACACGATCAAGTCGGCCTCGGGTTACAAGACCCGGCCGTTCGAGCGCGTGCTGGCCGAGGTGCAGGAGTTCTTCGCGGTGCACCGTGACATGGGCACCATCCCCGGCGGCGTGCATTTCGAGATGACCGGCAAGGACGTGACCGAATGCACCGGCGGCGTGCAGGCGGTTTCGGACGAGAACCTGTCGGACCGCTACCACACCGCCTGCGACCCGCGCCTCAACGCCTCGCAGTCGCTCGAACTGGCCTTCCTCGTCGCCGAGGAACTGGCGGGCCGGATCGCCGACGAGCCGCGCACGGCGGCGGCTGGCTGATCTGCCTTCAACGACCCACAGATAAGCCCCGGCCCGTCGGCCGGGGCTTTTTTTTCGTTCCCGGGGTGCGCTCAGACCGTGTCGGCGTCGAAGACCAGCTTCAGATGCGGGGCGCGGGGGGCGTGCGCTGTTTCAACCGTCCGATCGGCGGGCCCCGGTGCCGCCTTTGGCGTGGCCCAGCCGCGCGGAGCGGTCAGCGGGTCGCTCACCAGCGGTTTGGTTTCGATATCTTGGATCGTGAAGCGGCGCGGCGTCTCGCCGGTCTCGGCGCTGGACTGGAGTGCCCCAAGGATGCGCGCGGGCCGCCCGGTGGCGTCGCGCAGCGGCAAGAGGATCATCCGGGCCTGCAGCGCGGGCCGGCGAAACCCCCGCTGGCTGGCCAGCGACAGCCGCACCACCGCGGGTTCGTCGAGCACGGTCCCGATCACCTGCTGGATCTCGCGCCGCGCCTCGGGCAGCAACAGCGCCGAGACCGGCATGCCGCGCACTTCCATCGCCATCAGCGTGTTGAGATGCATGCCGGCAAGCCGGATGCGCGCCAGGCCGGGGGCGATCTTCTCCAGTATGAAGGCATATTCCAGCGCGTCGGCAATGCCGCGCGGGTCGACATCCGAGCGCGTCGGCATCAGCCGTCCGTCGCGCAGACCCTCCCAGTAGCTTTCGACCGTGCCGAGGGCGGAGAACCGCGTGGACCGGCTGGCCGCATCGAGCGCCACCACCTTGTCGTTTTTGAAGTATTCAATCGTCATGTCGTCACCCCTTGCTCGCAGGCGGCGCGGCGATGCTTCCCCCTCGCAACGCCCCTCATATTGCCCCGGGAGAAGGTGTCTGCTAACCAAGACCAGCGCGCTCCGCCGATACCCAAGTCTGCCACAAAACGCGGCAAACTTGGGCGGAAATCTAAACGATTGGTTAACCCGCCATGATCCATTCGATGACCGGTTTCGCCTCGCTCAAGGGCCATCATGGCGCCTGGAGCTGGGTGTGGGATATCCGCGCGGTGAACGCCCGCGGGCTCGACATCCGGCTGAAACTGCCGGACTGGATTGAAGGGCTCGAACACGCGGTGCGCAAGGCCGTAACGGGCACGGTGACACGCGGCAGCGTGTCGGTCGGGCTGAAGCTGATGCGCGAGGCCGAGACGGTGGCCAGCTCGCTCGACCCGGCCGCGCTCGATCGGGCGCTGGCGATGCTGGCGGAGATCACCCATGCCGCCGAGGCGCGCGGCATGGAGCTTGCGCGCCCGAGCGCCGTCGAGATCGCCGCGATGCGCGGGGTGAGCGACGCGGCGCCGGAACATGACGACACCGCCGGCCTGCGCGAGGCGCTGCTGGCCGATCTGCCGGGGCTGCTCCGGGCGTTCAACGAGATGCGCGCCCACGAGGGCGCGGCGCTGAAGACGGTGCTGGAAACCCAGCTGGCCGAGATCGAGGTGCTTGCCGCCGATGCGCTCGTCGCGCTGGAGGCCCGGCGCGAGGCGCAGGCCGAGGCGTTCGGGACGGCGCTCGCGCGGGTGATGGAAAACACCGACGGGGCGGACCCGGACCGGGTGGCCCAGGAACTGGCGCTGATCGCGGTGAAAACGGATGTGCGCGAGGAACTCGACCGGATCGCGGCCCATGTCGGCCAGGCCCGCAGCCTGCTCGACGGTGCCGAGCCGCGCGGCCGCAAGCTCGATTTCCTGATGCAGGAGTTCAACCGCGAGGCCAACACCCTGTGCTCCAAGGCGCAGTTCCAGGACCTCACCCGCATCGGGCTCGACCTCAAGGCGCTGATCGACCAGATGCGCGAGCAGGTCCAGAACGTGGAATGAACAGGGCAATGCGGCGCGGTCTTCTGATCATCCTGTCATCGCCCTCCGGGGCGGGAAAATCCACTTTGGCACGCCGGCTGCGGGACTGGGATCCCGAGATCATCTTCTCTGTGTCCGGCACGACCCGGGCGCCGCGCCCCGGCGAGGTCGACGGGCGCGAGTACCATTTCAAGTCGGAAGACGAGTTCAAGCGCATGGTGGCCGCGGGCGAGATGCTCGAACACGCCCATGTCTTCGGCAATTTCTACGGCTCGCCCAAGGGCCCGGTGGAAGACGCGATCGAGGCCGGCAAGGACGTGCTGTTCGACATCGACTGGCAGGGCGCGCAGCAGATCCGCAACTCGACGCTGGCGCCGCACACGCTGTCGATCTTCCTGCTGCCGCCGTCGATTGCCGAACTCAAGCGCCGGCTCGAGGGCCGCGGCCAGGACGACGCCGAGGTAATCGCTCGGCGCATGCAGAAAAGCTGGGACGAGATCAGCCACTGGGACGCCTATGATTTCGTGCTGATCAACGACGATCTCGACGCCACCGAACACCGGCTGAAAGAGATCGTCGCCGCCACCCGGCTGAAACGTATCCAGCAGCCCGGCCTCACCGAACACGTGCGCGGGCTGCAACAGGAATTCGAGGCCCTGTCATGACACTCTATACGCTCGACGGAAACGCACCGGAACTGCACGACAGCGCCTGGGTCGCACCCGATGCCAACCTGATCGGCAGGGTGGTGCTGGACGCCGGCGCCTCGGTCTGGTTCGGCGCCACGCTCAGGGGCGACAACGAACCGATCCTTGTGGGCGAAGGCTCCAATGTGCAGGACAACGTGGTTTGCCACACCGACCCGGGCTACCCGCTGGTGATCGGGGCACAGGTGACGGTGGGCCACAAGGCGATGCTGCATGGCTGCACCATCGGGGCGGGCAGCCTGATCGGCATGGGCGCGACGATCCTGAACGGCGCGCTGATCGGCAAGGGCTGCCTGATCGGGGCCTGCGCGCTGGTGACCGAGGGCAAGGAAATCCCCGACGGAAGCCTGGTGATGGGCACGCCGGGCAAGGTGGTGCGGGTGCTGGACGAGGCCGACCGGGCGGGGCTCCTGGACAGCGCCCGGCGCTACCGCGAAAACGCGGCGCGGTTCCGGGCGGGGCTGAAGCCGATCGAATAGGGTGGCCGGGGCGGGCGGTGCGCATGGATGCATTGCCGCCGGGGTGGTGCGCATGAATGCGCACCCTACGGTTTGCTGTCGGTCAGGGGCCCGAATTCTTTGAAAGAATTCGGGTCGGATCCTTTCGAAGGATCCGGCTCCCGGCTCAGTCCTTGCCGCGGTACGGCTCGACGTATTGCAGCGCCATGTCCCAGGGGAAAAAGATCCAGGTGTCCTGGCTCACCTCGGTGATGTAGGTGTCGACCTGCGGCTTGCCCTTTGGCTTGGCGTAGACGGTGGCGAAATGCGCCTTCGGCATCAGCTTGCGCACCACCTCGAGCGTCTTGCCGGTGTCGACCAGGTCATCGACGACCTGGTCGACAGCGGCAAGACCCTGGAGTTGGTGCGTGAACTGTACCCCAACGCCCATTTCGCCACTGTCTACGCCAAGCCCAAGGGGCGGCCCACGGTTGATACCTTCATCACCGAGGTCTCGCAGGATACCTGGATCTTTTTCCCCTGGGACATGGCGCTGCAATACGTGGAGCCCTATCGCGGCACCGACTAACCGCTTGCGGCAGCGCTGA
>Ga0180429_10001544_pt1 | contig 19558 bp, 16 predicted proteins | sample SS_ome_FD_132428 | JGI IMG/M metagenome (GOLD analysis project Ga0180429, IMG submission 132428) | Hypersaline lake sediment archaeal communities from the Salton Sea, California, USA - SS_1_S_1 metaG | ecosystem: Environmental > Aquatic > Non-marine Saline and Alkaline > Hypersaline > Sediment ...
ACGAAGCCGACATCCCTGGACCCGTGGCCGAGCCCCTCCATGGTGATACAGATCGTGAGCGGGTCCAGGTCGAGGCCCCCGTATTTCTGGGGGACCAGCATCCCCTGGAACCCGAACTCGGCCGCCTGTTTCCACGCGTCCCAATCGAGCTCCTCTTTTTCGTCCATCTCGGCGGAACGCGGGGCGACCACCTCCTTGCCGAATTTGTAGGCCTGCTCTCGCATCGAGGTCTGTTCTTCTGTCCAGGTGAAATCCATTGCGTTACCCCTTTTTCGAGAGGGTGTCGAAAAACACCTATTTGCCGTCATCCCTGCAAAGGCAGGGATCCCTAAGCTCCTGAGGACACTGGATTCCTGCCTTCGCAGGCATGACGGGCATTGAGAGGTCTTCCCTTAATCACCAACCTTCTCATAGGGAGAAGGGATTGCTCCTAGTCTTTGTTGAACTCGGGCTTGCGCTTCTCCAGGAAGGCGGCAACCCCCTCCTTCGCGTCCGCGGTTTCGAAGATACCGGAAAACAGCTTCAGCTCGTGTGCCACCCCATCGTACAGGCCCTTCGTGTTCGCCGCGATAACCGCCTCTTTGGAGAGTCGAAGGGCGGTGGCAGACTTCTTCAGGAGCTTGCCGACGATCGCGCCCACCGCCTCCTCGAGTTGATCGTCCGGCACGACCTGGGTCACCAACCCGTATCTCAGCGCTTCGTCGGCGCCGATCGGGTCCCCGGTAAGGATCATCTCCATCGCCTTTCCCGTTCCCACCAGGCGCGGCAGACGCTGGCTTCCCCCGGCTCCGGTCATGATCCCGAGCTTGATCTCCGGCTGGCCGAACTGGGCACTCTCGACGGCGATGCGGATATCGCAGCCCAGGAGCATCTCGCAACCCATGCCAAAGGCAATCCCGTTGATGGCCGCCACAACCGGTTTCGGACAGTTCTCGAGCATGTTCGGCGAGAAGTACTGGCTCAGGATCCCGGCGACTTCTTCTGCGCCCCCCGGGGCTTCGGTCCACCCTTTCAGCATGCTCACGTCCGCACCGGCCATGAAGGCACGGCCGCTGCCCGTGATCACCACCACCCGCACCTCCGGGTCTTTTGACAGCTGGTCGACCGCACGCACCATTTCTTTGGACATGGCTTCACTGTAGGCATTGAGCACTTTGGGCCGGTTGAAGACGATGCGGCCCACCTTGTCCTTGACTTCCACGATCATGGTCTCGTAGCTCATTTTCTCTTTCCTCTCTCAGTCCAGGCGGGCCTTGCCGACCCGCTCTCGGATGTAGTCGGCGATCGTTTCCCCGGGCAGGCCGGGAGGAAAGACCTCGTGAACGCCCATCTTCTTCAGGGGTTCGAAATCCACCTCCGGGATCACGCCTCCCATGATAACGAGTACGTCGGTCATCCCCTTTTCCTTCAGCGCCGGGATCAGCCTCTCGGTAATCCGCAGATGACCGCTCGTCATGATGCTGACGCCGATCACATCCACGTCCTCTTGGATCGCCGTGTTTACGATCTCCTCGACCGTGCCGAAACGGAAGTAAATCACTTCCATCCCCGCGTCTCTCAGCTCTCTGGCAAACAGCTTCGAACCACGGCCATGGACGTCGATCTTCTTCTTCGCAAGCAGCACTCGAATCTTCTTCTCGGCCAATGCAAGTCCCTCCGTTTGTTGTCTTGCAGCACTACCAGCATATTGAAAAGCTACTGTTGCGCAGGTCGTTCAAAAAGGTCCAGATGCAAGGCGCGCGAGATCCTGAGGAATGAGGCGTACACCGTACGCCGCAGTGACGGAACCTGCCCCGCCGAAGGCGGGGGGGGACGAGTGCAACGCAGCAGGTGGGCCTTTTTCAACGAGCTGCTATTCCATCACCACCCATCCAAAGGCATTGCGCATGACATCCATCATCTCGCCGTTCGTAACCCCCTTCCGGGCGGCATCGACCAGGGTGGGCATCAAATCGCCCTCCCCTGCCTTGAGCTTTGCGCATGCCTGCTCCAACCGACCGATGGATTTCTCCACCTCCTGGGCGTTTCTCTTGTTCCTAAAGGCACGGAGCCGTTCGATCGCCTTCTTCTCCACCGCGTAATCCACCCGGAACGGCTGATGTTCCTCCTTTTCCGCAGTCACATACCGATTGACGCCCACCATGGGGAGCTCACCACTCTTGACCGCCTTCTTTCGCTGGTAGGCGCTGTTGTCGATCGCCTGCTTGACCCAGCAGTCCTTCAGGCCCTTCATGTAACCGCCCCGTTCCTCCAACTCATTGAAGAGCTTCCAGGCCTCCTGCTCGATCCGGTCGGTCAGCCATTCCACATAGTAGGACCCGGCCAGGGGATCGGCCACATCCTTGATCCCGCTCTCCCACATCATGATCTGCTGGGACCGCAGGGCGGTCCGGTGAGACAGCTCCGTGGGGATCCCAATCGTTTCGTCGTACGAGCAGGAGTGGATTGACTGCACGCCGCCCAACACGGCCGCCATGATCTGCATGGTGATCCTTGCCGTGTTGTTGAGCGGCTGCTGTGCCACGAGCACGTTTCCGCTCGTATGGATGTGAACACGTGCGTGCAGGCACTTCGGCTTCGTACAGCCCGCGTCCCTCGTAATCTTGGCCCACATCTTCCTGAGGGCCCGAAGTTTGGCGATTTCTTCGAAGAAATTGCTCTGCACACCCACCTGGAAGCCGAGACGGCCCACAAACGAATCCGGCTCCAACCCGGCACCCCTGCCCGCGTCGATCACGGATTTGCCCCACGCAAGACCGTACGCAAGCTCCTGCACCGGCGTTGCCCCTGCCTCGGAGATGCCGTACATGAAGATGTTGGTCGTGTTCCAGGCAGGGATTTCCTTCCCGCAGTACTTGATCAGATCGACCATCAGGGCATAGCCGTGTTCCGGCTCCCAGGACGGAATGTCCTGGACGGCCGTGCGAGGGTACCAGTTCATCGAGTTTCCGTGCAGGACGTCGGGGGTGCTGCCTCGCCTCTCGGCGGCCGCCACGATCTGGGCCAGCCCGGGCAGGCAGTTGTCGCCCGTGATCAACGAGAAATTCGTCGTTTCCAGTTCCCAGCCCCGTATCAGCTCGTCATAGTCATCGCCCGTAGACAGATGCACACCGCACTGCCCCACGTTTCCCTCGGCTTCAGGGTGATCCGCATCGATTCCGTACATGGCCGGGATATCGTAGACCACGTTGAACACCTTGTGGCCGAAATACCCCTCCATGCCCTGCTCCACCAGGGTCTCCATCTTGGTTCGCGTCTCTTCGCAGGTCCCGAAGCCGAAGACCATCTGCTGCATCCAGGGGGTCAGCGCATACCCGTCCGCATACAGTCCCCGGGTGAACGGATACACCCCCGGCATCACGTCGAGATCCAGACCCTCCACATCCTCCTTTGTGTAGACCGACTTGATCGGTATCCCGGACAGGTTGGTCCCGGGCTTGAGCTTTGCCGCGTATCTCTCCCTGCCCTTTTCCCAGGCCTCTTTCGCCTTCCTGAAGTTCTCTCCCCCGTTTTCTTTGGCCATACAAGCTCCCTTTCCGTGTATACAGATTTTACTTGTTTATAGTCAGACCAAAGAATTTGATACCATTTCGGCCCTTCTCTTGTCAAGAAAATTCCTGCCCAGGGGGGCGGACCGCCCCGTCAGTTTTCACTTGCCAACCGGGAAGGATTGAAGTATATTTCCTAACTATACCTATATTAAGTCAGACTAGCAGAAGATTCTCGGAACTCGAAGGGCCTCCGCGAGACCATGCGGCAGGGCCGTCGATCTTCCTGCACAATACACAATAAAATCAATTACTTATAAATGTCTACAGGGGCACAAGACGATGAAGAATTTGGTCCCCATCGAAAAGAATGTGAAGATCTCCCAGAAGATCGTCGAGCAAATCAAAGGCATTATCCTCTCCGGCGGACTCCAACCCGGGGACCGCCTGCCCAAGGAGCAGGACCTGTCCGAGATGCTCGGCGTGAGCCGCCCCACCCTGCGGGAGGCCCTGACCGTGCTCGAGGCGATCGGGCTGATCGAGGTGCGGCCCCGGGAGGGAAGCATCGTGAAATCGATCGTGCCTCAGAGCATCCAGGACCCGATTCAGGACATGATCGAGGTGGACCCGTCGAAGGTGCTCGAGCTCTTCGAGGTCCGGGTAAAAATCGACTCCGAAGGCGCAGGCATGGCCGCGGAACGCGCAACGGATGACGATCTGAAAACAATCCGTAACTATGCGAATCAGCTCGAGCAGCAGATCAAGGGCAAACATTCCATCCTGGAAGTGGAACCGAGCAGGCTCTACCAGAAGACGTTCTTCGCCATAGCGGACGCAACGCACAACTCCATTTACGCACACTTCATGAAATCGGTCTGGACCCTCCTGGATGGGGCCATCCCCTACAGCCGTCAGAAGCTGCTCAACGTACCCAACATCTCGAAAAAGATAACTCAGCAATACCGGCAGATCGTGAACCTCGTTGTGGAGCGCAAACCAAACCTGGCACGAAAGGCTGTGATCCGGCACCTGGATTTTATCGGAGAGCAACTTCGTTCGGTGTTCGAGTCTTCCGAGGAAGACTGACCGCGCAACACAAACTACCCGCACAGACAGGAATCCCCGCAATGGAAACGCCAAGAGAAGTCGTCGTTGTCAGTGCCCTTCGAACGCCCTTCAGCAGGTTCGGGGGGGTCCTCCGGAGCTTCCACAGCACAGACCTGGGTGCCATGGTCATCCGGGAAGTCCTGAACAGGGCTTCTCTGTCGGGTGAACAGGTGGACATGGTCTACTACGGCATGTGCATCCAGTCGGAAGCGGCCATCGAATACAATGTCAACGCCCGCCAGGCCCTGCTCAAGGCAGGGCTCCCGCCGGATACCGTTTCGCTCACCCTGGACCGGGCCTGCTGCTCCTCCTTGACATGCGCGCAGATGGGATTCCGGGATATTCGCTACGGAGAGTCGGACGTGGTGCTCGCCGTGGGCGCTGAAAACATGAGCAACACGCCCTTTGTGCTCCACAATGTACGATGGGAAACGGGGCTCGCTCAACCGAAGGTCAAGGACCACCTCTTCCCGATCGGTTATACGGGGCACAACTCCCTGGCTAAGGATGCCGGGGACGTGGCCTTGGAGTTCGGCATCAGCCGGGAGGAACAGGACGAGTGGGCGGTCGGGAGCCAGAAGAAATGGGCCAAGGCAAACGAGGCCGGGAGATTCGAGGACGAGTTGATGTCCGTGGAGATCCCGCAGCGAAAGGGCGAGCCCGTCGTCTTCAACCGGGACGAAGCCCCGAGGCCGGACACGAGCATGGAGAAGCTGGCAAAACTCAAACCGGTCTACGGCAGCCCGACGGTCACCGCCGGAAACGCGCCCGGGCTGGATGCGGGTGCGAGCGCCGTCGTGCTGATGAGCAAGGAGAAGGCCCAGGAGCTGGGGCTCACGCCCCTGGCCACCATCCTCTCGGTGGCCAGTGTGGCGCGCGAACCTCGCTACATCGCCTCGGCGCCCGCGGATGCAATCCAGAAGGCCCTGGGGCAGGCGAGCCTGGGGTTGGATGACCTCTCCCTGATCGAAATCAACGAGGCCTTTGCCGCCATGCCCCTGGTCTCGAGCAAGATCCTGGCAAACGAGTACTACGGCGGAGACGCTGCACAGCTGGCCGCACTTCGAGAGAAGATCAACGTGAACGGCGGAGCGGTTGCCCTCGGCCATCCGGTAGGGGCCAGCGGAGCCCGGGTCCTCATGACCCTTGCGTACGAACTCCGGAGAAGGGGCGGGGGCTATGGAGCCTGTGGAATTTGCGGCGGGCTTGCCCAGGCGGACGCGGCCATCATTCGAGTGGATGGAACGTAATGCGGCAAAGCCGCAAGGGTTCGGGGGTCAGGGGTCAGTCCCCACCTCCAACCAGCCAAAATGACCGTTCGTAAACATCTACTCAAGACACGTGGATGTTCCGACGGGAATCTTCAACAGTTGCTTTGACTCAAGAGGAGGAATGTCAATGGGGTACTCGGTACTGAAAGTCGAGAAGAAGGAAAATTACGCGATCATCACTTTCGATCGACCGGACAAATTCAACGCTGCCAACGCCCAGATCTTCAGTGAGCTGGCCGCCGCAGTGCAGGAGTTGGACGCGGACAAAGACGTGGGCTGCATGATCCTGACAGGCCAGACCTTTACCCACCCGAAGAAGGGCACGCCCTTCCACGTCTTCTCGGCCGGAGCCGATGTAGAGCAATTTGCATCCATCGGACAGACCGAGGCCGGTTTCGATTTCATCAAGGTCTGTTTCGAGCCATTCAAGGCGATCGAGTTCTGTGAAACCCCGATCATCGCCGCCGTGAACGGCGCGGCCTTTGGGTTCGGGTTCGAGATTTCCGGAACCTGCGACATGTGCTTCTGTTCCAAGAGCGCCAAGTTCGCCCTGAAGGAGATCAACCACGGGGCCGTTCCCGCCTGGACCGTAACCCGCGGCCTGGAAAAACTCGGCAAGCAGGTGGTGGCCTATCTCGCCATGTCCGCTATCGAGGTGGACCCGGAGGAGGCGAAGAGGCTGGGAATCGTGGTCGACGTCTACGAGGACGACGAACTCCTCCCGAAATGCGAGGAGATTGCCAAGCGAATCGCCGCCAACAGCTACATGGCAAAGACATTCATCAAGACCACCCTGAATCGCAAGGCCATGGAAGAGTACCAGGAAGCGGAACGCTTCATGCCCTCCATCTTTGCAACCCAGTTCATGCAAGGCGCCTTTGCCCGCTTCTTGAAGAAGTAAGAAGCCGTCACAAACATCCGGCCCCCTCATTCCCCGCCTTTGCCGGGAATGAGGGGGCACTGCTGTACCACCCTCACCCTGACCCTCCCTCGAGGGAGGGGGAACGAGTCGGCAGCACTTTGAAGCGGATCGGGCTGAAATACTGTGGGGGATGCAACCCTTCCTACGACCGCGTGGAATACGTACGGGCAATCCAGGAAGCGGCAGGCGACCGGGTCGCATGGGTCACCCTCGACGAAGGGGGCTTTTCCACGCTCCTGCTCGTGAGCGGGTGTGACAAGCAGTGCGTGGAAATGGCAGAATATGAAGACCGGGGATGCCGGATCATTCGGATCAAGGACAGTTGCAGTGCCCCATCGGAAATCCTTTCCCACCTCCTGGAGGGAGACACATGATCAAGACAAAAGAAGACTATCTGAAGAGCCTGAGGGATCTCGGACACCTGGTGTATTTCAAGGGAGAACCCATCTCCGACGTGACGGTTCACCCCTCTTTTGCACCTCACATCAACTCCGTGGCAAAAACCTATGAGATGGCCCTGGCACCCGAGTTCGAGGACCTCCTGACCGCCACCTCGCATCTGACGGGCAAGAAGATCAGCCGGTTTACGCACATCCACCAGAACGTGGACGATCTGATCAAGAAGGTCCAGATGCTTCGGGTAATCGCCCACGAAACCGCAAGCTGTTTCCAGCGCTGCGTCGGGTTCGACGGCCTGAATGCTACGTACATGACCACCTACGATATCGATGAGAAGCACGGCACGGATTATCACAAGCGCTTCTGCGAGTACCTGAAGTACATCCAGGAAGAGAACTTCATCCTCGTGGGCGGGATGACGGACCCGAAGGGAGACCGGTCCAAGGCTCCCAGCAAGCAGGCCGATCCGGACATGTTCACAAGGGTTGTGGAGAGGCGGGAGGACGGGATCGTCATCTCCGGCGCCAAGGCGCACCAGACCGGCGCGGTGAACTCCCACGAGATCCTCGTGATGCCCACGATGGCCCTCCGCGAAGGGGATGAAGACTATGCAATCACCTGCGCAGTGCCACTGAATGCCAAGGGGGTCATCCTGATCTTCGGCCGCCAGACGAACGACGAGAGGAAGGCCGAAAGCGAGATGGACTCCGGCAACCCGGACTTCGGCATGGTGGGCGGGGAGGCCCTGATCGTGTTCGATCAGGTCTTCGTCCCCTGGGATCGCGTCTTCATGTGCGGAGAAATCGATTTCTGCGGCACCCTGGTCGAGAGGTTCGCAACCCTTCATCGGCAGAACTACGGCGGATGCAAAGGCGGCGTGTCGGACGTGCTCGTCGGGGCCTGCGCCCTCGCCTGTGAGTATCAGGGCACCATGAAGGCCTCCCACATCAAGGACAAGCTGGCCGAGATGATGCACCTTGCCGAGACGGTCTACACCGGCTCTGTCGCCTGTTCCGCCATGGGCAGCAAGACGCCTTCCGGCGCTTACTACCCGGACCCGGTGCTCGCAAACTGCACGAAGCTCAATGTGTCCCGGAACATCTACACGATTGCCCGACTCGCCCACGACGTGGCCGGCGGCATCATCGCCACCCTGCCCGCCGAAAGCGATCTGCGCCACCCCGAGATCGGCAAGTACATCGAAAAATACATGGCCGGAGTGGAGGGCGTTTCCACGGAGGCGCGCATGAAGATCCTGCGGCTCATCGAAAACATGACGGGTGGGACGGCCCTCGTAGAATCGATGCACGGGGCCGGCTCGCCACAGGCACAGAAGGTCATGTACCAGCGACTGGGCCGAATCGACATGAAGGTGAAGTGGGCCAAGAAGCTGGCAGGCATAGAGGAGTAGCGGGCGGTTAGCCGATGGCCCTGAGCCTTGCGATCATCATCCTCCTCGGGTTGGGGGCGGATTACCTGTTCCGGCGGGTGAAGCTTCCCGGCCTCGTGGGGATGCTCTTCGCAGGGGTGCTTGCGGGGCCTTACGTGCTCGGGCTTCTCTCGCCCGAGATGATGGAAGTGTCGGGCGATTTCCGGAAAATCGCCCTCATCGTAATCCTGCTCAGAGCCGGCTTCGAGCTCCACCGGGACACCCTGAACCGGGTAGGCCGTGCCGCAGTCATCATGAGCACCGTCCCGGCCATCTTCGAAATCCTCGCCGTCGTGCTCGTGGCGCCCCCCCTGCTTGGGATCACTTATCTGGAAGCCGCCATCCTGGGGTCCATTTTGGCCGCCGTGTCTCCTGCGGTGGTCGTGCCCCTCATGATCGATTTCATGGACAAGGGGCGCGGGACCCGGAAGGGGATTCCGACCCTGCTTCTCGGGGCTTCATCGATCGATGATGTCTTCGTGATCGTCGTCTTCACCGTCTTCCTGGGGATGTACGGCGGGCAGGACGTGAACCTCCTGGCCAAGCTCGGCGAGATCCCTCTGTCCATAGCGCTCGGAATCGTGGCCGGCATCATCCCGGGGTACCTGCTTCTCCGTCTCTTTCAGAAGGTTGACTGGCGCCCTCCCCGACGGACCCTGGTCGTTCTCGGAACTGCGATCATGCTCACCTGGTTCGAAGAGGTTACGAAAGAGTGGATTCCTGTCGCAAGCCTCATCGGCGTGATGGCCATCGGGTTCATCATCCTGGAGAAGGCAGAGCCGATCGCCCACATCATCTCGCAGAAGCTCAAGAAGGTCTGGGTCTTTGCAGAGCTTCTTCTGTTCGTGCTCGTGGGCGCCCAGGTCAACATCCACGTGGCGTGGAAGGCGGGCCTTGCCGGGATTCTGGTGATCCTGGTGGGGCTGGTCTTCAGAAGCATCGGAACCTATCTCTCTCTTCTGGGCACCCCTCTCGACTGGAAAGAAAGGCTGTTCTGCGTGGTGGCGTATGTTCCCAAGGCAACCGTCCAGGCCGCCATCGGCGCCCTACCGCTGGCTGCGGGGGTCGCCTCCGGCGAGGTCATCCTGGCCGTCGCGGTTCTCTCGATCCTGTTGACCGCGCCTCTGGGCGCCATCGGCATCCTCTTCCTGGGGGAACGGGTCCTGGACCGGGAGGAGCGGCCCGTCTATCGATTCCAGCAGATCCGCGAGAAACTGAACCTTCCGCGGGTGGGCGAGAGGGTCCGGAGCAAGGGGTCCGGCAAGGTCTGGAAGATCATCGAGGAAAAGGAGATCTGGTTGAACGGCCGGGACGCAAAGGAGGCCACGGGCCGCGACGCAACCCCCATCCCCGCAATCTATTTGCGCTTCTGGAGAGACGAGACCGACCTCGAACCGGGCACAGGAAAGACGATGTCTTACCGGTACAGCCCCATAGACCCGTCCTTTCATGACCACTGGGAGATTCTATACGATGCGTGATGCTTCGCCATGGCCCTCACTTGCCTCTCTTTTTCCCGCCCTTCCGCCGCCCTCCTCCTTTGACAAGGGGCCTGGAAAACATCTACAGTAGGCCGATTTGCCACAGTTTTTGGCAGAAGAAACCCATCCGTCCGCTTCAGTCATCATGAAGAAGGAGCCCTGCAACATGCCCCTGAAACCTCTCCCGGAACCGGACAGCTGGCTCGCGCGCTTCAAGGGCTTTGTCTCGGGATTGATCGCATCCGCATTCCTTTTCTCGACCCTGATCGGCTTCAACGTGCTGCAGACCTTGAGCCTGGTGATCAAGATCTTCTCGCCCAAGGCCTTCCGCCGGCTCAACCAGCGGATGGCAAGGATCTGGTGGGGCTGGTGTGCCCTGGGCGCGGAAAAGGTCTACCGTACGAAGTGGATCATGAGCGGTGACGATGTTCCGATGCAGGAAAACGCCATTGTCGTCCTGAACCACCAGGAGATGGCGGACATCACGGTGGTCTTCTCGTTCGCCCGTGCCAAAGGGCGCGTCGGGGACCTGAAGTGGTTCGTCAAGGATATCCTCAAGTACGTGCCCGGCGTAGGATGGGGCATGCTCTTCCTGGATTGCCCGTTCATCAAGCGAGACTGGACCGCCGACAAAGATTACATCCACAATGTCTTTCGTAACCTTCTGGATTACAACGTCCCCGTTTGGCTCATGACCTTTGCCGAGGGAACACGCGTCCGGCCGGCGAAGATCGCTCGAAGTCGGGAATACGCCGAAAAGCAAGGCATGAAACCTCTGGAGCACGTCCTCATCCCGAGAACGAAGGGGTTCGTTGCGAGTGTCCAATCCCTGAGAGGCCATGTAGACGCAGTCTATGATCTCACGATCGGCTATGTGGGCGGAGTCCCGACCCTCTGGCAGTGGATCAAGGGCTATGTCCGGGAGGTCCACATGGATGTACGGCGCTATGCCATTGACGTGATGCCGGAGGACGGGGAACTCCTTTCCGATTGGCTCATGAAGCGCTTCGAAGAGAAGGATCGCCGCCTCGACTCCTTCTACCGAGATGGCGCCTTTCCGGCGAACCAGGGCACATAACCAACGGCAGTCTCTTGCGCGAATCTCATAGAACCTATCCGTTTCGATAGAAACTATAGGTATCCGACTCTCATCAAAGATGGGTGACAGCTCTTCGTCGGGAAGGGAAGCTTGGATATGACAAGACTCACCAGCCTCGTCCTTGCAGTTTTCGCTCTGACCCTGGTCTGTGGCCCCACGCATGCGCAGGATACGCAGGTTCCGCCTCCTGAACCGCAAGAGCAACCGGGCAGCGACGAACAGGACGAGAAGGGAGAAACAACGGGCCAGGGATCTCTGGACACGGTCGAAGCCCCGAAGCAGATCTCGGATGCCGAAGTTCTCGTGGAACTCGAAGACACGACCAAATCCGACAAGGCACGATTGGCGGAACTGAAAGCGGAACTCGAGAAGCAGGAGCAGAGCTTCGACAGAATGACCGAGTATTCGAGGGAGGCAAGAAAGACCCTCGAGAAGAAGAAACAGAAACTTCAGGAACTCGATAGCGGCGATGCGTCTCCTGAAGCGGAAACATTGAAATCCGAGATCAAGACCCTGGAAGAGGATCAGGCCCTTCTCAAGGAAAGGTCTGACCTGCTGTACCAGGCGGGGAAGACAACGAAGGAACAGATCAAGACGCTCACGGAGAAGATCGAAAGAAACATCCAGACCGTTGATCGTCTCGCCGGCAAGACGCAATCTGAACGAGAGGCTGCGGCACCGCCGCACGCACCCGGGGCGACCCCCACCAGGAGCCCCGCAGAGGCTCTTGCCCCCGTGCCGGGCTTTCCCGCAGAACCCCCTGCCACCAAGGAACCCGCTGTCGAAGGGGAGGCGCCTCCCGACGTGCTCGAAACACCGGAGCAGATCGAAGCACGAAAACGGGCCGAGAAGAAGGAACAGGAGGCGCGCGAGGCGGCGGAGGTCATCGTCGAATACGTGGAGAGAAAGGAGACCCTTAAAGAACAGATTGCCTTGGAGAAGACATCGCTCGAGACCGCGAAGGAGAGCCTGGACAATCTCGAGGGACTTCTCGCGACCCGTGAGAAGTTGATGGATGAAAAAATCAGTGCAGGGGCAAACAAATCCGAGCTTTCGAAAATCCAGAAAGAGACCAAGTTCATCCAGGTCGAGATGGAAAAGCTCCACGATGAAATCGACGAGCGGAACGACCAACTCGGTGAGCTCTACGACCAGTTAGAGAGGATTCGGGAAGAGCAGATCAGCGTAATGGGGGAAGCGGAGCGCAAACGCGCTGAAGCTGAAAGAGCGCGAAAGAGGAGTACGTGGCTGGAGAGCCCGCTCCACCCTAGGAATGTCTCCCACTGGAGCATGACCCGGGGCCCCAGAATGGTGGTCATTCTCCTCGCCACCTTCTTGATCCTGCTCGTCGTGAGGTTCGCCCTGCGCCGAACATCGAGAGTGATCATGATGAGCGGGCTGGGGGAGGCCGAACAGAGGGAGAAGCGCGCCACAACCCTCGCCACAACCCTCACGAGCGCTGCGACAGGCGTCATTATCATAGGCGGGGTCTTCCTGGCCCTCGAGGAAGCGGGTGTGGATATCAAAGCAGTGCTCGGCGGCGCAGCCGTCATCGGTCTCGCCGTCGCCTTCGGCGCCCAGAATCTGATGCGGGATTACTTCAACGGGTTCATGATCCTCATGGAGGGGCAATTCGAGCTGAACGACCTTATTACGATCGGAGACGTGACCGGGACGGTGGAGCGGATGAGCATGCGCATGACCCAGTTGCGCGATCTGGAGGGCCGCGCCCACTTCATCCCGAACGGCCAGATCCGGCAGGTCACGAACCGGACGCATGCGTGGTCCCAGGCGGTCTTCAACGTGGGCGTCGCATACCAGGAGAATGTAGACCGGGTGATGGATTTGCTCATGGACGTTGCGAACGAGTTCTGCCGGGATCCCGAATTCGGGCCTTACACGGTCGGGGAACCCCGGATGCTCGGCGTGGATGATCTGGGCGACGCCGCCTTTCGCATCAAGTTCATCATACGGACCAAGGCGGACAAGATGTTTCCGGTACGGCGCGAAATGCTCCGCCGGATCAAGAACAAGTTCGACGAGTTGGGGATCCGCATCCCAATCCCCCATCGCGTGGTCATTCAAACCCAGGAAAGCACAGAGGGAACCGAGGCATGAAGCACACACAGACCTTCATTCGAACCGCTCGAATCGCGGCAATCCTGGGAATTGCGTTCGGGGGCTGCGCTGCCAAGAAAGAACAGATCGCCATGAACACGGAACGGATGCTCCGCACCGCCGGCTTCGAGCTGAAGATCGCCGACACTCCGGAGAACATGGAGAAGCTCAAGGGGCTCCCCCAGCGGAAGATCGTTCCCTACCCTCACGAAGGCGAGATGCTCTACCTCTATGCGGATGCCGCTTCCTGCAAATGCGTGTACGTGGGGACTCCCGAGGCCTACCAGCGCTATGTGGAATACCAGGTCGCGCAGGGCATAGCGCAAAACAACGTCAAGGCCCAGCAGGCGAACGCGAATGCCACGACGCCGTACAACAGCGGGGTCTGGATGATCTGGTGGTAGCCCCTGCCTGCGATTCCGCACAAATAACGGCCCTGGCAGGCGCAACGATCATCTGGACCTATTTGAGCCTCATCGCTCACGCCTCGGCAACGCCCTGAGGCCGCTCCTTGCCCTTACCCAGGATCGAAGTCGTGTAGTCTCCTCTCCTCCTTGCTTCTTTTATGAAATCGGGCCGCATGTGTGCCATCAGCCCCCAACCCCACCAGAACTCCGGATATTGCCGAATCGCCTTCTCCAACTCGGTGGCGACGATCTGCTGGTCCTCGGCCAGTTTTCCGCTGAAGGTCAATTCGGGAGTAATGATCAGGGTCTGTTTCTCCCAGTCCACCAAGTCTCTTACAACATAGCCTACGTGGAACGCGGACTGCGTCATATACTTCACCATGACCAAGCCCCACGGAAACAGAACCTCCTGGCCAAAGAACTTGACAGGCCTCAAATCTCGCATCTCCGGCAGGGGTATGTCGAACAGGATGAGCAGGACCCGGTTCTCACGCAACACGCCCTCCACGGCGCCTTTCGGGTGACGCCCTGCCGCGAGGAATTGAGCCCCCGTCTTCTTTTGCCCTGCCCAGATGAGAAGGCGATGATGGAGCTTCATGAAAACGTTGACCTTTCTTAGATCGCTCGGCCAAACCGCATACCCCGTCATGGGGAACTCTCTTCCCAGGATCGCAAGGGGCAGGAAGTAGTGATTGAAATGCATGGAGCAGAGGATTGCACCGTTTCCCTTCTTCATCGAGTCTTCGAGATGTTCCGCTCCCTCAACCCTGATAAACTTCTTTGTCCACGTACTTATCCTGTGTTTCATCACCATGTAACTGTCACAATAGAAGAGGGCCCGCACTTGAAACGCACGTCGGGCGATCTCCCGCCTCTCTTCTTCGGTTCGTTCGGGCAAACACTCCGCGAGCTCCTTTAGAACACTCTCCCGTAGTTTTCGCCTCATTCGGAAGTTCAGCCCGCCCATCCATCCTGCAACCTTGTATCCCCACCCGAAGGGCAGGAGACACAGAAATGGATAAATACAGAAGAGCAAAACACCCTCCACGGCCGTCCTACCGTATAGCTTGATCTTCACCCGTATTCGTTTCAGCATCCGTACTTTCATCCTTTCCAAAACTCTCTGCAACCCGGGGGGATTCCCCACGTGAACACGTTGTCTCACCCATCCTTATGCCGAAGTATCGAAGCGACCGAGAAACGTCAATGCGTCGATCCAACTCCCCTCCGCGGTAATCCTGCCCTTGGCCCAGAGGCCGGCAGGTCGCGCCATCTTGAAGATCATCTTGCGGAAATCCAAGGAATCAAAGGTCAGCACCGCCACCGGGTCCGGGGTGCCGGGCAACGGGTCGCCCTCCACGATCTCAGCAATGCCATGTCGTACCGTGACAGTGAAACGCCTGTCCAGATCCTTGAAGACGAACTGTATCGCTTCATGAACGTCCATGGATTTCTCCGGAATCAGCTTGGACCCCAGGATGAAGAAGATGTGCGTCAGGGGAATCCGGGTCACAAGACCTTCGGGTGGAACGGCCCGGGTAACTTCCGTATCCCCTCTCCTGAGATCGACAGCGGTCTGGAGCAGGTAGGCCCGCCCGTTCGTGTTATAGATCCCTTCGGCAAGGCTCTCGTAGCATAGAGCAAGTCTTTCCGTAAGCCGCCTCTCGGCTGCCCCGCCGGCCAGACCGCTGTCTTCCACCTTGGCCAGTAAGTGAATCGCCCAGCGCAGATCCCCCCCCTCCACCGCCTCGTCCGCCAGGCTCATGGCCTTGTCGACACCGCCGAACAGCTCCACCTCCCGTGCAGCCACCTCCTGCTGTGGCAGGGGGTAGAGCTTGTCCGCCCTTCCGTCGAACCACCCCAGGTTGTTCGTGTAGATCGCCCTCACCGACCAGTCTACCTGGCCGTAGAACTCCTTGTTGTAGTGCTTCTCCGCCAGGTGCTTCGGGAGCTTGATGGTCTCTGCAAGGGTATCCACGTCCAGCCCCTTGTTGGCCCCTCGCACGACCTCGTCGCGAACCCACTGAATGGAATCGCGGTAGTTGGTCAGGATCTCGGCAATCTTCTCCTTGCCGTGGATCGGCTTGGTGTGATTCGGTACGAGGTGGGCCGGGTTCCGGCGGCGAATCTTGTCCACGCTCTCGATCCAGTCATCCACCGGCCTCGGGCTCGTGCCGCGCAGCGTGTAGAGATTCGGGAAGGACCAGTAGAAGTTGTCGCCCGCAATCACCGTGTCATCCTCCGGGATCCAGACAAAGAGCTGGTCGTGGGTCTCCCCGTGGGCTTCGACCAGTTCGATGGTAACGCCGCCGATGGTCAGAACCTCTTTCCCCGAGAAGGTTTCCGTGGGCAGCAGCATGCCCGATTTGCCCATCAGGTCGAAGTCGGGCCGGGGCCCCAGAGCACTGCACGGCACCTTGCTCGAGGGAACATCCCGACCGAATTGGCGCGAACCGCGAATCGTTTCGATGGGCAGGTACAGGGCATACTGCTTCAGCAGATGGCCCGGCAGCACCGCCGTGGCCCAGATGGGGACACCCTCCTCCGCCCAGACCGTGGCCCCGCCCACGTGATCGATGTGGCTGTGCGTGAAGATGACGGCCTTCACCGGCCCTTTCGGCGCCTTTGCCTCCAGCGCCGCCTTGATCTCCAACGCCTTGGGTGGACTGATGGCCGTATCGACGATTACGTTGCCCTCGGATGTATGAATCAGCACCGTGCTCGCCAGGTCGTAGCCGATGGCAGCCCAGACGTGCTCGGAAATCTGCTCCACCCTCGGTGGTCCCACCACGTCTCGACAGTGCTTTTCCAGAAGCTCCGGCGTTGCTATGGAAACGCCCTCCTCTACGACCTGCGGACGGTCGCAAGCACCGCTGATCAATGCAAGCATCAGCGACCCTACAGAAAGAAATGACACGAACCGCGTCCTCATGGCTACTACCTCCCTTATCAGGATCTAGTCGCAACACAAGCAATATTGAGGTCTAGCCCGTCGCATGTCAAGAAGCGGAATTCATACAAGAAAACGAGGCATGGAGACTCGCCCGTCCGGTCCGATCAGCACCGTTCCGGCCCAGAAACAGGTGGGAAAATCGTGTGGTGTAGCCCGGAGTTGTTCTATTGACGTTACGGATCGAGATCTTGAGGATTTCGGAGTACAACCAAGGTCCGGAGGCCACAGACCAACGGGGCCGTGGAGCGACAGAGCCAGACCATCCAGGACGAATTCTATTCCGTGGCCTTCCGAAAGCAGCTGTATCGAACAGTGGAGGAGATTCAGTGGATCTGGACGTCTCCATGGAGTGCTACAACAAGAAACGCACCAACCAGGGGCGGTACTGCCAGGGGGGGCAGTTAAGTCTGACAAGTAGGCGTCGTCACGAACTACCTGACTTTCTTGAATCTGTCGGAAACCAGCTTCTCTTCCGTCACTTCAACAGTAGCCGGGATCTTGAACGTTTCAAGCCGGTCCTTGCAATAGCGTCTTATCCTCTTCTTTACCGCCTGCACCGGCTCATCTTCGAATAGATTGATTCTCGCCGCAACGACATGACCCATGATCGGATTGGGCGTGCCGTACACGGAGACATCCGAGATATTCTCCATCTCCAACAGGACGGATTCCACCTCGGGCGGATAGACCTTCTGGCCCCCCACATTGATGATATCGCTCTCCCTCCCCAGGATCTTCATCCATTCACCATCCACTTCCACGGTATCCCCCGTGTCGATCCATCCGTCAACCATTTCACCACTCACATCATTCAAGTAGCCCATCATTGACATTGGGGACTTCACAAAGAGTCTATTCTCAATGACCTTGTAGTCGAAGTTCTCCTTCTTGAATTTTATCCACAAAGGATCGTCATCCTTGCTCTTCGAAACCGGGCTGCCAAATTCGGTGGTTCCGTATTTTTGCATCAGTCTTACCCGGTTCCCAAACCTCTGTTGCATGTTCGACATGGTCGATTCAGACATTCTTTCCGAACCGAAGGTAATGATCTTCAGGGAGGACAGATCATAGGAGTCCAATTCCTCTGTCAAGAACATCCAGTTCAGAAAACTTGGTGTCGTGGAGAAGACTTCAACCCCAAAGCGATCTATCGTTTCCAGGACGGTTCGCGGGTCCCTCGCCGACGGTATGATTACCGTTCCCCCGGCAAACAAGGTATAGAAGACCGTATCGATACCCGCAATGTGGTCGAACAAGAGAAAGGCCAGGGTACTATAGGCCTTCTTGGAGGACTTGTACTTGATGAAGAGATTCTCTACGTTATGCAGCGTGGCCTTCGGTTTCCCGGTCGATCCCGACGTAAAGAAGATGAGACCCGGCTTCCCCTTCTCCGTGAGGTCAGCCAACAAGCCTGATTTGGAGCCATGCCTTCCGATTGTCTCGAATCCGAATTGGCCGTCCTTATCCACATCGACATAGTAATCAGCCTGGGATACGGCTACGATTTCCTCCTTGGGAATATCGCTGCCCACAATCGGAACCACTATGCAGTCATTCTTTATGGTTGCAATGAACAGGGCTATCGAGTGAACACTAAAATCTGATCTTATGATGACAACATTGCCCGGGGAAATCCCCTTCTCAGCGAACAGTTGATCACAATATTCGATCCTGTCGAGCAGATCGCCGTAGCTGAAGGTCCTGTCATCGTAAATGACGGCACTTCTTCCCGAGGAGGCGCACGCACCTATCGTACCGATCAACAGGTCCAGCATCAGCTAACCCCTCCCAGGTAGATGACCTGACCCGTGATGAAATGACTCCCATCCTGCAGGAAGAAATCCAGTACATTCGAGATGTCTTCAAAGGTGCCATATTTCGAAATGGCCTGCATCTGAAGCAATCTATCCATCTTTTCCTGGGGGACGTTCTTGATCAAGTCCGTATAGACCGGCGTCGGGCCCAAGGCATTGACGGTAATATTGAAATCTGCAAATTCACGCGCCAGCACCTGTGTCAAGCTGACGATCGCCGCTTTGGAGGCCGCATAGGCACTCTCGCCCTCCAGTTTCAGAGGCGTGGCAACGGTGGCAAAGTTGACGATTCTCCCTGCCTTGTTCTTTGCCATGACTTTCCCCACCTCTCGACAGAAGAGAAATGTGCCGAACACATTGGTTCTGAATATCTGCTCCATGACTGCCAGTGGGGTAAGCAACGAGTGGTTCATCGATGCAATCCCGGCATTGTTCAAGAGGTAGTCGATCTTCCCATGCTGAATTCGGATCGAGGCAATCATCTCGATGACCGCCCTTTCGTCTGCCACATCGATACAGAAATGCTCATAACGAGGATGGCTCAAATCGCTCTCTCCCCGAGAACATCCGATGACGACGAAGCCCCTTTCCAGGTAGTATTCGGAAAGGTACCGGCCGATCCCCTTACGGGTTCCGGTAATCAGGATAATCTTGTTCGTATCCATGCGTATCTTCCCTACACTCTCTTGACGCCCTTGGCCTGGCCATACCCCAACACACGATCAGCAAAGAAAGCAGAAAGGATGTCGCAGGACCGGAGGAAACCATCAACCCCTTCCTCATCCAGGAACCGCAGGATTTGATCCTTGTTTGTAGTTGTATTTTCTTTCCACTCTGTCAATGTACGTGTCACCTTGGCGCTTATGTCCACCACCTCTACATCCTTGAACCCCTGTTCGGCCAGTTTCCTTTCATAGAACGAAAGCGTTTCCATCTTTGCTTTGCCGAAAGACCGTTCCAGGATCGCCAGTTCCTCTTTGTATTTGAATACTTCCGCTATGCCAAACTCCTCGATCAGTGTCAAATCACACAACAGGAGACACCCGTTGTTCTTCAGAACCCTGAAGCAT
>Ga0180429_10001545_pt1 | contig 19515 bp, 11 predicted proteins | sample SS_ome_FD_132428 | JGI IMG/M metagenome (GOLD analysis project Ga0180429, IMG submission 132428) | Hypersaline lake sediment archaeal communities from the Salton Sea, California, USA - SS_1_S_1 metaG | ecosystem: Environmental > Aquatic > Non-marine Saline and Alkaline > Hypersaline > Sediment ...
CTGTCATGTCCAGATAGAAGGGTGGACCGTTGCCCTTGGCAATTTCCTCCGACATGGCCTGAACGAGGTAGGAAACCTCTGCCCCCTCCGCGTCGGGATGGTACCGGCCCATGAACCGGTCCTTTCGCGCGTTGATGAGCTTGCCGCCGAATTTCAGGGCTACGCCGGTTCCCTCGAAGCCGTAACGAGGGGGCCCGGTGTTGCTACAGAGGAACTCCATGTTGTTGAGTCTCACGCCGGCGTCGTAGGCGAGCGCAAAGGCGTCGCCTGTTACGTGGTCCACACACACGTAGTTTCCTCGGAAACTGCAGTCTGCGGCGGATAGGATGACCGCTCGGGCCTTGATGCGGATGGGCCGGCCGGTAATTCGATCGATCCCGACAGCACCCGCCACGCGACCGTTGCTCCGAAGCAGGTCGGTAATCATGGTTTTCGAGCAGAATTTGAAGTTCCGTTGTTTTGTCTGCTCCAGAAGGGCGCCCATGACAGCGGCACCCCCACCCAGCCCCTTCCACTTTGGGGGCAGCCTCATCTTGACCCGCCGAAAGCCACGGGAGGGCAGCCGGGTTCCCCCCAGAGGCATGCGCCCGTAGACGACCCCCCATGACTGGAGCATCCTGAGGCGGGCGAGGGAGGTTTCGAGTAGATCGGCCACGATGTCCTGCCTGCAGAAGTAGTGCTGGGCCTCGGCGATGTCCTGCAACCAGGCATGCTGATCGTCGCCGGGTTCGCAATAGATCGTTGCCCCCGCGCACATCCTGGACTTGCTCGATTTGCCGATCGACGCCTTGTCCACGATCGTAATATCCCTGACGCCGCTTTCCCAGGCGGCGATAGCCGCCCACAGCCCGGCAAAGCCGCTGCCAATGATGAGCAGGTCCGTCTCGATCCCTTGTTGGGCGGGCCGAAAAGAGGGCGAGATGTACTCCCCCTTGGGGGCCACCTCTTCCTGTTTCGAACACCCGCCAAGTGTGCGGAGCAGCGCGGACCCTGCTGCCAGGCCCGTGACCGCGAGGCCGCCTCCTTTCAGGAGATCGCGCCGAGTAAGGCTCATTGCTCTTTCCTCCAGGCTCAGAGCATGCGGGTCCCAAAGGACGGTGCCCACTTATTCGAGGGACAGGCAGAACTGACTTTCCAGTACGTACACACAATTTAACAGCACCGGCGAAGTCCCGTCAATCCTTTTTGGAAGTATGAATTAAGGTAGTTGGAATAGGCACTTGAATCCACAAATCAAGAAAAAACGCCCCTTTCTTGTTTTTGGTCTTGACAGATTTGATGGCTTGAACTATCTTTGGACAAAACCGACCCGTGGGTATTATCGTACAATTCAATAGCGCCTGGAAGGAAGGCTTGATGCCGGACAGGGAAATGACGCCGGGATCTCAGGGCATGAAGATCGCACAACTCTCCAAGGAGTCCGGCCTGACGAGATCCACGATTCACCACTACGTGAACATCGGGTTGCTTCACAGACCCCGACAGGCAGGACTGAATCTTCGCCTCTTTGATGAAACCCATTTGGACAGACTTAGACAGATTCGTCGGCTGAGGGAGACGGAGGGGCTGCCCCTGGCCCGGATCAAGGAACTCCTGGACCGAGACGAGCCTCCTGAGTCAGACCCTTCGCTGATGAACCATGGGGCGGGACACCACGCAGTGTCTGATTCCCGGGAGAGAACGGCTGAAGGGAGCCCCAAAGATCCGGGACGCAGAAACAGAGAAATGATTTTGGACGAGGCAATCAAGCTCTTTTCAGAGCAGGGATACGAGAACACGAAGATCAGTGACATTACCGAGGCCCTGCATATGGGCAAGGGGACCTTTTATGTCTATTTCAAGAATAAGAAAGAGCTGTTCGTGGAGTGTATCGACCGGCTCACCGTAACGATCGTGCCAAGAGACGCATGGGCGGAAATACGCACAGAGAAGGATTTTGAGCGAAAGTCAGCGAAGCGCGGTGTTGCATTTCTTGAGGCCTTTCCCGGATTCCGCGGCATCCTCAACATGCTTCGTGTAGCCCTCGGCGGACGCGATCCCGTCCTGGCCGGGAAGGCAAAGGAGGCTTTCAAGGTCCTTTCTGCTCCCATGGCCAAGGACTTGCGCAGGGCGGTCTCGGAGGGGACCGTGCATCCCGATGTGGATGTAGAGTTGTTCGCATTCCTGGAACTCTGCATGGCGGAGGGGCTCGGCTATTGGCTCATGATGGAATCCAAATACTCGCTCCATGAGGCGGTGGACATACTGGTCCAACTCTTCAGAAAGGGGTTGGCGCGGAATACGGAGGAAAAGCCCAAAGAACCCGTAGGCCGCTCGGGACCAGGTGAGTTGCGGGACAGGAAGGGCGTAACCACGCAGCTGAAAGACATCATGGTGAATGGAAAGTCGTTCCTGCCGGGAAGGATTGGCGATGGAACGATGGAACTCGATCTGGCAAGGACGAGGAAGGTGGAGATTCTGCAAGAGGGCGGGACTTGTCTGGCCAGAGCGACGCTGAAGGACGGCAACGAAGTGGTTCTTGATGTAGATGGAAGAATGATTCTGTCAGCAGAAGCGCCCTTTGGGTTATTCCAGATTTCCCTGGACAGGGTGGTGAGCATTTCTTTTTGAGAGAAACAGAAGGAGCCACCGATGAAGCGAAGGATTCGGGCCAGAGGAATGGAAGCCGTTCTCGCGATTCTGATCTTCACGTCCTTCACACCCGGGCCGCCGCAAGAAACCTCAGCAGGGGAGGTGATCGACAAGACCAACTGGAAGAACGCGGAAGCCCTCGTGCCGGCGCCGCTCCTGGAGTGGGTCGAGGTAGGGGAATTCGTCCTTCCCGTGGGCGACCTGAGTTTCGACCCGGCAGAGTATTTTCTTCCTTATGCACTCGAATCACGAAGCGCGAATCAGGGAAGGTACGACCTGAACGAGAAGAGTGAGATCATCGAGGTAGACACGGGCAAGCCCCCGGAGTACATTCTCGGATTCCCCTTCCCGGAGATCGACCCGGAGGATCCGAACGCAGCAGCCAAGATCATCTACAACAAATTCTACGCCAACTACGTGACAGGGATGAAGCGGTTCTTACTGAATGTGGTCTGGATCGGCCGTTCGGGCTATCAACGGGATGTGGTCGCGCTCTACCGGGACGCCCCGATGACAGGCCTGCTCGAGGCGAAGGGGTTGCCTAATCCTCGGAGAATCGAACGATATTCGATCATCTCGGTTCGGGAACCCTACGATCTGGCCGGCACGTCGCAGATGTTGTGGCGCTATGTCAGTTCTAAGCAAGACATGAACTACGCATATGTGCCCGCGATTCGACGGGTGAGACGTACCACGCCTGCAAACCGGTCCGATGGGTTCCTCGGCTCAGACGGCTCTGTCGACGACATCACGGCGTACAACGGAAAGGTGGCCGAGTTCGAATGGAAACTGGTCGGGAGGCAGGACGTGCTGGCCCCGTTTCAGTGTAAGGACCCGATCCGTGTGGTCCCCACCAAACAGGGGGAATGGCGACAATCCACAACTGTCGCCCCGACTCGCATGGGGTACGAAGATGACGGCTGGACCGGCGCACCCTGGTGTCCCATGAACCTGGTATATGTGAAGCGTCCCGCCTGGGTCATCGAGGCAACGCCCAAGGATCCATACTACAATTCAGGTCCTCAGATGATTTGGCTGGATGTGGAGACCATGGGGCCCCTTTACAAGCTCGTAAAGGACAGAACGGGTGTGCAGTGGAAATTCGGGATGATTACAACGCTTGGGTACGAGAGCCAGGACGAGTCTGTACGGTTCCTGGCCTGGACAGACCACTTCGTCGTCGATATGCGAAGAAACCATGCAACGCAAATCAAGCTCTTTGACCCGAAGGTGGATATGGTCTTCTTCGCAAAACTTGACCTGAACGATTTCAGCCTTGCCGGCTTCCAGAAGTACTGCAAGTAGTAGAGGCTCTTTGCGCGAGAGGAAGAAGACTGTGATGGGGGCGATTGGCCCTCCGAATCGGAAATGAAGAAAGGAGAGATCATGGCAAAGAAGAAGAGCGGAGAGTTTCCACACCTCTTGAGCCCCATCAAGATCGGGCCTGTCGAGCTCAAGAATCGCATCGCGCTGGCTCCGATGAACGAGACCATGTCGGGTGTGGACGGGGAGGCCACGGAGCAGATGCTCTCGTACTTCGCTGCCCGGGCCAAGGGTGGCGCCGGTCTCGTGAGCACGGGTGCCATCATGGGAACCCGGCTCGCTTCGGAGTTCGTCTGGGGGCGGAACCTATACTGCTTCCACCAGGGGCATCTGCAGGGGTTGGGAATGTTGACCGACCGAATCCACTATTTCGGTTCCATCGCCGCGGCCCAGATGACCGTCGGCTTCGGCCGGCAGGGCCACTCCTACGACCACGCAAAGCTGGCCCCCGCGCCCACGGGAGGGCTTCCTTACGAGATCGCCGGGGAAAAGGCGCCAAGGCACATCGATGAGGTCTACAATGTGAGCGAGTATTCACGGTCCTTCATGGTAGGCCAGATGTGCCGCGAGATGTCCATCGCGGAGATACACAGTGAGCAGAAGGAGTTCGCGGCGAGCTGTCAGCTCGCCGTGATCGCCGGGTTCGACGTGATCGAGATCCACGCTCCCCACGGCTACCTGGAGCACCAGTTTCTCTCCACCCTGAGCAACAAGCGGACCGACATGTACGGCGGGGAGTGGAGAAACCGGAAACGGTTTCTCAACGAGGTAGCGGAACAGATCCGATATGCGTGTCCCGGGGTTGCCCTCGGTGTTCGCATCAGCGCAGAAGAGCACATGGAGGGAGGGCTCACAGAAGAGGAAATGATCGATGTGGCCAAAGGATTGGAGGCGCGGGGAGTCGACTACATCAGCCTCTCCGACGGGGCCGGGTATGAAGAGGGCGGCCATCTGATCACCGACATGGACCGATCCAAGCACATCCCGGACCACGGTGAGGCCTTCAAAAAGGCGCTGAATGTTCCGGTCATCGTCGCTTCACAGCACGACCCGGTAAAGGCCGAGAAGAACATCGCGGACGGTAAGTACGATATCAATGCAATGGGCCGCCAACTCTTCGCTGATCCGGAGTATGCGAACAAGCTGATGGAAGGAAAGGAGAAGGAGATCGTTCGGTGCAAGCGGTGCAACACCTGCCTGCTGAGATGCTTGGCCGGCATGGTCCCTGCCTGCTCGGAGAACCCGTGGTTGGGCCGAGAGTACGCGTTGGACGAGTACAAGATCGGCGCCTGGCAGCCTGACCAACCCCTCATACCCGAGGGCATGATCAGGGAGGGTATGCCCGCTCTCGATCGACCATGGTGGAAGCGGGAGATGGAGGTGCAGGACAAGTCTTGGAGGCCTCTGCAAGGCCGTACCAAACGATAGCAGGACGCTCAACAAATCACATTGTGATTCTTGAAAAGGAGGGTTGTGATGAGCAAGGGCGAATTTGCAGTCATCGGCACCGGCGAGGTCCCGTGCGGGAACTACCCGGACCGTACGGAGTTCGAGATCGCCTACACGTTGTCCAGAATGGCTATCAAGGACGCAGGGATCGACAAGTCGCAGATCGGCGCAGTCCTGGGCGCCGCGCACATCATGGGGAGCGAGTACAATACAGAGGTCGTCTTCGGCAGGCTCCCGGAGGCGATCGGCCTCCGGAACTGCCAGGTGACCGGACAAACGGTGTCCGGAGGTGCTTCGAGCCACTCCATTCGAAGGACTGCTGAAGGAATCCTCCGGGCGGGTGAGGCAGAATACGTGCTCGTCGTTCATGCCCAGCGGTTCTCCCAGTTCACGATGAACGAGCAGGCCCAGTACTTCGCCATTGCGGGATCGGACCTGGAGTTCGAGGTGCCCTACGGGATGACCTACAACGCGCTGGCAGCCATGGTGACGCAAGGGTACATGAGCCAGACGGGGACCACGGTGGAGCAGGTGGCTTCCGTGGTGGTCGCCTGCAATCGATGGGCAAGGCTCCAGGAGAACGCCATGTTCCGGGACAAGGAGCTGACCCTCGAGAGGGTCCTGAATGGCCGGATGGTGGCGTACCCGCTCACCGCATACATGTGCAACGTTCTGGCCGACGGGGGGTCGGCGTACGTGATGACAACCGCAGAGAATGCGAGAAAGGTGTGTGACAAGCCGGTCTACATTCTCGGTGAGGGGTCCGACTACTCCCATCGTTCGATCACCAAATCCAAGGCCCGGGACCTCGCAAAGATGGGTGCCTACCTCGGGCCCGTCGCGGAAAGGGCCTACAACGAGGCCAGCCTCGCGCCTTCGGACATGGATATCTACGAGGTCTACGGGTCCTATCCGGGCGTGAACCTCATCGTCATGGACGCGCTCGGTATCTGCGAGCCCGGCCGCTCCGGTGCGTTGGTGGAGGCTGGAGAGACAAGCCCGGGCGGAAAGTACCCCTGCTCCACGAACGGAGAGTCCCTGGGGATGGGCCATACAGGGACGGGATGTGGGTTTGCCATCTTCGTAGAGGGTGTACGCCAGCTTCAGGGCAAGGCGGGAAGGGCCCAAGTCCCGAACGCGCGCTTCCTGATCGACAACTGCGGGGGCGGAGCGTTCATGGATTGCCATTTCACGATCATGGGAAACGAGATTCCATAAGGAGATCGGATATGACTGCTGATGAACTGAAGGAACTGCTCGGCTTGACGGATGAAGACCTGAAGAAGCCCCTGCCGAAGCCGACCAAGTGGTCTCAGCCATACTGGGATGCGGCAAAGCAGCACAAGCTGGTCTTCAAGAAGTGCACCAAGTGCGGTCACATCGACCACCCGCCTTACCTCTATTGCACCGAGTGCCACGAGGATGATCACGAATGGATCAAGTCCACGGGCAAGGGCGTCCTGAATGCCTACGCCGTGAACGCTTTTGCCGTGCCTTTCCCGTTCATGCCGGATCTACCGTATGTGACGGCCATGGTGGACGTGGAGGAAGGGCCCCGGATGATCACGAACATCGTGGAGTGCGACCCGGAGGCGCTCGAGAACGGGATGGAGCTGGAAGTGGTCTTCCAGGAAAGAACGCCCGAGTTCACACTTCCCCAGTTTCGTCCGGTGAAGAAGTGAAAAGAAGGTATTAGCCGTTAGCAGTTAGGTATTAGCTCCCAGCCTCCACCCCTCTGCTTCGGCGCATACGAAAGGGAAGTGGGGTGGGCCAATACCTAACACCTAATACCTAAAACCTTGAGCTAAGGGAGGCCGAAATGGACTTCAGTTTTACTGAAGAACAGCAGATGATGCGGGACGCGATGGAGAAGTTCTGCAAGAAGGAGTTGAACAAGGAGTACGTCAAGTGGATGGATGAGAACGTGGACTTTCCCCCGCCGGAGCTCTGGCAGAAGTTCGTGGACATGGGCCTGTTCCGTGGAAACGTCCCGCTGGAGTACGGAGGAGACGGTGTTGGCCAGGTGGATCAGATGATCTCTTTTGAGCCGGTGTGCAAGGCATCCATGTCCGTAGCCCTGGCCGTGGGCACAACCACGGGCTTCGGGACGCGCTTCGTCGCGGACATGGGGAACGAGGAGCAGAAGAAGGAATACCTTCCCCAATTGGCCGAAGGAAAGCTCAAGATGTGTATGGCCCTCACAGAGCCGGGGGGAGGAACGGACATCCTGGGGGCCTTGAAGACCTTCGCCGAGGACAAGGGTGACGTGTGGGTGATCAACGGGCAGAAAATGTTCATCACCGGCGCGCACGTGTCCGACTACCTGATCACCATCTGCAAGACCGAGAAAGACGCGAAACCGAGCCGTTCCTTGAGTGTGTTCATGGTGCCGGGCAATGCCAAGGGCATCACCATCAACCGGGTCCAGAAGATCAGCTGCCATCACTGCGACTCTGTGGAGGTCGTTTTTGAAGACGTTGTGATCCCAAAAGAAAACCTGCTGGGTACCCGAGGCAACGGATGGTACGAGAGCCTCTCCGTGCTGAATCCGGAGAGAATCGGGGTTGCCATGATGGGTGTGGGGTTGATCGCGGCGGCATATGAAGACGCTTTCCAGTATGTCCAGGAACGAGAGGCCTTTGGCGGCCCTATTGCACGGTTTCAGATCTTGCAGCACTACCTGGCGGATATGTACATCAACCTGGAGAACTCGCGAAACCTGACCTACAAGGCAGCGTGGCTCTGCGACCAGGGGCTGCCCTACCACATGGAAGCCACCATGGCCAAGCTCGTGGCTGCCGATGGGGCCCTGCACGCGGGAACGCATGGGGCTGAAATCCTGGGGGGATACGGAATCTGCAACGAATACCCTATGCAGAGGTACCTCCGGGACGCCCTGCAGATTCAATTCTCGCCCATCTCGAATGAGATGAGCAGGAACATCCTGATGCAGTTTCAGGGACTGCCGAAATCCTGGCCGTAAGAGAGGTATTAGCAGTTAGGTATTAGGTATTAGCTCCCAGCCCCCTCACCCAGCATTTCCTCAGAGGAGGACTGCGGGTGATACCTAAAGGCTGACCAGTAGAACCAAACGTGAGTGAGGGGAGAGAGACCATGACCGCGGCATTTGAACAGGACGACTATTTCAAGATCGACCCGGAGCCCCATCTCATCGGAGACCTGGGGCCCATCAACCATTTTCCTGGCGTGCAGATGTGGTGGAGAGCGATTGACAACATCAAACGGCCTCTGCTGTTAGGGACCCCTCCGGAAGCGCTGGACGGGATGGAAGCCTGGGAAATGGAGAAGAGCGGAGACCCGAACGACCTCCTCCGGGCCATGGACAAGTACGGGGTGGACATCGCCTGCCTGCTGCCCGAATCAATGATGGACACCACGGGGTACACGAGCCGGTGGGTGAGCAACGGCGAGATGGCCCGGGTGGTGGAAACCAACCCGGAGCGGTTCATGCTGCAGCCGAACATCTCACCGGTGAAGCACAAGGGCGTGGACAACACGATCTGGGAGATGGAGTACTGGGTGAAGGAAAGGGGCGCCAAGATCTTCAAGTTCTACCCGCCCGAGGACACGTACATCAATGATCCGGACATCTGGCCCTTCTACGAGAAGGCCCAGGAACTGGAGATCGTGTTGGACATCCACACCGGCTTCTGCTGGGTTCCGCCTGGAAAGAGCAAGTACGCGCTTCCGATCCTGATTGACGATGTGGCCAGGGACTTCCCGGACCTGAAGATCAACGCCTTCCACATGGGCTATCCCTACTGTGACGACCTGAACATGATCGCCATGGGGCACCCGAATGTTTACGTCTGTCTGAGCCTCCTGGTTCCCTGGGCGGTCGGCGCGCCCCGCAAGTTCGCCAAGATCATCGGCGAGGCATTGAGGTGGGTGGGCCCGGACAAGATCATATGGGGAAGCGACTTTGCCGGCTTCGGCGTCCAGATTCGCGCAGCCGTTCAGGGCCTGAGGGACTTCCAGATCCCGGAAGACATGCAGGAGCAGTACGGCTTTCCCGCCATCACGGACGAAGACAGGCGAAAGATCTTTGGGGAGAACCTGGGGAAGCTGCTCGGTGTGAATACGAAGAAGAGGAGAGTTTCCGGCTCGAAGAAACCGAAAAAAGGGGGCGGAAAGAAGAAATAGAGGGGCCCGGAGCTTCCGACTCTGGAACGGAGGAACACAACAAGATGGGAACACCTTTTGAGAGGACCATGGCGGTGACCAACGGTCTCGCCCTGTTGGCCCAGGAAATGAGAGAGAATCCGCCTCCGGCGCTGGAACCCTACCGTGACCTGGTCTGGTTGATGTTGAACGACATGGTGGTTCACTACGAAGAAGTGGCTGCGGCCATGGTCGATCCAAATCGAAAAGTCGCCATGATCCAGTTTGGTCTCATGCCCCAACTGTTCTATGCCTTCGGCTGCTCGCCTCTGTCCCTGGAGTTCTACCCGACCTTCTTTTCCGGACTTGACCAGAGCGTTGTCCATGCGTTCCTGGAGACTGCGGAAGAGGCGGGCCTTCCACCGGAAGTCTGTTCCACGGATCGGTTCATCGTCGGGGCTGCCCTGAATAACGAGTTCCCGAGCAATTCCCTCTTTGCAACCTCCTCCTGCCCCTGTGACGGCACGCGCATCGCATACCCGATCATTGAGGAGATTCTGGAATGTCCGGCCATCTATCTGGATGCCCCGTTCCGCCATGGTAGGGATGCAGTTCGCTACTACGCCGGTCAACTCAGGGATCAGCTCATACCCTTCATGGAAGAGGTAACAGGAAAGAAGCTGGATATCGACCGGCTCCGCGAAACGATCACGGAATCCAACAAGGCCTTCGAGTGCATGCTCGACATCAATGAGACCTATCGACTGAAGCCCATTCCCTATTCCGGCTACCTGAGAATGATGCCCTTCATGCGTTACATCCAGGCCGCCGGGAGCCCACGTGTGACCCAGGTGCTGAGCACCTTCAGGGACGACGCGATTGCAAGAGCCAAGGAGGGTAGGACCCAGGGGCCCTTTGAGGAGAAGCATCGGGTGCTCTGGATTCACGTCCCAACGATTTACGATCCCTCGATCTTCGAATGGATGGAAGAAGAAGTGGGGGCCATGGTGGTCGCCCATCTATCCGTCCCTCCCATTCTCGAACCGATCGATACAGCGACCCTTGACACTATGCTGGAGGGCGTTGCGTGGCAGGGGCTCGACATGACCATGTCGATACAAAGGGTCGAAACCGAGAAGTTCTTGGAATGGACCCTAATGGCATATGACGACTACGATGCGAATTGCCTGTTCGTCACGCAGCACGTTGGTTGCCAGAGCGTTTGCGGATCAAGAGGGATGATCGAAAAAGTGTGCCGCGAACGAGATATCCCGGTGCTCTTTCTCGAGCTCGACTACAACGACAGTCGCGTGCTCTCTCCGGACCAGGCACGCGTCCAGATCGAAGAGTTCTTTGAAACGATCATGGCATAGGGAGAAACCGATGGAAGGCCTGAGATACTTCGAAGAAATGGCCTCGACCCTTCGCAACCCGGAGATCGATCAATGGAGAACTCGGGGGGGGCGGGTCATCGGAACGGTCTGCTCGGACATTCCGGATGAGGTCATCTACGCAGGGGGGATGCTCCCTGTGAGAGTGCGGGCGCCGAACCTTGAGGATACCTCCAGGGGGGACGCGCACCTGCACGTTTTCAACTGTTCTTACACGCGGTCGGTCCTCGAGGCTCTGTTGCGGGACGAATTGGACTTTCTAGACGGGTTCGTGACGACAAACACCTGTGATCATATGCTCCGGTTGGCCGGGGAATTGAAAGACAAGGCGAACATGCCCCTGGTCCACTACTTCTCCATGTACCATACGCTCAACGACGCTGCAAAAGGATGGTTTGCCTCGGAAGTACAAGGGCTTGCCGCGGCCATTGAGAATTCCCTCAAGGTCAAGATAACCAAGGAGGACCTGCGGAACTCCATCGAAGTGTACAACCGGACGCGCACGCTCCTCAACCGATTGGACGATTTGAGAAAGAAGGATCCGCCTGCCCTCAGCGGTGCTGAGCATATGCAGATCGTTCTGGCCGGCATGTCGATCCCGAGAGAGGTCTTCAACGAGAAGCTCGAGGCGTTGCTTCCCGGGCTCGAGGGGCGGCGGTCAGGAGAGCCCGGAAGGCCTCGGCTGATGGTGGTCGGAGGTGCCTGTGACATCCCCGAATTCATCCGGTTTATCGAAGACAAAGGCGCGACCATCGTGGCGGACGGATTGTGTTTTGGGATGCGCAACTACCGAGGTCTGATCGAAGAAGGGTCCGAAGACCCTGTCGGGGCCATCTCGGAACGCTACACGAGTCGCGAATCCTGTCCGGCAGTCATCAACAGTTTCGATTCAAGTTTCCAGACACTGAGGGAGACCATCGCCGAGTGGAAGATCGACGGTATTGTCAGTGCCCGGCTCAAGTTCTGCGACCACTGGGCAGGACGGCGCAAGATGCTCGTGGACAAACTGCGGCCGGACGGGATTCCCTTACTCGATCTGGAGCGCGAGTACAACACGGCCGGATCGGGCCAGATCGGGACCCGGGTACAGGCCTTCCTCGAGATGCTGTCAGGGTGAATTCTTCGGGTCCTGTCTGTGAGAGATCACCGTCATTATCTTGGCAACCACCCTCGATTTCGATGCATCGCACACAAGATCCGACATTGGAGCATTCGATTTTTGATACTGTTTCGTGCTTCGGAATTCGTGCTTCGAGATTCATCCCCTCCCGATTCCTGATGCACCGTTACTGCACGGAAAGGCTTCTCACGTTTTTCCTTTCCCGTCTCCGTTTTGCCTGAACTGTCACATTCTCCAGGAGCCTGAGTTGGCCGGCAGAGAGCCAGGGGCCTTCGCAATCGATGGCCACGTAGGGCATGTCACTCACGTTGGCCAGGGGCCGGATGACGGCCTGGGCATTCATGGCCGGCTGGCAGTTGAAGGAACCTAGATTCACCACCCCGTCATAAAGACCCCTCTTCATTGAACAGACAAATCTGCCGGCCGTTACCGTCGTTTCTGTGACGCCCAGGTGGGAGGCAAGCTTGTGTCCTTCCTCGGCAATGTCCAGAAACGGGATGGGTTCATCGTATATCAGGCCCGATGCGTCCATGATGCTGCGGAAGCGCTTCTCAACGGAGGTGACGAGGGTCACGTTGAACCTGGACTGTCGAAACGCGAGGGCCTCCTCGCGGTTGGTTTTCGGCGGCTTATGAGAGAATTGTTCTCTTGGGGTGATCAGACCGTGCCGAAATCCGTGCCGGACGACCGTTTCCGCTGCGAGCCAGCAAAGGCTTTCCGAGTAGGGAACGAGTTTCGGGAGGATCCCTTGCTCGAGGAGGTAATCGGTGACCGGATCATGAACGAACAACAGGTTCAGTCCCCCGATGATCAACACCTTGGGCGTTTCCGCCGGCGTCCGGAGGAGCGGAATCCCGGACATCTGCTCGGCCCATTCCTCCAGCCCCGGGTCGATCCCCTTATCCCCCTCTTCGCCAAAGCGGTTCAGGAAGCGTTCAAAAGCAGCATCGAAGGCATCTAAGGCCCTTTCCCTGTCCTGAGCAAGGCAGACGAGCGAGTTCCTGGCTTCGTCGAACAGGTCCCCGAGGAAGAGACAGCCGTTCACGAGGATGTTGTAGTCGTTTCCGAGCCCCAGATACCCGTTCTTGGGATAGGGCCAGACCCCGCAGATCACATTCCCCAGGTCGAGTCTCTTGCCGAAGGTTTCCCACACAAGGGGCCAGGCCCCGTTCTGGCAAGGGCCTTCCTGGTCGAGGGTGAAATAGATAGTGATTTCATCCTCCTTACGGCGGGTGTAGATGTCCTCCAGCGTGGCTCCCGCCGTGGCCGTCATGGGCACGCACTCACGGCCGGAGCACAGTTTTCTGGCCTGTTGCATCGTTTCCGGACGGGTCCGGCCCACACTTCTGAATTGCGGCCCCCGGCTCTCGTACACCTTCTCGATCATCCGCAACGCATGGGTACTGTGGGGCGTTGTCCAGACATGCACGATCCGCGGGTCGTCCAATTCGACCCGTTTCCCTTCACGGTCGATGATGAAATCCAGCCCCTCCGACAACCGGGCCTGCTTGCCGTCTTCGGTTCGAGCGACTTCCCTCTCAACGGGAAGGGAAGGGCCCTGGCCGGGCCTCTTCCCGCTCCGGCGATGCCGCTCTTCGATGATGTCGAGAAAGGCCCCGAGTCGGGTCTCGAAGCCCGCGTGGGCGGTATGGGAATCGATTTCCAGGTAGCAGAAGGTCTGTCCTGAGAGCTGATGGCGAAAGAAGTGGTACATGCTGCTGTCCGGGCCACAGGAGAAGCACGAAACGAGGCACAAATAGAGGTTCTTGTTTTGTCGAACGTGAGCGACCGCGTTGCTGATCTGTTGGGTGAAGTGCCAGACATCCCTCTGAGGTGAACCTGCGTCGAGTTGCGGCAGCATGTCGGCCGCCACGACATGGTAGCCCCTGCTCGCGATCTTTCTGGGGAGGGATAGATTCACCTCGGAAGAACAAATGGTGTAGGGCCTTCCTGCGAGAATGACCGTGGGTTCTTCACCGAGAGTCTCGAGGACCTCCCTCGACCTTTCGAGGCACTCCTTACGAAACTTGTCATAATGGGCCAGGGCCTCTACTGCGGCACTCCGTGCCGCTTCTTCATCCCGACCGAGTTTCGAGCCCAATTTCCCTATTTCCTTGATTGTTGTTTCCCTCAGGGGCTCGGAAAGCCCCATATGCGGAGCGAGAATACAGTCGGCGGGCGCATGGATTGCCGCCCGGATGATATCCGGAATCTGCGTCGTCGAGGGGCACGTATAGCTGTGCAGGCCGCCACCGGTATGATCCATCTCGATCACGTGAGGCAAAAAGATATGATCAACTTCACGTTCGAGAAGGTCATGTACGGCTCCGTGCATGACCTCGCAGGGATAGCAAATGGAGGCAGTCGTTTTCGTCTTACCGGCCTTTGACGGCCGTGAGAGAACCACCTCGTAGCCCAGTTCCTGGATGAGCCGTGCATAGAAAGGGAAGAGAGAAAAGGTCGTGAGGGCCATGGGAAGCCCGATTCTGCCGCGAGGGGTGTCCACCGGTTTGGCCCCGTACTCTTCGAACATCAACCTGTTCCGGAGCGCTACGAGGTCTCTTCCTTCCTCCCCCGAGGCCCCCCGCTGTCGCAGAATCTCGTACCTGGAACAGAGCCCTCCGAAGGGATAGGTCTTGCCCCGGACGATGATTCGTTGAATTTCGCAGTTGTTTTCGCAGGATTTGCACCGGAACGAATCCTTTGTCTCCATTTCGCCCTGAACGAGGTCGTCCAACTTGAGGTCCAGCCGCGGCAATTCCTGTTCCCGCAGCCTGTCGAGAAGCATGTGGGCCACCCCGACACAGCCCATCAGTTCCGGGTGGGGCGGTACGACGACCTTCCTTTGCGTCCTTGCGGCCATGGCTAGGGCAATGGCACGGTTCAGGGCCACGCCGCCGAGAAACAGGAGATTCTGTCCCACCTGCCGCCCGCCGACGATGCGGGAAATGTAGTTGTCTGCGATCGAATAGACCAGACCGGCAATCACGTCCTGCCGGGGGACCCCCTGCTGGAGGGCGTTCCTCAAATCCGTGTTGATGAAGGCGGCACACCGCTCGCCGAAGGCGATGGGCTGGAGGCTGCTTTCCGCAATCCTGCTGATGGCTTCCATGGGCACGCCCATATCCACTGACGCAGACTCCTCGATGAAGCTGCCGGTGCCTGCGGAACAACCCTCGTTCATCGCGTAGTCCACTGGAACGCCTTCGAGGAAGGAAATGTATTTCGAGTCCTGGCCGCCTATCTCGAAAACTGTGTCCACGTCCGAGACCTCCTGGGCGGCAGCCCGGGCATGAGCCAGGATTTCATTGTAGCTCTGGCAATTATCGAGATAGACGGAAACCAGCTCCCGTCCCGAGCCTGTGACGCCGGCCTGGACGATTCGGACGGAGGCATTGCCGACCTGCTCGATCAGTTCCTCCAGGCACGCTTTCGTCGCCCGAACCGGGTTGCCGAGGGTCCGCAGGTAGCTGCTTGCGTGGATGGAGCCGTCATCCCCGTTGAAAAGCACGGATTTGGTCGTGGTCGACCCGGCATCGATCCCGAGGATGTACGCCCCACCGTCTTGAACCTTGTGGCCCGTGCCGGACACGACCCTGTAGTCCAGTAGGTGTTCCGCCTCCTTGAGCGGGCTCAGGGTCGAGAAGTCGGGCCTGGAAGTGCGGAACCATCCTGCGGGTGAGGGGAGGTGTTCTTCTTCGGGGAGCCGGGAGGCATGGAGGCTTGCCCCAAAGGCCTCCAGATGCGGACTTTCGGCCAGGATGATCACCTCTGATTCTGCGAGCAAGTTACGGAAATGCTCGACAAACAGCTCATTCCGGGAGACCCCGCCGCAAAGTACGATCGAGGCCGTCGGCCACTGAGCGAGCTCGACGAGCTCGCTGACCTTCAATGCCAGATCGTTCACCAGGGACCTGGCGATATCGCCCGGACGGCACTCGCCCTTGTTCAGCTTGTGGGTTGCGTCCGACTTGCAGTGTACCGAACATCTTGTGGCCATCTGCACCAGCCTGCCTGTCCGCGCCTCTGCAAGGCCCTCGTCCAGCGACAGGCCCATTCGTTGAAACTGCTGGACAATGAACTCCCCAGTGCCTGCGGCGCACTTGGACGTGGAAATCACATTTCGTATGGTTCCGTCTTTCATGGGATAGACACTGAACGTTTCGCCGCCGAGGGACAGGAGGATGTCGGGCTTCAGATCGTGAAAGGAGAGGGCCTGTTCGATGCATTCCGTCTCGGACCGATAGGGCAAGTCCATGAGCAGCCTCGCCGCCTGCCCGGTCACGACCACCCGGGACCCTTGTCCCATTCTGTGTCGGCCGAGGATCTCCTGAATCCGTTCCTCCGGCCTACCTTCATGGCGCTCGACTTCGACCATGACACCGCCTTGTCGATCCCGCCGAACCCACTTGATAGACACCGCACCGATTTCGAGGCCGTGGAAGGTCTCTTTCGGGTCTCCGTCCTGTTTCTGTATTTCCACCATATCGGTCTTTCCCCATAAACGGCAGACTGGCTGTTGCCGCGCAGGCGTATGCCCGCTGTTTGTCGATCTTTTTCATTCAGGTCGGTTCAGGAAAGACAGTGTAGCGATTGGGGTCTGGGGATTGCAACCTTTCGTCAGGTTTATGGAAAAAGCAATCAGCTGACCACCGGCAGAGCGAGTGGCATGAGCAAGGCCTCTAGAATGGGCCGTCTGGAAATCGTGGTTGTCTGCCTCCTTTCTAGCTTCCTTTGCGTTGATGAATCGAGTACGGCGCGGGCGCCGCCTTTCGGCCTAGGCACGGGCACGAATTGTCGCTGAAAACGGCAGAGCCGGTGATTTAGCCTTTTCAATGAAATCCGTTATGGACGCCAACACTCAAGGCGGATGTGCGAACGGCCGAAAAAACAATATGGGGCTTGCCCTGAGGGAGGGGGACTTCCTCGGGTGGCGGGCGTTACTTCACGTTGGTGCAACAAGGAGCGAGGCATAACGGATGCGGACAGGAAACGAGGCAATCCAGGGTGTGGTTTCCATCGAGGATGTCGTGACCGGTCTGGGCCTGAAACTCGAGAGAAGCGGCTCGCATTTGCAGGGGGACTGTCCCACGGGACACGCGTCCCAGGGGGGAAGGTGCTTCTCTGTGAGTACAGAGGGGAATTTCTTCAATTGTTTCAAGTGTGGCGCAGCGGGAGATGCGCTCGACCTGGTTCAACTCGTGCAGGGCCTGGCCGTTGACGAAGCAGTGCGTTGGATCGCAGAGCAGCTTGGCGGAGACATGCCGGTGGGTTCGAACGGGCGGAAGACGGCAAGCCGGCCGGAGAAGAAAGAATACTACCGGAGGGCAGCGCTGTATGACCTCGTCTTTGCGTACGGGCAAGCACTCCTTTATGAGGCAGAAGGGAAAGACGCTCTGGAGTGCCTGGTCTATGAGTGGGGGTATCAGGTAGAGAAACTCAGGCAATCCGACTGGATCTACTTTCCCCCGGACCAGCGAATCAAGGACTACCTGCGCAAGATGCAACCGGAGGCGGGGGAACAGATCGTTGCCCTGAAGCTCCAGGGTGCTTATGGGGACAACTTCAGGATGGCCTATCCCTGGCGGGACAGGTGGGGAACCATATCGGGCTTCATGAAGACCGTCAGCGGCCCCAAGGGTGTGACCGTCTCCACCCACGATGGGAAGAAACACCAAGGGGTCCGATGGGATTCCACGGTTGCGTCGGACAAGCACGATCTGTTCAACATCCAGGCATCGAGAGGGGAGAAGGGCGTCATCGTTGTGGAGGGATACGCGGAGGCACTCTGCTTGTCGGCCTTCGGTTTCAAGGGGGTGGTAGCGACAGGCCGAGGATTGCTCTCCCAGGTGCACGTCGCCGGGCTGAAGGCCCAGGGCGTGGAAATGGCGACCCTTTGTTTCGACCAGACCCCTGCCGATGGGAACGGTGAAGGCCGAGAAGGCGAGAAGGCCGAGAAGGCCCTGCAGGTTCTCCGAAAGGCCGGTTTGCAGCAGTTCGTCATAGACCCCTCTTGTCTTGCTCCCCACACAAGCCCCGGAGAATGGATAAAGGACAGGGGGGCGGACGCCTTCAGGGAGTTGGTGGCAAGTCGCGTCTACGGGTCGGAATGGAACTGGAGGCGGATCGTAGAAAGCTACAACCTGCTGGACAGAGAGGAGTGGACGAGAGCCAAGAGCGAGGGCTTTCGACTGGCCCAAACCATAACAGACTCCTCCGAGCAGCACTTTTTCCTCGAGGCCCTGCGAAGGGACCTGGCATTCAACCGAGATCTCTTCGAGTGTGCACTCAAGGAACACCTGGAGAAGCAGGCCCACAGGGAGCGAGAAATCGGCTATCGGGAGCTTCATCGGGAGATAGGTACCCTCCTGCAGGAAAACAACCTTGATGCACTGAACGATACGCTCGAAGAGAAGGTGAGAAAGCTCCGGACCAAGACGGTCGGCAGGGTTGCAGAACCCTACACCCTTGGAAGACTGCAGGAAGACATGCTCCAGACGCCGGACGAGTTGAAGACGGGCTACGAAGGACTGGACAAACTCGTAGGAATACCACAAGGCGCCCTGACGATCGTTGCGGCCCCGCCCTCTCACGGAAGAACCGCCTTCCTGATGAACTTGCTCCTCAACATGGTTGCCCACAACGAGGAACGGGCGTTCTTCTTCTTTTCCTACAAAGAGTCCAGAAAATGGGTGGCACTCAAGCTGCTCAATATTCTCAGTGGGAAGATAATCGACGAGGACCGCAACCTCAACCGGCTCGAGCGCTACGTAAAGGGGGGATACGGGAGCAGTCCGGAGATCGAAGAAGGGAAGAAGGAATTCAACCTCCTCACAGAGAAAGGACGTCTCTGGATCATCGACGAACCCTACAGCGTGGACGATCTCGTGGACGCCTGTATGTACCTTTCCGTGCGACACAACGTGGGGGGCATCTTCATCGATTCCATTCAGAAGATCAAGACAAAGGGGGACCACACCTCGAGACACGCCGAGTTGCAGGGGGTTACAGAACGGATCTTCGAAATGGCCAAGTCCCTCTCCGTGCCGATCATTGCGGGCGCCCGAACCGACGGGGAGCCGCAGCGCAGGGCTGAGGTGGAGGTGGAGGACCTGAACGGGGCAGGTGTCATGGGACAGGACGCTCATCTCGTCCTTGGCCTGCGCTCGCGCGCTGTGGAGATGGCCGCGGAGGATGGGACGAATTCGGCCGAGTCCGATCTGGACCTCAAGGTTACGGTATGCAAGAACAGGAACGGTCCAACCAACCAGGAGGTCGTGCTGCGCTTCAGCAGGCCCCTCATGAAGATCTCGGAAAGAAAGAGCCTCGGATGACCTAGGGTATCGCCTCACTGCCCCTCGTCCTCCTCCTCACAGGCGCTGACCTGAAGAGTTCGACGAAGGACGAGGACGAAATAGACACAGACAGCTGTGGCAGGTGGATTGTCAGGAATTGGGATAGAAATTATGGCCCCTACCA
>Ga0180429_10001548_pt1 | contig 19506 bp, 15 predicted proteins | sample SS_ome_FD_132428 | JGI IMG/M metagenome (GOLD analysis project Ga0180429, IMG submission 132428) | Hypersaline lake sediment archaeal communities from the Salton Sea, California, USA - SS_1_S_1 metaG | ecosystem: Environmental > Aquatic > Non-marine Saline and Alkaline > Hypersaline > Sediment ...
CGGTCATGTAACCGGTCGTCTGGAAGTTCTGATCGGGAGAGTCGGCCAAGGCGACGCCGGTCCCGGTCGAGACCAGCCCTGCGAACAGGAGCAGATTGAGTGTAATAAGTCGTCTCTTCATGATCCTTCTCCACAATCTAGAATTCGGGTGTCCGGTCCCCGCACCTAGGTGTCAAGATGAACATGTGTAATTGACTGCGAGCCGTTTACAGTGCTTACCTCTTAATTCTACGGGTGTTTCTGGCTTCTGTCAACACACGCGGGCTCAATCGTCCGCCTGGGTCTTCAGGCCGTACTTGCTGATCTTCTTGTAGAGGTTGCTGCGCTGCATTCCCAGCCGCTCGGCCGTGCGGCTGACGTTGTACCTGAATTCCTTCAACTTGGCCTGCAGGAACATGGATTCGGAGCGGGTCTTGAATTCCTGGAAATCGTTGCAGCCCATCCAGTTCCAGTCCTCCACCGCCCTCTCGGACCCCTGCCCCGACAGGGCGGGCAGATCGGCGGGTGTGATCCGGTCGCCGGGTACGAGGATCATCAGCCGCTCCACGAGATTGCGCAGCTCGCGGACGTTCCCGGGCCAGGCGTAGGCCCGGAGACGGTCCAGGACCTCTTCGTCGAAGACCTTCGGCTTCTTCTTGAGCTGGACGGCCATCACGGTCATGAAGTGCGCCAGCAGGAGATCCACGTCGCCTTCCCGCTCCCTCAGGGGGGGCAGCTCCATGGACAGCACGTTCAGGCGGAAGTAGAGATCCTGGCGGAAGCCGGCCTCGGGCCCTGCCAGATCCCGGTTGGTGGCGGCCACGATCCTCACGTCGACCTGGCGCGCCTCGCTGCCGCCGACGCGCTCGAAGCGGCTCTCCTCGACGGCCTTGAGCACCTTGGCCTGGGCCTCCTCGCTCATGTCGCCGATCTCGTCGAGGAACAGCGTCCCGCTGTCGGCCTGCTCGAACTTGCCCACGCGCATCCTGTCGGCCCCGGTGAAGCTCCCCTTCTCGTGGCCGAAGAGCTCGCTCTCGACGAGTTCCCTCGGGATGGCGGCGCAGTTGACTTCCACGAGCGGCCGTTCCCGCCGGGGGCTGCCGGCGTGGAGCGCCCGCACCACCAGTTCCTTGCCCGTGCCGTTCTCGCCCGTGATCAGGACGGTGGCGTCGGTGGGCGCGACGCTGTCGATGAAGTCGCGGACCTCCCGGATGCGGGCGCACTCCCCCACCAGGGGCGTGTTGTAGCCGCTCCGATCGCGCAGGTCCTCGGTCTGCTCGCGAAGTCCGTAATGGTCGAGGCAGTTCTGGAGCGTCAGGAGCAGGCGAGACCTGTCCAGCGGCTTCTCGAGGAAATCGTAGGCGCCCTTGCGGACCGCCTCCACGGCGGTCTCGACGTTGCCGTGTCCGGAGACCACGACGACCGGCACGTCGTGACCCGCTTCGCCCATCTTCTCGAGGACCTCGAAGCCGTCCATGTCCGGCATCTTGATGTCCAGCAGCATCGCGTCGATCTTCGTGTCCGCGAGAAGGGCGAGGGCCGCGGCGCCGTCGGCGGCCGAACGGACCTCGTACCGCTCGTAGGTCAGGAGTTGCTCCAGCGTCTGGCGGATCGCGGCTTCGTCGTCTACGACCAGGATTGTCGGCAAGCGTCTTCCTCCCGGATTCCCGCGCTTCTTGCATGAGAGTCCGTGTTGATATAACTCTAGAGCCTCCCTCGACACCATGGGCAGGCGGTCCCGCCGGTGTCAAGAGGCGATACTCGGCCGGCGGCCGGAGACGTGATGATGACGGGATGACCACAGACGTGATGACCGGACACTCGAAACCCCTGCTGCGCGACGTGCCCGTCCCGGAACTGACGCGCCTGGTCCGGGACCTGGACGAGGCGGCCTATCGCGGCGACCAGCTTGCGCGGTGGCTGTACCCGGACGCCGTGTGGAGCTGGGACGAGATGAGCAACCTCCCGCGGCGACTGCGCGAGGCGCTCGCGTCGGACCACGATCTGCGGGGCCTCCAGCCCGTCGAGCGCCAGGTCTCGCGGGACCGGACGCGCAAGTTCCTGTTCGCGCTGCGGGACGGGCACCGGATCGAGAGCGTGCTCATCCCCATGGAGCGGCACGCCACCTTCTGCATCTCCTCGCAGGTGGGCTGCGCCATGGCGTGCAGCTTCTGCGCCACGGCGCGCGGCGGGCTCGTCCGCAACCTGACGCCCGGCGAGATCATCGAGCAGGTGCTGCAGCTCGCCGCCGACCTGCGGGCCGACCCCCTGCCGGGCCTCGGCGATCGCGGCCACAACATCGTCTTCATGGGCATGGGAGAGCCGCTGGACAACCTGGAGGCCGTGGCGTCCGCCGTCGCGACCTTCGCGGACGACCGGGGCCTGGCCATCTCACCCCGGCGCATCACCATCTCCACGTCGGGCCACGCCGAGGGGCTGGGACGCCTCGTCGCCTCGCCGCTGACCGTGGGATTGACCGTGTCGGTCAACAGCAGCCGGCCGGAGCTGAGACGCCGCCTGATGCCCGTGCCCGGCCGCACGCCGCTGCCCGAGATCCTCGACCTGGCCGAACGTTACGCCAGGACGCGCCGGCGCAGGGCGACCGTGGCCTACGTGCTCATGGACGGCGTCAACGACGGCGACGGCGAGGCCGCGGCCCTGGCCCGCCAGCTGGTGGGCCGCCCCTTCAAGGTCAACCTCATCCCCCTGAACCGCATCGACGAACGACTGGGTCCGCCGCCGGACGGCCGGATCGCCGCCTTCCAGGACAGACTCCGGGAGTCGGGCGTGGAGACGTACGTGCGGATCAGCGGCGGCGACGACATCGCGGCCGCCTGCGGCCAGTTGCGCGACAAGCGGAAGGACGGTGCGGCACGCCGCGACGACGGACGCGGAACGACCGGGTCCGGCGATGCGCCGGCCTCCTAGGTGTGGAAGCGGGGGATCTAGACCAGGTCCTGAAGGGTGGTCCTGTCGAGCGCCTTGGTCATGGCCGACTGGGCGGTCTTCCAGACCGCGCTCACCTTGCATTCGCTGGCGCGGGTGCAGGGATTGACCTTGCGCAGGCAGTGGTTCAGCGCGATGCCGCCCTCGCAGATCTCGACGATCTCGCGCAGGGTGATCTGGCTCTTCTCGCGTCCGAGCGAGAAGCCGCCCTTCACGCCGCGGTGGGACTTGACGACGTTGTGCTGCGTGAGCATCTGGAAGATCTTGGCCAGGAAGGCCTCCGACACGTCGCAGGCCTCGGCGAGGGTCTTCAGACGGATGGGCGTGCCGTTGTCCCGCTCTGCGAGCTCCAGAAGTCCCCGGATGGCGTATTCCGTCTGGCGCGTGATCTGCAGCATGGCGTGACGACCTCTTTCGAATCCACAACGTCCGTCCCCGCACCGACCCCATTTAATCAGGACGGGATAACTCCACGTGGATAAATGATGTGGATCGGGCCTCGGATTGTCAAACCGCAACTGGATTGACATTGACATCGAACCCGTGCTGCTGATAAGGCTTAGCTTCGTTCGCCACGGCGGCCGTCGCACCGGTTTCGCCGGTCCCGGCAGGGATTCCGGCGACTGATGGACATGGGATCACGGCACCGGCCCGCACCATTCCGGCCCCAGGAGTTCCGACATGACTGTCACGACGATCCCCCAACTCTTCTTCGAGTCGGTCCAGGAGAGGCCCCGTCCGGACCTGTTCTCCTCGAAGGACGCCGAGGGCGTCTACCGCGACGTGTCGAGCGCCGAGGCGCAGAGGCGCGTGCGGGCCGTCCGCCTGGGTCTGGATTCCCTGGGCGTGTCGCGCGGCGACCGTGTGGCGATCCTCTCCGAGAACCGGATCGAGTGGGCCCTGGCCGACCTGGCCGTGCTGTCGCTGGGCGCCGTGGACGTGCCCATCTACCCGACCCTGCTGCCGGAGACCGTCGCCTACATCCTCACCGACTGCGAGCCCGCGGCCATCTTCGTCTCCACGGAGGAGCAGGCCGCCAAGATACAGGAGATCCGCGCCGAACTGCCCTTCCTGCGCGAGGTGATCTCCTTCGAGAGGGTGCCCGTCCCCGACGTCCTGCACATGGAGAAGCTGATCCAGATCGGGCAGAACCTGGCCGACAAGCACCCCCAGGGTCCGGCCGACGAAGTGGGCCCCGCGGACAAGGACGACGACTGCAGCATCATCTACACCAGCGGCACCACGGGCAATCCCAAGGGGGTCGTCCTGACCCACTGGAACTTCGTCTCCAACGTGCTGACGGCCGACACCCTCATCCCGACGGGAAACGAGGACAGGATGCTCTCGTTCCTGCCCCTCTCCCACGTCTTCGAACGCATGGCGGGCTACTACTTCGCCCTCTTCAAGGGGATCGGCATCGCCTACGCGGAGAGCGTGGAGACGGTGGCCGCGGACATGGGCGAGATCCGGCCCACGATCATGGTGAGCGTGCCCCGTCTCTACGAGAAGATCTTCGACCGGGTCAACACCATGGCCATGGCCGGCAGTCCCATCAAGCGCAACATCTTCCTGTGGGCGCGGCGGATCGGCCAGGAGTGGGGCAAGAAGGTGCGGGCCGGCGAGAAGGTGCCCGGAGCGCTGGCCTTGCAGTACCGCATCGCCGACAAGCTGGTCTTCGCCAAGCTGCGCGCGCGCACGGGCAGCCGCCTGAAATTCTTCGTCTCCGGCGGCGCGCCCCTGGCCAACCACATCAACGAGTTCTTCTACGCGGCGGGCATGATGATCCTGGAGGGCTACGGCCTGACCGAGACCTCGCCCGTCCTGACCTGCAACACGCCTGTCGATTTCCGGGTCGGCAGCGTCGGCAAGGTGATCCCCGACACGGAGGTCCGCATCGCCGAGGACGGCGAGATCGTCGTCCGGGGCCCCCAGGTGATGCGGGGCTACTACAACAACGACGCGGCCACGCAGGCGGTGCTGACCGACGACGGCTGGTTCCACACGGGCGACATCGGTCATTTCGACGACGACGGCTTCCTCTACATCACCGACCGCAAGAAGGATCTCATCGTCACCGCCGGCGGCAAGAACATCGCTCCGCAGCCCATGGAGAACGCGTTCAAGAAGAACAAGTTCATCAGCCAGATCGTGGTGCTCGGCGATCGGCACCCCTACCTGGTCTGTCTGATCGTCCCCAACTTCGAGAACCTGGAGGCCTGGGCCGCCGAGCGCAAACTGAGCTGGACGGACCACGACGACTTCCTGGCCAATCCCGAGATCCGGGCCAAGTTCCAGCGCGGCCTCGACCGGACCAACCGCAAGTTCCCGAGCTTCAGCACGGTCAAGAAATTCGCCCTGCTGAAGGAGGAGTTCACCCTCGAGAGCGGCGAACTGACGCCCACCCTCAAGGTGAAGCGCCGGGTGATCCAGGACCGCCACGAGGGCCTGATCGAGTCGCTCTACGACGAGGAGTCCTGACCGCCCGTGAGCACCGAACCGACCGTCACCGGCACGCGCGGCCACGTCCTGCTGCGACCGATGGTCTGCACGGCCGTGGGCCTGGTGGGGAACCTCCTGCTGACCGTGGGCAAGCTCGTCGTGGGATTCGCGAGCCGCTCCGCGTCGCTGGTCGCCGACGGCGTGCATTCCTTCGCGGACCTCGCCGGCGACATCGGTGTCATCATCGCCCTGAAGGCGGGCTCACGCCCGCCCGACCGCAACCACCCCTACGGTCATCACAACTACGAGACCCTGGGCGCCCTGGCGGCCTCCATGCTGCTCCTGGCGACGGGCGTCGTGCTGGGCAAGGAGGCCGTGGAGAATCTGCTGGACGGCGTTTCCACGACCCCCGGCGTCGCCGCGCTGATCGCCGCGCTCGTCTCGATCGTCGCCAAGGAGGCCATGGCCCGCTACACGGACCGGGCCGGCCGCGCCCACAACTCGCCGGCCCTGCGCACCAACGCCGCCCATCACCGCTCCGACGCCCTGTCGTCGCTGGCCGCGGTGATCGGCATCGCCGGCGCCCGCTTCGGCGCGCCCTTCCTGGACAGCGCGGCCGCCCTGGTCATCGCCGCCTGGATCGTGTGGATGGGCTGGCGTCTCATGAAAGACAACACCGACATCCTGATGGAGACCCGCCCCGGCGACGATTTCGAGTCCCAGATGCACAACGTGGCCCTCTCGGTGCCCGGCGTGGAGGCCGTGCCCCACCTCGTCGCCCGGCCGCGGGGATCGGTCTTCCTGGCCGACGTCTCCATCGCCGTCCGGCCGGACATGAGCGTGGCCGAGGGACACGGGCTGGCCCATGCGGTGGAGGACGCGCTGCGGGACGAGGTGGCGAGCCTCATCGGCGTGACCGTCCACGTGGAGCCCTTCGTCGCCAAGGCGGTCAGCGCGGACGACGCCTCAACATGATCCGGTAGGTCAACCGCTCTCCCCCACGCACCACGACCACGCCCACGGCACGGCCGGGCGAATGGGCCTGCAGGGCGGCCGTCAGGTCGGGCAGGCCGGCGATCTCGCGGTCGCCGAGCCGGACGAGGACGTCGCCAGCCCGCAGACCGCTTTCCTCGGCCGGTCCGCCCGGCATCACGCCGGCCAGCCGCACGCCTTCGACGCCCTCGACGAAATCCGGTATCGTCCCCAGCCAGGCGCGCTCCCGTCCGCGGGTCGCGGGATCCGGCGCGGGAGACACAGGCTGCGGCGTGTGGGGGAAGGGGTCCGGACGGCGCAGCGCGGCGCCGAGCACGGCCTCGGCGAAGGCGGCGACGCGGGCCAGTCCCGCTGTCGGGACCAGCTCCGGACGGTCCTCGGTGGAGTGGTACTGGGGATGGGGCCCGGTGAACAGGAAGAGGAAGGGGATGCCGGCCGCGTCGAAGGAGACGTGGTCGCTGGCGCCCCAGCCCCCGTCGCTCAGCTCCAGCCTCAGGCCGAGACCCGCGTCGGCGGCCTCGACGAGCGGGCGCAGCGCGGGCGACGATCCGAGTCCGCTCACGTAGAGCCTGTCGTCACGCAGTCGACCCACGGAATCCAGATTCAGCATCAGATCGACCGTGCCCGGCGTCCACACCGGATGGCGGGCCAGCCAGGACGAGCCCAGCAGCCCGATCTCCTCGCCGGCGAAGGCCGCGAAGAGGCAGCCGCGACGCGCGCCGTCGGGGCCGGCCGCGAGCCGGGCGGCCAGATCGACCAGGACGCTCACACCGGAGGCGTTGTCCTCCGCGCCGGGATAGAAACCGACCACCGTCTCGCCGTCCGCCGCCAGTTCGAGCCCGAGATGGTCGTAGTGGGCGCCGACGATCATGACCCGGCCGGCCAGGGCTCCCACTCCCGGCAGCCAGCCGAGGACGTTGCGGCCGCGGCCGTCGGCCGCCGACCCGGCCAGCGGGAAATCCTGGAACCAGCCCTCGCGACCGGGCACGGGCGAGAGGCCGGCGGCCGCGAACCAGGCCGCGATGCTGTCCGCCGCCGACAGCGCCGCGTCCGTGCCGTTGCCCCGCCCGGCCATCTCCCAGGCGGAGAGGATCTCGACGCGGTAGGCGAGAGCGGCCGTGTCGGCCTCGGCGAACGCTGCGGCGGCCGGAGCCGTCGCCGACAGCAGGACCGCCAGGACGGCGGCAAAGGGATGACACCTGCGCGACATCGTGGAATACTCCCGGTGAACGGTGATCACAAGGACAGGACGCACCCAGCATGACCGACGTCAACCCGGACATCAACGACAGGTTCCGGCGCCTGCCCCCCGAGGCGGACGCGGCCCTGGCCGTGATCGAGCGCCTGGCCGGCGCCGGGCACGAGACCTACCTGGTGGGCGGCGCGGTCCGAAACCTGGCGCTGGGGCTGCCGCCCGGCGACTTCGACGTCGCCACGGCCGCGCGCCCCGAGCGGATCGCCGACCTCTTCCCCGACACCCGTTTCGTGGGCGCCGCCTTCGGCGTGACGCTGGTGATCGAGGCCGGCCGCGCCGTCGAGGTGGCCACCTTCAGGCGCGAGCGCGCCTACCTGGACGGCCGGCACCCCGAGCGGATCGAGTTCAGCGATTCGCCGGCGCAGGACGCTCGGCGCCGCGACTTCACGGTGAACGCCCTCTATCTGGAGCCGCGTTCCGGCGAGATCCTGGACACGGTGGGGGGACTCGCGGACTGCCGGGCGCGCATCCTGCGCACCGTGGGCGACGCGGCCGAACGCTTCGGCGAGGACGGTCTCCGTCTGCTGCGGGCCGCCCGTCTCGCGGCGGCCTGCGGCCTCGAGGTCGCCCCCGGGACACGCAAAGCCATGGGCGACTGCCGCGACATGCTGGGTGCCGTATCGGCCGAGCGCATCGGTCAGGAACTGGCCGCCATGGTGACCGGACCCCGCCCCTCAAAGGCCCTCGGCCTCCTGCGCGAGACCGGGCTGCTGGGGCTCTTCCTCCCCGAGATCGCCGCCCTGCACGGCGTGGAGCAGCCGCCGGACTACCATCCCGAAGGGGATGTCTGGACCCACACGATGCTCATGCTCGACGGCGTGCGGCAGCCCGACCTCGCGCTGGCGCTGGGCGTCCTGCTGCACGATGTCGGCAAGCCCGGGGCCTTCCGCCGGAGCGGCGGCCGCATCCGGTTCCACGGACACGAGACCACGGGCGAGGAGATGGCCCGCGGAATCCTGCAGCGCCTGCGCTTCCCCAAGGAGATCGTCGAGCGGGTCGCCTGGATGGTCGCCCAGCACATGCGCTTCTTCGACGCCGACCGCATGCGTCCCGCGACCCTCAAGCGCTTCGTCCGGCAGGCGCACTTCCCCTCCCTGCTCGAGCTGCACAGGCTCGACAAGGTGTCGGCGGACGGCGACCTGATCCTGCACGACCTCTGCCGCGCGCAGCTCGACGCGGATGCGGCCGAGCCCCTCTCGCCGACGCCCCTGCTCGGCGGCGCGGACCTGCTGGCCCTCGGCGTACCGGCGGGCCCGCGCGTCGGCGAGCTGCTGAGGGCGTTGGAGACGCTCCAGCTCGAGGGGCGCCTGCAGGATGCCGAGGCGGCGCGGCGGTGGGTGCGCGAGCAGCTGGACTGACCCGCCTGTCCGGGCGGGGCCCGCGAATCAGACGCCCACGGCGGAAGCCCCGTCATCCGGCAACAGACCGCCGAACACACCGCGACCGCCGCAGTGGGTCGTCGTCAACTCGACGAAGCGGGCCACGTGCGCGCGCATGCGCTCGCGCGGATAAGCGGCGGTGGCCATGATGGCGACGAGCAGGCGCGTCGTGTCCCCGGTGACGGACGTGCGGGGCGAATCGCTGGTGGGAGAACCGAACGGGCCCTCGTCGTCGAAGAGGCCGAGACGACCCTCGAGATGGACCGGTCCCTTGCGGATGCCCGGGTACGCCTCCCCCGCCCGCCCCAGCCGGAAGGTCACGTCGCCGCGGATGCAGGACAGGTCGTAGAGCCCCAGGGGCAGCAGGAACTCCAGGCTCGCCAGGTTGCAGACGTCCACGGCGTTGCTGATGGCGTAGAGGTCCTGGCCCTTGAGGACCCGGCGCAGCAGCGCTTCGGACGAGGGCCGCGTGCGGGTGGGCTGGATGCCGACGGACTTGTAGAGGGTGCGGGCCTCCTGCAGGGGCTCGATCTCGGAGGGCAGCCGGCCGGCGTAGAGGTCGCGCAGCGCGGTCGAACGCGCCGCGGTCAACGGGGCGATCGTGTCGCCGGGGCCCACGGCGATGCCGTCGATCACGCCCAGCCCGACACTCAGCACCCGCCGGACGTCCACGCCCAGACGCGCCGTCCGCCCGGCGGCGAATTCGAGGACGTCGCTCATGCCGGCCCGTGCCGGCCCTTGTCGCCGTACATGGTCTCGTAGTAGTCCCGGTAGGCCCCGCTGCGAACCTGTTCCCACCAGTCCCGATGCTCGAGATACCAGTCGACCGTGGCGCGGATGCCGTCGGCAAAGGCGTGCTTCGGCTCCCAGCCGAGCTCGTCCTTGATCCGCGCGGCGTCGATGGCGTAGCGCCGGTCGTGCCCGGGCCGGTCGGCGACGAAGGAGATCAACGACTCGTCCTTGCCCAGGATGTCGAGCAGGAGGCGGACGATGGCGATGTTCTCCATCTCGTTGTTCCCGCCGACGTTGTAGACCTCGCCGGGACGGCCCTCGCGCAGCACGAGATCGATGGCCTCGCAGTGGTCGGCCACGTAGAGCCAGTCGCGGACGTTGAGTCCGTCGCCGTAGACCGGCAGCGGCTCGTCGCCCAGCGCGTTGGCGATCATCAGGGGGATCAGCTTCTCGGGAAACTGGTAGGGCCCGTAGTTGTTGCTGCAGCGCGTGATCAGGACCGGGTAGCCGTAGGTGTGGAAGTAGGCGCGGCACACCAGGTCGGCGGCCGCCTTGGAGGCGGCATACGGCGAGTTGGGCTGCAGCGGATCCGTCTCCCGGAACAGGCCCTCCGCCCCGAGCGACCCGTAGACCTCGTCGGTGCTGACCTGCAGGAAACGCCCGACGCCCGCGCCGCGTGCGGCGTCCAGCAGCGTCTGCGTGCCCATGATGTTGGTGTCCAGGAACGCGCGCGGCCCGTCGATGGAGCGATCCACGTGGCTCTCCGCGGCGAAGTTGACCACGGCCTCGATCTTCTCCTCGGCGAGGATGCGATCGACGAGATCGCGGTCGCGGATGTCGCCCCGCACGAACCTGTAGGCCGGGTCCTCCTCGCAGCCCGCCAGGTTCGCGAGATTGCCGGCGTAGGTCAGCGCGTCCAGGTTCACGACCCGGTCGCGGCCCCGCGCCAGGAGCAGGCGGACGAAGTTGGCGCCGATGAAGCCGGCGCCTCCGGTGACGAGCAGGTTCATTGCAGCCCCTTGTCCATGGAGTCCATGCAGGCGGACACGAAAGTCCGCACGCGTCCGGGATCGATGCGCGGACGTCCTCCGTCGCGGGAAGCCTTGAGCGACGTCCCGACGATGAAGCCGTCCGCGTCCGGCAGGTAGCGGCCCAGGTTGTCGGCCGACGCGCCGCTGCCGATCAGCAGCGGACAGTCCGGCAGCTCGGCCCGCACCGCGCCCAGTTCGGCGGGATCCGCCGCGTCGCCGGTGGCCGGGCCCGTGACGATCACGGCGTCGGCCAAGCCGCGACGGCGCAGGTCGCCCGCCTCCTCGGCCACGGGCCGGGGCGCGAGCGGCGACGCGTGCTTGACGCGCAGGTCGGCCAGGATGGCCGTGTCGGGCGCGAGGGCCCTGCGGGCGCGCAGGGTCTCCGCCGCCCGGCCCTGCAACACGCCCTGGTCGGTCACGGCCGCGCCCGTATGCACGTTGACGCGCACGAAGGCGGCATCGAGGGCGGCCGCCACGCCCAGCGCCGCGCGAACGTCGTTGCGGAGCACGTTGACGCCCAGGGGCAGCCCGCCGCAGGCCGCCTGGACCTCCGCGGAGGCTCGCGTCACGGCGGCCACGGTCTCGGGAGGCACCTCACCGGCGAAGAAGGGGATGTCGTTGTAGTTTTCCACCATCACGGCGCCCACGCCGCCTTCGGCCAGTGCCGCGGCGTCCTCGCGGGCCGCCGCCAGCACGGCGCCCATGTCCCCGCCCCAGCCCGGCGACCCCGGCAGCGGCAGCAGGTGCACCATGCCGATGACGGGCGTCGACAATACGGTTTCGAAGCGTTTTCGCGTCCACATGGCGCAAGTATAGCACCTGTCTCCGGGGCGGCAAAGCCACATGCGACGCGCACATGGGGACTGGCCAAGGCGGGACGGGTCGAGTACATTTCCCGGGTCCGCGTCAACGGCAACCGGAAGCGAGAATTCATGCAGATCATCCACGGCAAGACTGGCTGGATCGAGGTCATCTGCGGCCCCATGTTCAGCGGCAAGAGCGAGGAGCTCATCCGCCGCATCCGGCGGGCCCAGATCGCCCGGCAGAGGGTCCAGCTCTTCAAACCGAAACTGGACGACCGCTACAGCGAGGACGAGATCGTCACCCACAGCCAGCAGCGCCTGCCCAGCACGCCGGTGTCGTCCAGCCTCGCGATTCTCGACCGTCTGGAGGACAAGACCGAGGTCGTGGGCATCGACGAGGCCCAGTTCTTCGACGAGAACATCACCGAGGTCTGCAACAGGCTGGCGAACCTGGGGAAGCGCGTGATCGTGGCGGGGCTGGACATGGACTTCCGGGGAGAACCCTTCGAGCCCATCCCCCGCCTGATGGCCGTCGCGGAGTACGTCACCAAGCAGCTGGCGATCTGCATGTGCTGCGGCAACCCGGCGAACCACACCTATCGCCTGACGGACGATCCCCAGAAGATCGTGGTGGGTTCACAGGACACCTACGAGGCCCGCTGCCGGCAGTGCTTCGAGCATCCGCCGGCCACCGCCGACGAGGCGGACGAGGCCTGATCCCGATTCAGTCGAGTCCATCGAGCGGGGCGTCGGCGACCCGGCGGCCCAGGGCGTTGAAGGTTTCCAGGTCCACGCCCAGCCTGCGGGCGGCCTCGCTCTCGCCGTGGAAACGCTCCCACGACCAGGGGTCCTCCACCTCCGCGCACTGCACCAGGTCCTCGCCCAGGCCGATCACGGCGCCGAGCTGCTCGGGATCGCTGTCCTGATCCAGATCGTGGTGATGCCGAACCGCCTGGGCCAGTCGACGGCTCAGACCCCAGTCGTCGATCAGCATGGCGCCCAGCGTGCCGTGATCGTAGCCCAGAAGCTCCCTCTCCACCCGCCAGAGGGGAATCTCCCGTTCGAGGCCGGCCTGTTCGACGTGCTCGCAGAGCCCGGGCATGGCCCGGGCCAGGATGAGCTGCCCCATGTTCTGCATCAGGCCGCCGATGAAGGCCGTCTCACTTTCGCCGAGCCTCTGCGCCTCGGCCACGATCTGGCTCGCCATGGCCGAGCGCACGGACCGGGACCAGATGCGATGCAGCAGAGGACTGGTGTCCACGCCGGGAAAGACCGCCCGCGACGCCGCCACGAGGGTCCAGTTGCGCACGGTCTTGAAGCCCAGGCGCACGACCGCGTCCCGGATCGCCTTGATCTCGCTGTTGCCCTCGTAGAAGGAGGAGTTGGCCACGCGCAGCATGCGGGCCGTCAGCACCAGGTCGCGGGCGATCTCCTTCTCCAGCTGCGCCGCCGTCGTGTGGGGATCGCCGAGCAGTTCCAGGATCCGTCCGGCCACCTGCGGCATGGCCGTCAGCTCACCCAGCATCCCGTAGATCTTCTCGGGCGGCAGATCGCCCGGCCTGATGTCGGCGCAGCTCGTCAGTTCCCGTTCGTGCTGGGCCTTCAGCTGGACCGCGCGGATGTCCTGGGTCTTCACACCCACGGGGAGGACGTCGTGCTCGAGCCCGTGGAGGCGCATGACGGCGTAGCGCGCGAGCACCGTGGCTTCACGGACGCGCTGGGCACCCTCGAAGCTGAGCCAGTCCAGCAGAAGGTAGGTTCCCCAGCGGCCGCGCAGCGGCAGGGGCACCACCAGGACGGGACGGTCCTCCGAGGCGTTGAGCGCCCGGGACAGTTCGGACGGGAAGTGGTCCAGGGGGAACGGACCGCTGTAGACCACCTTCTCGCGCGACAGCACCGTGAAGATGTCCGAGTCCTGGAGGGGGATCACCCGCGGCCGCGTGGCCTTGGGGTCGAGCAGTCGCGGGGGCAGTTCTATGCCCTCGGCCAGCATCACGCGCAGACCATCGCCCCAGTTGCGCAGCAGAAGCAGCCGCCCCCCCTGGCGACGGGCGAGTTCGACGAAGATGCGGACGACATCGCCCGCCTCGACGACCTCGTCGAGCGCCTCCAGATCCTCGATGAGTCCCGCGAGCACCGCCGACGGATCCGCCCGCCGGGCCTCGTCGAGCGGATCGACGCAGGCGATCCGTCTCAGTTCCTTTTCCTGTAACTGCTTATCGTGGTGCGTGAGCACGATCTCGTCCAGTTGCCCCACGTCTCCGCTCCCATCTTTGCAACCGGCGCCACGGCGCCAAAAGAAGGCCTCCGCACCCGTTATCGGCCGACGGGCCGGAATGTTGAGCCGGAATGGTGGCGATCGACGGGGGATGATATATGCTGGTACGCGTGCCACGGGCTTCCGCGGGCCCGTTGAACGTCATCGGAAAGGTCGGCCATGCCCAACCGCATCACCAAATCCTTCACCTTCGACTCCGCCCACTGGCTGCCCAACGTCCCGCCGGGACACAAGTGCGGCCATATGCACGGGCACACCTACACCGTCACCATCGGCGTGGAGGGGGACGTGGATCCCCGGACGGGCTGGATCGTCGACTTCGGCGACATCAAGGCCGCCTTCAAGCCGCTGGAGAAGATCATGGATCACCGCGTGCTCAACGAGATCGAGGGGCTGGAGAATCCGACGGCGGAGAACATGGCCCGCTGGATCTGCACGCGGCTGCAGGAGACCCTGCCCGGGATCACCGACGTCACCGTGAAGGAGACGCCGACCTCCGCCGCCGTCTACCGTCGCGACGACTGACCCCCGCCGGCCTCGAGCGCCCGCAAGAGATCGCGCGCCCGCGCGTGCTGCGGCTCCATCGTCAGGATCTCCGTGAGCGCAGCCTCGGCCTCGGCGTCCCGGTCGAGGATCTCCAGGCAGGTCGCGGCGCCGAAGAGCGCGTCCGTACCCGGGCGTTTGCGGTGCAGGGTCTGGAACCGACGCAGGGCCGTGCCCGGCCTCCCCTTGCGGACTTCCAGCCAGGCGAGACCGAGCGCCGCCCCCCGATCGCCGGGATCCGAACGCAGGACGATCTCGAACTGGACCTCCGCCTCCTCCGCGCGCCCGGCCTCCAGGAGCAGATTCCCCAGCCTCAGACGCGCCGCGTGGGCGTTGGGCGCGGCCGCCACCCAGCGTTCGGTCGCCTGAAGGGCCTCGGCCGTGCGGCCCGCCTCCAGCAGGGCGGCGCCCAGGGCCCCGTACAGGTCGTCCCTCACGAGATCGAAATGCGGATGCGGGTGACGGTCCTCGATGGAGAGCGCTTCACGGTAGGCCGCGACGGCGGGCTCCGTCTCTCCCCTCGCGGCGAGGGCGTCGCCCAGCGCGATGCGGTGGAAGGGGCTCTCGTCCCCGCGATGTTCCCGGAAGCCGAGGAAGTCGCCCAGGGAGACGGCCAGCAGGATCATCGCCACGACCGGACCGACCCGGCCGTGCGTCCAGCGCCGCGCGCCGACGGCCGACGCGAGGGCGTCCAGGCCCGCGCCGGCGGGAACGGCCAGCACGGCGGCCAGCGGCAGGCGCGACGCGGCGTCGACGGTGAAGAGCAGGAGAAAGGCGCCGTAGGCCGCGGCGACGCCGAGCAGCGGCCGGCGGGCCCGCGACGCCGCGTCGCGCCGCGACCAGCCGACCGCGGCGAGGCACAGCAGGACCGCCCAGCCGGCCAGGAGGGGCAGCTTCAGCAGGGGCGATCCCGCGCGCCGGGCGTAGATGCACCCGTCGTCGGAGCGCTCGCCCGCGCCCAGCAGCAACCCCAGCTTGCGCAGGTACAGCCGTGCGGCCGTCCGCGGCGCCTCGGCCCAGAAGGCCAGCCCGCGCCGGAGATAGTGCCGATCGATCTCCGGGACCGTCAATTGCCGGCCCGCATCGCGTTCGGCGGCGGCCGCAGCGTCTTCCCACGTCCCGGGCCAGGCGGGGCCCACGCCCGGCACGACCACGTCGCGCCCGTCGGCCCCGGGATGGTTGCCGCGGCAGAAGGATATGCCGGCCCCGCCCGCGACCGGCACCGGGTCGCCGCTGCGCAGACCGTTCGAGATGGTCGTCATCGCGATCGGCAGGGCGAGGCCCAGGATCAGCAGCAGGAGACCCACCGCGCGGCACGGCAACGCGCGTCCGAGACGCCACGCCAGCACCGGCAGGACGAGGAGGACGCCGGGAACAGCGACGGCCGACGTCCCCAAAACCAGTCCTGCCGCGAGCATGCGAAGGCCTCTGGGCGGACCACTCCCCGTCCAGGGCAGCAACCGGATCCACCACAGGACGAGGGTCGTGGCCACAGTGGCGGCCCGCAGCTCGACGGAAAAATGGATGTGGGTCCACAGGGCGGCGAGCAGGAAGCCGGCCATGTATCCGGCGCGCCGGCCCCACAGGTCCGCGGCGGTGAGCGCCGCCAATCCGGCACCCAGGGCGGACACGAGGACGAGCACGAGCCGGACCGCCAGACGGTCGCCGTCGAAGACGGCGTACAGACCCGCCAGCAGGTGGGGGAAAAGAGGCGCGCCCACATAGGGCTCGCTCCCCGGCCAGGAATCCGCCAGGAGGCCGCGCGCCCGGATGTCTTCGAAGGCGGCGTCCATGACGAGCCGCTCGAAGAGCGGATCGCCGTGCACGGACCAGAGATGGATCAGCCGCAGCGCGATCGCGGCGATCGTCACGATCCAGAACATCCGGACCTGCGACGCGCCCGAACTCATTCGTCCCTCTGGATCTCTGCGCGCACGTGTTCCAGGGAGGCCGACGGCACCCACCCGTTCCATTCGCCGCCGAGGGTGACCTGCGACCAGTCGTCGCGCCGGTCGCGGACCTGGAGGGTCAGCCCGTCGTGCACCTCGAACACGGCGGGGAAGGTCGTCTCGGGCCCGCTGCGCACGGACACCTCCGACACCACCACGACCGCGACGTCGCGCAGCCTCTGTTCGTACCAGAGCCATGAGACGACCGTCAGGACGAACACCACCAGCACGCCCGCCGTCAGGCCGAGCCGCCTCATTCCGGACGTCCACCCCGTCCGCAGCCAGGACCAGGCGACGACCAGAGCGGCGAGCCAGACGGACACGACCAGGGCGAGACACCATTCGTCCAGGGAAAAGGCCATAAGCCCCGAGCGCAGCTGCCGGATCACCGGCGGCAGGGGGGCGCCCTCGAGTTCGATGTCGAGGGTGTGGGACCGGACCCAGCGCAGGTTCGCGCGCACGTCGGTGTCCCGCGGGCGCAGGCGCAGGGCGCGCAGGTAGTTCAGGACGGCGTGGCCCAACTCCCCCCGTCGCGCGTAGGCGTTGCCCAGGTTGTAGTGGACGTCCGCGTCGTGAGTGACCGCGGCCACGGCCCGGAATCTGGCCAGGGACGTCTCTGTGTCGCCGTCGGTGTAGGCGCGCACGCCCTCGGCCATCAGGCGCACGGGATCGCCCTCGCCGGGAGCGGCCGCGTCCTGCGCCGCCGCCGGGCCACCCGCGAGAAGGCCGGCCAGCAGCAATCCGGGCCACAGGGCTCTCAGCGCCGAGCGCGGGACCTTGGCGCCCGCCGTCTCCAGTTCCTCCAGCAGGGTCCGAGCCTCGCGCGCCAGGTCCCCGGCGTCTGGCGGGGCCGAGGCGTCCGCGCCGCCGTAGCGCGCGGCCTCGCAGCGCCGGATGAGAGCCGCGAGCGACTCGCCCGCTCCGCTGCGGCCGACGGCCTCGGCGTAAGCCAGGATCTGGGCCATCTGCAGACCGGTGGCCGAGCGCCCCGTCTTGTCGGCCACGTACCCCTGCACGGCCCTCAAGACCAGCGCGCAGCCCGCCGTCGGTTCGGGAGACCGGTCGACGTCCCGCAGCAGGGCCGTCGCCTGGCGCAGGGCGCCGCGCCGGCGCGTGCCGAGGGGATCGCGCAGGCGGGACGCCTCCCGGGACAACCGCCAGCGCATGGCCGCAAGCAGCGCGAGGGGCGCGAACAGTGTCGCCCACCAGAAGCCGCTCGCCGCCAGCGGCGAGCGGCGGCTCCGCAGGTCGCGCGGGGCCGCGTGCACGAAGCGCAGGTCGCTCGCGAGCCGCTCGATCTCCGCGCGCATCTGCCGGGCGGGCGTGTCGCCGGCCACGGGCCGGTCGCCCGGCATCACGGTCAGGCGACCGATGTCGCGGTTGACTTCCGCATAGCGTTCCGCAGCCGGGTCGAAGTACACGATCGTGACCGGCGGCAACACCAGCTCCCCCTCCTTTAGCGGGACCAGCACGCGGTCCTGGTTCAGACGGCTGAAGAGGCGGCCGTGGTCCTTCCGGGTCTCGAGACCGCCCCCCGCCTCGTGCACCTGGACATCGTCCGGGGCCGGCCAGGGCAGTTCCGTCACGCTCTTGAGGGAGCCGTCCGCGCCGAGGGACAGGGACAGGCTGACGGGTTCGCCCCGGGGGACCGTGTCGTGGTCGAGGTTCGCGCTCAGATCCACCTGGCGCGACACGATGCCGGTGAAGCCCTCGGGTACGGGCCGGGGCAGGTCCTTCACGCGGATCTCCACGGCGTCGGTGGCGAGACGCGCCGGTCCCGCGCGCCGGCTGCGCCGACGCGTGGAGAAGAAATCGGCGAAGGGATCGGGCGGCAGGGTCACGACCGCGGGCTCGACGGTCAGCAGGCCCGGCCGCGTCGGGAACAGGGCGTAGCGGATCTCGGTGACATCGTAGGGCCGGCCGGCCACCGTATCCCGGTAGTTGCGGTTGGGCGGCAACTCCTCGCGCCAGAAGCCCTCCGCCCGCGGCGGGGTGTACTGGGGCCGGTCGAAACCACGCGCGTAGGGATTGGCGAAGAACCGGAAGACGAGAACCACCTGCTCGCCGACGTAGGCCGATTCGCGATCCAGCGAGAGGGTGACGAAATGGTCGTCGCCCGGTCCGGGCCCCGTGCTCCGCGCGTCCGTGGTACCGGAGCCCGGCTCGGCGGCGGGATCGCCGGCCGTCGGCGGCGCGGACCCGGCGGACGTCACGCGGATGGTGAGGGCCTCGCTGCTCAGTTTACGCCCATCGACCTCGACCTCCAGGGCTGGTATCTTCACGTCCTCGTCCGTCTCGATGCGGAGGTAATAGGTCCAGGAGAGGGAGGTCGACACCGCGCCGTTGGTCATCTGGAAGTTCTGGCTCGTGCCGCCCCGGCTCACCACCACGCCCGGGATCGCGGGCAGTTCCGGCGTCGGCAGGTCGCGGCTCTCGCCGGAGACCGTCACCGTCAACAGGACCTGATCGCCGCGGGACGCGGCGTCGCGGTCGAGGCGCGCCTCCAGTTCGGCCGCCGCGGCCCGTCCCGCCCCGGCCAGCCCCAGGGCCAGGACCGCCAGGCCAACGCCCGCTGCGATGCTTCGTTTCCGCGCGACAGGACTCATCGTCTACCACCGCTTTCCACTGGCTGCCCCCTGCCCCTTGAGCCGCTTCTGAAGGGAACGTTGCAGCTCTTCCTCGTCCCGGTCCAGGGCCTTGAGGATCGACAGGGCCCTTTCCCTGGATATCTCCTCCGCCGACGGGGGCTCCGCCTCCTCGGGATCGGACGGCGGCGGTTCCTCCTCGCCCGACTGCGGCTCCTCCTGGTTCTGTTCCGCCTGGTTCTGTTCCTCTTGGTTCTGTTCCTCCTGGCGCTGATCCTGTCCGTCCTGTCGCTCCTGCTGGCGGTCCTGCTCCCCGTCCTGTTCCTGCTGGCCGTCCGGGGGCGACTGTTCGCTCTCCTCGCCCTCCTCGCCCTCCTGGCCGTCCTGCGACTCCTGCTGCTGCGGTGGGGCCTGCTCCAGCAGACGCACGGCGTATTCGAGGTTGCGCAGCGTGTCCTGCCGATCGGGCTCGATCGCCAGGGCCCGACGAAGCTGTTCCACGGCGCGGGCCGGATCGCCCGCCGCGAGCGCGTCCGTGCCGGCGTTGTAGAAGGCTTCCGCGCGCAGTTCGGGCTCGTCCGTCAGGGCCAGGGC
>Ga0180429_10001549_pt1 | contig 19502 bp, 18 predicted proteins | sample SS_ome_FD_132428 | JGI IMG/M metagenome (GOLD analysis project Ga0180429, IMG submission 132428) | Hypersaline lake sediment archaeal communities from the Salton Sea, California, USA - SS_1_S_1 metaG | ecosystem: Environmental > Aquatic > Non-marine Saline and Alkaline > Hypersaline > Sediment ...
CCGCCGGCATCGCAGTCCTCATTCTCAGACGAAGACGTCGCGCGGGCAGCTAAGCCGTTCCGACGATCTTGAAACCGTGGCAGGTGACTCGGGCAATTCTCGTTTGCGTTGCGCGGAGGTCGCGCTCGAAGCCGAAACAAGCTAGAATGATGGGCTTGCTTCACTGCAATCTTGCTCAGAAAGGAAAAGAAAATGGTCGACATGGCCCGTGGTATGAAGCAGAACTCCGCCGTCGGTATCTTCTGCGGTTTTCTGCCAATCATTTTCGGCACGTCAGCGATTGCATGCGCGGCGGCTTTGCACCCCGTGCCCCAGAGCCCTCTCTGGCTGACCTACAAGGGTGGGGATGGCCCCGGCAGCGGCAAGCACATCGTTTTGATTGCTGCCGATCAAGAGTACCGCAGCGAGCAATCGATGCCCATGTTGGCCGGTATTCTCGCCAAAAGGCACGGCTTCGATTGCACCGTTCTCTTTTCCGTCAACGACAAAGGCGAGGTCGACCCCACGATCAAGATACGTTGGCAAGACAAGAACGTCCTTCACAACATCCCGGGCCTGGAATACCTGGAGAAAGCCGATCTGCTGGTTCTGTTCAGCCGATTGATCACGCTGCCGGACGAACAGATCGAGCACATCATCAGCTATCTCGATTCGGGCAAGCCGATCATCGGCATACGCACGGCCAATCACGGCTTCTTGCAGAATTTCCCCTACAAGATCAACGGCGAGAACGTTCGGTTCGGCGATGACGTTCTAGGCGGATCTTTCCGGGGCCATCACGGCAATTGGCACGCGGATTCCACGAGAGGTATCCTCGTTGAAGAAATGAAGGACCATCCCATACTCAAAGGCGTCGAAGACGTCTGGGGGCCTTCGGATGTCTATCGGACCTACCCGAAAGGCGAGAGTCTGCCGGTCCAATGCCAGGCCCTGGTTTACGGACAGCCGCTAATGGGCCGCAACCACGATGACGAAGTCAACAAAGAGAAAGAACCGCTGCCGGTGGCCTGGACGAAAACCTGGACCGGAACCTCGGAAAAGGGCGCCACGAAAAAAGCGGCCCGGGTATTCCACGTTACAATGGGAAGCGCCAAAGACTACCAGAGCGCCGGCCTGCGCCGCCTCACGATCAACGCCGCCTATTGGTGCCTCGGCATGGAAGAACGGATTTCGGCCACCAGCAGCGTTGAGTATGTGGGAGAGTACAAACCTTTGGCCAGCGGATTTCGCTACGACGAGTTGAAAGTTGTACCCAAGAAACCGGCTGCCTACAGGTAATGCCTTCTAGTGACGTGGCCCTTGTCGCGTCTCGTAGCGTTTTCGCATCGCTTCTATGTCCAGCGGCTTGTTCGATCTCCGGCTCCACCACTCGTGGGCCCGCCGGGGATCGTGCTTGGGGTTCCTCGTCGGCATGCGGGCACCCACTCGCTTGCGCCAGTCGGACAACTGCTTCTGCAATTGTCCGGCCAGTTGCGGTTTGGACGCGGCCAGGTTTTCCGTTTCGCTGATGTCATCTTCAAGGTTGTACAGTTCCAGCGCGCCGTCATCGAGAAACTCGATCAGCTTCCAGTCGCCGGCGCGAATCGCGCTGGCCGGCCGCGAGTGGTGATAGTGCGGGTAGTGGAAGTAGATTGCATCGCGGCTGAGCTTTGCCGCGGGATCGACCAGCAATGCGACCATGCTGGAGCCGTCGATCGGCTGCGGCGGCAGTTTCGCGGCGGTCATTCGGCAAAAAGTCGGCAGCAGGTCGGCCGTGGTCGTCGGTTCTCGGCAGACACTGCCCGGCGCGGCGACGCCCGGCCAACGGACGATCATCGGCACGCGAATACCGCCTTCGTAGAGGGTTCCCTTTTCGTCGCGTAGCGGCGCGTTGGTCGAAACGACCTCGCCCACGCCGGTGTAGATTTTTCGCAGCCCGCCGTTGTCGGAGGTGAACACGACGATCGTGTTGTCGGCGAGCTTGAGTTCATCCAGTTTTTCGAGGATGCGGCCGATGCTCGTGTCGAGGTCCTCGACCATCGCGGCGTAGACGGGATGATTCACGCCGTCGGAGGGCTTGGGCTTGCCTCGATACTTGGCCGTCGTCGCGGCATTGGCTTCCACCGGGATGTGGACGGCGTGGTGCGACAGCGTAACGAAGAACGGCCGCCCTTTGTTCTGCTCGATGAACCAGATAGTTGCGTCGGTGAGGAAATCGATGGCCTTCGGGCCGCGCGGCTTCGCACCGCGGCGGCTGCGGAAGTCGGCGCCCAGTTGGCGTTCGGTCACCTCGTAGCCAAGTTTCTCCGGTTGCGGACCCAGGTGCCATTTGCCGAAGTATCCGGTGGCATAGCCGGCGGCTTTGAGCGCGTCGCCGGGCGTTTGGATCCCTTCAGCGAGTTGATGCTCGATCGGCGGCACGATCAGCTTTTCGAAGGGCCGGAAGTGCCCGGGAATGAAGTCGGTAATACAGGTTCGGGCGGAGTACTGGCCCGTCTGGATGGTCGACCGCGTGGAAGAGCAAACCGGAGTGGCGGCGTAGAAGTTGGTGAACTTCATGCCCTCGCCGGCCAGACGATCGACGACCGGCGTCTCATGGAACTTGTGGCCGTAACATGCCACGTCCGGCCAACCCATGTCGTCGATCAGCAGAAAGACGATATTCGGTCGCCGGCCGCCGGAGTTTTCCGCCGCGAGCGTCGATCCCAAGGGGAGAAGCACGCCGGCGGAGAGATACAGAACCGTTGCAATTCGTGTCCAGGTCTTCATCGTGTCATCCTCACTATCGTGTGTAAAACGGCCCTGGTCCCATGCCGAGTTCGAAGGTGTCGAGCGCGATGGCCCGATCCGCTCCCGATTCGACCACAACGACGCGGTTATCTGTTTGTGCATTGCGGAATCCCCCCGGCAAGCGACTCACGCATTCGAGTATCCTACAGGAAAACGTGAGGTTCTGCCACTCGAACGCGACATAGTGACACGGGTCGAGAGTGATTCTCGTCCGGAGGATGCGGCACGAGCCATCTCTTGAACCTCGCTCTCCGTTGGCAAGCAAGGAGAGACGCAACCCGCCCTACGAATCTCCATGCGGACCAGCAGATGGAGCGGGAACCCGGGATTGGGTGAAATCGGTGGAACCGTCCTCTGGCTCCAGGCATGCGATGAACCGCTGGACCAGATCGGCGTTATGCCACCCTTCGCGGACCCGCTCGTGTAAGCAGGCAACGGCGTTGGCATGGGAGACCGCTTTTCGGTACGGGCGATCACTGGTCAAAGCGACGTAGACGTCGACGATTCCGACAATCTGCGCGCCCAGCGGAATCTGGTCTCCGCGTAGTCCATCGGGATAACCGGTTCCGTCCCAGTGTTCTTTGTGGTGGCGAATGATCGGCAGGGCCGGTTTGAGTGGTTTCAAGGGAGCACAGATGTCGCAACCGATCCGCGGATGTTGCTGGAACATGGCCGCCTCGCGTGGGGTCAACGGCCCGGTCTTTTCCAAGACCGCGTCGGGGATCGCAATCTTTCCCACGTTGTGCAGGATCGCTCCGTACTTGAGGGTCTTCAGTTCAGTAGGGTCTAGTCCCAGGGCCTGGCCGAGCACGACCGAATGGTTGGCCACTTTTTCCAGATGGCTTTGTGCATACCCGTCCTTGGCCGCCACCGCGCGGGCCAACGCCAGGGCCACGCCCTCTGCCCCGATCAACTCTTGATTGAAGCGGCGAACGCGAAGCAACGAACGAAGGCGCTGGGTCAACTCGGTTCGATTGATGGGCTTGGTGAGGAAATCGTCGGCCCCGGCCTCCAAGGCACGCGTTCTCTCTTCAGAACTGTCCAGGGACGTAGTGACGATGACGGGAATCAACTGAGATTGACAGTCGTTCTTCAGTGTGCGACAAACCTGGCAGCCGTCGATATCGGGGAGTCTCATGTCCACGATAACCGCGTGCGGTAGCGGGCGGTGACGCATGCGTTCCAGAGCTTCTTTGCCGCTTTTTACTTCCAGCGTCTGCCAACCCAGGGTAGTAAGCCAGTGCCGCAGGACCTTGCGAACCGTAGGATTGTCGTCTGCCACGAGCACGCGCGTGATTTCGGCGGCCTCGTCGAGCGAGCCGTTCACGTTCGTGGCAGCCAGATCGGCCGGCTGCTGATCGCTTGTCCCCGCGGTGTCCGGGGGGGGAAGCGTCGTCTGGCTTGTGTCCGTGCCACTATTCATGAGTTTTCCCTTTGACGGTCCGATCCGACGCTAGACCAGAAGTTGCTGTTCTTTCTCCGCTTCCACCCCGACTATTTCGCAGATGTCTTGCCCGTTCTGTCCGGGCGTCAACGAGATCTTTGTCTCTTCATGGGGACAACCCTCTCGGGGCAACCGCACCGTGAAAACCGTGCCCGAACCGGGTACGCTGTCTACCGAGACCGACCCCGCGTGCAGGCCCACCAGATGCTTGATGATGGATAGCCCGAGTCCCGTGCCGATTCCCCCGTCACCATGGGCGGCCTGATAATACGGATCGAACAGATGTTCTATCTGTTCAGGACTGATCCCTCTGCCCGTGTCGCGCACGCTGAAACACACGTCGTCGTCTATGGGCCGCACTTGGATCTTTACGGACCCGCCCCGCTCGTTGAATTTCACGGCGTTCGAGAACAGGTTGAGCAGGATTTGCTTCAAGCGGAGGGGATCGGCCACGATTTCCGCGACGGCCGGGTCGATCTGCGCGGTGATCGCGATTTCAGCCTCCGCGGCCCCGGGCTCTGCTATCTGAATGCACTGGTTGATCAACTCCGGCAAGGCAACCACCTCGTGAGCCAGCTTGATCATTCCGGCTTCTGCCTTTGCATAGTCGAGGGTGTCGTTGATGAGGGTCATGAGGTGTTTTGCACATTCGTCGATATCATTGACAAAGTCGCGTTGCACTTCGTTCAATGGGCCCGCGGATTCATCCAGCAGTGTCTCGGAAACGGCCAGTATGGCGGAGAGGGGCTGGCGGACTTCATGGGAAGTACTGGTCAGCGCGGCCGCCCGCGTGGCCATCGCCTTTTCGTCGATCCGGCGTTCCATCTGAAGGCGGTACTCCTCCGTTTGGAAACGGTAGGCCTCGAGTGTCAAGCGCCAGCCAAAAAGCAGCAAGATCGACCAGGACGTCAAATCGGTAATGGGATCCAGCAGCGGATCGTCGGCACCCGGCCCGGCAACGAAATAGACTTGCCCCAAAGTGGTTCCCGCGGCCACAAGAACCACCAGCACCGTCAAGGCAAGCGCGCGGCGCTTCACCAACGCATAGGTGGCCGTTAGGATTCCGATGTAGTAGAGATTCAGCAGTAAGCGATCCTCGGACACTACGCGGTGGAAGACCGCAATCAACAGGAGCGTCAAAGCAGTCAAGGCCACTTCAACGGTAAGAAACTTGCGGCGGCGTTGCCACAAGGCCACGGGAGTGAGTTTTCTACGCTCCATGAAAAGACTCCTCCAAGCAGATCACAGCCAAGCTGGTATTAGGTACCTAAGTATATGTACGTCGTTTTTACCAAATTGCAAATGAATATCGACAGTTTACTGCCCAAACACATGCCAGCCGGTGCCTACCCTAGACTGGGTAATTGCCCATCCAGACAACTAGTTATCGCCTCCCCCCTGGAATTCAGCCCCCTCCGCTACCCGGCTCCCGACACGCCGCTGGGTCTAACTCAGCCGCCGGCAGCGAAGGTCTGGGGCATGGGCTGTGGTTCGTCGGGCCACTGGGTTGGCGCCGCGGACACCGACCAGGTATTTCCCCCTTCCGATGCAAAGGTGACCGTGAATGAACGCTCGTTCGGCGACGTGCCGATTATGACGGCACAGACGTACGGATCGGACGGCGGCAGGCCGGTCTCCAGCAAAGCCACTGCTTTGGCCAACGCGTGGACACTCCCTTCGTCACGCTGCGTTAGCAGCGTTCGGGCCGTCTCGATACGCAACGCGGCCGCCACGTGGCGGTAGGCCACACTGTACATACAAAGCATCAGCGCGATGAATATCATCACCAGCACCATCGCGTAGCCGCGTCTCGGCAGCCTGTTTCTCATGGGTCTTTTGCGACGATAGTAAAGGTTCGGGTGAGGCCCCGGTAGCTGAACGTCAATTCGATGGTGATCCCGTCAGCCTGCTCGGTCAGTTGCATCTGGTCCACGTTGTCTGCCACGACGAACTGCGTTGCGGCCTGCTGGTTTGAACGGATGAGAAGCCCCTGTTGCACCTGGTAAACGATCACCGTGTCGGGTGGTGCCCAATCGGCCAGGCCGTTGAGCGGCTCACGATCGAAGCAGAGCTGGAGTATCGGGCCGGCGACAACCCTTCGGCCAACGAGGCGACCGGATTGCTTCTGCCCGGCAGTTTGGCCGCCGAGACAACCGCCTAGATCGCGCGTAAGGGCTTCGATTGCCAGGTTTGCTTCCTGGGCGACCCGGCACCGCGTGATCGCATCGGCCGAGGATCTCCCCGGCCCCGCCCAGGCCCCTGAGATCAGAAGCACGAGAAAGCTCATCAGTCCACTGACTATCATGAATTCAGTCAGCGTGAAACCGTTGTGGCGGCAGCGGCGGGCTGTGCCTTTGAGCGATGGCGTCATTATGGAGCACTCTTTTTATGGAAGCTGGACCGTTATTGAAACCTGCGCCGTCACATTCTCATTGATCAGTGACTTTTCCAGTGATAGAACCTCCACTTTATTCGTCAACTCAACGATGCGTGCGGCGTCGGCAACGACTCTGTCATCGGCCTCATCGCTCAACTCCACCCGAAGCACGCCGTCGCCGATATAGAATGTCCCGAGACCTTCCCACGGGGATCCCTCAAAGACCTCCCCCGAAGGGTCCTTCTCCTGGTCTACCCTGACCGTTCCCAACGCAACCGTCCCGTCGTAGACGGTGTAGGGAGCGTTCCGTGCCTCGCCAGGGCCTTTTTTCCAGGTGACGAGCACTTCGTACCAGCCCACCTCGAGTCCAGTGAACTCCCATCTGCCGATGTCCGTCCCGTCCCCTTGGTTGTTCTTGCGATGGTCTCCCCCGAACGCGTATTCCTCGTCCTTCTGCTCCCAAGGGTTTCCCCATTCGCTGAAGCCGGGGTCCCCATCATCGATCAAGGTAACCGCTGGCGGGGCAGGTGGTCCGGGGTCTTCCGCACGGATCGAAGCGGCGGCCCCAAGCTTTCGCGCCCAAGCGGAACTGGAGGGCACCAGGTAGTAGGTTGTTTGATCGTTGCAGCGACTCTCGAGCTTCTTGAGTTGCCTGGATTGCATGACCACCAACGGCACCAATCCGGCCAACGCGATCCCGAAAAGCACGAAGGCGACCTGGAGCTCCAGGAACGAGAAGCCCGCGCGGACGGCGTTTTTTAGGGATTTCTTCTGCATGGCCGGTCACTCTCAGAGGAATCCGGGATCGATGTCGGGCAGGCCGGTCGCCTGGATGACGCCGGAGATTTCTCCATCCTGGTCAATCGTGAGTTGGCCGGCCCAGCGCACGCTTCCGGAGCGTGTCGCCGAGGCGATGAACGTACTGTCGTCGGCTGATGGGATCGTGTAAACGTAGCGGTCCGTCGCGGAAACGATCGTGGGATCGAGCAGGTCCAACGATTCGAGCACCGACAGGTCGTCGGTGTACGTGCGGTATTCCAGCCAATAGATCCGCTGGGCGGTCCAGATCGCCCGCAGATTGGCGCCCGCGATATCGGCTTGCGATTGTTCCACGCTGCGGCGGAATGAAGGAGCGGCCATGGAGACGACGATGCACATCACGGTCAGCACCAGCATCAACTCTACAAGGGAGAAGCCACGGCGGCGGAGCTTTTGATGAAGGAACTTGCTCATGGCTGGTTTCTCTATTTCACGGCGCCTGCCATGTCGAACATGGGGATATAGATGGCCAGCATCACCGCGGCGATGGTGCCGCCCATCACAACGATGATACTGGGTTCCATCAGCTTGGTGACCTTGGCGATGAATCCGTTCAGTTTCTCCTTGTAATACGGCGCGATCTGCTGCATTACTCCAGCTAGTTCGGCCGACTCCTCACCGATGCGAATCATGTTGGTCATCATGCTGGTGAAGAGTCCTGTTTCTTCCAACGAATCGCCCAGCGACTGGCCGGCCGCCACACGGTTCTGGGCCCGCAGGATGGCGTCGCGGTATATGGGACTGGCACGGAAAACGGTGCTCAGGGCAGAGAGGGTCTCCAGCATGGGAACGCCGCTCTTCAGCAGCAGGGCGAGATTGGAGGAGAAGCGATACATGGCCGATTGGACCATCAACTGGCCGACCAGGGGCACGGCCAGCCCCACCGCCCCTACGCGGCGCTGCCCCAACTCGGTCTTGAGATACTGGCGAAACGCCACCGCAATGCCCACGGCTCCCATCAAAATGAAAACTCCGTAGGCCACTATGAAGTCCGAGGCACTCATCACGACCTGGGTGATGCCGGGCAACTCGGCGCCCATTTCGTCGAACATGTCGGCGAAGGTGGGCACCACGAACCAGAGCATGGCGATCACCACCAGCACGGCAACGATCAGCAGGATAATCGGATAGATGAGGGCCCCGACGACTTTCCGGCGCGTCTCGCAGGACTCGCGTATCTGCTCGTTTAGATCGCACAGCACCATGTTCATCTTGCCGGAAATCTCGCCGATGCCGATCAACTCGATCCAGTGCGCTTCGAAGACGTTGCGGTAGCTGGTCATCGCCGCGTGGAGCGAGCTTCCGGCGGCGACGCGGCCGGCGATCTCTTCGAGGATATTCCGCATCCGGGTGCTCTGGTTCTGCTGGGCGGAAATCTGAATCGATTCCAGCAGCGGCGTGCCGGAAGAGACCAGGGTCGCCAACTGCTGGAAAAACGTCATCCTGTCGTCCAGGGTGATTTTCTTGTGTTCCTTGCTCGAGACCCGCACCCGTGCCAGGAACCAATCTTCAAACGCCATCGGGCTCCTCCTCTTGCTGCGACAAGGCGTCGCGGAGCGAATCCGCGATGTTCTTCCAGGATTGCTCGCCGGGATCCGTTGTTGCGCTCAGAGCCTCCTCCAGGCTGGTGTCGCCTTGACGGACCTTTTCCAGGGCACTATCGCGGAGCGACTTCATGCCCAGTTTGGTGGCCACTTGGCGGAGTTCAGGCAGTGACGCCCGTGTCTGGATCAGCTTGGCGATTTCAGCGGTGATTCGGATCACCTCGAAGATGCCGACGCGGCCGCGGTAGCCGGTCTCGCGGCACTCCGGGCAACTCCCGGGCCGGTAGAGCGTTTCCCCGGCACGCAAGCGAAACCGGTTGGCGATCTGCTGATCGCAGGCGTACGGCTGGCGGCAGTCTTTGCACAGCCGGCGGATCAACCGCTGGGCCACCACCACACGGAGCGTAGAGGCGAGCAGAAAAGGCTCGATGTCCATGTCCTCCAGCCGGTTGATGGCGGCCAGGGCGTCGTTGGTGTGCAGGGTCGAGAGCACAAAGTGACCGGTCAGCGCGGCCCGCAAACAGATCTGGGCGGTCTCCGCGTCGCGCACTTCTCCCACCATGATCACGTCGGGATCCTGCCGCAGGAAGGACCGCAACGCGCTGGCGAAGGTAAGCCCGACCTGGCTTTTCACCTGGATCTGATTGATGCCCATGAACTTGTATTCGACCGGATCTTCCACCGTGCAAATATTCCTATCCGGCTGGTTCAAGCGACTGAGGCAGGCGTAAAGGGTGGTGCTCTTGCCGCTGCCGGTGGGCCCGGTCACCAGCATCAGGCCGTGCGGCATCTGAATCGACTCGGCCAGATCTTTCGCCTGTCGCTGGTCCAGGCCGAGGTCGGAGAGTTGCAAGGGGATGGCGCCCTTGTCCAAGATCCGCATCACCACCTTTTCGCCGTACACGGTGGGAACGGTGCTTGCACGGACGTCTGCCCGTTTGCTCCCGGTTTTCAGGGCGATGGCGCCGTCCTGGGGCGCGCGTTTTTCCGCGATGTCCATTTTCGCCAGGACCTTGATCCGCGAGACGATCGCGTTGAACAACACTTGGGGCGGGGGGGCAATCTCGTTGAGGCTGCCGTCCACGCGGAGCCTGACCCGGCAGCGGTCCTCGAAGGGTTCGATGTGAATGTCGCTGGCGCCGGCGCGGAAGGCTTGCTCGAACACCTGGTTGACGTAGCGGATAATTCGGCCGTCGCGGCCGGGTGGCGGCGGCTGGTCGAGGTGGACGACTTCTTCATCGACCTCCCGGCTCTCATTGTCATCCTCTTCGGCCTCGACCAACTCATCGAAACTGCCGGAATCGATGCCGACGGCGTTGGCCGACCACGCCGAATCGTCGAAAAGGCGTCCGAAGATCCCTTCCAACACTGAGAGAGGAGCAATCAGCGGTCGAACTTCCAGGCCCGTCAGCAATTGAAGTTCGTCCACAATATGCAGTTCGTTAGGCGTAAAGAAGGCCACGTCCAAGATCTGATCCCGAACCGCTACCGGCGCGATCAGGTGGTCCCGGCACAGTTTTTCGGGCAGTTGCCGCGCCAACCGCGGGTCTATGGCAACTCCGTCTTTACCCGGCTCGAAGAGTGGGATCAAGAAGTATTCGGAATATGCGGCCGCGATCTGCTGCTCGGTGGCAAGATGCTTTCTGACGAGCGTTTCTTCCGGAGAGACGTTTTCCTTCGCCTGGGCCTCGCGGATCGCCTCCAGGTCCTTTTGTTCCAGCGGGTGTTCCTGGAACAAGAGCCGAACGATCAACGGCAACGTGCTCTCCAAGCTGATCGTGCTATTCATGGCGTTGCTCGCTGCAGCTTGCTCGGGTTGGCGCTTGCGACTGCGCTTCGATACGTGAGTTCCACGGTTCGGTCCCCGTATTGAATCAGCACGCTGTGCGCGGAAATCCGCGAAACGATGCAGGGCTCCGCGATCGAGCCGGAGATTGCCAGTGGCTCTCCCTGCTCACAGACCCGGCCGTTTATCAGTGCCATTCGCCGACTGCCTTGAATGAAAGTGGCGTCCAGCATCAGGCTGTTCAAGATATCAAAAGCATCCTCTTCCGGTGATTGGGCGTTCTGGGCAGTGTTCGCTGCGGTGGGCTGCTCGTTCGGCGTTGAATCGGTGTTGAGCGCTTCCCAAGGCTTGAATGGGTTACGGTCAGAGGTCGGCTCGATGACGGACGAAAGCAGAGACTGCGCGATCTGCGGAAGGCTGTCGGCCTGCTGCATTCCCACCCTAGAGACCGTTTCGCCGAAGTAGGGCCAGCAACACCAGATCGCGACTGTGGCCACGGCCGCGGTGGGCACCAATTTGCCGATGGTTGCAGACATATTAGCTCACCCCTTGATTCCCAGCACGGTAAGCTGCAGCACAAGTCCCTCGTCCTGGTGGAGTGCCGGGGTAATTTTCGCCGCATCCACCCGGAAGAGTCGTTGGTTTGTCTCCAGCCAGTGCAAAAACGCGTCTAACTCGTTGAATTCGCCCGCCAACTCAATGTGGAACACAACGGCCCCGTACGGGCCCACGGTTTGCGGGTCATCCAAGTCCAAGATGATCAGCTTGGTGGGGAACTTGCGAATGCCGCCGAGCATGTACTGCACCCATTCGTTGCTGTCCGTCTTTTCGGGCAAGCGGGCCTGGAACTTGTCGACCTCCGCCTGCAGGTATTCGATATCCTTGCCCAGGGCTTGGCGCTTGTGCGCCTTGTTCAGTTTGCGAGTCGTGTCTTCAATGCGACCGCTCAGCGGCATGTAGATCCCGGCATAGCCGACCGCCAGCATGATCCCGGTAACAAGTACCCGCAGCCGCACGGGGTCGTGCAGTTGCTCGAGCAGCTTTGCGAAATCAGTCTTCTTGTCGCTGCTTTGCATCTTTCTTGCTCGCTCGGTCTATTGATGCCGTTCTGTCATGGCGACTACTTTGAGGCGCCCTTGCGGGCCTTGGGCAGACACGTCACGGTAAAGAAGGCGAAGGAGTTGTCGTCGCCCGTCTCGTGAGTCTGCTTCAGATCGGCCAACTCCACCACGGGGAAATCGCGTTTCAAAACTGGATGTTCGCGAAGGGTATTGAGGAAACGGTCGATCTCGCGTGGTATCAAACCGTCTTGAGGAACCGACACCGCGCCGCGAAGAACCAACGATTTCTGCGGTTTCGCCACGCCCTTTTTCTTCCCGCCGGCTCCCAACTCGCACGTGCCGTGGAAAGAAGTGAGAAACACGTTTGGCGGCAGGCTTTCCGCCAGTTCGCGCCCATAGGAGGTCCAGGTGATGCGACTGCCGAGAAACTTCTTGACGGCCGTGACTTTCTGCTGGAGTTCCGCTTTCTGCTTTTCGAGTTCTGTCTCCGGCACTGATTCCATCCAGGTGTATGCGGTATTGTGCGCCTGGGCCACCGCATACGACCCGTCCAAGACGTAGAGCCGGTAGACCAGAAACATCGCCATGCACGCCAGCAGCACAGTCTGCAGCGTCGCCTCGCGCCAAGGGAACAACCGCCAAAGGGACAGGCGTGGCTTGAGCGAGCCTGCCAGATCGAAGGCGTACTTATCGTGATTGAAACAGCCCACAGCCAAACCGAAAGCGACCTGCGAGGCGTCCAACGACGGTCCTTCGAACCACTCCATCGGGACACCCAGTTGTTTTTCTACCCACTGAACGTCCAATAGCTGTGCCAACTCCGCCCGTCCGTGCAGCATGACTGCGTCCAGAGCAGATTCAATCCCGCAATCTTTGCTCACCGTCAGCAAAGACCGGCTCAAGGAGATGATCGTGGAAGCTTCATCGCCGCGGAACACGCTGGAACACCGCCATACCACCGGCAGGCCGTTGACCACCAGCACCGCCAGTGCCCGCGCGTCGGACAGAAACAACCGTATCACCACCTTGGCGCCGCGCCGCGCCCGGTGCCGCTTGGCCGCGGCCCGCAGCAAGGCGCAAGGCGCCGGCTCGGCGCGAAGTGGGCGAACATCACATTCCTGCAATGAGTCCAGCAGCCCGGTCAGGTACTTCTTGCTGCAGGAAACAAGACTGGCCACCGAACGCTTGTCCGGCCGGGCCTTGATCACGTCAACGGCCATCTCGTTGATGGAGACATCTGGAGATCGCAGCGCCTCGCGAAGCAGAACGTGGGGGGACGGATTGCTGGTGGCGTCCTGGATGGGCCGCGTGGTGAAATAGACTTGACCGACGGGCACGCCAATCGCCACGGGAACCTGGCGGACTTTGTGCCGCCCCAGCAAGGGCGTAACCAGCCGCCGCAGCACGCTGGCGAGTTCGTCGGGGTCGGCGTTTTCGCTATTGCGGCCAGTCTCGATCAGCCCAAACGGCGTGGAGACTATCTGGCTGACCGTGACCGCGTGGTCATCGATATACAACCCGATAGCCTTGGGCAGCCCAGTTCTTCCCAGCAGCCGTTTCATGCGAGTTTGCTCCACTCCGAGCCCGGTTAGCGTAAGGAGGTCATACTATGCGGCCGGAAAGCTTCGTCCTGCCGACACGAAACCGGGGCGGCCAGACTATGGCCGCCCCGTGTGGAGTCGATGAGGATAACCCCCTTCACCCCCCTCTCGATTCCGCGGTTAGCTATGTCGTAGTCACCCTCGTTGAAGGCTACGGTGGCGGTGGTGGCGCGGCACCACCGCCCATCGGATTGATATCGGGTAACCCTTCGATGGAACTGGCGACCGAATCGTATCCTTCTTGGGTGAAGACCACCGTGTAGGCGCCGTAACCGGCCGATGCACCTAGGCGGGTGAGACCCAGTGTCCACGAGTCTTCCAGCGATCCTGAGCCACCCGCAGCAACGGCCCCCACGGTGAAATACTTCGGGGCACTCTGCTCTATGTCCAGTTCGGTCAGCAGTGCCGCGTAGGTCCCTTCGCGGGCCTGATAGCGCTCCTGGGCCGCGCGCACCGCCGCCGAGAACTTAAAGGCCTCGGAAGCCTTCGACCGCTCGACGCTCTTGAGCATTCGCGGAATGCCGAAGGCCGCCAGCACGCCAATGATGATCACCACCACAGACAACTCGACGAGCGAAAATCCGCTGCGTCGCCGTGCCCCAACATGAAATCGTTCAATACGCATTGTTCAACTTTCCTTTCGAGGCTGCTAATGTTGCAGGCCGGGAGCACCGAGCGTTGTCCGCTGTACCGAGCATCCCGTACGAATCGCACGATCAACCGGAAAAACGGCGGCATTGGGCGGCGCTGGCGCTAACTACCCATCGGGTTGATATCCGGCAATCCTTCGATCGTGCTGGTGACCGCGTCGTACCCTCCCTCGGTAAAGACCACCGTGTATGCGCCGTAACCGGCAGATGCACCTTGGCGCGTGAGCGTAAGCGTCCACGAGTCTTCCAGCGAGGCGGTGGCGCCTGCGGCAACAACTCCCACGCTGAAGTACTTCGGGGCGCTCTGCTCCATGTCCAGGTCGGTCAGCAGCGCCGCGTAGGTCCCTTCGCGGGCCTGATAGCGCTCCTGGGCCCCCCGAACCGCCGCCAAGTACTTGAAAGACTCGGCGGCCTTCGACCGCTCGACGCTCTTGAGCATGCGGGGAATTCCGAAGGCCGCCAGCACGCCTATGATGATCACCACCACGGATAGCTCGACCAGTGAAAACCCCCTGCGTTCCTTTGCCGCGACACAGAATCTCTTGTAACTCATTAGGCAGCCTCCCAATAAAACAGGTTCCTCCAGAAGGAAATTGCGGTTCGTACCACAATACTTCCAACCGACATCGTTCTTCACCCCCGAATACCAGTTCTTCCTCGGCCCACCGCGAGGACAACTCGCGGGTGAGTACAGCCTCTCGTCCCCAAGTAATCAAACAGCACGGTTGCGAACCTGACACTGTCCACACTCGATCGGGCAATGGCTGATAGTTAAGCTGTAGCTTACGATTTCAGGCAAGTCAAATTAACAGGGTTTGGCCGCCGGTAGATATTGCAGACGGGCGTGTTCGGGAGGATTCCTCCTCCGCCTTGTTGCAAATCGGCATCGGCCCTTTGAGGGGCATGATAGACATTGCCCCAACTCGATCACCAAATGCTCAGAATTGCCGAGTGTCGGCCTTTGCCAAGCGGCTGCCGCAACTTTAGGACGCGTTCGAATAGCGTTCGCAGTAACCCGATTCATCGGGTTTTCCCGTCAAAATGACCGTTTTGACGATTTGACGACCGCATGAATGCGGTCACTACGAACTGCTCAAACACGCTCCTGGATTCGGCGCGGGTTATTGCCAGATGTCGACGTTCTCATGCCGGAGGTGGCTGGCGGGGTGCTCCAGAGGAGATTCCTCATTGGGATCCCAGATTCGAGGCGTCAACAGAACGATCAGTTCCTTCTTTACGGTCGTAGTGCTTTTGTAGCGGAAGAGTGCACCGACCAAGGGCAACCTGCTAAACAGGGGTATGCCGTTTTGCGCCACCACCTCCTCCTCTTCTATCAGCCCGGCAATGACAATCGTTGCCGCGTTGGGCACAACCACGTTGGTCGTGACTTCGCTGGTCCGCGTCTGCGGAACACCGTTTACCAGTGTCCCGCTGCTACGCTCCGGGTGAATCTCCATGCGGATCATCCCGTCAGGTGCTACGAAGGGGCGTAAGCGGAGTTGAGTTCCCACTTCCTCCTGTTCGAAATTCTGCATGGAAGTGGTCTCGGTCACGGTCATCGTGAGGAACCCGAGTTTCTCGCCGACAATCAGTTCGGCCCGCTGCTTGTTGAGCACCATCACGCGCGGTGATGCCAGCACGTTGATGTCACCCACCTGTTCCAACGCGTCGATGAAACCGGTGACGTCGTCGTCCACGAAGCCGAACTTCAGCCCGTTGTCGTTGTTCGCAAAGCCTTTTCGCAGTGCACCGCCGGATTGAATGCTCTGGTCGTTGGGCGGCGGCACCGTGTTTTTCGGGTAGACGTCGTCGATCAGTCCGGCGGCCGCGGTGAGCACCCCCGCGGGAGTGAATCCGGCCGCGGCGTTTATGGCGGCCCCACTGCCAAGGACCGTCACCGCCTTTCCAGCACCGTCGAGCACGGAAAAATTCACCCCCAACTTCAGGCCGTCTTCGAGTATCGCCTCCATGATCACCGCCTCGATCACCACCTGCACCGGGCGCACGTCGACACGTGCAACGATGTCGTCAATCGTGTTGATCGCGGCCTCACGGTCCTGGATAATCAGCACTTCACCTCCGGCCAGCGAGTCCCCGCCCACCTGGCCCGTGTCGCTGGCAATCCCCACGTCGCTGGCCGGCGTGATGGATTGCTTACCCACGTCGGGGCTAAGGAAGGGCATAATCATCATCTGGATGTCGGAAGCCCGCACGTAGCTGAGATGGTAAACTCGCGTAACAAGCCCTTGCTCCCGATCTTCCAGCTCGGCATGCTCTGTGGGGGTGTAGACAAAGATCAGTTCCCTTTCGCGGTGTGCGACCAGGTTGCACAGCTTGAGGATGGCACCCAGCGCCTGGTCGAAATCCATCTCTTCGATGTTGGCCGTTACCCGCCCCTGCACACCCGGCGAAACCAAAATGCTTATCGCCCCTTCGCGGCTGAGCATTTCCAGCACCTTGCGTATATCCACATCGTCAAGGTGCAGGGTGATTGGGGGGAGACTACTGGGTATCGGTAGGACTTCCGGTTGGATGAGACGCGTTGGGGCGGCTCCACGCAAGTTGACTTCGACATCGACCGGATTCTCGCCGAATCGATCCGATTGCACTTCCTCTGCGGACACTGCGGCGTCACTCGATTCGTTGCCCGACGCCCTCACCACAGGGCCAATCGCGTCCGACCACTCCGTCCTGACTGGGTGAGCCAAAAACGGACGAACCGCCGTGCCGCCGGAATCGCCAACCAAGAACGCCCGTTCGACCCTTGTCGCCCGGCTGGCTTGGACGGGAGCGGAAGCAACGGCGGCAGAGTCTTGTACCCTCGTCGAACTGCAGACGGGGGGTAGCCTGGTGATCGCTAGCGACGATTCTGCCAAGAACGCCGGCTCGATCCTTGTCGCGCGACTGCCTTGGAGGGGCGCGGAAGCAACGGCGGGAAAGTCTTGGACGCTGGTCGAACTGCAGACAGGGGGTAGCCTGGTGAGCGTTAGCGACGATTCTGCCAAGAGCGGCGGATCGCCGTCAATCTCGACACCTCGCCCACTTGCGGTGAAACCGGTGACGCAGCCAGCCGGCAGGCTGGCCAGAAGCGCGGTTGCCAGCAACACCCGGGATCGAGTGTATCTCGGTACATCTCCGGTAACCGGATTCTCTGCCACTCGGACCTCCCGGCTCATGTTTAGAACGAACCCCCAAATGGAAACACCCGAATGGGGCAGTGCATTCTTTTGGGTGGCCTTAGACTAGAAACAATTGCCTAATTATTCTTGGGATCGGGTGAAGCTGGGGTAACCTTGACTGTTTTTCCGAATATTAGGGCAGTTGGGCGGCTGTTTCAGACATTCGCAAAACCCGCCCGGTACGACCTCACTCCCACGCCCCTGATGGGAACGCACTCCCCGGATACTCCGCGCACCTAAGCGTAACATCTCGTGGCACAATTGGGTTATGGTAATTCGGCCGTAAGCATTCGCCCAGCCCGTCAAACCCCCGATAAGCTCCCTCGTGGGAATGAAGATGTGCCACTCCACCGCACTGGCCGGCATTCTGCCATGGACTGAAGACAATCACCACGGTCCGCGTGTACGACACCGTCCAAACCCACTCACTAGGGGGCGATGTTAAATTAGTCCGGTCGGGTATACTTTGGTGAGTGGTGGCCGAGCGTAAGGCTGCCATTGTCGGATGCAGGGGCAAATAACGCGAAAACCCCTATAAGACAAGGGTTTTCAGCGTGTCTTCTGTAGTGCATAGGAGTCAATAGCATGGTACTGTTGGAATTCAGCATGTTCCCCATCGATAAGGGGGCAAGTCTGAGCCCGTTTGTCGCCCGAAGCCTCGACATCGTCGACCGCAGCGGCCTGACGTATCGCTGCCATGCCATGGGAACCACCCTGGAGGGTGGATTCAATGAGGTGATCGACGTGGTACGGCAGTGTTTTCAGGCAATGGCCGACGATTGTGACCGGATCGAGTGTTCGGTGAAAATCGACTACCGCAAGGGCTATCAGGGCCGTTTGGAGTCGAAGGTCGCCAGCGTAGAGCACAAATTGGGCCGTGCGGTGAAACAGTAGGCAGACAGCGGCTCGCCGGGCTATAATTCAGGATGCGGTGCGTAGGAGTTGGGACACCTGACACCCCAACGCGGCGGAGCCGCAACCAAAGGCGGGTTCAGTGGTCAGGGTTCAGGACTCCGGGTTTGACGCTTACCCCGAAACCCTGGACCCTGAGCCCGGCGTGCGAGTGCCATTGCTGGCTTGTCCGGCAGTGCCTATGACACGGTTGGACAAGCCAACCGTGGCACCCGCAAGTTCAGCTTGGACGGACCACTGGAGCCGACACCCAACATCAACGAACAACCATGCGCCAATCCCCGCTTATCCGCGATCTGCGTGCCCGGTTGGGTGCCGAGAGCGTGCTTTCGGCGCCGTCTGAGTTGGCGGTGTACGACTGCGACGCCTTCACTATCGAACGGCAACCGCCCGACGCGGTCGTTCTGCCGCGCTCCAGCCGGCAGGTGGCCGAGGTAGTAAAGGTCGCCCGGAAGCACGACGTTCCGCTGGTTCCACGTGGTGCCGGCACGAGTCTGGCCGGCGGTTGTGTTCCGGTCGGCGGCGGCATCGTGGTGTTGCTAACGCGGATGAACCAGATCCTCGAGATCAACCTTCGCGATCGCACGGCGGTGGTCGAGGCGGGCGTACCCAATATCGAACTCACCCGGCGCTTGTCCGGAACCGGCTATCATTACGCCCCCGATCCGTCCAGCCAAGGCGCCAGCACGATCGGCGGCAACGTGGCCACAAATGCCGGTGGACCGCACACGCTGAAGTACGGCGTCACGGTCAATCACGTGCTGGGGATCGAGGCCGTCTTGGGCGACGGTTCGGTCGTGCAACTCGGCCCGGTCGAGAACCCGGCCGCGCTGGATCTGACCGGCGTGCTGGTCGGCAACGAGGGAACGCTCGGGATCGTCACCAAGATTTGGGTTCGCCTGACGCCCGACCCGCACGACTTCCGGACGATGCGAGCCATTTTCAACTCGGTCGACGACGCCGGTCAGGCGGTCAGTCGGATCATCGCCGCGGGGATCATCCCGGCCGCCATGGAACTGATGGATCGGGCCATTATCCGAGCCGTCGACGAGGCCTTCCATTTCGGGTTCCCCAGCGACGCCGAGGCGATCCTGATCATCGAAGTCGACGGGCCGAGCGTCGCGCTGGACGACCAACGCGATCGGATCGTCGAGTGCTGCGAGCAGTCGGGCGCGCGGGAAGTGCTCCATGCGGCCAGCGCCGAGGAACGGGCCCTGTTGTGGAAGTGCCGTAAGGCGGGAGCCGGTGCCTTGGGCCGACTCGCACCGAACTACATGACCCAAGACGGCGTCGTGCCGCGGACCCGGCTGCCCGAGGTACTGGCCCGAATCGCCGAAATCAGCAAGCGACACGGCATACC
>Ga0180429_10001550_pt1 | contig 19496 bp, 11 predicted proteins | sample SS_ome_FD_132428 | JGI IMG/M metagenome (GOLD analysis project Ga0180429, IMG submission 132428) | Hypersaline lake sediment archaeal communities from the Salton Sea, California, USA - SS_1_S_1 metaG | ecosystem: Environmental > Aquatic > Non-marine Saline and Alkaline > Hypersaline > Sediment ...
CGGCACCGGCGCGCTCTATGTGCTGACCAAGGAAATCAAAGGTTACCATCGATTCCGGAAGACACTGGTCAAGTTTGGCCCCGGGAAGAGTCCCAAGCAGGTAGCCGTGCTTGACCTGGGTGTTGATGGCGGCGCGATGCCTCGGATGGCCCTGTCCGCCGGCCGGAATACCACCGCCCTGTGGGTCAGCGGTTTGGACGCCGGGCTGCTGGCCGTGGAGGACAAGGGTACGTTCTTCGAGCGAAAGGCAGTATCGTTCGCCCCTCAGCTCGATGTACCCTCTGACTTCAACCGGTTTGCCGTCGACCATGACCGCGACGAAATCTACGTCAGCAACGGCACCACCAGGGTATGGCGTTACGACGGGAAGACCGCGGCGGGCGGCGTCCTCAAGAAGGACGACAGGGAGTTCTTGGCCAACGAACTCGCGGTGGGCTACGACGGGAATCTTTACGTCCGCGTCAGTGGGAAGTGGGATGGGTCGGACGCCGACTACAGCGGGCCCTTTTGTCGCCTGGACCGAGAGTTGAACCCGGCACCGTTTGACGGGACGGGCACACACGTCCTCAGCCCATATATTTACAGCCGGTACGGCATCGGTTTTGCCGAGCGCGGTATCGGCGTAGGGCCGAAGGGCGAGTCGTACGTCTCGTTCATGTATCGCTGGGTGGCGTACGCCATCGCCGGTTTTGGCCCGGACGGAAAGCCGCTAAAGGGAAAGTACCTGCAAGGCCAATTTCCCGGGAAGGGCAAGTATCCCAAGGGTCTCACCGGCGCGATCATCGGCCCGATACCTCAAGCCAACGCCGGGATTCGGGTAGATCTGTCCGGCAACGTCTACGTGGGCTTGCTTTATTGGCCGCCGGATGCGCCCCTGGCACATCTATGACAACTCGATGTCGGCTCTCTATACCCTTTGCGACGGCGTGACGGTGGCCGCGGTCGAAGACGTGGGCCGGGAAGGAGCGTGCGCGGCATCCGGCGGAAAGCGGGAGCCCGGACATATCGCCAAGTATCATTGTCTCAACGCGACCAGCAACAACGGGTTCTTGACCGGTGCCGACTGCCCGCGGGATCTGGCTCAGGAATATCGCTGCTTCAATCCCAACGGCCTGAAACACCGCTGGTACTACCATAACTGGGACTGGGGGCACCGGTATATCCTGAATCTGCGCGAGCGTGAAACCTACACACGCTTCTACCGGAGTCTCGGCAAAGGGCCAGAGTACTTCGTGCCCAACAAAGGGAAAGACCCGGAAGCCGCGAACGAACGTTATCGCATCCGCGGCAACGGCGTGTGGTCGTTCGACGCTCCACAAGATATCACGCAAGTCACCTATGGCGGCCGTTTCTACAATCGTGCCCCGGATGCGAATGTCCGAATCTCGCACTCCTTCGACGGCGGGCGGAGAGAAGTTTGTCGACCGTTGGGTGACATACGGAGCCAATCTCCTGGAAGGCAGACCTTACGTAGTGTCCTCGCCTCCCACGGGCCAATGGGACGCCGACGATCCGGACAACACCAAGCTGACCGATGGTGTCGTGGGACCACCCTACGCGGGTGGGATAGCGCCGCGGTTTGGCGCGATTTGGGATACCAAGAGCGGCGAGGTGGAGATCACGGTCGACATGGGCGAGCCGGAGACGGTCAGTGTGTTCCGCATCCATCTGACCGCCGGCTGGGCCTGGTGGGACGCGCTGCGCGGCGAAGTGCAGGACGAAGTCGAAGTCTTCACGTCGCTCGACGGCGAGACTTACAAAAGCCACGGCAAGTTCGAGTTGAATCTCTGGCGCAAGGACATCCCGATCAATCATTTCCTGACGGATGAAGAAACGGTCCGCGCGTGGAACTACGAGCGGATTCTTCAGACGCCCGTATCTGCTCGGTACGTGAACTACAAAGTCAAGCCTCGACGCGCCGTGTGCGTGACTGAGGTGCAGGCACTGAAATTCATCAAGTACGAACCCTACGATATCCGCATCGCTCTGCCGGACAAGTAGGCCCGGCTGTCGATCAGTCAGCGTTTTTCGTTCCGGCGCCACTTAACGTGAAACTGAAGATTCTCAACCAGGGGAACTGGACTCCGGTCGTCCGCTACGACAACGCCCACGGGACGGCGGAACCCCTTTGGCTCCGGAAGCCGAAGACGATTTTGCCAAGCGGCCCTGCTTCTCGGCAAAGAAATCAGCGCCTACCACAGTGCGAATTGCCAGGGTACAGGGAGATCGGCCGCGGAAAGGCCGGTTCGTTTGACTTCACCGCGGGGGTGGGTACACTTGGGGCTATGCGATTTGGGGTGGTCAACCGGCATCGGCCGGCACTCAAACGACTGGACTTGCGGATTGTCGTCCCTTCCGGAGGATATTGCCCTGCGGCATGCACTTGTAGTTGCACTGTTACTAACCGCCGGCCCGATCGGCCTTGTCCAAGGAAACGAGGCGGATTTCTACGTGGCCACTAACGGCAGCGACGCTAATTCCGGCACGCCCGAGAAACCGTTCGCCACGCTGGCCAAGGCGCAAGAAGCGGTCCATGGGCGGATCGCCGCCGGATTGGACGCCGACCTGACCGTACTCATCCGCGGCGGGACCTATCGGATCGAGAAGACCCTCTCACGTTCGGCGCCCAAGACTCCGGAACCGAGCAACACGCCGTTACCTGGACCGCCAGCCCGGGCGAGGAAGTCGTGATCAGCGGAGGCCGGATAATCACCGGCTTCAAGGCCGGCGCCGATGGCGTCTACTCGACCGAGGTACCCGGCGTCGTCGTGTTGAAGCCGCCGCACGCAGTCGGGCATAACGCGATCCGTCCTCGTTCCGGACGTTGGTGCTATTTCGAGAACTCGTTCGACCTGCTCGACGCCCCGGGCGAATGGCACCTCGACCGCCGAACCGGTGTAATGCCTGCCTTACCTACATTTGGTGGCTGTCACCTTTTTCCTCTCTTCGGAGGGCATTGCCATGTTTCGGAATAGCTGTTGTTGGCTCCCGTGGCTTCTGGCGGCGGCCGTAGTATTTGGCGTGGGAGGATTGTCGCCGATTCGGGCGGCCGATCCTCCACGACGTTCTGCCGCCGGCCGGGTCAGCGGCTGCGAGCATTTCGCTTTTGTTCGGGCGAAGTTGCCCGAAGGGTTGGGAGGTCCGGCCCGGCAGGCCGCCAAAAGTTGGCACGTCTTGATGCACGTCGCCGCCGACGGCACCGCCTATGTCTTGGACGCCGAAAACTGTCAGGTCTATCGCGTCCGCCAGGGCACGGTCCGCGTGCTGGCGGGCGACGGGATTCGTGGATACCGCGACGGACCGGCGGATCGGGCGAGGTTCGATTTCGGCGTGGGCTCTTATCAGGACGCCGATATCAAGGGCGACGCCCGGGGCAATCTCTACGTGTCCGAAGGACTGCCCGGCCGGCTGCGCAAGATTCATCGGGACCGCCGCGGCCTCTGGCAAGTAACTACCATTGCCGGCGGCGGTAGCCGCATGCCGGAAAAGGGGGAGTCGATCCCGGCAACCGAAATGCAGGTCGGCTGCACATCGCGCTTTGCCCTGGCGCCGGACGGCACCTTTCTGTCGGGAGGAAAGGAGCACGGGTGGCGCCTCTATTCGCCGCTGTGCTTGGACTCCGACGGCTCGAACTTCCTCGTCGTCTGGCAGGACTTCCGAAGCGGCAAGCAGTACGACGTCTATGCGGCCCGGGTTACACCCCAAGGAAAAGTGCTGGACAAGGGCGGTTTCCCGGTAGCCGCCAGCTCGCCAAACGAATGCCGGCCCGCGGTCGCCTTCGGCGGCGGGAACTACGTCGTGGTGTGGATGGACGCCCGGAGCTATCCCGTCTACGGCATCTTTGGTGCCCGAATCACACCGGCCAGCGAGCTGCTAGATGCCGAGGGAATCGTCCTGGACGCCGAGGACTCGGAAAAGATCGCCGAGCTGCGCCCTGCAAAGCCGCAATGGATGGGCAAGCACGATTATTGGTGGGACCGGTTGGCTTCTCGCTACCTGCCGGTGATGGCGTCTGACGGCAAGCAATGTTTGGTCGTGTATTCGCGGGAATACCCCTTCGCGCAGTCCGGCCGGCCGCAGCCGACCGCCCTGGTCGTGGACGGCACCGAAGGCAAAGTGCTGTACGGTCCGGTGAAGCTGACCGGTGGAGCCCACGACACTCCGGCCGCGTGCGCCACACCGCAAGGCTGGTCCGTGGTGCTTATGGACCACGCCTACGGATGGGGATTGGCGCCGCGTCTTGCGGCCGCGCGCTTGAATCGGGAGTTGGAAACGTCCGACGCCTTCGCCAAGCCGCATTCCAAGGATCCGGATCGATTGCCGGTCGAGGACTTGAGCAAGACCCTGATGTCCGAGAACACGACCACACTCAATCCCGGCAAGGGCGCGGTGGCCTTCTGGCAGCCCGCGGCGGCGTTCGACGGACGGCACGTGGTGATCGCCACCGACTTTGGCTGGCGCGGCCGAAAGGACCCGAATGCCATCACCTATGTGGTGGCCGTTAATCGGCTCGATGCGGGCGCGGCCAGGTTCGCGCAGCCTGCCTGTCGCGTTCTGGCCTCCACCCGGCGGGCCGACCAGGCTGTGGCGAATCCCGCGCTGGCCGCAGGACCGCACGGTGAGGTTCTGCTCGCCTACGAGCACGACGTGGCTGGGGCACCCGAGGAAATCGAACTCAGTCCGATCGCTGCCACGGACGATCGGGGCTCGGCCAAGGGTGATTACGCCGTAGTACACGTCGGGCGGAACGCCAAATGCCAGTTGCGCGGCCAGAGCACCGATGCATACGTTAAGGAGGCCACGGAGCGGTTTCCCGGCACGTGGGGCTGGATGAATATGTGTCGTGTGGGCGGTCGGGCCGGCGATTTCAGCCGTGCGCTGCTCTACTTCGACCTGGACGAGATCCCCAAGACGACGTCGGTCCAAAAGGCCGTTCTCCGCGTCTGGCTCACCCCCTACACCAATCACCAGGTATCGTCCTTCCGCTACGGCGCGTTTCTGCTTGAACTTCCCCAGTCGCCTGGTTGGGACGCGCAGACTCTCACCAGCGAAATTCGTCGGCAAGGCACGCGGTGGCCCAAAGGCGGCGTGCTGGCGGCCAGCAATGGCCAACCTTTGGCCGTCGGCACGGTCGTCATGAAGCAGGTCGACCGCAACGGTCACAAAGCGAACGTACCAGCCGCCGTCGAGTTCGACCTGACCGGTGCGGCGCGGGCATGGATCCAAGGCAGAGCGCCCAACTGCGGCATCGTGCTGGACAACCGGATCGAGGGCGGCGCCTACGATTTCTACTCGTCCCGCTGATCGACTACCATGCCGAAATCATGCGCCGCCGACCCAACGATTGGGACGGAAGGATGGAGAAGTTCAGCGCTTATCAGGGTTACGACGTGCCCACGCTAATCTCGCGCGACGGAACCCACCCTTCGAATCCGAAGAAGTACGTAAATGACTTCAGCGACGAGGCCCTCAATTCCAGCGGCTACGTGCTGCGAAACTACATGACGCTGCGGAAGTACTCGCAGATCATCACCAAGATTCTCCAACCGCGGGACTGAAGGGCTGCCCAATAACACGAGGATCTTGCCGCCGTCGACTCAGCAATAGAAAAGGGATCGATATGAAACCGATCAGATTCCGACTTCCATTTGCGGCTTGTGGTCTGATTCTTTTTGCCATCAGTCACTCCACCACGGCGGTCCCGGCGGCGCTGGTAACGGTGCGGTTGGGCACGGGCTGGTCGCTGGAAGCGGCCGTCCCCATAAGGGAGCAACATCGGTGCTGACGCCGCGCGACCAGACGACGGATTCCGATGCGCCGGGCTTTAGCACAAGGAGATTCTGGAACTCTTCACTCAATCGGTCGATGCTGCCGAGTCGGCCGACCACGGCCAGGCCGCTGGCACTGGCCGCAAACGCCGTGGTCGCGCCCTCGCCCAAGTGTGCCTGCTGAATCAACGTGGAATCGCTCGGCGACAGCCGGTAGACCAGGTCATCTCCCACAACCACCCACCGGCCGCCTGCCCACCGGGAGACGCGTGGAAGGTGGTTTGAATGGTCGCCGTAATGGAACAGGCAATTGCCGTAGCGGAAGTTGTGGAAATGGAACTTGTCGGAGATCTGCGTCAGTTCCTTGCCTTGGCTAAAGCCATAAAGACGTGGCGTGTCGGTTCATGCCTGGGTCTCCTCGAGTTTGGGATCGGACAACCTGATTATCCAATAATCCGCGAGAAGAAAGAACACCCGGGGAAGCAAGCCGCCCGTGGCATTCACGGGCTGATTCTCTGTGCGGGTGTTGACGGGACCCGCCTCACTTGACTCGGTAGGCGTGAATACAGGGAAACAGTTCCCGCGTCTGGTTATCGATGCAGAACCGCTGATAGACGTACAGCAGCCTCGCCTCTTCGTCGAAGCAGCAGCCGGTGGGCTCACCGGGAACGGAACCCCAGTGGCTGTGCTGCCGGATGCCTCTTGGGTACTCGACCCGGGCCGTAGAGCGAGGGGCAAGTTCCCAGAGTTTACGCGCGCCGCGGGCCGCCGCTGCCAAGTGCCTCGGATCGTAGAAGTACCAGTAGTTGACGTGCCCAGCGCTACGGATCGCACCATAATCGTATCCTATCCGGCCGGTTCCCAGATAGGCGAGTGCCAGGAATCCGTGTTTCTCGGGCAAATCGATGAACGCGCCGGCCCTGACCCAATCGTCCATCGTCCAGGACCCTTTGCGGGGGCTTTCCGGCGGTCGACCGCCCCAGGCGCAGTTAGCGACAAAGTAATCGCCGTCACGCGGCGCACACACGTCCTTGGGCCAGGGGTACGTGAGCAACTCGACCATGTCCAGCGTGTTCTTGGTTGGGTCCGGCTCCGCGATCGCCGCCAGCGCGGGACCTCGGCTCGCCGGCGCGCAGATGCTGTAGTAGCCACCGAATCCCAAGGCAAGCCGCCTGCCGCCCGTGTAGCGATCGGCGAACTGCTTGGGCAACGGCGTCACACCGCCCCAGTACGATTTGAACCAGGGTACGGAATCGGGGACGTGCCACGGTCCGAAGTGGATGATTTCCCCCGATTCTTCCATTCGCGAGGCGCCCAAGACAGGCGGCCGGCCCGTCATGTATCCATGGTAATAGCTCCAATAAAGGATGCTCTTCGCCTGGTCCCACCAGAAGCCCGCGTTGGCAACGATCGCTTTGTCGCCTTCTCCGGGAAACTTGATCTCGCCCCAGATTCTCTTGACCGGCGCGACGTTCAACGGCGAGTGATCGCTGCCTTCAAGCTTCCGCAGGTCCGGTATCGCGGCTTCGTAAATGATGAGCTTGCGCAATCCCGTTCGGATCAGCAGGCGTTTCGTGCCGTCCTTGGCTTTTCGTAGCGTCAGGCCGCTCTCGGTGTAAGCGGACCCGCAGCCCTCGACTTCGTCGGGAACCTTGAAAGAGCCAGCGTACTGGAAGTCGTCGAACGTCAAGACGCGTTTTCGTGACGGGTCCGCCGCGGGCGGCTTCGCCAGAGGCTCAGTTGGCCTCGCCTCGACCAGGATGGTCCGGCTCGCTGTCGGCTCGCCGAACATCACGTTGTCCTCGTTGCGTGCCGTGCGCCACTGGAAGACATACTTCCCCGGCTTGCTCGGGGCCTTCAGCCAGGAGCTAAACGTGGTCTGCTCTCCGGGTTTGCAGCCGCGCCCCTGTCCTAAGTAAATGAAGGTGGTGCCCCAGTTCACGTTGTCCGCGGGGCCGTAAGAGCGGAGCTTCGTACCGTCGCCCCAAGGCCGGCTCCCGGTGTTCTTCATCGTGACGTTCGCTTTGAAGACCTGGTCCGTGACGAGCTTTGAGGGAGCTTCCGTCTTGACGTGACGGGCATCCAGGCCCTCCGTGTTCGCCGGCTTGACCTCCGCACTACGGCACTTGGAACTACCCCAGACAAAAGGCACCACCAGGTCCAAGCTGGCAACCGACGCCAGGAGAAAGGAAACACCCACCGACGCAAATCGCAAAAGAGTTCGGCACACCATGACAACTCCTCCCAAGGATGATCCGCGAAGCTCGGCAGTGGAAACCGGCCGGCCGCTCCGACAATACGCCAACGCAACGCGATCTGCAGTCGACCGCCAGTCTACCCCGGCGGCGTCATGGCGTCCACTTGTCGGCGCCTTCTTGAGAACCGAGAATAGGCCCCTTACAATGGCTCACTGTGGAGAGCTAGCTCGGTTGGAGGCTACTGCGGCAGCGGCCCCCAACCGATTCCTGGCAAGTCATAACCGGCCAACGGCCCGAAAATCAAACAACTGCGGAGCCCGATCATGTTCAGAGGCATTCTAGTGGTGTTGCTGCTGCCGGCACTGACCGCGGTGGCGTTGCGCCGGCAGCCGGTTTCGCTGATCGACGCGAAGAAGCCCGAGGGCGGATGGACCTTTGGCAACGGGCCGGAGTTTCCCGGCGCTCGCGGCAAGCTGGAACTGTCCGTAAAGCCCTTTCGCGGCAAACCGGTCCTGAGCCTTCACGGGGATTTCGCCCAGGGGGGCAACTACGTGCAGGCCGCAATCGACCTGCCGCCGGGCAAGCTCGACATGCTCTCCTTCTGGGTCAACTCGCCGGCCGGTTCGAAGCGATTGCCCGTCCGTATCCAAGACGAAAACAACCAGGTCCACCAGATCAACCTCAAGATCAATGAAAAGGGCGGTTGGCAGCATTTGGTCCTGCCCGTCGGCCGATTCTTCAAGACGATGGGAACGCCCGATGCACTCGATATTGTCGTCAACTACCAGACATGGGACGGCGAGGCCGACAGCCGGAAGCACAGCAAGGACTTCATGCCCGGCGGAAACCTGTCGATCCTGGCCTCCCGGGCGATGGGAACCACCAAGGGCACGGTGCTGATCAGCGACGTCCTGTTCTACGGAGCCGACGAGATCGTGGCCCTGATCACCAAGACGGTTAAACTCGACGAGATGCTCCAGATGGGCGAGACCGATTGGGGCTTCAACCTGGGCCAGGAGTTTGCCGGCGCAAAGGGCGGTCTCGACCTGATCCAGAACCAGCCCGAGCCGGGCAAATTCGCCATGCGGCTGCATGCCGACTTCACCGGCGGCGGTGCGTACGTGGGTGTGCGCAGGAATTTCTCGCACCTTCACGTGAAGGCGATGAACGTCATCCGCTTCAAAATGCGTTCGACGACGGTGCGGTCTTTCGCGCTCCGCATGGTCGACGGAACCGGCCAGTGCCACCAGCGAAAGGACGTGGCATTTAGCGCCGATGGCAAGTGGCACGATGTCGTCTTCGTCCCCTCGGAAATCGCCGGCGGCGAACACTGGGGAGGCGCCAATGACGGCAAGTGGCACGATTCGGTCCAGCTTATCGAACTGATGCTCAACGTCCGCTCGCACGAGGGCAACAAACCGGAACTGCTGATCACTGATATGCGGGCGGACGTTACGGTCGAGGCCGCCGTGAAGCCTTCGGCCTTCGTCGAACAGTTCGAGCCCGACCGACCGCTGACGCCGCGATGGCAGACGGCCGGCACCGTTAGCGCAGCCGGCCCCGGCCACGACGACTCGGCGGGTGGGTTGATCCTCCAGCGGTCGCTCAAGGCGTTGCAGACCGATACCAGGGCGGTCGGCCCGACGTTCGGTGTGAGTCCGGGCCCTTGGCGGGTTCAATATGCATCGAAGGCCGACCTGCACTCGCCCGACAACTCCTACCACGCGGCCATCTCGCTCCAGGCGCTCGACAACTCGGGCAAGTTGCTGGAGAAAATGCTCGTTGCAATCTGCTACGGCAAGAAAGACTGGCAGACGACGTCCGAATCGATCGAGTTACCACTTGGGGCGGCGAAGGCCCGTTTCCACATCCAGCTCCACAAGACCTACGGCACGTTTCGGCTCGACGACCTGTCCGCCTCGCCTTTGAGCGCGCAACCGATCGAGCGCCGCGTCGAGAGGATCCTGCTGGCAACCGATGCGACGGGCAACCTGTTCATGCCCGGCGACCCGATTGCCTTCAACATCACCGTCGAAGCTATCAAGCCGCTACCGGCTGCCGAGCAGTCGGTGCGTTACTTCCTGCGCGACTACTGGGGCGCCGAGCAGCTTCCGCCGGGCCAGATCACCCTCGATAAGCAGCCTCGCAAGAACGGTCGCTTCGTCTACTCGGCCAAGGTCGACCTGCCGGCCGATCGGCTCGTGGTGGGTAAATTCTACGAGTTGCACGTCGAAGTCCCGCAGCAAGAGGGCGATCCGGTGGGCGAGTTTTCAGGGCTGGCCATTCTACCCAAGGCCAAGAGCAAGCAGTTCAAGCCCGAGGCGATACCCTTCACGATTCGCAACTGGGACAGCCGCGTGCCGGTCTACTTCGATTTGGCCGACCGGATCGGGCTTCGCCAGATCGGCGTCTGGGGCGGCTGGTCGTCGAAGGAGCCGTACAAGGCACATTGCCCCGGCATCGACAGGGTTGCCGAACTCGAGGCCAAGTGGGTAACCGGCACGATGGCAAGTCGTGTCGAGCGGAACGGATTCACCGAGTACAGCGAAGAGTCGCTTCGCCGGGGTATGCGCAACTTCCTCGAACAATACGCCGACCGAGGCATGGCGATGATCGCCATGGGCAACGAGCCGCACGGAACGGGCGAGAAGGTCCTCGAAAACGTCCGCGCCTACCGAGCGATCTACAAAACGGTCAAGGCGTTCGACCCCGACATTCACGTCATCGGCACTTCGGTCGAGCCGAACGAAGAGTATTTCAAGGCGGGATACCAGAACTACCTCGACTCCTACGACTTCCACATCTACGAACACTACACCAACGTCCGCCGGACGATGCGGCAGTATCGCGACTTGATGAAGAAGTACAACGCCGTCAAGCCGATCCATTCAACCGAGCTGGGACTCAACAGCCAGGGCCAGACGCGACGAGCCGTCGCCCTGTCGATGATCAAGAAGTTCACGTCGTTCTTCGCTGAAGGCGGCGAGACGGTGAGTTGGTTCACGATCCAGTATCCCGACCCGAAGGGAAGGGCTCGCGGCCAGTTCGGCGACGCCCATTGCATCTTCGACTGCAAGTACAATCTCTACAACCCGCGGCTCGACGCGATTGCCCACTACTACATGCTCAACTCCATCTGCGATAAGAAGTTCGTCGAGGAGAAACACTACTCGGGCAACGCCCAGGCGTACCTGTTCCGCGACCAGCGGGCCGGCTGCCTGCAAGTGCTGTGGCTCGACGGCGATCGCCGCGATGTGACCGTGCCTTTGCCCGCTGGCGAGCGGGTAGAATTGGTCCGTCTTGGCGGCGAGCGAACGATACTCCAAAGCACGGCCGAGGGCGTCGTCGTGACGCTGTCCGACGAGCCCACGCTGCTGCTCTACAAGAACGGCGAGCGAGGGCTTGCACCGGCGCTGAAGCCAGCGGCGTTATCGCTGAAGACGGCTCCGGTTGATGTTGCGCCCGGAGGAAACTCGACACTGGTGCTCGAAGGCCCGGGCCTTGCGGCCGAGTCGCTTCGCGTCGAGTGCCCTCCGCGCTGGAAGACCGCCCTGAAGAAGATCGGCGGAGGCCAATTCGAAGTGACGTTGGATGCACCCACCTCGACGGCCGCGCGGCAGGTACGAGTGTATGTGCAACTCGTTTCCGATGGCAAGCCCATTGGCGAGTTGTCGGTACCGCTGCCGGTAAACGTGCGAGGTCTACGATCCGATTGACACCGGGAAACGAGAATAGGAAGTGAGGCGGCCATGATCGTGCGAACAGTATCCGTCTTATTTCTTACCATGACGGCCGTTACGACACCGCGAAGCGCCCGTCCGGACAAATTCGAAATCGGCGGGCCGCTTGCCGGCGTTCGGCTGCCACTTTTCGCCACACAGCACGGCGAAGAGCCCGGATATCCGGGCTGCATCCCGGAGTTGATCCGTGAGGCGAAGACCGTCGAGGACATGGGAAACGCCTATCGCCAGTGGGGACCGCAAGGCCAGGCGCCCCAGTGGCAGATTTACGACGGCTCGGTGGAACACTGGCGGGCGTACATGTTCAAATACTTGCCCGTCCGCAGTTTCTTCGATCGGCAAAGCCAGTTGAAGAACTGGGCTGCTGCGATGAGTTCTACAGCGTGGCGGAATTCTACTTCCACGCCCCGGACTCGCGTCGGTACCGGGCCGAACTGGCCGTGGACCGCGACTCCCGAGTCGACCTCCTGGTCCACAACGTCAGCCTGGACAACGTGCTTGCGGGCACGCCACGACCGATTGCATAAAGATGCGGACATCTGGAACGCCTTTCCTCCGGTCAACGCCCAGGGGAGTTCGATCCGTGTCGGCCACGGCGGATACGGTTCCATCCAAGGAGTTCGGGCAGGCACCGACAAGCTCACGGGAGAACAGATCGACCAGCGCTACGGCCGCTGGGCGCCTCCCGGCAAGGCGGAGGAGATGAACACACGCGACGGCGAAGAAGCCGAAGCGGTCTTTCTGACCAACTCGAAGCTTGATCTGGTCTACACGTACGACGACCTCCGCAACAACCGGCCCTTGCCCAACCCGTATCCGCTTCAAGACGACGGGGCAGGGCTCTATTTCTCAGATGCCGACAATCCGGACACGGGCGCCGCCTGGACTCCCATCGGAGCACGCGTGCACGATCTTTATCGCGAGTACTACTACAACGTCGGCCGATCGCTGGCGAAGTACAAGAAGTCGGGTGATCCGAACGACGCCCACGACGCGGCAATCACTCTGGTTCGCTTCGCCCACGCCTTCCCCACGCTCGACTTTTCGGAGTATCTGAGCAACACGGTTCACGATCCCGGTCCGTTTGGCCGCGACGCCAGTTGCCGCCGGCGGTTTGCCGCGGCCAACTTCCTGCCGCGCTAACAGACGTACGTCAAGCCGATCGCGTTCCAATATGACGAGCTGTTCGATTTCATGCGACGGGACCGTGTTTTGGCCAAGTCCGTGGGACGGTTCGTACCGTGGGTCGAGACCTCCGGAGGACGTCACCGCACTGATCGACGTCTACCTGCTTCAAACGGTCGCCAAGCGGATCATGCGTTACCATTACCATACCGACGTGGTCGACATCGCTAACCTGGCGGCGGTGGTGGGCAATCGCGAAGTAACCGACCCGTGGATGAATTGGCTGTTCTCCCGCACGTTCATCTATCCGTTGCCGGTGGCCGGCGTTCAGGACGTGATGATCAGCGGTTGCACGCGCGAGGGAACGGAGGTGGTCGGCTCGACTTACTATGCTCAGGGCGAAGGGGCCGCCCGCGTGGCCACGTCGTTGGATCTTTACATGAAGACCGGCGGGAATTCGCAGTTCGATCTGTCCGATCCTTGCCGCTATCCCAAGCCGGCTGCTTCCCACGCGATGCAGTGAGCAAGCGCACGATCGAGGAGGTCCGCAAGGGCACAGGTGGCTGGCGGCGCCTCGAGCCCGAAAGCGGCCTGATGGCGGGCCTGCCGACTGGCAAGCGGCCGAGAGACAGCGACGATGACGGATTGCCGGACGCATGGGAGTCGGCGCACGAACTCGACCCGAAAAACTCCGCCGATGCGAACGGGACCGTTCCCGCTGGCGTGTCAGAGGACGACCGCCACAAGGGGTACACGTGGATTGAGTTCTACATCAATGAACTGGCCGACAAACTGATCCGGCACAACTAGCTTGAGATCCCCATCTGGCTGACGTATGCTAACGGCACGGTTGCCGGCCTGACAATTCGCCAGGCGAAATCATCAACGTGAGCATTTGGAGGTACGCATGTCACGCAGATTGTTCTCCCTGCTGGTTCTTTGGGTTGTGCCGTCGGTGGCCGCCGCGGGTGTCGGTGATCCGCAACTGAAGACCGACCATCCTTGGTATCCCGGTGAACTCTCGTGCTCCACCTTCGAACGACTTTTCGAAACGCAGGCGGCGCTGTACGAGCGGGTGACAGGCAGGCCGGTCAAGAGTGATGAAGACAAAGCCTTGGCCTCGTGGTACTGGCGTAACCTGAACTACTTCCACTGCACGTCCGGCCCGACTGACTACTATGGCCGGGGTTGGAAGCCGGGCGGCGAGAGCTTCGCCCGCGACTATTGGACTGGGCTGTTTGCCAATGGTTTCGGACTGTGCTACGCGACGCACGCCCAGTGGTGCGGCGAGTTGGCCCGGCTGCTCGAGCGAGGCAATTACCGCGGCGCCGGCGTGTCGGGGCACCACAGCTTCGAAGTGCGTCTGACCGGCGGCCCCTACGGATCGGGACATTGGGCCCTGCTGGATCACGACGTATCGACGGTGATCTTCACGACCGACGGCAAGCGGCTGATGTCGCTCGGCGAGATCAGCAAAGACCCATCTTCGTATCGACAGCCGCATAACGTGTCGGCCCAGCGGCAGCGCGGATGGCTGGCGGGCGGGTTGCACCGGGGTGATCCGTCGACGTACGCCCAATTCAAGGTTGCCTACTACGACCACGGTTACGCAGGTCCGCCGCCCCGCACGTACCTGCGCACCGGCGAGTCGCTCCGCCGCTACCCAAAGCCTGGGCTGGAGGACGGCAAAACGTTCGCTTATTGGGGCATCAACTATAACGAAGGTGGGATTCCCGGTCCGTCGCGGCACCGCACGTGGGTCAACCAACCGGAGAAGATGTTCAGGGCCAAGCAGGCGACACCCTATCGTCCCGGCCAGGCTCGCTACGCCAACGCCGTCTACACGTATCGTCCCAACTTCGCGTCCGGGGACTATCGCGAAGGGGTGATTGATGAGTCGGACCGGCAGGTAACCTTCGAGTTCTACACGCCGTACGTGATCGCCGCGACGCCGCCCCCCGAGGCCGCGGGCGAGCGCTGGGGAATCTGCAAACCGGGTTGCACCGGCGGACTGGTTCTTCAGGGAAAGATGACCTGCCCGGTGGAGGTCTCGACGGATCAGGGGGCCACGTGGCACAAGGCGGGTCGAGCCAGAGACGGTCTGGATTTGACCGACTTGGTTAAGGGCCGCCGACAGTACTTTATCCGCTTCGAAGCCGACGCGAAAAGCTTGGCCGGCACGGAATTGACTATCCGCACCGTCTGCCAGTGCTCGCCGTGCATCATTCCGCGGCTGGTGCCTGGTGAAAACCGGATCACGTATCAATGCTCAGGTAAGGCGGTGGTCTCGGCAGGTCCCTACCGCGACCAGGCTGCGGCTCATCTGATCGACGGTGCCATGGACAGCCCAACGGCAACGCTGCGGCTGGCCGCGCCGCGAAGGAAGAAGACCGTGCGTTTGTACGCGGCGGCTCGTCAGGCCTCCGGATGTCCGCCGCGAGACTGCCGGTACCGCATCGACTATTCGACCGACGGGGGCAACACATTTCGTCCGGTGGTGGAAGACTGGCGGATCATCCGCCACGAGCCCGAGCCTCCTGATTGGTGGAGTCAGAGCTTCTGCGCCGGAGACATCGAATTGCCCGGCGTCACCGGACCGGTGCAGGTGCGCTTCAGCAATGACGGCGGACGATCGTTCATGCGCGTCGAGGCCCATTTGGTGTATGAAGTGCAAAACAGCTCGCCGCTCACGGTCACCTTTGCCTGGAAGGATGGCGATAAGCTAAGGACCGCCACGCACACCTACGAGACCGCGCCCGGGAGTACCGACCGGCGCTGGAGTTTCGACGCGGGCCGCGACGCGAAGACGGAGTGGGTCGAGTACGCCTCGCCGTAGGCCAATGCGGCACAGGAGTGATGTTCGACATTCCTTGTTCAATATCCATCATTCAGATTACATACCGTCCGTTGGGAGGATTCTGCCATGCGAATTGCACGACGGGTTCTGTGCGTGATCCTATGCACGTCGGCTGCCGTCACGCTTTGGTCACTCGCAAAGCGGACGGATGCAGCGGTGGCCACCATACGGCTGGGCACCGGGTTGCCGCCGACGGGATCGACCGGGGTCTTGCCACAGACTTGGGTCGCACCGGTCGACACATCGCCCCGGATCGACGGCAAGCTCGACGAAGCGGTCTGGGACGTTCCCCGACCGGTCGTGCTTGGCAAGCTCGATACCCGCGGCAAGATCTCACCGCGAACCGAAGCATGGCTGCTACGCAAAGACAAGGTCCTCTACATCGGCGTGAAGCTCGATGAGCCGAACATCGACCGACTGAAACGCACCGTCACTGCCGCCGACGGCCCGCTGTACCAGGACGATTCGATCGAACTGTTCATCTCGCCCTACCCCTCGCAAGGCTACTGTCAATTCATAATCGGCGCGAGCGGACACGTCTTCGACCGCAAGGGCTACGGCGACCCGAAAGCCTTCGACGCCGGAGCGAAAGCAGCCGTTGTGATAGGCCAGAACGGCTGGACGCTGGAGGCTGCCATCCCCATGGAGCCGATGGGTGTGGGTAACGAGGTGCCCACGCGGTGGCGAGCGAACATCTACCGCAACCGCCAGGCCGGGTCTGAGGGCAACCAGCAGGCCTGGTCGTCCACGTTGAGCGAGCACTACGATCGGCCCGACTATTTCGGCCACTGGCTCTTCACGCCCCAATCGCCGTGGGAGGAAGGGGAAGCGGCCGAAGGCGAGCCTACGGGAATCACGGTCAAGGAGACCGACCGCGGCGAAGGGGTGCTCGAATTTGACCTGTTGGGGATTCCTCAGGGCGCCAAGGTCTACAGGGCAAGGCTCCTATGCGAGAGACGGCCGCTAGACAAAGGCGACGAAGGCGAGTTGGACTCGATCGAGATTGTGCCGCTCGCCGCTAGCTTCAAAGAGGGTAGCGGGCTGCGGACTTCCAGCGGACGGCTTGAATTGGCCGCGCCGCTGTATTGGTCGTTCGACTTGACCAACTTGGTCCAAGGTTGGGTCGCCGGCCGCGACACGCCCGGCGTGTTCGTCAAAAAGTTCCCTGGTTGGCGCCCGGAAAAGACATACCTGGATGTAATGTACGAAGGAGAACCGAAGAATGTCCCGTCCCAAGTCGGTGGTGTGAACATCTTCCATCGCGAAGGCCAGACGTTCGTCACGTTCACGGAGGTCAGTCCGCTGATCACGAAGCCGGAAACGACTTGGGGCGAGATCAAGAACGCCTTGGCTAATGCCCCGAATGTGTGCACCTACCGCATCTATCGCCACACCGGGCCGATTAACGGCAAAACGATCGCCCAAGCGGTACTCGTGGCCGAAGTTGGGCCATTGTCGGGCTACAACGCCAACGGCCGGAACAAGGAGTACCTGATTGGCCAAGCCATGGTCGAGTCCGACGAGATCGGCGAATTGGCCCGGGACTGGGGCGGCTATATGCACAACTGGACCATGAACCACCCGCGCATGGACCGATATCCCGTACCACGATTCGTCATTGACGAGCGCCGTGGCCCGTTGCCGGTTGGCACCGGCCTCTACGTGCATCAGCCCGACGGTCCGGGACGGAAGCACTACGCCGTGGTCTCTTGCCGCCACGGCGTAGAGAACCTCCGCGATTTCAGTGGCCGCAACGCCACCGGTCCGGTTGAAGAGCGCGTCGGTATCGGTGTGCCGGTCCGACAGGGCAAGGGCCTATGGGGGCCGTACTTTGATTATCCCGGCACGCGCTGGGTCTACGTTCAGTGGTGCGGCCCACCGCTCGCCCCAAAGCAGAACATGTATTTCAACTGGTCCGTGCTGATCCCGCCGCAAACCGGCGGAAAGGCACCGACCGAGCTTTACTTTCACCCCGACGGCTACTCGTACGCCCAACCCGGGAAGAAGCTGCTACGGGCGAGCGTTCAGATCGCCCCGCACGATTATCCGGCCAGCGGCTGGTATGGGTTCAACGAGGCGTGGACCACGCTGCACTCGCCCAGATCAGCCGCGGTAGACAATCATACGCAGAAGCGGATCATGGCTTTTCTCGATTGGGCTAAGCAGGAGCTGCCGATCGATCCCGACCGAATTATTGCTGTAGGTTCCGACGGCGCAGCGGCGTTGGCCCTGAACTTCCCCGAGACGTTCTCGTACGTTTTGATCACGCGGTTCGATCCCCGCGGCGTGCTAAACGCCGAGACGGCCGGGAAGTTTGCCGCCGCTTGGGGGCCGAAGTCGCCGGAGATCAAGGACGGTGAAGGCCGCGGCGACTGGAGGTGGGCAGACCTGGACAAGCTCGTCGAGAAGGCCACCGCGGAAGGCAAGGATCTGCCGCTGTTCGCCTGTCGCGGACCGAGTTGGGGCCGTGTTGAAGGTTGGGGCAAGGGCCGTGGACGGTTCTACAGCGCGATGCACAAGGCCGGCCAGCCGCTGGTGGCCCACTGGGCCTGGGGTGGACGGCTCGAAGCGGTGAAGCCCGATAAGTGGACTGGCCTGTGGCGCGGACTCGACGTCTCGCGGAGCACCACCATCCCGGCCTTTTCGAACTGCTCTCTAGATAAAGAGGGTGAAGGAGGCGGAAACACGAACCTGAGTTTCTTTTGGACCAATGTGACCGACGAGCCAAACCGGCTCGAGATGACGATCACTTGCCCCGAGTGCACGTTCGACATGACCTTGCGGCGGTTGCAACGGTTCCGGGTCAGCCCGCGGCAGCGTGTCCGCTGGAAAGCCACGCCGCTGCCCAGCCCCCATGGCGAAACCGCCGAGCCACAAACTGGTCAGACAACCGCCGATGAGCATGGCATCGTAACCATCCGAGGACTGAAATATCCCGCCCGTGCAGGTGGGCTCGTGGTGAACGTGACATGGTGAGGAAAGTTGGCTTTGACACCGGAGACCGTCATGAAAACGAAAGCATCAGTATTCATCGCGCTTTGTGTGATCGCGGCCGGGACTGCCGCTGGTGAAATGGTTGTCCAGCGCTGGGGCAGCCACGGACGGGCCCAACACAAAGGCGTCTCATACGAAGATACAGACCAGGCGAAGCAGATGGCCGTATCGCTAGCCCCGCTCACGAAAGGCACAAAGATCTACCGCTCGCGACTTGTGTTCCTAACCGGCGAGGGTCATGAGGTCACTGCCAAGGACACCCGCGGCCGGGACGTGGCGCTGAAGCTGGTGCCACCGTACGACCTGTGGTTCGACGCAACCGACGCCGTGGCGGGAGCCGTTGGAGCGGGGCACGAGATACTGGAGCTTACGCTCCACAGCTTCCCGGGCTTGAAGCCGGAGAAGACGTTCCTCGAAATCGCTTACGAAGGCAAACTCACGACGCGGCCACAGCAAGTGACCAACTTGAAAGCCGTCTACCGCCCCGGCCAAGTGTTGCTCATCTGGAAAGAGATTTGGGACATCGCTGGCGGCAACCCCGAAGTCCGCTGGGGCGAGATGGTCGACAAAGTACACAACTGCACGCCGTTAGGCATCGAGCCCATCGAAAAAGACCGCGAAATCCGCTACCGAGTCTACTGTCACACTCAGCCGATTGCGCCGGGCAATATCGGGCAAGCCAGACTGCTCTATTCAGTCAAGCCCGGTTCAGTCTACATCGAAGAGCGGGTACCCTGGGCCATGCACGGCGAGCACGGGCCAAGGTATTTGAAGAAGGGGGAAATACTTAAGCGGGTCACGCTTGAGCCCGACA
>Ga0180429_10001554_pt1 | contig 19450 bp, 36 predicted proteins | sample SS_ome_FD_132428 | JGI IMG/M metagenome (GOLD analysis project Ga0180429, IMG submission 132428) | Hypersaline lake sediment archaeal communities from the Salton Sea, California, USA - SS_1_S_1 metaG | ecosystem: Environmental > Aquatic > Non-marine Saline and Alkaline > Hypersaline > Sediment ...
AAGTCTCGGAACGCATCGCGCAGCATAGGCCGCTTTGATCCGAATCGAACATCATCGAGCCATTCCAATGTCTCAATGGCCTTGTTCGTCATGGAGTGCGCAAGCTGGACCGGATCATCATCAGCGGTTGAACGATGAGGACAGGGTTTCAGGCCGTCCCTTGCTTCCTCAACTGTTACACGTTCCACTTTCAGCCCCGAGCGGATCATGTCGAACACGTTCCATGCGGTGTGCTCGTTGTCGATGTTCGGGATGTCGTCTGCCATGAACGCTTTCATTGCCCCGCAGACTGGACAGCGCCCGACGTATGCGTGTGTTGCTGCTTCGCTCATGTCTCCTCACTTTCGCAACGCGCGGCCGCGCCCAATGGTTTGAGCACTCCATACCCTCGAAGTACTGACCTCGTAGGCGCATCGAACTCCCCTAGCTCATCGTCTTCCGGGTCGTGGTACGCATCACATCCCGGCGTTAGATAGTGGGTGCAGCGCCCTTGCTCGGGTCCATGGTCGAAGATCAAATCATCGATGTCTCCGCCACAGTGACACGTGACGCCGCAGTCTGGGCATGTATGAGCCATTCAATCCTCCTTCTCGCAACAAGAGGTATCTATTGTTGCCTAGTTGCCACTCCAGGGGTTGTGTTACGTTTTCGCTCTGAGCGACGAGCCTCCCTGTCCATCTGTCGCAGACTCTTGTGCTGGCTTGGATACGGCGAAGGTTCAGGACACTTCGGATTGAAACACACATCGTTCCACTGACCACATCCGATTGAGTAGCACTTACACTTCGGACACCGTTTCAAGGCGTACAGCATGAAGACTCTGTATAGCCATCCCATAGTTCCTCCTAGCTTTTCTCCGCATCAAGATCGTCCTTCTGTTCCATTTCGGAGTCCCAATGCTCCTCGCACCGCCATTGAAATCCGCAGATACCAACGCCTGGTTCTCCGCATACCGTGCAACTGGGATTCGGTGGCAGGATCTCTTCCGGCCAGCCGCACTCCTCGCAGTAGATATCCATGGTTCCATCGCCAATGTTGGCGTGAATCAGCCGCGCGCCACATTCAGGGCAGAACGTCTTGGCTCCCATGAATCCTCCTCAATCCTCGTGGTAACTAAATGGCACGTTTGGTAATCATCAGTGCTCCTCCATCCAGCTATTCCCTGCCATGGCTTCGAGGGCCAGTCGCTGCGGATCCTCGCCCTCAAGTAGAAAGGCTTGGGCGTCTTTGCAAACGGTTTCGCGGTATCGCCATAGCCCACCGCCAGGTCCTAGCAAGACAAAGCGCGCCAGCAGTCGCCGCGCTTTGTCGATCGTTTCGTCAAGCTCCTGGAATTCACATTGCGTCTGGTCGTCCATCTGGCCTCCTAGGTTTCGTCGTAGTAGATACCACTGACCGCCTGGAGCGCCAAAATAGAGTTCCCCCCGAGGTGTCCGCGGTACTTGTAGCGTCAAGAGCATTCGCAGTCGGCCGTCCATTTCTTTACAGAGTATATAAAAACGGAAAGAAAATGTCAAGAGGGCGTGCAATCTGGCCATGAATCAGGGTGCATGCGTGCGGTTTTCTTTCCACAAGTCGCATTATGGAAAGAAGATTGTGTGAAGAATGCGCTGTGTGTGATTGTGCAGGGTAATGCGTCAGCGGTAGTTGCTTCCTGGTTGCTTCCGGGTGGTGGCCAGGAACGACCTAGAGCCCCGTCCAGGTGAAAAACTGGAGTTACGGGGCTCTGAGGCGATCGATTTCAGCCGATGAGTACGAAATGGACTGTTTGCTTACCAAGGCGGCCAGATTCTACACGGGCGCGCTTGCCCTTCTTGCGCTGTTCCTCTGCAAACGTGTTTGCAGCGCTTTTTGTGGGAAATGCCTTCGGATATTCTCTGAAGGTGTGGCCGTCGCGCTTCTTGATCACCTTTCGGCCGCGCGCGCGCTTGGCTTTGCCTGTGTGTTCGCGCGTACCCTGCACGAGCGCGAATACGACCACGCCTGCAGCTGCCATCAGCCCAACGGTGGCCACGATGTCTTGATAGCGCTGATTCATGCTATCGCTTGTTGAACAGATTGGGCGCAATCAGCGCAGTGAAGCCGATCGCTACCGCAATGTACATGATGTTGGTGAATCCGATTCCTTGCTTCTTCTTTGGGCGTCGTTTCCTCTTCTTGGCCACAATGACTCCTTTCTATCCACACGGACGGCTGCCGGTGCTGCCGTCGCCACACGATGGCGGCGCGGTGTCCGGATCCGTCACGATCACATGTCGTACTTGGGTATCGGCATATCCGTCGCTGTCGATCACGATGAGCTCCACGCGATAGGTGCCTGGCGCTTCGAATGTGTGAACGATTACCGCGCCTTCCTGGACTCCAGTTCCCTGGATCGTCCACCAGTACTCCTTGATGTAGCATCCGGGCTCTTGGGCGCGGCTGGCGGTGGCGTCCAGCTTCAGGGACTCACCAGCAACCGGCTCTGCATGCTCCAACGCCATCAAAGCCACTGGCCTGGCGTGTACGGGCGCTGGTTCTGGCAGCGGCGCCGGAGGTGTGGGCGCCGGGGTTCCGGGGTCTAGTGGAAAGACGCATCCGGATAGCAGGACGGTGGCCAGCACAACGCCAAGGCCAAGGGTTCTTAATCCGTTTCGTTTCATTGGTCCTCCTCAGACATGGACAATCCGGCAACGGGTGACAGCGGCGGGGCCGCCTCCCTCTTGTAGGTCAAGGTTGGATATGGTCAGGTCTGCTTCTTCAGTTGGGGAGGAATCATCAGAACCCAGGGCGGCGTAGATGTAGCGGTAATCTTCCTTAATGCTGGCGATAGTTACGCTCAGGGTATCCACAAGCGTTGTCCTGTCGCTGTCGCTGTAGATGTAACAGTAGATTGTCCCGTAGGTTCCTACACTTTCGTCTCGCTTGATCTTTAAGTAGTAGTCTGTTGAGAGCGATAATCCATTGTAGGTGTCATTGGAATTGCTGCCCAAGTAGGCGGATTCAAGCAGGATGCGGCGGACTGGCCCTGTGGCACAAAACAGACGGACGGCAAGCATGGTATTGTTCGCGCGCAGTCCTGTGTACTCGTCCAGCGCGTTGGCTACTGCCCATAGCCCAACTTTTCCTCCCAGGTCAATACTCGTACAGTTGAATTCTACAAGGTGTTCAAAGTCGCCATCGAAGTGGTCAACTCCTTTGTCCTTGTAGATGTAGCCGTTCGAGTCATTCCCTAGATTGGTTGCAGTGATTGTGTTCTGTGCTACGGAGAAACTGGATTCTGGATCGACTTCTGTATAACCGGTGTAGTCTTCCAGCGGGTCAACGGTGGCCAGCTTCCGGCCTTCTCCCTCGATCTTGTCAAGCTCTATGGCTTCATCGAATCGCGCGGATCGCTTCAGCAGTTCCTTGTCATAGGTCCATTCAGGCTCGCCCTTCTCGTCAAGCCGTACCATGTGCACACGCGCTTGGTTCAATGCGTGATTCAGCGCGGCGCTCTTGGGGTTGAAGTCGTCTTCAACGAAGGCGCGCCACTGGTCTGCTGTGATCGCGCCGGAACGCTTCCGCGCGCCTTGGGCGTTGTGGTGCAGGCGTAGGCGCTCAAGCGCACGGGTGCAGTACTCGACACGATCTAAGTCCGACTGTACGGCTACTGGATACCGGATCATCGGGCGAGCACCCTCAGACAGATTAGCGCCAGGTCAATGGTGGTACAGCTATCTACATTGAAGATCAGAATGTCACCCTTGGACAGGCTCTTGGTCCAGCCGGTTAGGGTGGAATCCTGAGACTTGGTGCCGCTGGAAATGGCAATGGGCGCACTGGCTACGATCGAGTCAGCATCCGTTGGGGGATGGTTGGCGTAGGAGTCTTTCCACACGTCCACCTGAATGCTTCCGCTTGTGCCATTAATGCTCAACGCTTCCGCTACTTCGATTTCGCAGTCAACCGGGACAACTAGCGCGGCCTTGACTCCTGTAGTGATTGCGGAGCCTCCGCCATCCAGAACAACCTCTAAGGCCTCGTATCTGTGCGACAAGCAACGCCACACAGCGGCCGCGGCGCTGTTGTCTACACACCGCCACACCTTATCCAGTGTGGTGTTGATCCAGATAGAGCCCACCGCGTACCCGTCGCCGGTATCGTCTCCAGCGGCCGGATCGGTGGATGCGGATAGGTTGGACTTGACGCTAGCGACGGCGTCAATCCCGTCGAGCTTCGCAATCTGTGCGGCTGTTGCAAGTCCCTTCTGGCTGGCTGTTGCGTCCTGAATGTCGTCGGTTCCGTCTGTGTGATTGCTCGAGTGTGCCGCGCCAGCTTCCTGGCCCTTCAACAGATTCCATGCTGAGGCGTAGTAAGCGAGCACGGCAATGCTGTTCTCAGCAATCAATGTGTCTACACCTGAAGGACACCGGATATTGCCTCCGCTGGCCTTTAGAGTGATGTCGTCATTCATGAAGAGGACGAGCAGGCCATTTGTGGTTGCTGAAATGGTGTGTAGGTCGTCTGCCGCAAAGCCCTCTCCTGTGATTGCTACAAAGCCCTTGGTGATCGTCGCGACTCCGGATGCGATTTCCACGCCTTCATCGTCAAACGATAGCTTTCCAAGGTCGCCCAGATTGTAGCCTGCTGCGTCAATTGCCTGCGCCCACGGCGTTTGTGTACCGCTTCCAGAACCTCCCGGTTGCGCCATTGTCACTCACTCCTTATCTCATCAAGCATGGCATCCAATCGCGTTTCCACGGCCGTGATTCGCTGGCAAATCCAAAGGGTTTCGCTCTGGGTGTTCTCGTGAAGTTCAACCAGCCGGTCTACTTGTTCACTCAACATCTCAATGGATGCCTCAGTGCGGCCGTCGCGCATACCCCCTGCGATCGCCATTCCAACGATGGTGATGAGAATGGCGATTGCAGACAGAATGGTTGCCGTGTTGCCGTTCAGGTTCTTCATAGCCCGACCTTGTTTCCAGGGAATTGGCCAGGGGTGAAGAAGTCCTGTCCGCTGGCGGGTCCGATCGTCATGTGTCCAGGCAGCTGGTTGCGCGGATCCAATCGAGGATCGCCACGGCGCCATGTCCAGAAGTCGGTGAACTGCGCCCACGCTTCTTGGTTCAACTCGATCTTGAACGTGGTGAGCTCATCCCACTTGCGCTCTCCCCATGTTCGGATGGCCTCTCCCCATTCTGGAAACGGGTTGATTGCATCAGCGACAGCATCACGGATTAGCTTTGCGAAGTCGGGCAGCGCTTCACGATCCACTGCCAACAGAACGACCACGCCGCCCACGCCAACAATGGCACTCAGCTGCAATGCATCAATCACCGTCTGAGGAATGCTTGCTGATCGGCTCATAGTCCGGGGCTCCTCATGGCGCGCGGTGGTGGAATGCCGTTTTCATCAAGCTTGGACCCTGCCAGCATGCGAGACACAACGCGCTCTACAACTACAAACACCGCCGCGCCAATCACCATCAGCATCAAATCCTTGCTCTTCACGACACCCACCTACTGCCGATTCTTCGGACTCCTTCGATGTCTACGCCATAGGATTTGGCAAGCTGTACGGCTGGATGGCTGTCTGGTAAGGTCGATGCGAATCCATAGAGGTTTCGCGCCTCGGTCACGCTGCTAGGGATCACGTCCATATCGTCGCTGGAGTGCGTAATCGATCGGACGGTTCCCCGCTCGCTATCCGATAGCTCGGAGTACACTTCGCCCCACTTCATGCCCTGGTTGTAGACACCGGCAAGCCCCCCAGCTGCTACAGCGGCTGCGGCTAGACCCTCTCCAATAGAGAAGGGAAGCTCCAAACCTTCCCAAAGAGATTGTGGGGGGTCGGTAGAATCCGGCGGCGGCTGCGTATCGTCCGGTGTGTTGCTGTTCTTCCAGGACAGGAACGCAGACAGCGCAGCGATAGCCGAACCAAACAGATTGCCGTCCGGATCCGGTTCAATCGGATCTGGATTGACATCCGGTGTCGGATCGGTTGGCGTCTTCTTCATGGGGTCAGGCAAGTACGGATCCAGCTTCCCGGTGGAGTACAGGTAGTAACCCCCTGCAGCCAATCCACCGAGAATCAGCAGGCTTCCGAGCTTTTTGCCGGTCTTCTTTCGTCGTCGGGCCATGGCGCCTCCTAGAACGTGAAGGCTGCTTGTCCGGTGTTCACGTCTGCTGGATTGCCTCCGGATCCGCCGCGCGTAGCCTCACCCTGCATATAGGTGTAGTAGGTAAACAGGCCGTGCGGAATGTCCTTCAGGTCTGCCAGCATGCGGATCAAGAAGTGATCGGATTGAGGATCGCCGGTGATGTTCGATGGCTTCGACGCTTCCCACTGGGCCAGTCCCTCATCACCCGCAGACCCCATCACGTTGGATCTGTCAAGCGCTGCAGTGACGGTCGGCAGAACGTACTTCACACCGAACCAGGCACCAGCGCCAACGAATCCGAGCCAAACAAGTGTCTTGATTCCGCGCTCAGTACTTCGTTTCATGGTGTCTCCTTACAATTCCACCGCGTAGTACAGCGTGCAGTCGCCTGCGCCGTCCTCTGCGAGTCCTTCAACCAGCGTCACATTGGAAATCTGCAGCGTCAGCGATTCGCCAGGATGCAGTCGGTAGAAGCCGGATCTATCCGGGTTCCTTAGATCGACGTATCCAGGACTGTTCTGGTCGTTCTTAATGGCAAGACCAAATCCGCCAGGGATCAGTACAGACGATCCGAGCACTGTCCAGCCATCCGAGTACTGCTTGGTCCAGCTGCCAGGCATCCAATCGGAGCGGTTGAGCGAAGCAGAACCGCCAGTTGTGCCTGGATAAATGTCTGTGCCAGGCGCGCCAAGTAGCAGCTGCAGCGTTGCGCCGGTCGTTGCTTCGATTACATGTACAAACAGCGGCGCGCCCTGTTGCCATCCGTAGGCCAGATTGTCAGCCACTTCGATGGCTCTTGGGTCGTTGCCATCCTCACGAGAGGACAGATAAACACTATTCGCGGCGCCGTTGAACGATTGCACGGCAATGCGCGCAATGTCGAACGGTACATGTACCTTCTTCACTCCGGTTTCGCTCAGATCCATAGGCACATCTGGCCATGCTGCAATTGGTAGTCGTTCGCTCATATCAATCTCCGATCAGCACGACCAGTGCCACCACACCAGCAACACCGGCAATCATCCACGGAAGCAGACTTGAACCGATCGCAGCTGGCTTCACTTCTACATTCTGGAATCCCGGATCAACCGACACGGTATAGCTGCCGCCGTGTTGGAATACATCCGTTGCGAAGTCCAGAACATTGATCAGCGGTGCAAGCTTTTCGTTCATGATCAACTCCCCGCTACGAACCAAACACCGGTGGCAAGGCCGATGGCCACACCCCACAACAAACGCTTAGGGGTCAGCTGTGCGGCCAATCCGGTGGGTTCTCCGGTAATCGTTGGGTCAGTTCCAAGGTCCGGTTCGTATTCACTGGCGCCTTGCTCATTCCACCACTTCAGGAATTCATCCTGTACGGTGTCGCCGTCGTCTGGATCACTGCCGGACCCGTCACCTTCAGGGCTTGACGGCGGTGGATCGTAGGACTCAGAAGCGCCAGACGAAACGAGATCCTGTTTCGTCCAATCGAGCGCGCCTGCGCGCACAAGCTCCAGCGCGAAGCTGCCAGATGGATACGCGGATCCGGTTTCTTGGGCAGATGTAATGGCAATCGCGCGACGCACTTCCGGATCCATGCGTGTGTCTGAGTGCATGTCTTCGAACAATGCAGCGGATGCCTGTTCCTCAGCAATGCCTTGATCAGCCTGGGCTAGAGCGCTTCCAACATCGGCGCCCAACTCCTCAGCCTGTCGGGTGATCATGTCCACCATGCCAGGCGAGAGGTTGCCGTAGCCCTGCGAAACAGGACCGGATTCATTCACGGTTTCAACCCGAATTGTGTTCTTGCTCTGCTTCGGCGGGTTGGATGCAATGTACTGCGCCTTGGTCATTTCGCGCACAGCAGACGCGCTTCGAGTGCTGGCAGTGCTTTGCATTGTGTTCTTGCTCTGCTTCGGCGGGTTGGATGCAATGTACTGCGCCTTGGTCATTTCGCGCACAGCAGACGCGCTTCGAGTGCTGGCAGTGCTTTGCGTAGTAGAACGGGTTGAGGTCCCCGCGGCCGCTTGTGCGGCCACGGGATTGGATTCAACCAGTTCACGCGCTTTCTCTTGGTAGTACTTGCTACCAAGCTTGCCGGAAAGAACCTGTTGAAGAAGGTTCATGCGAACCCCCCTCTACGGCATCCCTCGACCGGAAAGCACTGCACGCGCATCCTGCGCCACTGTGTACCCACGCTTGGGTTCGCCAGGGACTGCATAAGCGCGCAACGGGCGCTGAATCACGGAATGGATGACACGAGCCCACGGAAGATTATTCCCTGCCGTGATCCGATCCTTCCAAGAGACAGCCCAGGCAGCGTCCAGGTAGGTACGAATGGCGAAACCAGGTGGCAAATGCCACGGCCACACAATCATGTTGGGGCCACGTTCCTGGTTCTGCGCAAACAGCGCGCGCGCGTCCGTCTCAAAAATCGTAAGCGCAACGTCCCCCATAGATCCGGGCGCTTCCACTTTCACGATGATGCGGCCGGTTTCGTAAGGAACGTAGCTGTACACGTGATCGGCGTTCGTCTCGTCGCTGCACGTAATCGAACCAGTAGACGGGTTATCCACATGATCCGCAACCGCGGAGATCGTACGCGCGGTGTACGGTGACGCGGACAGCACAACGTCCTGCGCTACGCCATCTGCCAATCCGGTATCGTCCAGCTTTGGAATGCGAACGATTGGATAGGTGGTGGCTTGTGCGCTGTTGTCTCCGGGTGCTTCGATCGTTTCGGAGTGTGCCAGCTGAATGACGCCTTTTCCATTCGGATTCGGAGCCCACACCACGCCCTTGGGTACGGTGCGCTCGTGAATCATCGTCAGCTTGTTGGCAACCGTGTTCCTGGCCACGCTGGTATCAGCGGACGGGACATAGGTTCCCAGTTCAAGCCGTTGGCCTGCGTACTTGTGTAGTACAGGGTATCGAGTGTTCACGCTGGCCTCCTTAGCGTCCGAGTTCGATTCGTCGCAGCTTCAACTCCGCATTGATCGATCCGGGATGGCCACGGAAGAACGGGATTTCCAGCACGGACTCCGACACATCAACGCCAAGCGCCGAATCGTAGACCTGAACCAAGAATGTCTCGTTTTCCTGCAATACCACGACAGGACAGGATTCGCGTGAAAGCTCCTGAATGAAACGCTCCTTGTAGTCAGTGTCGCGCTGCTGCGCGGTCGTCAGGTCGTAGTAGTCGGTGTACGGGAACATCTGCGAGCCCCACGGAATCGTGCGGTTCGGATCTCCAGGCGTCTTCAGCGCAAACCCGATCTCTGCATAACGCGAGATCTGATTACCTGATCCGTCAGACATCAGCTTGGCAATGATGTGCGCGAAGCGAGGGAATCCCCACACTTCGCCTTCAGGCACCACCGCTGTCAAGATGTTCTGGAGATTCGTTCCGGCCGTACCATCAGCTGCAGTTGCGCCGGACGTGGCCAACGTCAATCGAGCGTTGGGGAGAAATCGTTTGATCATTGCTTCGGTCTGGTTCACGGTTCCTCCTTAGCTCAGTCCGGACTTGACCGCGTTCACGAGGAACGGCGTAGAAGCAGCAACAGCGGCCGTTGTCGGGATCATCGATCCGCCACCAAGGGCCAACAGGCCAGCACCAAGCGCAAGGTTCAGTCCGACCTTGCCGAGCTTGGATCCGGTGACAGAGGGGAGTTGCTTCGCCGCAAAGTTGGTGATCGTCGGGGCGAGATAGATACCTAGACCGCCGCCAACCACAATCAACTTGTTGGCCTTCAGGGTTTTCAGAATGTCCACAAATGCCTCCTTCACGGCTTGAACGTGTGAACGGTTCGGTTTCCTGAACCCTGAACTTGCGCAATTCGTAGCGTTTAGAGCGTTGGACTATGCCAACGCATTGGCGCTGGCACCAAGAAGCGCCCAAAACGCAGAATAGGATTGTGTTTCAGAGTCGATCTAATGAGAGGGGTCATAAATCGGTTTTCTTAGCCGGTTGGTGCTATGCAACGGCCTAGATTGCGGGGGTTTAGACTTTGAGGACCGCTGGAGGGTCAATTCTGGCTCCCGGGCGATCAACCAGGATGAATTGACGGCCTTCGAGCGATGAAACGCGCCGGTCGATGTCCGGGATGAATGGCACCTCACGTCTGAGGGTGTCCAAATCGCGCCCTTCGGTCAGCTTGAAAAGGATGAGTTGCTGCAGCGTCCGGCGTAGGCGAATGTCGATGTCCGTCAATCCGTGGCTGGCCAGGAACACGTCTAGGCCATAGTGACGGGCACCGCGAATCAGGCGCTTGAGCTCCAGGCTGACAGCGCCCTGTGTGCAGAAGTAGTGCGCTTCGTCAATGAAAAGTCCGGCGTTGGTCACAGTCATGAGAGACTTAGACACCGAATCAATGAAGACTTGGGACTCCTCCTCAGTCATTCCGGCCAGGCTGAAGAAGCACACGCGATACTTGGCGCGCGCCTGCTGCAGGAAGTGCGGCCGGATGATTGGTGGCGGGGATCCAACGAGGTAGTACTTGACGCGCTGGCCGCGCAGATGGTGGGTGTAGCTCTTGTCTGCATGGGTATGGATCACAACAGAGAACGGCCGGTTGAGATTGGCCAGAATCCAGCCATTCAGGAAGCTCTTGCCGCTGTTACTGGTTCCCAGCGTCAGCGCTATCTTGGGATTTCCCACACGCGCTCCTATTGATCACGTACACGGTCAGCTTGTCGACAAGCGGCCTTGGAATGAAACGCAAGGCCGCGGCTAGGCTTGTCACCGCAGAGACAATAACCCAGGCCGCGGCTGCGTATACGAAGAAGCTGCAAGCTTTCTTGAACACTGTTCCTTTCAGGCTTCAGGCGGCTTTTGCGCATGCGCGCGGTTCCGCCGCATACTGACCTCCATCTAGTATCTTCATGCCGGGTTGGGTTCCGGCTGTACATCAATGGAACGATCGGGTTTCGGTTGCTTCGGTTTCTTGGGGCGCATGGCCAATGCCATCAATGTGACCACGCCAAGGCATCCGCCCACCGTCCAAAGTGGATTGGCGGCGGCGCCTGCAGCGTCGGGCAGCAGCTGATACACGGCCTCATCGAATCCGAACTGATCGAAGATGTAGAGCGCGTTGGATGCCCATGCATCCCGCAATTCCTCTGGCGTTGGGGGCTGGCCGTCTGGTTTCACAACAGGCTGCGACACGCCAAACAAGGCGGTTGCTGCAGTCGATACGATCAGCTGCGACAGCGACACCGCGCCGTGTGGCTTTTCCTGTCCAGGCGGATCAAGACTTGGCTCCGGGTTCGCGTCCGGGTTGATCGGATCGCCTTTCAACACTTCCTGTTGGGGTGCTTCGTGGCTCTGGTCGTGTTCGGTCATAAGGCACGGTCCTGGTTCAGTACGGGCAGCAAATCGCCCACTGGGTCATGGTTTCCGCCGCTTCCGGGTTGCTGCACAGATCGACCTTGAGCCGGTGCAGCGCCCTTGCGGGTCTTCAGCCAGTTGCGAACAGCCACCACGCCAACCAATCCGGCGCCAGCGAGCGCAACGTACAGAAACACCTTGCGCGGAATGTGTACCTTGCGCTTGGGTTCCGGTTCCTCTTCGTTGGTGTTGGCTGCTGGTTTCGGATCGGGTTCCGGGTCCGGATCGTTGGGTGCCAGGCTTGGATCGGCTTTCGGTCCTTCACGCCCGGCCAGATTGTCAACACCACCGGCGCCGCCTTCGTTTGGCTTGGGATCTTCCGGCGGTGTCTCCTCACCACCAGCAAGCGCAGCGAGTTCGGCTGGCAGTTCGGCGTCTGCGTTTTGTGCGTTGGGATTGGCGCGCATGCCTGCCAGCACCTTTCGGGCGTCCTCGATCGTCAATAGGTGCGCGTTCGAGCCTTCCGGGTGTGTGGTCGTAATCTGCCCACTATCCAACATGGGCTTGAACACGCGCCAGAATTGATGGTCAGACAGCCCTAACGCGCTGTTGCCAAACTTGCGCAGCGTGGTTGCCTTGATTGGGTATTCAGGCATCTATCCTCCAAACGGGAATCCGAAATTGAAGGACAGCGCAACCACCGTGGCCACCGGCTGCCCCTCTGCAACCGGCACGATTAGCGCGTCCAGGATCACAAGCAATGGACCGGCGTTGACTGCGAACCCAATGGAGAAAGCGGGGTTCAGCATCATCGTGTCGGTGCTTTGATCAATGTGGAGCTCCACGCCAGCGAATACCGATGCGTCCAGATCTTCGCCGCCGGTATCGAGAAAGTAGCCATGCGCACCAAGCCATACCGAATCGTTGAACCCAATCCCCACGGTAGCATCCATGATGTCGGTTTTGAATCCACCTTGGAGATAAAAGGCCATGTCAGTATGTAGGCGCGGACCAAAGAAGAAGAATGCGGCCGGATCGGTTTCAGTCGCTTCTTGGGCGTTGCCAGGAAGGGACACAAGCGCTGATACGATGATGATTGCAAACACTGCAGCAAGCACCGTCCAGGCTGCTTGCATGCGCCGCTTGGACGGGCTTGGGGTGTTTCGTTGATTCCATCTTGTGAGTGATGCCATGGTTAGGATTCCTCCTTGATTTCATCGGGGCGCGGTAGTTGCATCCTTTTCGCCACTTCCTTGTAGATCACGGTTGCGGTTCCGAACACGGCGCCGCCGCCGGTTAGGATCATCCATGGATTGGCTAGAATCGCAGCAATTCCGCCGTCCTTCGTAACAGCCGACACCACAAACCCGAGCGCCAGACAGACGATCACTGACACCCAAAGCATGGCGCGGCTAGATAGCTTGAACCACGATTTGATGCGCTGAAGCAGCCACGTTGCGGCCGTCCCAGCGGCTAGATACAGAATGTCTCCTGCAAGCATAGATCCCCCTCTACTTGGCTACTGGAAACTGCCTACGCGTTGCGCGCTGGCAATCTCGGATAATCGATTTCGCGCGCTCGATGCGCGCAGTGCGTTTCGCTTCCTGCGTATAGATGTGGTCGGATTGCTCGAACAGCTGCGCGGTTTCCTCTTCACCAAAGGCATCTTGGCAGAGCGCGCGCAGTGTGCCTTGAAAAAACCAGACCGGTGTCTTCTGATCCTGCGCAGTGGTTACGAGGTAGGACAGAAGTTCGTCCACGCGCCGCGCCATGCTTCGAAGCGTTCCGGCTGGCAAACTGACAAGCTGATCGTTGGTCAACGGTTCTTTGTTCACTTGTCCTCCTTCAGCCAGTCCTTGGGCAAGATCTTGATGAATGCAGCATCAATGCGCTGGAACGTGTGCGGCTGGGGTTGTGTTCCCCGCTTCCATTTGTAGAGCGTCCCAACATCGGTGTGCATGAGTAGGGCGATCGCTTCGATGCGCAGCACCTTCCTGGCAGCTTCGAACGCATGGTTAAAACGCAGAGTTGAGTACAGCGAGAAACGCGCATCATAGCGTGGATCGGTTTCAGCAGCCTTTCTCAGCAGTTCGGCCTTGGTCTTGGTGGCTACGCTGGGCATAGTTTCCTCCAGTGGTCACGGGCGAACAGGCTTGCGAAGTCGTCTTGGGTCAGGTCCATGGATTCGAGCGCGCCCACCAATTCAGAACGGCGGGTTGCGTACCACTCGCAGCGCTTCGGTGTCCAGTCGACGATCGAATTAGCCCATCGAACCAACGCAAAGGCGCGGCCGTTCAGCGCGTCCAGCGCGCCGGATGCTCGCTGTGGGGCGATCGTGGCCAGGATGTGATCATGCAGCGCGCGCCAACGGCACCGCCGGGATCCGCGCCAGTCTGGCAGCTGTACGGATCCCGAACGGAGCTCAAGGAGGGCATGAAGCCTGTCCCAGTTGGCAGCAATGGCAGAGAAGTGGCCACGCTTCACGAGTAAGCCAACACAGGACAAGACGGTTTGCCGGTCAGATTTGGAAAGCGAAGCGTTCCCCGTCAACGCGCGGCGCATTCTGCCCATGAGTGCGCTTGGACTCCTCGGTGGACTAGAACCCGCGCGCGCGTCTTCAGGGGTTTTGAATTTGTCTCCAGTATACCTTATAGGGGCAGTGGTACCCTTATCTGTGGAAAAGTCGGAAAATAGCTTGCGTAGGGCGTTTCGGAGTTTGAGGAAAACACGATAGAAGAAGCGCAAGCAGTACTGCAGCTTGTGGCCAGGTCCGGCGCCCTTGGACTCGATAAGAAGCAGTTTGCAGCGTTCCAAGCGGCGTGTAGCCCTTCGGACAGTGTTTGCATGGAGTCCGGTACGTGCTGCGATCTCTGCCAGCGACAGGCGACAGACGCCTTTGTTGTTGACCTCGGATGCGATCGCATCGAATACGCGCTTGCAGGATTCGGGCAAATCACGCTTGGGGGTCCATTCGCCGTCTGCGTTTCTGCGTAGGCGGGTTTGCAGCAGGCGCGGGACACCGGCCTGAATGCGTACCTCAGCCGGTGATACCGTTGACAAGCGTTTCCCCCCTCAACAAGTCACGGACGGGCGCGCATGCGGGTGTGTTTGCATGTTCAACCCGTCCGAACTCTGTACAAATCCCCGAAGTGGACGAAAGGCCGATTGGCCCAAATGACGGACAATGGCCGCATTTCTCGATGAGTGATCCATTGCGAGCTTGTAACGCAGCTGCCTTGGAGTGTTGTTCAACTATCGCGGCCATGTCCGAACCTCTCAAACTGGAAGCAGTTCCAGCTGTTCAACTACGTTTGACTCCTGGTCTGCGCGCAGCAGCTTAAGTTGCTCGACGATGCGCCAAGAGCGTGTCCCTGACTTGGATTGCTTGGTGCGGAGTGAGATATGTGCGGGGGCTACGGCTTCTTCTAGCTGTAGCAACCCCTCGCGAACATCTTTCGAAGACATGCCGGTTTCCCTCACCAACTCATCCTGTGTGTGCCATTCCCTACGCTTCCACAATTGGCGGTAAATCGCTTGTGCGAGCGGTCCCATGATGATTGTCATACCTCCTCCTGGAGCTTCTTGCCTCTTCCTGGCGCAATCGCGGAAGCGCCGGAAAGTGGGAGAGCGCGCGGCCTTGCGACCGCGCGCGTTGTGTACCGACTGTTCGAAGCAGGGGGCTCCTGGCGGTCGGTGATGTGGAAATGAGGACATAGGCGTATAGATTGCGAGTGATGCATGCGAGCCCCCTTTGTGATGTGGATTACAGAGCAATCTAGCATGAATGGTTACTCTTGTCAAGTGGTTATTAGGCGTGTTGGGCGCAGATGCCGCTTAGGGAGCGGAAAAGGACATTTGCTCCGGGGGGGGATGCCTAAGTATACCGATGTCTCTTGATTGACGCGACATCACTTGACATCATGTGACTGGGAGAGTGTACCGATGGCAAAGAAATACCGGAAGGTCCGCATAATGGCACGTAGGCAGATCATGAAGACCGCGCGTATCAAGCAAAACTACAGCGTTGCGGAATTCGCGCGGCTAGTTCAGACTACGCGAGCCCACATCTACCTGATAGAGAAGGGCGATTCAGGCGTTAGCGAAAAGCTTGCGAACAAGATCGCAACTCAGTTGTCCATGGAGTTAAACGACCTGTTCGAAATCGTATGGCCTGAGAAGTCAAAGGATGATGCTGAACCGACCTACATTGACCGGCATCTACAGAAGCAGAGCGCAGAGATGGCGCGTGAGCCTTCGCCACACCTGCAGTAATGCCGCACGGGATCGAAAACTGGCCGGACCTGTCCTCGGACAAGTTCTACCGGCGCGTTCACCGGCTGCAGGAAGCCGGTTTGGTCGAACCGTTCCGGGGTACTTCCAACAAGCTACTACTGACGGATGCCGATTCGCGCACTTTTGGGCGGTTCCTGGCCATGGAGCAAGACAACCCAAAAGCTGGCTTGGAGTGGTGCCTGGAGCATCTTAGGTACGAACTCGAACACGAACGCGCGGAGGTGCTTCAATCAAGCCTCGAATTCTCGCATACGGAGGTACGGCAGCTGCGCTATGCCCTCGCACGAGTGCGGCGCAACCCGTGGGCGCGCATGATGCGCCGTGCAAAACAGTGGGGAACCCGCATCCGGGCGCTTCTGGGCAGTAGCGCTATAGCGCCAGAAACAAACGAGGAAAGTTCAAGGACGGACGACTAGACATCGTCACCTAGCGTCTGCATCAGTGCCTCCTCCATGCTGTCCTGGCTTACCCCTAGATACTGCTCGATCGTTGTTTGGCTGCTATCGTGGCCAAGCCAATACCGGATGTACTGGATGCTGAGACCGTCTGCGTTTGCGTTCTGAGCCCAGCTGTGGCGTAGCATGTGCGGGTGGACTCGCTTCACACCAGGATTGGGGCTCTTGATGCCTGCAGCGTCCGCGTAGGCGCCAACAAGCTGCCCAATGCGCTGTCGGGTGATGTGCTGCACTTTTCCGGGTCTGAGGCTGGCAAACACGGGTCCGCGGCGCTTGGATCCCTTCATGATGCGCAGATCAGCCAACAGATCGGGGTAGCGTTTCCCGAATCGTAGCACCCTCACCTTATCGCCTTTGCCATCGATCGTTGCAGATCCGGTGGCTAGATCGAGGTCCGCCCAATCGAGCTCGGCCGCTTCACTGGCTCTCAGCGCCAAATGTGCAAGCACCTTCAGGAGTACACGATCGCGCTGCAGAATGGCCGGATTGCGTTGCCGCTTGCTCGGAATCTCGGCATTGATGATCGCGCGTACTTGCTCACGAGACAGCGGGAATTCACTTCGGCGGTGGTGCTTCTTCTTGGCCATCAATTCACCGTCCCTGGATAGAAGGCCGCATAGGTCCGATGGAAGCGCGCTTTTACAATGCCGGTTGGACCATTGCGCTGCTTGGCTACGACCAACTCGGTGTCGCTGGTGGGCGCCAACTTCTCTTGGTCGTGTTCGTAGTAGTCGGGCCGGTGGATGAATACCACTGCATCGGCTTCCTGCTCAATGGCGCCGGATTCGCGTAAATCGGACAGGCGCGGCCGGTTGTCTGGTCGATCGTCAATCGTGCGGTTCAGCTGCGCCGCGGCGATCACTGGGAGTTTCAATTCCCTAGATAGATTCTTCATGCCTTGGGCCATGTCTGCTACTTCTTCCTGCCGGGTTCCGTAGCGTCCGGATGGGCTGATCCGCTGCAGATAGTCAATCATGATTGCGTCCAACCCGTACTGCATGTGCATGCGTCGCGCGCGCGCGCGGATCTCCAACACGGTCAGCCCTGGCGTATCGTCAACGATCAACTCAGCCTTCTCTATCTTGCTGGCTCCGTGGACAACTTCACGCATGCCTGCAGCGTCCAGCATGCCAGCGCGCAGCTTCAACAGGCTCACGTGTGCTTCAGCTGCAAGCAATCGTTCGCGAAGATTCTTCTCAGACATTTCAAGCGAGAACATGCCAACGCGCTTGCCATCGTGCAGTGTCATGTGACGTGCCAGCGCAATCAACAGACTGGACTTGCCAACGCCTGGACGCGCGGCCAGGATCCATAACTCCTCTGGATTGAATCCGGTAGTCATTTCGTCCAGCTTGGCAAACCCGCTAGATAATCCGGCCAGGCCGCCATGGGTGTGGCGCTTCTCGATCTCCTCCAGATGGCCATAGATGCCTTGACCGATTGGGGCGTAGCTTGTCAGCAGTGCATTGGTGGAAATGTCGAATACCATGGCTTCTGCTTTGTCCAGCAATTCATCCGGCGGCTGTGTCTCGTCATATCCAAGCTCTGTGATGCGGCCGCCTGCTTCGATCATGGCGCGCAGCTTGGCCTTGTCCCTCACAATCTCGGTGTAATGCTCCAGGCTGGCCGTAGTCTGAACGCGGTCCACAAGCTCATTCAGGTACATGCGGCTACCGGCGCGCTCCATTTCGTCGCGTTCTTCCAGACGTCCGGCAATGGACACTACATCATTGGGCTTATTGTCACGGTAGAGCCCAAGCATGGCGCGGAATATGACGCGGTGGCGGCGGTCGTAGAAGTTCTCAGGCTTCAGCGCCTCGACCAGCAAAGGCATGGATTCCTCGGGTTCGAGGATCCCCGCGCCTAACACGTACTGCTCCGATTCTATGTTCTTGGGTAACTCTCGCACGTCCGACATACAGCCCCCCTTGCTACAGTCTATCCAGCACCCTTGCACAGCCAACCGCGCCAGCGCCAAAAACCGGCCAAAACGCAGTCCAGACGGCCAATCTTTGCAACACAGTATCTATACCCTAGCACAGTTGCGCTCTTGCCTCATCTTCAACCACTCCAAGACGACGAATCCAACACCGCCAATCTTGGCGCATGCCCCAAGCTCCTGGAGTGCTAGTGCATGTCCTTGTCCTGCGGACGTGTTGAACGCTCGCAAGCTCGATAGAATCGTCTCAGCAGAGCCCTTGGGTTGACTGTTCCCTGCCTCCCATCGGTAGACGGTTCGAACGTCAACGGACAGAAAGCGCGCGAACTCAAGCCGGGAAAGCTCCAATTGGTTTCGCATCCTCTGGATCTGTTCGCCGGTCCACTTCATGATTCACGCTCCTTGATTGAACAGCGGCATGGTCAGGGCCACGCGCATACGGTGTCTCTTGTCGGCGGCGTTTGCTGCATGGTGCTTCGCATCGTAAGTCAGATGGCAGCGCTGACACCACGCCTTCAGGTTCTTGGGATCGCAGTTGCTTGGATCGTGGTCTAGGTGGGCGGTTGTGAGTACAACCATAGATCCGGTTACAGGATGAGCTTTGCCATGCTGCGCGCGGCAATCGGGATAGGCTGGGCTTCCTTCACAGCGTCCACCCGCGCGCGTAAAACGGATGTACTTAGAGATCTGCTCCCAATCTCCCGGATACAGACTACGATCCATTGGCATCAATAGGCTCCTTTTGTTGCGAGTCTCGTGTGATCTCGTCCTTGAACTCATATCGACCACCGCGTGTGGAAGATTGCCAGTAGCTAAACCACCAGATTTGGTTATCGTTCAGAGCGTCCAGCACTTCCTCGTTTCCGCTCCATCCTCCAGTGACTAGCGTGAGCTTCCCGTCCATGAATGAGAACAGGCCGTAGTCACTGTTCCACGCAGCGCAGACGAAACGCGCTAGTCCCTCGTAGTCACTGAAATCCCACTTGCGGATTAGCGCAAGCGTGTTCTCTGTTGGGTAGCCATGCTCGTCGAATGTTGGCTGCATCACTCCTCCTTCTGGCAACAAAAGCGCACTAATGTTGTGAAATCCCCGAGGCATCAAGAAGCGGGACACTATCATCTATGACTTGCTCGGGCTCGGCATCGCCGACAAGAGCCGCCGTCTGAGCGTCTCGGATGTTCTCAAACCACTCCTGAGCAGTTCGCAAGTCTCGGAACGCATCGCGCAGCATAGGCCGCTTTGATCCGAATCGAACATCATCGAGCCATTCCAATGTCTCAATGGCCTTGTTCGTCATGGAGTGCGCAAGCTGGACCGGATCATCATCA
>Ga0180429_10001555_pt1 | contig 19448 bp, 13 predicted proteins | sample SS_ome_FD_132428 | JGI IMG/M metagenome (GOLD analysis project Ga0180429, IMG submission 132428) | Hypersaline lake sediment archaeal communities from the Salton Sea, California, USA - SS_1_S_1 metaG | ecosystem: Environmental > Aquatic > Non-marine Saline and Alkaline > Hypersaline > Sediment ...
CCGCCGATCACGGGCGCGGAGACGCTTGCCGTCATGGTGGCGAGTACGAGCCTTCCGAAGGAGAAGTACAAGGATCTCCTGGGTCAGCTCCTGAAGGACCTCGAGAAGGCGGAGGGGAACGGCGATTACCGGGCCCGTCTGATGATTCTTGGCAGCGAGCTGGATGACTCGGAATACGTGAAGATCATCGAAGACCAGGGCGGCTTGGTCGTGACGGACTCAACCTGCTACGGGAGCCGGCTCATGTGGGTGCAGGTGGATGAGTCCGAGGATGATCCGGTGCGCGCCCTGGCCCGGTTCTATGTTCAGGCCCGTCCGTCTTGTCCGAGGATGTACGGGGATCAGCCGGAGCGGATCGCCTTTACGAGGAAGATGGCCGAGGAGTTCCGAGTAGACGGGATCATCGGGGAGCGCCTGCAGTTCTGTGACAACTGGCTCGTCGAACACTACATGACAAAATACGACTTGCGGGAGCATGGGGACATCCCTTTTCTCCAGCTCGACCGGGAATACATGCTGAGCGGGAAGGGGCAGATCAAAACGAGGGTACAGGCCTTTCTCGAAACGATGGACGGGTAGAGGAGGTTCGCCATGGCGTTGTCCAAGGAAATCAAGGAGCTTTCCATCAAGAGATACAAAGAAGAGAGGGACTGGTTCAAGCTCAACCTCGAGGGAGCGGAATTGCTCGGGACCGAGGAAGGGGAGCTTTCGGCAAGGCTGCTCAGGATTCTCCTGGAGTCCAAAGAGCGGGTCGTGGACGCTGTGGTGAATGAGAAGCCTTTCATCGGCGGGTATTTCTGCAACGCGCCTGAAATATTCACGTCCATGGGACTTCCCTGGTTCATGGTCATGGAGACGCCCTTCCTGGCCGCCTCGGCGCCCTTCATTCTCGAGGACATCGACGGCGCGGAAGAGATGGGCCTGGGAGGGGACCTGTGTACCGCGATCCGTCTGCCCATCTACTACATAGAAAACAACATGATGCCGATCCCAACCTGTTGTCTCGGGTTGATCTACCCGTGCGACGGCGCGCCCATGCTGCATCAGGTGCTGATGCACAACAGCAACTGGAAAAACGTGCCCCTCTACAGCTGCGATCCACCCTATACTTCGGACGAGCGAGCCATCGAATACTTTGCGGACGAGCTCAGGGAGATGACAAGGTTCATCGAAAGGCACACAGGTTCCAAGCTCGAGCTGAACAAGCTCGTTGAGGTATGTGAACGATCGAACAAGGTCTACAGCATCTGGCAGGAATACATGGAGACCCGGAAGAACGTGCCGTGCCCGCACGGGTGGGAAATGGGCGGCGCCCAGTGTTTCGCCATCAGTCAGTGCTTCGACGTGGGAAACCCGAAGAGCGTCGCCTGGTTTGAGCAGCTCATCAAGGTCGCGGAAGATCGAATCAGCAATGGAATGGGGGCACAGACCAAAGAAGGGTGGAAGGAGAAGGTCCGCCTCTTCTGGTTTGACATCATGCCCTACGGGTGGATCTTTGAGTTCATGCCTTGGCTGGAAGAAGAGCTCGGGGCCGTGATCGTGAACGACATGTTCGGGAATTTCCCTTACTCGCTGATCGACACATCGAGCGAGGAGACGATCTACTACGATCTCGCCAAACGAAATCTGGTGGACGCCCCGATGATTCGGCAGGCCCGAGGCACCGCGGAAAACTTCGCAGAGGACATTCGCAGGATCGTCAAGGACTACAAGGTGGATGTGGTGATCTGGCCGGGACATATGGGGCACAAGGACGGCGCAGCCACCGTGGGGATCATGCGAGAAACATGCCGAGAACTGGACGTTCCGTTTCTGCATGTGGGGCTCGACCTTTTCGACAAGCGGTATACGAGCATCGATGAAGTGAAAGACAAGGTCGTGACCTTCCTGGAAGGGCACGGATTCATCTGACCATCAAAGGACGCGCATGTCTGTCTTCGATGCCTACATCCGGAAGGTGGAGGAGTATGTAAAGGCATTGCGAACAGACGGGCAGGAGGCGAGAGAATTCACCTGCCGCGAGACGCACGACCGAATCAAGGAGACCCTTCCTGTCCGGGTAGGCGCGAAGGCGCATGAAGGGATCATTCTGAGGAGCGACACCTACCTGGAGCTCGGCAATCCTCTTGCCGGGTCCTGTGCCTTTGTCCTGTGGACCGAGAACCCCTCTCTCATGGACGATGGAAAGATCACTCTCCTCGGGCCTGACATCCCGGAATCGGCCGGGGAGAGCCTGCCCTTTGCCCAGGTTCTGATCGTCGGGGGCGAAGGACTGACCGAGAGAGACCACGAGTCCCTGGTTCAACACCAGTACATTTCCGACCGGGTTGAAGGCTACATGATCAAGAGCGCTCCGGATCGTGTGTGGAGCCGGGTGAGCAAAGGGGCGGCAGAGAAGGGATTCGATTTCGAGACCCTGGGCAAGGCCTTGGTGGGAGTCGTCAAGTCGGAGGAACCGCGCGTCCAGGCGATGGAGATCCTCTTTGTCACCGCCAGCAAGGAAGCGGTGCAGGGACTGGCAAATCTGGCTGTGCAAATCCGAAAGATCAGCAAGGACATCGTGAAGGAGAACTGGAAAATCAGAGGATACGACATCGAGTGCGCAGCCGATTGCAGCTCCTGCGGTGAGAAGCAGGTGTGCGACGATATCCGGGAAGTGATTGCCATCAGGAAGAGAAAAAGCCAGGGGTCAGACACAGGGAACAAAGGAACATAAACGTGAGCGAGACGCCCAGAGTCTTTTCAAAGGCGAAGATTGGTGACCTCAAATTGCGGAACCGAATCATTCGTGCCGGATGCTTTGAGGGGATGTGTCAGAACGAAAGCCCCTCCGAGTTGCTCCTGGAACATCACAGGGCCGTGGCCGCAGGAGGTGTCGGGATGACCACCGTGGCTTATTGCGGGGTGTCGAGAAACGGTCTTGCCTTTGGGCACGAGATGTGGATGCGGGAGGAAATCCTCCCCACCCTCGAACGGATGACAGGTGCGATCCATCAGGAGGGCGCTGCGGCTTCGATCCAGCTCGGGCATTGCGGGTTTTTCGCGGATCCGAAGATCACCAAGGAAAAAGCTCTGGGGCCGTCGAGGAAATTCTGCACCTACCGCCAGGCCTTCAGTCAGGAGATGTCCGAGGAGGACATGGCGTGCGTGAGAAACGACTTTGGGACGGCGGCGGTGATGGCCAAGGGTGCGGGGTTCGATGCCGTGGAGCTCCACGGGGGCCACGGATACCTTCTCAGTCAATTCCTCTCCCCATGGACCAATAAGCGCAAGGATTCGTACGGAGGCTCCCTGGAGAACCGGGTGCGGTTTCCCGTGTCCGTGATCGAAAGGGTGCGTGAGCGGTTGGGGCCGGGGTTCCCCGTCCTGGTCAAGATGAACCTCCGGGACGGCTTCAAAGGGGGTGCGGAGGTCGAAGATGCGATCGAAATCGCCAAGCAGTATGAGGCCGCCGGGGCGAGCGCCCTCGTGCTGAGCTGCGGATTCACAAGCAGGACACCCCTGTACATGTTGCGGGGCAAGGTGCCGATCATGGGGTTCGTAAAGGCGGTGGATGGCCATTTGGCCAAGCTCGGTATGCTCCTGTTCGGCAGGTTCATGGTTCAGTACTACCCTTTTAAAGAGCTCTTCCTCCTGGAAGAGGCACGCAAGGTACGGGGCGCGGTGAACATGCCTCTTGTTCTTATTGGGGGCGTCTGCTCCCTCGTGAACATGGCAGCAGCCATGGACGAGGGATTTGATTTCGTGCAGGTCGGCCGAGCCACGATCCGTGACCCGAACATCGTCCGGAAGATGGAACGGGGCGAGGCGCAAGCTTCGGACTGTGATCACTGCAACCGGTGTGTCGGCGAAATCAACAGTGGGCCGGTTCGGTGCGTGTGCCTGGATGAGGGACGGGAGCTCCCCGCCTGACCCAAGCCCCTGACCCGCAGGCGAAAGGGGAAAGGACAAAGGGTCAAGGGGTGGTTATCGTATTGAAGAGGGCATCGTACAAGCAAAATGGGCGCAGGGGAGATTCTCCTGATTCACCTTTCAATATTTGATCCATCCCTTTCGCCGACTGTCCCCCCTCTCTCGCCGAGGCCCAATCTCCTCTTCCAGTGCGCCCGGAAGTAAGGCGATTTGCAGGAAAAGTAGAGTCGGAGCGCCGGACCGAGGAATCGAGCCACCGCCCTTCTTGCGCCGAGCTTCCTGCTCAGTTCCTCGAGATAGTCATCGAACGTATAGGCCTGATAGTGAAGCAGGGCCTGGGCTTCCTCTGTATCCATGTAGTCCGTGTAGAACCAGTCGGAATCGTTCTCCGGGACAAGAAAGGCGGATTCGGGAAACATGCCGAGTCCGGTTGCCCCCAGGATACGGATCAGGAAGTCCCGCTGGAGCATCTGGCTGCCATTGCCTCCCCCTACGTGCAGAACCCTGTGTGCCACATCTTCGGTCAGCGAGTTTACGCAGGCACGGGCCACGTCCCTCGAATGGACGAACTCGATCCGCTGGTCCAGAGGGATTTCAAAAAGTATGGGATCCATGCTTCCGTTTACTTTTGACACGGATACGGCTGCGACACGCAGAACGGTCCAGGGGAGTCCGCTTTCTCGCAGCATTCCTTCACATTCCACCTTGTGGCTCGAATAGTGGTCGGTCGGGTTGACCGGGTCTTCGGTGGTCCGGGGTGGGGGGTCGGACATCCTGGGCCCGTAAACGCTCACCGAGCTCGTGAAGATGAATGTGGGCCGGGGATCGAGCGCCTCCGCTGCCCGAATCAGGTGGCCCGTACCCTCTACGTTGATCGCATGGGCTGTTTCGGGGTTCTTCTCGCTCGATGGCGGAATGACCGCGGCAAGATGAATGATGCCTTGTACGTCATCCGTTGCCTTCAGGAGGTCTTCGTGGTTCCGAATGTCTCCCCAGAAGATCTCGATCCTGCGTGCGTTCCAAGGATGGCTCGAGAAGGACTCGAAGACCTTCCTGTTCCTGTCCGTATCGATGTCGAAACACCTCACCCGGTAGCCTGACTCGAGCAGGAGTCTCAGAACGTTCTTCCCGATGTTGCCGAAGGAACCGGTCAGAAGTATCCGCATGGTGCTGGTCTCTCCTTAGAGTCTTTCATCGGAACATTCACGTTTCTTTCGCGGATGTTGGGAGGATCCCAGTGTCGGAAAAATGACCAAGGTGAAAGGTAAAAGGTGAAAGTGGAAGGATGCGACGGGTCGACATTTCTTCTTTGCCCTTTGACCTTTCAGCTTTTACCTTGCGGCGCAAGCCGCATTAAGAGATCTCGAAACGGTACCCCACGCCGTACACGGTGGTCAGAAAACGGGGCCGGGCCGGATCAGGTTCGATCTTCTTACGAAGTTGGGCCACGTGCTGGTCCAAGGTTCGCGTCGTTCCGCCGTACTCGATGCCCCAGACGGCGTTCAGAATCCGGTCTCGGCTCAGCACCTCGTTCGGATAAGAATGGAAGAACTTGAGGAGCTGCAATTCACGGGCGGAGATATCGAACGTGTTGTCCCCCGTTCGGACCTTGTATTGGCGCGTGTCGATTTCCGCGATGCCGAAGGTGAAATGCTCGGGGCCGGCGAACTTCTCTTCCGACGGCTGCGGTTTCCGCTGAGAGCGCCGCAGAACAGCGGAAATCCTGGCGAGAAGCTCATGGACGCCAAAGGGCTTCGTGATGTAGTCGTCGGCCCCGAGCTGCAGGCCGATGACCTTGTCGATTTCTTCTCCCTTTGCGGTGAGCATGATGACCGGGATGTCCTCGTTGGTCGAGCGAACGACTCTGCAGACGTCATAGCCGCTCTTCTCGGGCATCATGATGTCCAGGAGGAGGAGGTCGAATTCCTCCGAGGCGAACAGGTCGATCGCCTCTCTTCCGTCCGTGGCCGGGGTGGCTCGATACCCCTCGCTTTCCAGGGTATCCACGAGGCCTGTGCGAATATTGTCGTCATCTTCTGCCACGAGTATATGGATGGGTTTCATGCCGAAACAGCTCCTCTGTCGTGTATGTTGGAACCGTCCGGTTCCTTGAAAGGGACCAAGACGGTGAAGCAGCTTCCACCACCCTCACGCGGTTCATACAGGAGGTCCCCATGGATGTCTCGCATGATCGTCCGGGCGATGCTCAGTCCCAGCCCGGATCCGGGATGGCGTGACGTGAGCGAGCTGTCGACACGATGGAACTTCTCAAAAATGCTCGAGCGGTGTTTTGTCGGTACGCCGGGACCTCGGTCCATGACGCGCACCTGCAGATAATCCTTTTGTTGTGTGAGTTCGACGGACAACTCTTTGCCTTCGGCCGCATACTTGATTGCGTTGTCCAGCAGGTTGAGAAGTACCTGTTCGATGGAGTCCTCGTCCGACTGCACCCTGTACTCCATCTCGGGAATGCGGTTGTCGAGCACCATCCCGGCCTCTTGTACGCGCAAGCGCTGGGTCTCCAGGATGTAGCGCAGGTATCCGGAAATTTCGATCTCCTTGAAATGATATTTCTTCCGGCCCTGTTCCAGACGGCTGAAATCCAGAACGTTGTTCACGAGCCTTGTGAGGCGCTGACTTTCCGCGACGATCACTTTCAGGTAGTGCGCCTTCTTGGCCGGATCCTTGATGCGATCTTCCTGCAACAGTTCTGCAAACATCCGGATACTGGTAAGAGGGGTCTTGAGCTCGTGAGAGACGTTGGACACGAAAGAAGTCTTCTGTTGTGCTGACGTCATGTTCCGATGTGCCTGCCAGGTGAGAAGAGACCCGCCCAGGATGATGGCGGCGACGAAGATGGAAAGGAGCAGAACAGACAGGAGAAAGAAGCTCTTGCCCGACCGTGCGGTCAGGGGCGAGTCGAGGACGTATGTTGCCACCTGCCAGTGAGGTAGGTAAGGGGCGAGAGAAACCGTCATGTCAGGGTTCGACCCGGGTTCGATCTTGCCCGCTCCGGTCTGATACAGGACCTCACCCTTTCCATCGAGCAGTGCGTATTCCATGCCTTCGGGCGCCGTGTCCGGGAAGTAGTTGATGAGCCAGTACAGAAGGGCGGTCAGGTCGAGTTGAGCGCCGTAGACGATGTCGTCGGGCTTGCGTTGCACCCATCCGAGGATGGATTGCCTGTCATCCACGAACCACGGGATCCAGCCTCCGCTTTCGGCGTCCACCGTTCCCCTCGCGTGAGGTGGGTGCGCAAGAGACGTGAGAAGGCTGTTGTCCGTCAAGGAAGAGGGCCCATGGGAAGCCGGCAGTGTGATATTGCTGGCGGATTCCCAGGATACGCTGCCGGTGAACAGGGGGCGATACCGCTCGATGAATCGATCCTTATCGTGCGCAGCCCCAGCGCCTTGTGCCGGGTACTGCAGACCGGTTTCCGGCGACCAGATGAACACGTGGTTTACCAGGTCCGTTGTCGATGCAAGCCCCGGAAGGATGGCCGGCAGATTCTCTGTGGGCATGAGGAGCAAGGCCTGGTTGATCGTGTTTTCCACACCGCGGGTGGTGAGTCGGATCGTTTCAGCGATGGTTTGCGCCCTGTCGCGGGCCGTGTCGTAAGTGGCCTGGACGATTCTGGTTCTCTCCTGGCTGAGCGTTCTAAACAGGAAGGCACTGATGACGAACGTGGGGATGAGGAGAAGAAGCCAGTATAGGATGACGTAGCGTCGGTTCATGGGTTGGTCTTCGAGTCCCTGTTCCGCTGGTTGACGGCCCGAGTCAAAGGTAACATGGCGGAAGACATAGGATCAACCGGGTTCCGGCCGACGTTCCGCCACGGGACGATTATCCTCCAACGGAATCGCGCACTCGCTTGCGTACCGCCTTCAATTCTTCGACCAGAGAATCCGGCTCTTCCTTTCCCGCCTGCTCCCATGGTTTGGAGAGTCCCATGTCCTGTGCGATGATCTTGTAGCAGTTGTAGGACTCGCTTGCCCCGCAATTGCATCCTACGTGCCAGGACCCGCCGGTGGCGTAAAGGTTCTTGATCGGCGTTCTGTGGTTCGCCAGTTCCGGGGTTGGCCTGTTTTCTTCCACCTGCCACGAGGCCCGGTCAATGCCTGCCCATGTACCGTCGGGCTTGAGATTTTTCATTCGGCAATGATCATACGGCGTATTGGCGTCCACCCCGATCACGTTGTCCCACGTCATGTTCGGTGCGTAGTCCTTCCAGATCGTGATCAATTCATCCGTGTACTTCTTTCGCAGTTCCAGCCACTCCTTCTCGGTGTACATGGTGACGGGTTGTCCGAGCTGCTCTGTGTAGACCGTATGCTTCCCTTCCGGCGCATAGCTGGGATCCACGAGGCTGTGGCACCCCACAACGACGCCGTAGTCGTCCAGGGGGGGCCACTGGTTCATCTGCGACATCTGGCACTTCTTGGCGATGTGCATCGGGTCCGGGTCGGGCTGCATGCCGAGCCACCCGCAGTCGTGGACGTCCGGGTTGAAGACCTCGGCCTTGTACCGAGGTGCCTCGTGAACGGCCAGGGTGTACCACATGAGGCAGCCGAAATTTCGCTTGAGGATTTCCACCCGTTTGGCGATCTGGGCGTCAACGTGCTCCTTGCCGATGAGATCGAAGATGAGCTGATAGGGGGACAAGGTGCTCACGACCAGCTGGCCGGCGGCGATTTCGGTGCCGTCGGTCAGCCGGATCCCGGTGGTCGTCCCGTCTTCTATGGTTGCCTTTTCCACCTCCTTGTTGATGTGGAACTCGCAGCCGAGCTGTGAGAGTAACTGGTGGGCCGCGTGAGCAATCATGTGCGTCCCGCCCCGGTTGAATCCGATGAAGGGCAGGGTCAACATCATGCCCAGGGCGGTGGCGCCGTGTCCAGACTCGGTCACGTCAACCGAGAAAGAGACGATGGCGCGCAGGATCATGGACTGCATCTCCGGGCTCTCGAACCACTCCTGGACGACCCGGTAGGGGCTCGCCTTCAGAATCGCGGAGTCAGGATTGAAACCGGTCTCCAGGATCTTTCCGAAGACCTCGACCTGCCGTTGCATGATTCCCGGATCGGTGGCCCGCACGTCGGCTGGGTTGAAAATGGCGTCCATCTGAACCCGCATGAATTCATCGGTCTTTTCCAACTCGGTGATGCGGCGCCACGTATCGGCGTCCTTCTCCGAGAAGCGGGCAATCTCCCGGATGGAACGTACCTGGTCCGGATCGTGCTTGTGGCTGTAAAGGGTGAGGCAGTTCTCCTTGTCGCGGAAGGCCATCCCGTTGCTGCTGAGATGCTGATCCCACTGGGCCCCGTATTCCCAGAATTCAGGGAAGTCACGGAGGATCGGCAGATAGTACCAGGGAAGGGTCATGTTTGCGTGTGTGTTTCCGCGGAACCCCGGCGCGGCCAGTTCCTCGGTAGCACAGCAGCCGCCGATTTCGTGCCTTCTCTCGAAGATGCCCACGCTCATGCCGCCGTACTTGATCAAGTACATGGCAAGCAGAAGTGCCTTGTTGCCTCCGCCCACGATCACCGCGTCATAGGTCTTGTCCGGCATTGTGCCTCCAGATCACGAAGCCTCTCACAGTGGGTATTCTTCAACGCTCCAGCTAGTATTCGCCCGGGTGTTCGGGTTCCTTGAACCAGCGGAAGGGGTTCAGGACAAACGTAAATATGGAGATCTTGATGCAGGTTACGATGAGTTTCCGAAGATCTTTGAGGGTCATGGTACATCGGACTTTCCACCTCACGGGATCGGTCGTGTTTACCAGCAGGATCAGATGGTCCCCTTGGGCCACACAGTCGTTGATCTCCGCCACGAGTTCGGTTTTTCCCAGACCTGTTGATCGCATGAGCATTGTCTTTGTTCCTCCTATCCGGGACTATATAAAGCCCTTTTCGCGAGCCTTGGTCACCATCTCAGGCTCTGTCCACCATTTCTCGATGCCGTAGTCCTCTGCAATCGCATTCGCACAGTTGTACCCGGGCCCCCAGATGATCATGCCACCCGGGGCAACGCTAGCCCCTCCCACGTAAAGGTTCTTTACCGGTGTCCTATAGTGGGAACAATCCTGATTGGGCCTCAGGTACCCCATCTGGAGCGGATGATAGGCTCCCTGTTTGTACCCGCCTCTCACCATGTTGACGTACTTGTTTTCAATATCCCTGGGCGTGGTGATGTAGGTTTCCAGCACCTTGTCCCGCGTCATGTTGGGCGCAACCTTCTCGAGGGTCTTCAACAACCTTTCCGTTGCCTCTTCCCGGAACCGGATGTTGAGCCATTTCTCCGAGCCCCCGTCCTTCAGATCGAATACGCCCATCTGGGAAATCACGCCGGAAGCTCTTCCGGGGGGCGCCTGGTAGGGGTCGTGAATGCTTGGGAAGGAGCAGTTGTAGCCGGCATCGAGCGTCACCTCTCCCTGACTCATGGCGTCCCAGTGATTCTTCAGATCGGCCAGGCTCTCGTACCCGAGGACGTAGATGAACGCCTCGTTCACGTCCGGGTTCGAAGCCGCGGCCGTGAAGTCGGGCGGTTCCGCAAGGGCCAGGTTCAAGTTGCAGAGACTCCACTTCTCCCACTGGTAGACCTTGATCATGTCGGTGAAGTCCGCATCCAGGTTCCCTTCCCCCACGTAGTCGAGAAAGGTCTGGTGAGGGTCGATGGTGCTGACCACGGCCTTATCCGCCAGGTATTGCGTGCCGTCTTCCAATTCCACCCCTCTTGCCTCACCCCCTTCCACGATGATCCTCTTGATCCGGGCGCTCTGGCGGATTTGCCCCTGGTGTTCGAAGATCGACTTGTAGAGGGCGTTCGAGACCCGGTGAGAACCTCCCGCAGTGAGTCGGTAGTTCAGCATTCGGTCGAGATAGAGGGGCACCATGTAGCTGACACCCGATTGATCGTAGTCCAGCCCCCAGTGACAGGCCTGATAGAGCATGAGGGTCCGCACGTGGTCGTTCTCATACATCTCACAGACGATTTCTTCGGGGGTCTTTTCTGCGTACTCGGAGAGCTCCCGGCCCAGTTCGGTTTGGTCCATCTTGGCGGCCATGATCGGGGCTGCCTCCATGGGCGCGTAGGTCTGGGGCCCCAGGATTTCCCTCATCATCTCGTCATATTTCCGAACCATCCCGCGATAGCTGTCCGCGTCCTTCCGGGAGAACTGGGCAATGGAGGCACAGGTCTTCTCGATGTCCTGATACAGGCACAGACACCTGCCGTCGGCGAGGGGCATGGCACACTGAAGCTCGGGGAAGATGTGGCGCACGTCGTACTTCTCTTCCAGCTGGAAATCCGGATAGACCGGCGCGTAGTCGACCATCATCATGTAGATGGCATGGGTATTGTGGTAGAAATCCGGGAGTGTGACCTGTTCGGTCATCAAGCCCCCGCCTTCCTCGAGCCTCTTCTCAACGAGCAGGACCTTCTGTCCGGCTTTGCTGAGATAGGCTCCGATCGCGAGCCCGTTCGGACCGGCACCGATGATGATCACGTCAAATTTGTCCGCCATCACTGCCTCCTTGGATTGTCTCTTTCGTTTCTACGGGGTCGCCTCGTGCATCTGGTGGTATCGAAGAACCGTCTCTGCCACGTTGATCGCGGAGTCGACCGCCTGTTGGGTGCCTACTCCATAGCCCCCGGCATCACAACCGACAAAGAACAACCCGCGCACAGGGGCCTTGACGGAGGTTTTTGGGCGCGCACACTGACCCATCCATTGTCCAAGACCTATACACTCGCCACCCTGGCCGGGCAGGACCTGGTCCCGGGTGAGGTTGCAGACATGGGCCGGCGTGTAGGTTTCCTTGGATTCAATATGTTTTTCCAGATCCGGATAGGCATCCAGCAAGACCTGCTCGCCCATGTTCTGCCAGGCCTTCTTTTCCTTTTCCGTCATCTTCGGGTCCGCAGGGCACCAATACCCTGTCATGACCATTTGCTTGCCTTCCGGAGCCGCGTGTGGGTCGTAATTCGCGGGCACCTCGAAGAAGACGACGCCTTGCTTCGGGATCTCGCCCTCTTTTGCCTTCTGGTACCGCTCCATGTTCCACGGGGTTTCATCCGAGAAGATCACGCCGTAGGGAACGTCGACCACCTTCTTGTTCAGGAAATAGCGGGTGCCCATCATCCCCATGGACGGAACCAGGTCTTTCACATAGTTCACGAAGCCCTGGTCAAAGTGTTCTTCCCCCACGAGCTTGAGGACCGTGGGCTGTATGCCTGCGTTGCTGATCACGACGGGTGCCTGGAAGCTTCCCTTGTCTGTGACGACGCCGGTCACCTTGCCCTGTTCGACGAGGATTTTCTCCACCTTGGCCTTCATCACGACCTTGCCGCCGTTCTCTTTCACGGCCTCGCAGTAGACCTCTGCGAGGGCGCCGAATCCCCCCTCGCAGAAGAGGCCGCCGCTGCGAAGGAAGATCTCCTGAAGGCTCTTGACTGCCTCTGCAGCGGACAGGGAGTCCACGGGGACCATGAACATGAGGTCGCACATCATGCTCACGAGCATGGCGTAGAGTGGCCTTGGGACCTTGTATCGGTGTATGAATTCATCAAAAGTCGTATCGTTCAGGGCGTCGATGTCCAGGGGGCTCATCAGGGTCAGGTCGGAAAGAAACGTGAGTGCCTGGTCCCTGTCCGACTCTTCGATGTCGAGCCAGTCGAAGATGACGTTCGGATCCATGTTTCCCGGTTCCAGGTGGGGCAGCTTCTTGTACTCCCCGGAAGGCGTTCTATAGATGGTGTCCTGAATCCCGGGAGCGACCAGCTTGACCTTGTCCTCCATTCCCAGTTCTTTGAGAACCTTGTCGAACTGGTTGTCGATCATCGGGGCCGCCACGACGACCCAGGCCGTGTAGGTGTGGCCCCCCTTGGTGAGGGTCATGGCCTTTCCTCCGGCCCGTGCGTTCTTCTCGAGTAGAAGCACCTTGCGACCCCGCTTGGCCAGAAGTGCCGCACAGGGACTCCCCCCCATCCCGGCCCCGATCACAATCACATCATAGTCCACTTTCGCCATGTGTATTCTTCCTCACTTGATCCATCCCTTTCGCCTTTGCCCTTTCGCCTTTCGCCTCTATTCAAGATACGTCTTGATATACCGCTCCATCTCGGAGGTGGGTTTCCACCATTTCTTCACATCCAGGTCCTCGGCGACCTTGTTCGCTCCCAGGTAGCCCGAACCGCCCAGCACCAGCCCGCCCGGGTACGTGGACACGCCGCACACATACAGGCCCTCGATCGGGGTGTTCGTACCGGAGCAGTCCTGGTTCGGCCGGAAGCACCCCATCTGGATTGGGATATAGTCCCCGTGCTTGATCGACCCTCGCCGCATCTGGGGAAAGCGAATCTCTATGTCCTCCGGGTTCTCCATGCTGGTGGCCACGATCTTGTCGGGTGTGAGATTAGGGGCTGCTTTGGACCATTTGGCGAGCATGGCCTCTTTCACGCCTTCGGCGCGGGCATCCCAACCTCCTTCGATGTCGTAGGGAACGTGCATCTGGAACATGGACACATATTTGCCCGGCCGATCGCTCAGGAAGGGGTCGAAGTGGCTTTCACAGGTGCAGTGACCACCGAAATTGTCTCCGATCTTGCCGGCCACTACGTTGTCCCAGTGGGCCAGGAGCTGGTCCATGCTCTCGATGCCGACGACCGTGGCAAACGAATCATTGATGAAGGGATCATCGCAGGCATACTTCGGGGCTTCCTCGGCCGCTATGTGGAGTGTGTTGAAGCTCCACTTGTCCCACTTCCAGCCTTCAATCGAAGCCTTCAAGTCCTCGGGCAGGTGCTCTGCGCCGACGAGGTCCATGAAGGTAGTCTGAGGATCCAACGTGGACATGACCACCTTGCTGCGGATCGTCCGCCCCTCATCGATCGTGACCCCTGCCGTTCGACCGTTTTCGATCAAGATCTTGTTTACGCCGGCGGATTCGAGGATCAATCCTCCGTGTTTGGTCACCTCCCGGGCCAGGGCGCTTGCCAGCTTGTGGGAGCCTCCGTAGCAGTAGCACTTGTTCATGGCCCGGTCGATCATCAGAGGGACCATGAAGCCGAGTCCTGTCTCGTGCGGGTCCATGCCCCACATGCAGGCCGCATAAAGGAACAAGGCCCGCACCTTGTCGTGCTCAAAGGTGCTCGTGATGATGTCGACCGGGCTCATCTCACCGATCTCGAGCATCCGCTGGCCCACTTCGGTCTTCTGCATCGCCATAGTGATCTCGATGGGCGCCATGGGTGGTATGTAGGTGGCAGGTGCGACGATTTCATCCACGATTGCCCGCCATTCACGGATGACCTTCCCGAAGGTCACCGCGTCCTTGAAGGAGTACTTGAGGAGGGAGTCTTTGGTATCCTGAATCATACGGGTCAGAAGGATCGACGAGCCATCCTCAGAGACCATCCCGAGCTGTGCGTTCGGCTTGATCCAGTTCAGGGAAGGGCCGTCCAGTTCGAAGTCACGCATCACGGGCATGTAGTCCACCATCATGTGGTAGATCACATGCGGGTTGGAGGCGTAGCAGGGGTAGAGGTTCTCTTCGGTAGCGAGCCCGCCCCCTGCCTCGTACCGGCGCTCACAGATGACCACGTCGAGTCCTGCCTTGGCCAGGTAGGCTCCGGCCATGAGCCCATTCGGCCCCCCGCCGATGATCGCCACGTCGAACTCGCTTTCCTGGGGAAACTCCTGCTGCATGTGCCCGAACACGTCATTCGGATCGTACTGGAATTCCTCTTGCGTCTTGAATCGTGCCATGGAATTCGCCTCCTATAACTTGGATTTCTTGTTCGGGTCTGCAGAGATCTTGCCTTCTTGAGGGATGTAATACGGAGACGGATACCACCACTCCCCCGGTTCGGCGACCCCGTCCTCTATGAGGATGTGCATTAGGTTGTAGGGAATGGCCATCAGGCACAGCCCCCCGGGATGGCCGGAGGTCTGGTGGGCGTGGTAGAGCCCGTCCACCGGGGAACGGTATCGGGCAAGCTCGGGGATCGGCCTGTTCTCCCACAGCTGGTCCTCGCAGTGGCGGCTGCCCGCCCAGGTGCCCCCGATGAGCCCGCTGTTGCGGAGCTCCACGTCGCGACCGGTCGCAAACCAGTGGTGGATGACGTTGTCGTCGTCCAGCCCATCGTACATCGAGCTGTGGCATTCCCTCATGTATCGATCGATGTCGTCCCTGTACTCGTCGATCGCATCCTCCCCCTCCACGTGGTAGTCGGGCGAGGTAAGGGCCATCTCGATAGGCGCTGTGATGTGTCCCTTTGGGTGATGGCCCTGACAGTCCGAAGGGTCGAAGGCGAGCGAGGGCGCCTGGAACCACATTTTCAGCTCCGGCGGGAGGGTGGGCCTGGTCTTGTAGGAATCGCAATCCGCAACGTCCGCGTAATAGATGTCCCGGGAATCACAGGGATAGACGCCGCCCCAAGGGTATTTGTTCGGGCCCACGAAACGGGTGTCGGCAAATTCCTCGAACTTCGCGTTGTACCGTAACGGTTTCTTCACCAGGTACTGCGACACGTACAGGGTCTGATTCTTGAGGCTGATGTCCTTGATCTTCCGGATGATCCCGGGGTCGAGGTGCTTGGGGCCCACGAGCTTCAGGAAGGTCTGGTGTACGTCGCACGCCGAGATCACCGCCTTGTTTGCCCAGATCGTCCTGCCTCCGACGGCGGCGTTCTCTCTCAGCCGGACGCCGACGGCCCTGCCGTCGTCGACCAGGATCTCGTCCACAGGGCAACAACTCCGCACCACGGCCCCGTGATGAACGGCGCAACGATGGATGGCATGGAAGTAACCGTGCAAACCTCCTCGGGGGTAGCTGGTCCTGCCCGTGTTGGTCAGGATGAGGAGCTGAACGCAGTGAATGGCCGGGATGGCGACGCCTTCCCAGTGTCCCGCCGCTCCTGACGCCCAGGCCGCATAGGCCATGGCGGTCTTCCAGTGGTCGGTTTCACAGTACTCGTCCAAGATGTCGAACATGGTGCCCTGTCGAAGTTCCGGGCTCCAGATCTCAGGCTGGCGTTCCTTGTACACCTGCATGTAAGGAACGTTGTCGTCCGTCACCTCTACTTCGGGTGGGTGGGGTGGACACCAGAAGGTAGAGCGGAGGAGTTCCTTGGTGTAAGGAGGGGACCCGAGCAAACCTCCCAGCATGCCCCAGCCTCCCATGTCCTTGTCCGTGTATCTCCGCCATCCGTCCGTACAGGCCAGGGAAGTGGCTTCCGGAGTCAGCGGATCCATCGGGTCCCAGTTCATCCGGAACCCGTACTTGTGCAGTTCGAGTTGTTCGAAGCCGGGCGCGGGCGAGGCGTACATCAGCATGGCGTGCGGGTAGATGCGAACCCCCGGGATTGGTTCCTGTGTCTCGCAGGCGCCCCCGCACTCGGTCCTCTCCTCGAGGACGCAGACACTCAGCTTCGACTTGGCCAGGTAGGCGGCCGTCGCCATCCCGTTGGGGCCCCCTCCGATGATGACGATATCGTACCTTTCGTCCCTGCTCATAATATCCCCTCCGTGGAAGATCTACGAGTCTGCCGATTCTCGTTCCTGCCGCCCACAGATGGCTCCTCGATCAAAGGGTGGTCGTAAACGCTTGATACCCCTTCTCTTCGAACCGGGCTATCTGCTTGAAATCTGGTGCGTTCTTCAGAGAACAGCTACTGGTTTCATGTTATCGAGGCAGGGGAGGGAAGTCGTCAGCCCGAGGTAAAAACAATGTAAAAACAATGTCATGGAGTCGAGAACGCAATCTTCTGCGAAGGGGGTGTCCTCTTTTCGGTCGAGCACATGTTTCATGACCTTATAATCCTTCCGCAAAAGGATTGTCTTCCTGTCGGTCCAACAAGTGTTTCATGACCTTTCCTACAGCGTTTCGGGGCAGGGGCTCGGTGCGGATTTCCCAAAAAGTGGGCACCTTGTAGTAGGCGAGGGCTTCCCCTACCCAACGGGCCAGATCTTCCGGGGAGAACGTTGCGTTGGGACGGGACACGACGATCCCCTTGACCTCTTGTCCGAGTTCCTCGCTGTCGACGCCGATTACAGCTGCTTCTGCTACGTGAGGATGGGCAAGCAGGCGATTCTCTATTTCTACGGGGTAGATGTTTTCCGATCCCCGTAAGATGAGCTCGCGGGCACGGGAGTTGATGACCAGGTGCCCGTCTTCGAATCGACCGATATCCCCCGTTCTCAGCCATCGGCCCGGGAGGATCGTGTTCTGCGTATCGGAAGGCCGACGCCAGTACTCGAGCATCACATTCGGCCCTCGGACGTGGATCTCACCATCCGTCCCCTCTTCCACGGGTGCACCGGCAGGATCGCGTATTTCGATTTGCACCGTTGGAAGGGGACGGCCTGAGGAATGAGGCTTTTCTTTGAGTTCTTCACCGAAATTAAGCGTTGCCAGCGCTGTACACTCCGTGAGGCCGTACCCGAGGGCGGTGCTGTCTCCCGCGCTGGGAAAGACTTGCCGAAGACGGTCCTGGAGTTCTTTTGCCATGGGGGCGCCACCGGAACCTATGCTGGTGAGACTCGATAGATCATAGTCTCCGACACGGGGATGATTCACCAAGCGGTAGGCCAGCGTGTTCATGGGGCCCCAGTTGGTTACGCCTTCGTCCTGGATGAGCTGCATGGCACGGAGGGGATCGAAAGGGCCTTTCATCCAGACCGACTTGATGCCGGTGGCAAGGGCAATCACCGCGCCGGCGTATAGGCCGGATACATGAAACAGAGGGCTTGTGACAAGACTGGTCGGCGCCTCCGGAGGCGCCATGTTCCTGCATTGAAGCGTACGCAGCCCGTGAAATATCTGAATGCCGATCAAGGCGACAATGTTCCGATGACTGTTGACGACCCCTTTCGGACGGCCTGTGGTTCCACTCGTGTACAGAATGCATGCAGGGTCATCTTCTGCAATCGGTTCCGTGCAGAGGGATGCGTTGGTGTCGTACTTCCAGAGGTGTTCGAAATCCCTCTCGATCGGCAGGATCGGTACCGGGACAGGTCTCCCGTTCAGGCGTGCCAGGCGCTTTTCATCGCCGACCAGAAGCTTCGGTTCCGAATCCTCCAGGCCGTAGACGATTTCATCCGCAACCCACCATCCGTTCAAGCCTACGGCGATCGCCCCCAGGCTGACGGTAGCCCAGAAGGTTACGATCCACTCCGGATTGTTGGCCGAAAGGATGGCGACCCGGTCCCCCTTTCCAACTCCGTACTTGTCCTGCAAGGCCTTGGCAACAGAAGCGACTGCTCTCAGGTGCTCCGCATAGGATACACGCCGGTCCTCGAAGACGATGTATTCCTTGTCACCAAAGAAAGTGGACACCTCGATCAGGGCTCGCAGGGAGGGCGCACGGTTCTTGAAGACCTTGACTCCTTCTCCCAAGACCACGGATTCTTCCAACGCAAAGGACCCGTCAGGTCCGTAAAGGGCCTCCTCGATCCGAAGGATCTTCTCTGCCTTACGATTCATTGCCCTCCCTCCAACCACTTTCACAACAGATTGCCTCAACAAGGGGTCGGTGTGCAAACAAGAATGTAAAAAGAATGTAAACTCAATAGGCGCAAGTATTTCTTGACAACAGTTCTGCAATTGCACTAAGAAAGAAGAACACTACTATCACCTCGTGATGATGAGACAAGCGATTCAAAAGGGCAAGCAAAATCAATCAAACAAAACACCATGTATGCTCTGCCGCCTCCAGCTCAGGCCTCTCTGTGTCTTCTCCTTTTTGTGCCCTTCGAAGGATTGTGGTTTTCAAAGTATACGGATTTACATGAGCTGTCGCGTGCTTGAAAGAACGCGATCGGGAGTGTCTCAATGGATTTCGCTTTGACGCCGGATCAGGAAACGTTTGGCAAGGAGTTCAGGGAGTATTTGAAAACAGCGATGACGGCTGAACTCGCTGCAGAAATGGCAGAGCAGCAGGAGTACGGAGGGCCTGTCTCCCGGGAGTTCTTCCGACGCCTCGGTGCAGATGGATGGCTTGGTGTCGGCTGGCCCAAGGAGTTTGGAGGGCAGGGCCGCTCGCCCATGGAGCAGTACATCTTCTATGAAATCGCTGCGTACGAAGAAGCACCCCTGCCGATGCTTGCCCTGAACACGGTGGGGCCCACGATCATGAAGTACGGCAGTGATGAATTGAAGAGCCTTGTGCTGCCCCGCATCCTCAGGGGCGAGATAGAGATTTGTATAGGCTACTCCGAGCCGGACGCAGGCACGGATCTCGCAGCCCTGAAGACAACTGCGGTTCGAGATGGAGACGATTACATCATCAACGGGCAGAAGTCGTTCACGAGCTGCGCACACTTTGCAGACTATATCTGGCTGGCTGCAAGGACAGACCCGGACGCTAAGAAGCATCGGGGCATTTCGCTCTTCCTCGTAGATATTGACACGCCCGGCTTCGAGATCACGCCGGTGTATACCGTTGGTGGCGTTCGGACGAACTCCACCTTCTACGACAATCTCAGAGTCCCGAAGAGTCGGCTCGTGGGGGAGGAGAACAAAGCCTGGAAATACATGACC
>Ga0180429_10001557_pt1 | contig 19438 bp, 18 predicted proteins | sample SS_ome_FD_132428 | JGI IMG/M metagenome (GOLD analysis project Ga0180429, IMG submission 132428) | Hypersaline lake sediment archaeal communities from the Salton Sea, California, USA - SS_1_S_1 metaG | ecosystem: Environmental > Aquatic > Non-marine Saline and Alkaline > Hypersaline > Sediment ...
CCGAATCACCGAATCACCGAATCACCGAATCACCGAATCACCGAATCACCGAATCACCGAATCACCGGTCACGGTAGTTCCAGGGGCCGTTTGCCCGCCCTCCGCCGGATCCAGTTTGCGGCCCGGTTGAGTGGCCTCCACCGGATCACGCGGATCTCGAACTCCCGTTTTCCCGGGAAATTCATCAGGAGGACACCGAGGAGAATCGTCAGAAGGCCCTGGCCCGGAGTCAGGAGCAGGAGGATGCCTCCAATGACCAGCAGGATGCCCACGAAATTCTTAATGACGAGGAAAAGGACGCGCCACACGGGGTGTCGTTGTCGCATCGCCTCGGTGCGGGGACTGTGATCGAGGAAGTAGTCGCTCGGGATCCGTCTGATGATCATCGGCATCGCGATGATGCTGACCGCCATGGAGACGAAGGAGAGGGCTACGACCCATCCCACGAGTTCTTCGTGCTGACGAATCCACGCCCAGCGGTCAAAAATCCAATCCATGCCCTCACAACAGTTGCGGGCGAATCGTCTTGGATCAATCCATTTCCCGGGAGCGGGGCTCGCGATGCACCGTGCTCCCGGAGGTGGGGGAGGTCACGAAGGGTCCGCCTTCGAGGGGGGCGCGGTCGGTGAAGGCCACGTCGGGCATTTCGGAGGGCCGGCCCGCGAGTGGAAAATCCTTTCGCAAGGGGAAGTAGGGATACCCCTCCCACATCAGGATACGGCGGTGGTCCGAGAGCCCCGAGAATTCGATTCCCATCATGTCCCACACCTCCCGCTCGTGCCACTCGGCGGTGGGCCAGAGGTCGCTGATCGATTCCACCTTGTCCCCCTCCTTCACGGAAAATTTGACGCGCAAGTGATCGTGGCGCCCCGAACCGAGGGAGTAGAGTTCGTAGACCATCTCGAACCGCGGATCTTCCCCCAGGTTGTCGACGCTGGAGATGTCGATCAGGTAATCGTATCCCTGTTCGTCGCGGAGAAAGGCCATGATCTCTTTCGCCTTGCTACCGGCGACGACGATCGTGTCTTCGCCACGAAACGAGATCGTTCGCTCCACGGATTCGCCGAATCGATCCTGGACCGTGGCGAGGGCGGGGGAGTGGGAAGCTTCCATGGAATCAGAGGAACTGGGGGAGCCGGTGGCAGGCGATCAGACCGTGACTTGGTCCGCTTCGGTGCGGAAATGGGTCGACGTGGACTTCTCCTGCTCGATTTTCTTCTGGAGTTTCATGAGCCCCTCCAGGAGAGCTTCGGGACGAGGCGGACAACCGGAGATATAGACATCGACCGGGATCAGGTTGTCGATGCCCTGGAGAACGGCGTAGCTTCGATACATGCCACCGGAGGAGGCACAGGCTCCCATGGCGATGCACCACTTGGGATCCGGCATCTGGTCCCAGATTCTCTTGACCGCGAGGGCCATCTTGTAGGTCACCGTCCCCGCCACGATCATCACGTCGCTCTGTCTCGGGGAAAACCGCATCACTTCGCTGCCGAATCGTGCGATGTCGAATCGGGACGACGAGGCCCCCATCAACTCGATCGCGCAACAAGCGAGGCCCATCGGCATCGGCCAGAGGGAGTTCTTCCGCATCCAGTTGATGGCAGCGTCCGCCCTCGTGAAAATGACGTTCCCCTCGATCTTGGAATCGTAGGCGGCATGTTGGGAGGATGTGGAGTCCGTGGACATGGTATTTCTCCGGTCGAGGCAAGGTTACGATTCCCGATTCCCGTCGCAAGGGACATTGTGAAAAATTTCACAAGCGGAAAAAATGTAATCTCACGCCCGGTTTCGGCTCGGATTGACGTGGATGCGGCGTAGGCTGTCGGTATGAGAATCCTGCCAGCCCTCCTCCTGTTTTCCTGCGGATTCGGAACCGTCTTCGCGTGGGATGCCGATGATGACACATTCGACCCGTCGATCGAGACGGTCATCGTGGATGGTAAGACGCGCCTCGGTGACCCGGCTCCCTTCCAGCAACTCGGCATCGAACACCGCGGTTTCACCCACGTCGGATTCCAACAGCCCGCCACCGGGCCGGGAATGATCGTGGTCTCTCTCCTCGTCGATCTCGTGCCCGGGGAGTCGACTCCGCCGGGGGCCGGGATGTTTCTGCTGCCGGCCGACGCCGAAAAACTGCTCGATCTCCTGGAGCGATCCGGCGTCGAAGAGGCGGAACCCGGCGCAGTGGGCGAGCCGATCGCGGGAGCGATGGGGGACGTCTGGAAGATCGTTGTCTCGAAACAGGAGGGCCAATCCTATATCGATCTGGAGAGGTCCATGGCGGGGACGACTCTGACTTTTCGCTTCACGCGGAATGCGTCGCGCAAACTGGCCGGGGCCATTACCCACTCCCTCGGCATCGCGTTGGAGGGAAAGGAAACTCTCTGAGCCTCGCCGGTCGAATCTGGGAAAGTCCTTTCGTTTGGCGAACGAGCCGGTAGATTGCCGCAGTCTGCCGGACGCTCGAGCGAGATCAGCTTGTTATTTGCGGAAAGATGGGGCCATCCTCCGGGACTGGCCCGCATTCCGGGCACCTTCCCAACGGTCTTACCGGGCGTTTGGCAGGCTACCTCTCCTCCTATCTTTCTCATGAAAATGACAGGTAGCCGGGTGTGCCGGTGCGCCATGTTGTGGGTCGCGTGTCTGGGCGCGGGCTGCGAGATGTCGCTCGACCCGCGTGAAGTCTCCGAGATTTCGGGGCCGCGCGCGGCGCCCGCCTATCATCGCAAAAAAAACTTACGCTTCACGGGGACTCTTCGGCCGGATCGGCGAGGGATCGCCAGCTGGCAGGCCCAGGGGGGGGGGTGCCCTCGGGGACCGCATCCCGTCACTGGCTCTATCGGCATGTCATTCCCGTGGTCGGTCACGGGTGGACCGAGGCGGAACCGGTGCCGCTCTGGATATCCTCCCCCTCGAACAGCGAGCAGATCGACGGCTGGATCATGGAACTGCGGAACGAACTTCCCGAGCGGATCACGGCGCGCGTGGTCGATCACGCCGGCAGGAAGCCGGGCTTTCGCCGGGAATCGGCCTGGCAAAGGGCGGTCCGTGATGCGGAGCGACGCCACGGCCTGACGAGTCATCCCCGGGCACCGATCGTCAGCTGGGAGCCGGAGGAGGAGTGGAAGCCGTCGTTCTAGCCCGCACTTCTCACAAAGTTCCGTAGCGAGACGCGGCGAGGTCTGTGCCGGCAAGGCGTGTGCGCGATTTCCCGCCGGGCTGTGTGAGGACATACTGCCCCAGGGCAATCCAAGCGCAACACATCCGGCGCGGGCCGCAGCAAGTCGTAGTGTTGAGCTTGTGAGAAGTGCGAGCTGGTTCTTTCGTTTGCGAAATCCCATCGCTGTTCCGATGGTCCGGGCGTTCTCCCACGCGCGGAGCGCGAACCGTATCCCGGATGCTCCAGGCTCGACATCTCCCGTTCCCGCTGGCGTGCGCCCTCCTCGCGGCGTCGACGGTCTCGTGTGTCCGCGAGCGTAGCCTCTTGCCGCCGCCGGTGCCCGCGGCGCGGACGTTTTCCGGGGAAGGCGCCGCGGTCGCGCCCGATTCTTGGTGGACCGCGTTTCACAGCGACGAACTGAACAGCCTCATCGCCCGGGCGTTGGCTTCGTCGCTGGACCTCGGGATTGCGTGGGAACGATTCCGCGAGGCAGGCGCCATCGTCGACCGGGAGCGATCCGCCCTCTTTCCCGACGTCGACGGATTCCTCGAGGGACGCTCCGAGCGGGGCGGGAGTGGGTTCCGTTCCGGACAGGATCGGATCGAGATGGGGCTGGCGGCATCCTACGAGCTCGACCTCTGGGGGCGGATCGAGTCGGCGGTGGAGGCGAACCGGTTTCGGGAGGAGGCGACGCAAGCCGACTACGAGGCGGCGCAGCTCTCGATCGCCGCCGAGGTCGCGGTGACCTGGCTGCGGCTCGTCGAGGGCCGAGCCCGGCGCGATCTCCTGCGGCGGCAGGTGGTAACGAACGAGAAGGTCCTGGAGCAGTTGGAGAACCGGTTCGATGTGGGGGATTCGCGCAGCGTCGACGTGTTGCGCCAGGAGCAGCTCGTGTCGGCGACGCGGCAGCTGATTCCGGCAGAGGAGTCTCGAATCGGTGTGCTGGAAAATCGGCTCGCCGTTCTCCTTGGAAACCCCGCGCAGAATGGTGTCGACTTTGCGTCTCGAGCCCTGCCGTCCCTGCCTGCCCTGCCGGACACCGGCGTGCCGGGGGACCTGGTGCAACGCCGGCCCGACGTGCGCGCCGCCTTGCACCGGGTCGAGGCGGCCAACGCCGACGTCGCCGCGGCGATCAGCGACCAGTTCCCGCGCATCACGCTCTCCGGGTCGTTGCTCACCGAGGGTGGCGGAGCGGAGCGACTCTTCGACAACTGGGCACGCTCCTTCGCCGCCAATCTCGTCACTCCGCTTCTCGACGCAGGGCAGCGCAGGGCGGAGGTTCGGCGTAGCGAGGCAGTCGAGCGCCGCGCCGTCTACGCATACGGACAAGCGATTCTTGTTTCGTTCCAGGAAGTGGAGGATGCCCTTCTCCAGGAGCGGAAACAGGGTGAGGTGATCCGTGAATTGCGACTTCGCATCGATCTGGCGGAGAAGACGTACGACCAGCTCTTCGTCGAATACACGAACGGGGTAAGCGATTTCATCGACCTCCTCACCGCGCTGGCCGACCTGCAGGCCCTACGCCGCGATCTGCTCGAGGCCGAACGGCTTCGGCTGGAATTTCGCGTTTCCCTCTACCGTGCCCTGGCCGGTGGCATCGTAACCAGGACCAAGGGCATGCCGGATTCATGAGCGAGGAGAAGGAGACAGGGAAAATCGCCGATGGGAGATCCCCCGAAGCGGAAGGTTCCGGCGAGGGACCCCAGGCCCAGGATCGCAGGGCGGGCTGCCTCGTTTCGGCGCTTGTTTCCGTCCTGATCCTGGCGGCGGCGGGCGTGACGGTGTGGTGGATTTTTCGCACCGAACCCGAGGCGAAGCGGACCGGAGCCTCGCGCGAGTCGGCGATGCTGGTCGACGTCGTCGAGGTCGGGCGAGGCGATTACCGGCCGAGGATCGTCGCCATGGGGACGGTGCAACCTTCGCGCGACGTCGTCCTGAGTCCGCGCGTCGAGGGCATGATCATCGAGGTGTTCGATTCGTTCAAGCCCGGGGCTTTCGTGCGAGAAGGCGAAGTCTTGCTGGAGATCGATCCGGCGGATTTCGCGAATGCCCTGCGCCAGCGCGAGAGCGACCTGAAGAAAGCCCAAGCGGCGCTCACGCTCGAGATGGGCCGCCGCAGCGCCGCGGAGCAGGGGTTCGAACTTCTCGAACGCAAGCTGGACGAGAAGGATCGCGGACTTGTCCTGCGGGAGCCGCAGTTGGAGACGGCCCGCGCCGAGGTGGAGGCGGCCCGGGCGGCGGTGGACCAGGCCCGGCTCGATCTCGACCGGACCAAGGTGCGCGCTCCTTTCGACGCGCACGTCCTGAGCCGGGAGGCGAACGCCGGCTCCCAGGTCTCGCCTGGAGATTCACTTGGCCGGCTTGTCGGCGTGGACGAGTATTGGATCGAGGCGACGGTGCCGCTCGCCCAGATCGGCTGGCTCGAATTCGCGGACGAGGGCGGCGAGGGAACCGAGGTGTCGGTGCGGAACCGGGCTGCGTGGCCGGCGGGCGAGGAGCGGCGGGGCCGCCTCCTCACACTCGTGGGCGCCCTCGACGATCGCACCCGGCTCGCGCGCGTCATTGTCGGGGTGCCGGACCCGCTCGGTGTGCTCGAACCCGGGGCCGACAAGTCCCGACTCATCGTGGGCGCCTTCGTCGAAGCCGAGATGGCGGCGAGGGAGTTGAGGAACGTCGTGCGTCTCGAGCGTTCGCTCCTGCACCAGGGGGACACGGTGCGGTTGATGCGAGACGGCAAGCTGTCGATTCGCACCGTGGGCGTGGCGTTTCGCGACCCCGACTACGCCTACATCGGCAAGGGCCTCGAGGAGGGTGATCTCGTCGTGGCGACGAAGCTGTCCACCGTCGTCGAGGGTGCGAGCCTGCGGCGGACGGGCCACGACGAAACGGGCGGTTCGCCGGTAGACAAGGTCCCGGAATCCCTGCCCGACGACCCTCTCTAGCGGAAGTCTCCGACTCCATCCTCGCTCCCTCGCCTTCACCTGCAATTTCCACTACTCCTCTTGACCGACCCGACCGACAACGAACTCACAGCGTCCGATCGCAAGGGGCCGATCGCGTGGATGGTGTGCCATCCGATCGCGGCGAACCTGATCATGATCCTTCTCCTGGGAGGCGGCGTGTGGTCCGCGCTGCGCATCCAGAAGGAGGTCTTTCCCCAGTTCGAACTGGGCATCGTGGAGGTGAGCGTGGAGTATCCGGGCGCCTCGCCCGCCGAGGTGGAGAAGGGGATCCTGCTGCCGGTCGAGGAGGCGGTGCGCGGTGTCCAGGGAATCCGGCGGATGACATCCGAGGCGGAGGAGGGAAACGGAACGATCGAGCTCGAACTTGTCTCCGGGGCAGATCCGATGAAGGCCTTCCAGGACGTCGACCAGGCGGTGAGCCGCATTCGCACCTTTCCCGACGACATCGAGTCGCCCGAGGTCGTCCTGAAGGCTCGCCAACGCGACGTGATGGAGATCGCGCTCTACGGCGATGTCGATGTCTGGACGCTTCGCCAGCTCGCCGAGCAGCTGCGGGACCGGCTCATGAGCCATCCCTCGATCACCCAGGTCGTGATCGACAACGTGCCCGACTACATGATGCACGTCGAGATCCCGCGCGACCGTTTGCGGGAGTATCGCCTCACGCTGGACGACATCGCCGAGATCGTGGAGCGGTCGAGCCAGGATGTTCCCGCCGGTTCAGTGGAGACGGCGAGCGGGGAAATCCTCCTGCGGCTGAAGGAGCGAAAGCAGTGGGCCGAAGAGTTTTCCGCGATCCCGATCCTCTCGTCGAACACGGGAACGTCGCTCACGCTGGGCGATCTCGCTGCGGTGGACGACGGCTTCGAGGAGGGCAACTTCCACTCGCAATTCAACCGGCTGCCCTCGGTGGAGCTGGAGATCTTTCGCATCGGATCCCAGTCGCCCCTCGAGATCGCAGAGGCGGTCGGGGAGATCCTGACCGAGCTCGAATCGACCCTGCCGCCCGGCGTCTTCACCCGAATCGACAGCAACCGCGCCGAAGACTATCGGCAGCGTCTCTCCCTCCTGCTCGAGAACGGCTTGCTCGCGGTGGTCATCGTGCTTTCGATCCTCGCCGTCTTTCTCGAGTTCCGGCTCGCCTTCTGGGTGATGATGGGCATGACGATCTCCTTCGTCGGCGGCTTCGTCTTCCTGCCTTTTCTCGACGTGAGCGTGAACATGATCTCGATGTTCGCTTTCCTCGTCGTGCTCGGGATCGTGGTCGACGACGCCATCGTGGTGGGGGAAAACGTACACGAACACCGGCTCCGGGGCGATTCTCCGCTCGCGGCCGCGATTCGGGGAACGAAGGAGATCGCCTGGCCGGTGATCTTCAGCATCCTCACCACCGTGGTGGCGTTTCTTCCGCTCATGTTCATGCCGGGCACGACCGGACAATTCTGGTGGCCCCTGCCGGTGACCGTCATCGTCGTTCTGCTCGTCTCGCTCTTCGAGGCTCTCTTCATTCTGCCGGCCCACCTCGCCCACGCCGATGGCAAGGGAAACCCGGTGACGCGGGTCGTGGGCCGTGCCCAGCGGGCCCTTGCGACTGGGATCGACCGCATGATCGACACCGTCTACCGGCGTTTTCTCGAGTTCTGCCTGCGTTTCCGCTACATCACCCTGAGCGCATCCGCCGCCCTGCTGATGGTCGTGGGAGGCTATGCCTGGAGCGATCACATGGGGATGATCATGATGCCCGAGGTGGCGGCCGACGAGATCGAGGCGGGCGTGCGGCTTCCCGTGGGAACCACCATCGAACAGTCGGGCCGGGTCGCGGAAGCGATCACGAACGCGACCCACCGGATGTTCGAGGAGCACGATCTCCACGAACACGCCGAGGGAATCAAGACGAACGTGCGGGGCAAGACCTTCATCGACGTCGAGATCGTGATGAAGCCGCCGTCGGAAACGGACATGAGCGCCGACGAGGTGATCCAGCTTTGGCGTGAGGAGATCGGCGACATTGCCGGTATCGACCAGATCGATTTTGAGGCCGAGAGTGGCCCGGGCAGCTGGCGCGACGATATCAGCATCGACCTGAGCCACAGTGATCCGAGGGTGTTGGAGAAGGCGTCGGTGGCGCTTCGCGAAAGGGTCGAGGCGTTCGAATCGACTCGCGACGTGAGCGACAGCTTCGACACGGGCAAGGAACAGTTCGACCTCGTCCTGCGTCCCGAGGCGCGCAGTCTCGGGCTGACACCCGACGACATCGGCCGCCAGGTGCGATCCGCCTTCTACGGGTCGCTTGCCCTGCGCCAGCTGCGGGGGACGAACGAGATCGAGATCCGGGTGAAACTCCCGCGGGCCGAGCGCGAGGACATTCGAAACCTGGAAGAACTGGTGATTCGTACGCCCGAGGGCGCCGAGGTTCCCCTGCTGGAGGTGGTCGAGGTGCAGAGGGGCGAGGCCTACGACTCGCTGCAGAGGCGAGACGGGCGGCGGATCATCAACGTGGGCATGGACGTCGATCCGCCCTCGGACACGTCACGGGTCCTCGCCGCCATCGAGGACGAGGTGCTGCCGCAGTTGCGGGCCGACTTTCCGGGAATCACCTGGACCTTCGAGGGGAGTCAGGCCGAGATGCGCGAGTCGACCGCGACGCTCTACGGTGGGTTCGGCCTCGCGCTGGTGGTGATCTATTCGCTGCTCGCTGTCGCCTTCGGGAGCTACCTGCAGCCGTTGATCGTGCTCTCGGCGATTCCCTTCGGCGTGGTCGGAGCCGTGATCGGCCACATGGCGCTCGGCTTCGACCTTTCGCTCATCAGCCTGATGGGCATGATCGCCCTTTCGGGTGTGGTGGTGAACGATTCGCTCATCATGATCGACTACGCCAACCGGCGCAGGAAGGCGGAGCCGGCCTTCAACGCGATCCACGAGGCGGGTATCCGACGATTCCGGCCCATCCTGTTGACGACCCTGACGACCTTCTGCGGACTCACCCCTGTGATCCTGGAAACGTCGCGTCAGGCGGCCTATCTCATCCCGATGGCGGTTTCGCTGGGCTTCGGGATCGTCTTCGCTACGGCGATCATCCTCGTGATCGTTCCCTGTCTCTACATGGTGCTCGAGGACTGGTTCACGGTGCGGGTGGGTTGAGGAGCCGCGGCCTTCCTACCGCCGGGCAAGGAATCGCGTTCGGTATGCACCGAGGAGTGTGCAGCGTGCGCGTCCGGGCCGGACGCGGCTACCCGAGGTGCCAGGAAGGTGGGGCGTCGTTTCGCCGGCCCCGGGGTAGGGACCCGCGGCCCTGCGGGTCCTCGTGCGATGATCGGGGCGTTCGGTTTGACGCGAGGAGTGTGCAGCGTGCGCGTCCGGGCCGAACGCGGCTACCCGAGGTGCCAGGAAGGTGGGGCGTCGTTTCGCCGGCCCGGGGTAGGGACCCGCGGCCCTGCGGGTCCTCGTGTGATGATCGGGGCGTTCGGTTTGACGCGAGGAGCGCCGCGTCCTTGCCCATGCCGCTACCCTCAACGGTGACGATCACGATCTTGTCGGTCCAGTCGGTTGTCATGTGCGCGCCGTAACGGCGGCACGGCCGAAGGCGAGCGAATTTCCCCGGTGTCCCCAAGTGGCGGGGCCGCGCCGGTGGCCGGTCAGCGTCACGGCTGGAGAGCCCGGTCGACCATGCGGCGAAAGATCTGCTGCCGCGTTTCGCTGGGCAATTCCGGATTGCGTCGGTGGATGTCGTAGATGCCGTTGATGACGCGGGCGCGGGTGTCACGGTCGAGGCGGGAGAGCTTCTCGACGAGTTCGGGCGGAGGCGGACCACGGAAACCGTCGCTGGCGACGCGATTTCGGTAGTCCTCGGGATCGGAGGGTTCCCGCCGCCAACTCCGTGGCGATCCATCGGAGTCGGGGCGGCGTCCGTCACCGGGACGGCGGTCTTCGGGACGCAGCTGCTCTTTCGCATAGCGGATCGCGAACATCTCCCCGCTGCGCAGAGCGATCCGCGCCGTGACGCTTTCGAGGTCCGACTCGTCACCCTCGACCTCGACGAGTCGCAACCCCTCTCGATTGGAATCGGCGGTGACCACCGTGGTGCGCCTTTCCTCCCGGTCGAAGAGCGCGGCATAAACGTTACCCTCGATGCGCGCGATGCCGGTGAGAACGAAGGTGTCGGAAAGGTTCAGGGTGCGGCTGAAGGGTGAGCTCGCGCGAAGGGCCTCAAAATCGGCGGGATGGGGAGGGCGGGGCAGGAGAATCGCGGGCGCAGAATTCCCTGCACCGGGCGAGTCGGTCGGCTCCCCGCCGAAACCGGCCGCGGAGAGGAGGTAGAGTCCGGCCGATGCGTAGAGGATATGCGTTTTCATCGATTGAGGGTTACGTGGACGTCCGGAGGGCGGAATGGCTCAAGGAAACACGAGACGCAGGAGAAATTCCTGGTTCTGGAGCTCGGTCCACTCCTCGGTGACGAACTCGTCGGTCGACTTGCGTCCGTAGTTCCAGACCCGGGGGGGAGTTTCTGTAAAAAGTAAGCAAAAGTCGAGCGACGCGACGCTTGTATACCCGATTACCAGGTTAAAGGGGATTGACTTCGGTCGTCGGAAAGAACAAACTGAAAAAGTGAATTCGTTGCGACTGTGGAGGAGGATCTTTCTTCTCGCGGCGGTCTGGCTCTCGCTCGCGGTGCCGGCGCTCCCGCTGTCCGTGACGCTTTGCACGATCAGCGGAGGTGTCTGCCAGGGGCAATGCCATCAGGGGACCGGAACTTCCGTCGAGGCTGACCACGACTGCTGTGGCGAGGGTCATCGGGGTGAATCCTCGAAAGAACTCGCGGGCGTGGCAGCATGCGGGGATTGCTGCGTGGAGAAGACGCTGCCCGGACAGAACCGGACGCTTCCGAGCACGGCTGGCGAGGATGCGACTCCCGATTCCCTTGCCCAGCCACAGCTGGCTCTCGAGGTTTTCTCACCGCAACCCGCAGCGGGTTCGTTTTCTGCGTGGACGGAGCCCCAGCCGCCTCCTCTTCCCAGCCGCCTTGCTGTCCTGATGCGGCGCCTCGTTTGATCTCAAGTGGACTCCCTTCTGCCGGGCAACCGCGCATCGTGGTGATGCGGGATCGTCTTGCCCGGGTTTCGCCCCTTTCTGGTGGGCGGATTCTCAGCCGGCTCCCAGCCGGTGTGTCCTCATCTCCGATCAAACGTGAATACGACTCCAACGACACTCTCCGATTTGTTGTCCTCCCCTAAGCCGGCGGGAGAGGGCCGCGTCATGTCTCCGCCGCAAGCCGCCCCTCGCCGGAGGTGGTCCGGTCGATTCGCCGACTGGCTTCCCCTCGGGATTCTCCTGGGATTCATCGCTCTCTTTCTCGTGGTCCTCGGCGACCGGATCGTGCCGGCGCGGCAACTGGATGTCGTCACCGTTGTGACGGTGCGATCGGATGCCGTCTCGGGGGACGCGTCGGAAGCTCAGGCCATTTCCGGCCGGGAAGTCCGTCGAGAAGGCGTCGAGACCCGACCCATCGACCCGTGGGAGACTCCGATGCAATTCCAGGCATCCGGATGGGTCGAGCCCGATCCACTGCCCATCAAGGCGACCGCCCTTGTCGATGGAATCGTCGATACCGTGCACGTGCTGGAAGGGCAGACCGTCGAGAAGGGGCAACTTCTCGCGCAACTCATCGACGATGACGCGACCCTCGATCTCGCCACCGCGCGCAACGAACTCGAGACCCTGCGTGGTGAAAGCGAGGCCCATGCGGCGATGGAGGCTGTCGCTCTGGCCGAACTGGCGACCCTGGAAAAGGAGATCGCGGCGGCCGAAGCGGTCCGTGACGAGATCGCGGACCGGGTTGCTCGGTTCGACCGGGTGCCGGCCGGAACGGTGGCCGAGCGCGAGGCGGTCCAGGCCCGTCTCGAACTGGCGACCCAGTCGGCCCGTATCGCCTCGATGGAGACGAAGCGCACCGAATTCGGGGCGAAGATCACCCAGATCCAGGCGGGTTGCGAGGCGTTCACCAGCCGGATCATGACGGCCCAGACCGAGGTGGACCGCAGGCAACTCGCGCTCGACCGGACTCGCATCGTCGCGCCGGTCGATGGGGTTGTGCTGGAACTCTTCGCCGTCCCGGGACAGAAGAGAATGCTGGGGATGGATAATCCCGACTCGTCCACGATCGCGGTCCTCTACCAGCCCGGCAAGTTGCAGGCGCGAATCGACGTGCCGCTCGCCGAGGCGGCCCAACTGGCCGTGGGGCAGAAGGTGCGACTCCGCTCGAGCTTTCTGCCCGGAAACACGTTTCGCGGAGTGGTCACCCGGATCCTCGGACAAGCCGACCTGCAGCGGAACACTCTCCAGGCGAAGGTCCGCATCGAGGATCCCGACCCGCGTTTGCGGCCCGAAATGCTCTGCCGGGCGGAGTTTCTCGCTCCGGTTTCCGATTCGCAGGAAGAAACGGGGAAGGTCGCAGCGGCTTCCGGGGCGACGGGTCGCGTCGCTCTGTTCGTGCCCGAATCCGCGCTGGTGGAGGGGGGGGGGAGATCCGGCGTGTGGCGGGCGGACGAGACGGGAAAACGACTGGCCTTCGCCCCCGTCACGACGACCGGCGAACCCCGGGAGGGATTCCTCCGCCTCATCGAAGGCCTGAAGCCGGGCGACAGGGTCGTCGTCGATCCTCCCGACAACCTCGAGGAGGGAATGCGGTTTCGCCCTCGCAGGGAAGATTCCGAATCCTGACAAGACACCTATTCTCATGAACGAACGACCCTTTATTCGTTGCCGTGCCGTCACCAAGTCCTACCAGAAGGGGCGCATCACGGTGACGCCTCTCGAGGAACTCGACCTCGATGTGGCCCGTGGCGAGTTCCTCGCCCTGATGGGACCCTCGGGATCGGGCAAGACGACCCTACTGAACCTGATCGCGGGAATCGATCATCCCACCTCGGGAGAAATCTGGGTGGGTGATGACAACATCGCGGAGATGACGCGGGGACGCCTCACCCGGTGGCGGGCCCGGCACTGCGGCTACGTGTTCCAACTGTATCACCTCGTTCCGATCCTCTCTGCGTTCGAGAACGTGGAACTGCCGCTCCTGCTCGACCGTGCACTCTCGCGGAAGGACCGGCGGGAAAAGGTCGGGGCCGCTCTCGAGCTGGTGGGACTGGGCGATCGCGCCGATCACCGTCCGACGGAGCTGTCGGGTGGACAGGAACAACGGGTCGCGATCGCGCGGGCCATCGTCACGAATCCCGGCCTGCTCGTGGCGGACGAGCCTACCGGCGACCTCGATCGCGAGTCCGGCGACCAGATTCTCGCCCTCCTGCGCGAACTCTCGGCCGATCACGGCAAGGCCATCGTGATGGTCACCCACGATGCACGGGCCGCCGCCGCTGCCGCGCGCACCGTCCACCTCGAGAAGGGGCGCCTCGTCGAGAAGGGGACGATCGGGGAAACCGGTAAGGAACACGAACCGGCGCTGGCTCCATGAAAAGACTCCTCCACCTCGCGGTTCTCTCCGTGAAGCAGGTGACCCGTCACCGAATACGCAGCCTGCTCACCGTTCTCGGCGTGGCGACCGGCATGTTCCTGTTCACCGCGGTGGAGACGATGCAGTTGTCGCTCCGGCGGGCGACCGAGAGCGAGGCGGGCGAGACGACCCTCGTGGTCTACCGGGAGAATCGGTTCTGTCCCTCGACCTCACGACTGCCCGAACACTATCTGTCGGAGATCAAGCGCATCGAGGGAGTCGAGGACGCCATACCCGTGCAGATCGTCGTGAACAACTGCGGCGCCAGCCTCGACGTGATCACTTTCCGCGGGGTTCCGCCCGGCGACCTGCTTCGTTACAATCCCGACCTCGAGATCGTGAAGGGTTCGGTGGACGAGTGGACGAGTCGGAGCGATGCCGCCCTCGTGGGAGAGAACTTCGCGGCACGGAGGGGACTGGGTCCGGGGGATCAGTTCGAGGCGGTGGGTGTGCGGGTCTACGTGGCCGGGGTGGTGCGGTCCCCTCATGCGCAGGACAACAACGTCGCCTATGTCGACCTGCCATTCCTGCAGCAGGCATCGTGGGTGGGCCTCGGGACGGTGACCCAGTTCACCGTCAGGGTGGAGGAGGGGAGCGAAATCGACTCCGTCGCCGAGAAGATCGACGAGGTTTTCGCCTCGGACTCCGATCCGACGACGACGCGTCCCGAGAGCGCCTTCTTCGCCCAGACCGCCAAGGACATGATCGAGATCATCCGCTTCACGCGCTGGTTGGGGGCGGGGGCCGTGATCGCCGTCCTCGCCCTGGTGGCGAATGCCCTCTTTCTCGTCGCCCGGGGCCGGGTGAAGGAGAATGCGATCCTGCAGACGGTCGGGTTTCCCCGGGTTTCGATCGTGGTGCTCGTCCTTGGTGAGGGTGTCCTGCTGGGACTCCTCGGGGGCATCGTGGGAAGTTTCTCCGCGGGAGTCTTCTTTCACTGGAAGCGATTCACCTTCGGCAACGAGGGGCTCACCCTCGCCGTGGTGCCGACAGTCGAGGTGATCGTCGCCGGACTCGGTATCGCCGTCGTGCTTGGTCTCCTCGCTTCCGTCATGCCCGCCCTGGTGGCGGCGCGGCAGCCGATCGTGGCCTCCCTGCGGCGTGGTTGACCCCATTCGACACCCTCCTGCGATATGCTCCCGTTTTCCTATGCGACCCGCAATCTCCTGCGCGATCCGGTGCGCTTCGTGCAGAAGGCGGCCGGGGCCTGTCTCGTCGTGTTTCTCGTCCTGGCGGCCGGTTCGTTCAACACGGGCATGGAGGAGGTCCTGCGTGCCACCGGCTCGCCGAACAACGTGATTCTTCTCGGGGCCGGTTCGGAGGAGAGCGTCGAGCGCAGCGAGGTGAAGATCCAGGCGGAGACGCTCGCGACGGCGGGCATTCCGATGATCGAGAAGAGGTTGGGCGTGCCGGCTGTCTCGGGCGAAGTGCATTACATGGGGCTGATCGAATTGCCGCCAGCGCCGGGAGCCGAACAGGGAGGCGACGCCGGGTTCCAGGCGCTCATGAGGGGGGTGACGCCCTCGGCCCTGGAGGTGCATCGCGAGGTGCGGATACTCGAAGGCCGCTACCCGGGACCCGGGGAGGTGCTGGTCGGCTCGCTCGCGCACCGCGCTCTCGGTGTGCAGGAGGATTCGCTTCGGCCGGGAGGTGTCCTTGTGCTCGAGGACCAGGAATTCGCGATCGCAGGACGATTCGAGGCTCCCGGAACGGTGTTGGAGAGCGAGTTCTGGTTCGACCGCAACGATCTCATGACGGCGATCCAGCGGGACAACCTGTCCTGTGTCGTGATTCGCCTCCAGTCTCCGGAGGACTTCCCCGCCGCGGACCTCTTTGCGAAGCAACGGCTGGATCTCGAACTGGTCGCCCTGCGCGAGAGCGATTACTACGCACGACTCGCGCGCTTCTATGGGCCGTTGCGCGGCATGACCTGGCTCACGGCCGGACTCGTTGCCGCGGGGGCCATCTTTGGCGGACTCAATCTCGTCTACGCCTCCTACTCGTCGCGAATCCGCGAGTTGGCGACGCTCCAGGCGGTGGGGTTCTCCTGGCTCGCCATCCTCCGTTCTCTCGTCGAGGAGAACCTCCTCACGGCTCTGACCGGCACTCTTGTCGCGACTGCGCTTGCCGTGTTCTTTCTCGAAGGGGTGAGCGTGCCGTTTTCGATCGGCACCTTCCAACTCCAATTGCCGCCCCTGACCCTGGGCGTCGGCATCTTCGTGGGCGTGCTGCTCGGAACGATCGGGACTCTCCCGCCGGCGTGGCGTTGTCTCGCTTCTCCACTCCCCGTGGCCCTGCGTTCCGCCTGAACTTTCCTTCACTCGAACCAAAACGACAACCCAGATCGAAATGACCAGAAAAATGACAAACAGAAATCGAAACGCCGCGGCGCTTGCTGCGGTCGGCACGTTCGCCCTCGTGGCCCTGTCCGGATGCGGCGAGAAAGAGAAATCGGGAGACGGCGAATCGGCGGGAGCCGGTGTCGATTCCCGGATCGAGGCCGTCCTGCTGGATAGTGCGCCAGAGGGAGCGATCTCCGTGGGTGAAGCCCGGAAGTCGGCTCAACCCGGTGAGAATGTCACCATCGCGGGCAGGGTAGCCGGCACGATGGAACCGTTCACCGAGGGCTATGCCGTGCTCGTTCTCGCCGACGATGCGGTGGAAACCTGCGAGCAAATTCCCGGTGACGAATGTCCGACACCCTGGGATGCCTGTTGCGAGGATCCGGCGAAGCTGAAAGCGATGCGGCTCACGGTGCGCGTCACGGACGAGAACGGCATGCCGGTGGCGAGCAGCCTGAAAGGCGTGTCGGGGATGAAGGAACTCGACGGCCTCGTCGTGACGGGAACGGTGACGGAGGACTCCAATGCCGAGAACCTGGTCGTGGACGCCACCGGAATCTTTCTCAAGTCCTCGTAGCGCCACGCCGCATCCGAAAAAGAAACCGGCGGTCTCCCGAGGGAGCCGCCGGTCTCTTTTCGATAAACACGTTCCGCCGGGCGGAATGGGAAACACTGATTGACTACGGGGGAAAGACGAACCGAGGGGTGATTCGATTCAGGGAAGTCTCCACTTTTTGTCGGCGTCCCGCTCAGCCGAGATTTTCCGCGATGCGGCGGCAAACCTCCTCCACGTTTTCCCGGCTGTTGAAGGCGGAGATGCGGAAGTAACCCTCACCCGCGGCGCCGAAGCCCGCGCCCGGAGTGATCACCACCTGCGCCTGCTCCAGCATGCGGTCGAACATACCCCACGAATCGACTCCGTCCGGACAGCCGACCCAGACATACGGGGCGTTGATTCCGCCCCAGACGGAGAGCCCGATCTGCTGGCAGACCTCCCGCAGGAGTGACGCATTGCCCATGTAGTGATCGACCAACGCGTTCACCTGGGCCTTCCCCTCGTCGGTGAAGACCGCGGCGGCGCCCCGTTGCACGATGTAGCTGGCCCCGTTGAACTTGGTGCTGTGGCGCCGCGACCAGAGGGTGTGGATCGGGACTTCTTCGCCGTTGGCATCCTGACCCCGGAGTTGCTCGGTAATCACGGTGTAGGCGCAACGGGTCCCGGTGAAGCCGCCGTTCTTCGAGAAACTCCGGAACTCGATCGCGCACTCGCGGGCTCCCTCGATCTCGAAGATGGAGTGGGGGACGCCCTCTTCCCGGATGAATGCTTCGTAGGCGGCGTCGTAGAAGATGATGGCGCGGTTCTTCCTCGCATAGTCCACCCACGCCTGGAGCTGCTCGCGGGTCGCGGTGGCCCCGGTGGGATTGTTCGGATAGCACAGGTAGATGAGGTCGACCTGTCCGTCCGGGATCGCCGGGACGAAGTCGTTCTCCGCGGTGCAGGGGAGGTAAAGGAGACCTTCGTAGGCGCCCTGCTCGTCCGCCTCGCCCGTGTTGCCGGCCATCACGTTGGTGTCGACGTAGACCGGGTAGACCGGATCGGTGATGGCGATGCGATTGCCGGGTCCGAAAATGTCGAGGATGTTGCCGGAGTCGCACTTCGACCCGTCGGAGACGAAGATCTCGCCGGCACCGATATCGAGCCCTCCATATTGGTTCGTGGCGATGGCGTCACGGAGGAAATCGTAGCCCTGTTCCGGGCCATAGCCCCGGAACGTCTCCCTCGCGCCCTGCTCGTCGACGGCCTCGTGCATCGCCGTGCGACAGGCCTCGGGAAGCGGCTCGGTGACGTCGCCGATGCCGCAACGGATCAACTTCGCTGCCGCCTCGGGATTCGCTTCGGTGTAGGCTGTCACCCGGCGCCCGATCTCGGGAAAGAGGTAACCCGCCTTGAGCTTCAGAAAATTGTCGTTGATGCGTGCCATGCGGGGTAGATGCCGGTAAGATGCCGCACGGGCAACCGGTTTTTTTTCGATGAGAGTTCAATTTTTCCCCGTTTTGCTCGCTGCGACCTGGGTCGCCGGTATTGCGGAAAAGGCGATGGCGCTCGATGAAATCGTGACTTTCGACGAGGATCGTATCACGATGACGCTCCCGGACGGGTGGGAGAAATCGGAGTTGAACCGGGAAGCGGCCTTGGCGGGCTTCCAGTCGTCCGACAGCACGACCTCTCTCTTCTTCCGGGACTACCAGGAGGTCGGGGACGTCGGGATGCGGGAGGTTCTCGATGCCACCGTGGCGAACTTCGAGAAGGAGTTTCGCTTCACCGAGGATGGAGAGGTCAGGCAGGGGACGGTCAAGGGAATCGGCGAAAAGCGCTGGCCCGGGATCTTCACGACCTTCGAGGCGGAGGCGGAAAACGACAGCAAGACCTTTCGCTGGAAATTCTATCGCCTCATCTTCGATACCGGTGACCGCATCGTGCTCGTTCAGGCCACCACCACTATCCCGCTACGGCAATCGCGCGATCGCCAGGTGATGGACGCGATCCGATCTCTGGTTGTCAAGCAGTGAGAGAGGCGGGACACTGCACGAATGGAAAGGCCGCCCATAATCGGAACCGGTACGGTCGTGGAGGAGCGCGACCCGGGTCGACTCTACCGTGTGGAGATGCCGAACGGGCACGTGGCTTTCGCCGTGATTCCGCGGGGAGGCGCGCAGCCGCCCTCGGGCGGGGAAACCCGCGGTTGCCGGGCCCGGGTCGGTTTTTCTCCCTACGATATGAGCCGCTGTAAGATCGAGGAATGGAACGTCCGTTGAGACGCCGCCTCCCTCCCGCCCCGTTGACCGGGTTCGCTTCCCTTTTTCACCCTATTCACCATGCCTCTCCTCGAAGTCGATGACCTCCGTGTGCACTTTCACACGCGGGACGGGGTGGTGCGTGCCGTCGATGGAATTTCCTTCGATGTGGACCCGGGTGAGACCGTGGGCATCGTGGGAGAGTCGGGTTCGGGCAAATCGGTCGCCTGCTATTCGCTCCTGCAACTCATCCCCCAACCGCCCGGACGGATCGAGGGCGGAACGGCCTGGTTCGATGGGCGCGATCTGCTTTCCCTCGACGGCCGGGAGATCCAGTCGGTGCGTGGCCGGCGGATCGGATTGATCTTTCAGGACCCGATGACCTCGCTCAATCCCTACCTGCGGATATCGAGCCAGTTGATCGAGCCCCTGCAGATCCACGAGGGATTGTCTCGCCGTGAAGCCCTGCCTCGGGCGATCGCGGAACTGGAAGCGGTGGGCATCTCCGACGCGGCCGAGCGGATCCACAGTTTCCCCCACGAGTTTTCGGGCGGCATGCGGCAACGGGTCATGATCGCGATGGCGCTGATCACGCGTCCCGAGCTCCTGATCGCCGATCAACCCACGAAGGCACTCGACGCGACGATCCCACGGCAGGTGCCCGACC
>Ga0180429_10001564_pt1 | contig 19395 bp, 11 predicted proteins | sample SS_ome_FD_132428 | JGI IMG/M metagenome (GOLD analysis project Ga0180429, IMG submission 132428) | Hypersaline lake sediment archaeal communities from the Salton Sea, California, USA - SS_1_S_1 metaG | ecosystem: Environmental > Aquatic > Non-marine Saline and Alkaline > Hypersaline > Sediment ...
AGCGATACTGGAGGTTTTCCAGTAAAAAATGTCTGAATAACCGGTACTATGAAACCTTTGAGGAATTCAAACAGGCCTGCCGAAGCTTTTTCCGAAAGCGAAAGAAATATCTGCCGGAATTGAGAACGCTGCTTACCGAAAACTTTCACATTCAGGCCGTTTGAAAACGGGAAAACTCAACCGTAAAGAGTATACATCCTCGCACAGGGCGTCTCACCGGGGTTGGCGTTGGAAAGCCCCGCAGCAGTGAAACCAGCAAAGTCCCCCATATTCACAAAGTGATCCATACCCAAATCCATACTATGCTAACCCTGTCCCGGGCGGGCTGGGCGCAAAGGCCAACGGCTCCATAATACATCGTTGGCAAACCAACTGAGCGTTGACCGGGTATCCTATCTGACCGTTGACGTCAAGGGGGTCATACGCTAGGCGCAGGTGCTGCCATAAGCTAGCCCTGACATTCCGGCTGGAGCATGTGCAGCCTCTTCACAGTCTCCAGGATGTCATAGAATGAGCCTTTTGGCAGCGGAATGCCGCCGGTATCTAAGGACATCCACATCAGCGGACCATAGTTGCCCGCAAGCTCTTGAAGCTGCTTACGATGCGGCTCGATCCAACCCTGCCCATCTATAGGACTGGTCTTTTGGGAGTATTTGGGATCGCAGAAGCGGTTGTTAAGATCCCAGCGGAATCGATAGACGTTCCAGTCGTTGTGCGAGAAGTGGATTGTGGACCCGAGCCCTTTATTGCGGAAGGCGGCCGCAAGCCCGGCAATACCATGGCAGTCGAAGGGCGTGTCTATCACCTTGTAGAAGTGCTTGAGGAGGTTTCTTCTCCCCTCTAATCATTCAGACTACCTTCCCGCGCCAGGACCGCCAGTAGGGTGTAGTAGCCATCAACGAGGAAACCTTCGTAACCACAGGGCATACCGTTCCATATCTTCCAGTCGTTGGTCATCCGACCGGTACCATCTATCGATGGAAGGGACTCGTTGCCTTGCGAGAGTGCGGCCTTGTCGTCATCGGCCATAGCGTTGGTGCCAAAGCCCTCAAAACCTCCCCTATCAAACGATTCGAGCATCGGGAACAGGATTCGGTCGGCCTCTTCGCGGCGGTCCAAATCGTATAATGCGGCCAGCGTGAAGTAAGCAAAGACGGCCGTGGCTCCGCCGTTCTGGTACATCTGGAATGCGTCGGAATTGTCCTCTTTCTGGCCGCCTCCCCAGCGGCGTTCCAAATGGGCATAGTCCCTTTTTGCTACCGGGATGAGATTGCCGGGGAGCCCCAAGTCGAATCGGGTGTACCCCACCTCCTTTATCTTCGCCATTAGCTTGTCCATGATCGCATTACCCTGGTCTTTGGATACCAAGCCGTAATGGATGGCGATGCCGTTGACGAAGAGGAAGTAATAGTCATGCAATTGTCCGTCGGCGCTTTTCCAACCGGCCAGGACGCCTGTGGCCGGATTGTAGAAGGAGCCATAATAGGCGGCGTGCAGCTTATCGGCGGCAGCTCGGTAACGAAAGGCGTCGTCGGGCTTGGCGATATGTTCGGCCATCTCTTCCATACCGCGTAAAGCGCGATAAGCCAGCGCATTGGAATAGGCGTCCTCGTGGCCAAAGCCGATGGTATCCCACCAGTTGGCGGGGCGTGTCTGGACCAGTGGCAGCCACGACCCGGAGTCGCCGCTCATTGGGTACTCGAACAATCCATTGCCGTTGCGGTCCGTGGCCAGCAACTTCTCGGCCCATAGTTTGACGGCGCCGTAGTTGCGCTCCAGCCAGACTTTGTCGCCGGTGCCGCTAACATACTGATGAACGGCAATCAACAGTGACGGATAGGTATCCAGCGACGGGGTGGGATGGCCACCGTGTTCGGCTTTTGTGGCCTCAACGTCAAAGCTGAGATGCCCGGGCATGCCGTAGGCGGCCAAACCGTGCAGAATTTGCTCCAGACTTTGGCGTACCAACTCCAGAGCGTTGAAGTCTTCTGCCAGTGGCGGAGTGTGCCGGGCAATGTCGGCGTACTTGTAGTAGCAGAAGGCGCAGGTGTCGCTGGCCGAGTGGTTGGCCAGCACGCGCAACCTCGGGTTGATTTGTAGAATGTTCAACCAGTTGCGTCGGACACTGTTGAATCGCGGATCGCCCTCAATTCCGGCAAGACGGGGATAGATCGCCACTGCCTTCCAGCGATACTCCATTAGCGGCTTTGCTTCTGTGGCAGGCGGGAATGTGACCTTCGCATAGGGGCCGACGGCTCGACGGGCATCGTAACCCAGGGCCGCCTGCGAGCCACTCGCGGAGGTGATGCGGACCGTACCCTGGCCTGGCAGGTGTATCATCGCCGGTAGACGCATGGTCTGGTCCGGATTGATCGGGCCCAGCAACGTGGCGTGGCAACGGTTCAAGTTGAAATCGAGTACGACAGCTTCGGGCGGATCGTCTGGCGACCAACGGGAAACGATCGTGATGTCCGTCTGGCCAAACTCAAATGTCCATCGGGCAGGGGATGAAGAAGGAAGGCCCTGGCGACGGTACTCCAGCTTCATGCCGCTGCGCTGCGCCGTGGTCGGCCGTGGGGCACTGGGCGGGGACCGAAGCGCGCTGGGCAGAAATTGCCCCGTCCCCAAGGCGTCCACTGCCAGGCGGATGAACTGTGGTTGTGTCAGGGAGACTTCCATGTCCCAATGGCCGCTGACTACGCCCAGTGACGTTTCGTTTTGCACGACCTTGAGTTGAGCATCGGCTGCCTTGGCCTGGGTAATCTTCTTCGGTTCCGGCACTGCGGTCGACTCGTTGGGGAGCATCTCCTGCCGCAACTCGTCAAAATGCTTGTTCATCTTACTTTCCTTGGTAATATCCCAAAGGGACGAATGGCACTGCCGTCACTGGTGGGGCGTCTATGGGGTACCCTTCCCGGCGGCAGGGCGTATTTGCGGACTATTTCGGCCTTGCGTTTGTCGTTTTTGCGTTTCGATGCGTCTCCCGGGGCATTAGGCGTCTGTCTACGCAGGCCAAGCAAAACCAGGCTGTCAGGGACCAGTCCGAACCCGGTTCCTGACACCACCCGCTTCTCATTTCTCCTTTCCAGGAGTCTGCGACTTATGACTCACTGGAAAGCATAACCCAACCACAGTCACAACATCTTACGGCGTCAGGCTTTTTTCCAGCCAGTGCCCACCAATAATGGACACATCCTCCATGTTTCCTACCACTTGCTTATAAACCAACCCCGCTTCCGTGACTTCTCCACGGGTAAAGCAAACCTCGCGGACGCAAATGCGCGGCTCTCTACCACCAACGACACGACGTGTATGCGCTATCCACAATGCTCGTCGGCTTAGCGGAGTTGCTTTGCCGCAATTGACCTAGTCTATTTTAGCCTACCTTAACCTCACCTGCTCATCAATGGACAATTCAGTGGTTATTGTGCACATATCCGTCTATTTGCCAAGTTTTTGCCTTGCGCAGCTGCGGCGCATTGACTCTGGCAGCTCAAGCGGCGTCTTCAAAGGATGCCCTTGTTCAACCGTAGCGCAGCATTGGATAGCGAGCAAAGATTCGCTCCTGGTCTCGCGTTGGCAGCGCGTGCAGCGGTAGAGGCTTGTCCTGTGGCCGCGTTTGCTTTTGGTTGATAAGGCCCAGCAGACTCCAACGGCGTGTCAGGTTCTGTGGTTCGCGGGCGGGCACATCATAATCAGTATAGTCGATCACTAGTTCCGGGCCATTCGTCTGCCAGTCACGCAGCAGGGCCAGCCGGAAGTCACGATTCATAAACCAACGGATCTCCAGATTCTGCGGGGAGTCCCAGATGCCCGTGCCCCTCTGTACGAAACGGTAGTCTATGTTGGCGTTATCCTTGTAAGCTTGACGCCACAGTAGCCCGAATTCACCCTGGGTGATACAGACGGTGTCGGGCCAGCGCCGGCGCACTTCCCGCAGCCAGTCTGTAAGATAAGTGAGGTTAGCCTTTTTGATGAGCGCCACCACGGCGGATTCCCAGCACACGGTTACCCAGGCCCAGTTGTTGAGGGTAAAACCGGTGTGAAAATGGGCTTGAGTGGTGGCGTTGATCTGCCGTAGCCCCACTTCCGGGTTGATTTCGTAGATGGTTTCGAGTGGTCCGACACCCAGGCGGCTGTTGCCGCCCCCTTTGCGTCCCGGCTGGCGTGCAGCCAAGAAATCGACCGTCCAGCCGTCAAGGTTGACACAATCAATCAAGTCATCGCGGCTCTGAGCGGGCTTGAGAAAGTGTTCGGTGGAAGGGTAGTAGGGATAGCAAATGCCCCCTTCGCCGTCCTGGTCGTCGACGTCATACTGGCTCCAGATGGTTCCCTGGCAAACATGGATGTCTTCCTCCTCCGCCAGATAACGGAGGTTCTCAGCGGCCAAGTGGCCCGCTAGAACGCTTTTCGGCCGAAACCCGCCCCCCATGAAGTCGGCAATACGGTTGAGCCCCTCGTGCAGGTCGCGACGGACCTGCTCCCGGCTGTTGTAACGGTTGGCGAAATAGCCACTGGGGTTCATGGTGACGTCATCGCCGTAGCGGTCGTGAAAGTACCGCATCAAGCGGCGCAACTCCTGGTAATTGGGACGGGTATCGTGCAGAGCCATCCACGTCCAGGCCCAACTGATCCGCGCCTCAGGCCAACCGGCGGCAACGGCCTCACGCAGAGCCTGAATGTTATCGGGGGCGTGGACATCGTACTCGTGGGCGCCGCGACAGGTATTCCGCGTTTTTTCGATCTGCCAAACGCGAATCACTGAATTGAACGTGAGGAAACGCCGACCGAACAAGGAGGCCTTGCCCTGTTCAGGCTGCGTCGCATCGGATACCTGGGCGCTTTTGGGCCCACTGAGGGGGGTTGCATTGCCCTGCTCGGCGTGCCCTGATCTGCCAGACGAGGTTGGTTTCATTACTATCGCACCCTATCACTAAGCTTGTCGGAGGGGCTAATCCACGGCCCCGTCTATCGTCGGGAGAAACAGTCCGTTCCGGGCAATCGGGCCGGCTTGTGCGGACGACCCAATACGGAGGCGGAATTGTGCCGGTCCTTCGGACGTGAGTCTGCCCTCAGGCTCAACGAGGCCACACAAACGCTTCTCTATAATTATCGTTTATCGCACCTGGCGGGACCATAGACATTTCAGGGATTTTTGTGTACATATCCGTCATTATCGCCTATGATAAAGCCATAATGGTCTCTTTGAGGCGCGTCTGGATAGACCGTGACACGGCCCCGTGGCGACATGGGGCGGGCACAGGCAGAGTTATTCGGGCAGCTTTCGGCGAGGGTACACGGGTTATGCTGATTCAGGAACTTCTCAGCTCCCTGAGAGTCAGGATTCTGCGAATCGATCGCTATTGCCACGATACGTCCTGGTCCAGCGACAACTTGAACAGTCCGCTCAACCGTCTTTATTTCACGACGGGGGGGGAGGCTTACGTCCGCCACCATGACCGCAAGTACCACCTGACGCCGGGCACTCTGCACCTGATTCCCTGCCATACGTCCAGTGACCACTACTGTCCGGAGTACGTTGAACACTATTTTTTGTATTTCGGTAGCCGCACGGCGCTGGGAATGGACCTCCTTGCCCTGCTCGAGTGCAATTATCATACAAAGGCAGGCAAACGAGAACGGGCTCTTTTCGATCGGCTCCGAGACATTAACCCTGACAAGATCGAAAATCCCCAGATGCCATTGGACAACAAGTTGGCAGTCCGCAAGCTCAACACGTTCGAGCCGCAAGAACGCCCTTGCAACATCATGGAAAGCGGCGGGATAACCCGCATGCTGATCGCTCCTTTCCTGGAAACAGCGCAGGAACACTCCAACATCCGACGACTACAGGCAATACACCGCTTCCGAGATGTGTTGTCCTACATTGATAGTAATTTGTGCGAGCCAATAACCCTCGATGAGCTAGCCCACATAGCCCACCTGGAGCCGAATTATTTCTCGCGACTCTTCGCCCAGTTTCTGGGGATTCGGCCCATCCAGTTCATTAATCGTCGGCGCATAGAGAGAGCCCAATTGCTCTTGTTATCCACAGATAAGACCCTCAACGAGATCGCCATGGAGGTCGGTTTTTGCGACTGGTCCTACTTTTCCCGCACATTCAAGAAGTATATGTGTGTAACGCCCGGCGAGTATCGAAGGACGGTGGTGCGGTAGCCCCTGCATGGCCTTAGTGGCAATCGCTGCACCTTTGCCTTGGCAAAGCGGTCACCCTTGGGGGTGATTTTCCTTGCTTATAGTTGCGGCAATTATGAAATGCGGGCTAGTATACTCTTTATGGTTGCGTTTTTGCGTTTTCAAGCGGCCTGACTTTGGACTTTTTCGGTCAGCAGCGTTTTCACTTTGGCCATTGACAATCAGGAGTTTCCAATCAGGGTCAGAATAATAGGGAGGTTCGGATGACGACACGGAGAGAGTTTATGAAACTGGCAGGCGGGGCCGTAATTGCGACAGCCACACCGTGGCTTGCCTGCGGAGCCGAGCAACGAAGGAAACCCAACATCGTTCTGATCCTGGCGGATGATATGGGGATAGATTCTGTGGAAGCGCTCAATGACAAGTGCGGCATCCCCACACCACATCTTAACGCATTGCTCAAGCAGGGCATGACTTTCAGTGACGCGCATTCTAATTCAGCAGTATGTTCTCCGACGCGCTACGGCGTGCTGACCGGAAGATATTCATGGAGAGGCCGTCTTAAGAAGAAATACGTGCGCGAGTGGGAGCGTCCTCTCATTGAGGAAAACCGGTTGACATTGCCGGACATGCTCAAGAACGCAGGATACAACACAGCCTGTATCGGCAAGTGGCATCTGGGCTGGAACTGGCCTAAGAAGGGCGGCGGATTTACTGAAAAGAAGGAAGAGATTGATTTCAGCGGAAAGATTGAAGGCGGTCCTGCCGGGTGTGGCTTCGATTACTATTTTGGTGATGACGTCCCGAATTCGCAGCCCTTTGTCTGGATTGAAAATGGGAAGATGCAGGGGATACCGAACAAGCAACTCTCATTTGCCCGCCACTATTACGGCGGTAAAGGTGTTGGTGTGGAGGGATGGGACCTCGAGGCGGTGCTGCCGACAATAACCGCTAGATCAGTCGAGTACATCAAACAGCACGCGGCAAAGAAAAACCCATTTTTTCTCTATTTCCCCATGACGTCTCCCCATTCGCCGATTGCTCCGTCAAAGACATTCCAGGGCAAGAGCGGGATCAGCAGATATGCGGATTTTCTTATGGAAACCGACTGGTGTGTCGGGCAGATAATGAAAGCCTTGCAGGACAACGACGCTGCCGACAACACCCTTCTGATTTTCACTACCGACAACGGCACATCGCCAATATGCGACTTTGAGGAGTTGAGAAGACACAATACGGACCTCCAGAATCATTGGCGGGGCATGAAGGCTGATGCTTTTGAAGGGGGACATCGCGTGCCGTTCATTGTGCGCTGGCCCGGACATATCAAACCCGGCACACAATCAGACCAAACCATCTCTCTGGTGGATATCATGGCGACCTGTGCGGATGCTGTGGGAACGAGGCTTCCGGACGAAGCAGCAGAGGACAGCGTGAGCCTGATGCCTGTGCTAAAAGGGGCTGACGTAAAAGGGTCTCTGCATGAAGCTGTCATTTGCCATTCCATTGACGGTGTGTTTGTTATACGCAAGGAAAAGTGGAAACTTCAGTTTTCAGCAGGTTCGGGCGGATGGAGCCAGCCAAAGGATGATAAAGCATTAAAGCTGGGCCTGCCCAAATGGCAACTCTACAATCTTTCCGCAGATCCCAAAGAAACAAAGAACGTAATCGAAGGTCATCCTGAGGTAGTCAAAGAGCTGACAGCGATACTGCGTGGATATATTGAAAAAGGACGCTCAACGCCCGGCAAACCGCAAAAGAACCATAACGGAGCCATATGGTGGAATGGTCTGCCATGGGATCGAGATTCACAGTGCATTGAGCAGGCGTAGGCCGGGCAAGAGGCCTACCGAGGCGGTCAAGAGCAAAGTACCAGTTGCCGTTTTCGTCCAAGCCGTATGTTCTGAGGAAGTCAGCGCCGTGGCAAGCGATATCGAGCCAGGCGGAGCGGCGTTCGTAGCGGTTGTATAACATGGCAAAGGTCCACACCTGGCGGGCCTGGAGCCATATGAATTTGTCGTACTCGTAGACTTGGCCATCGCGATCAAGGCAAGAGAAAAAGCCACCCGCCTGACGGTCGATGGAGTGTTTCTGCCAGAAGAGAATTACATTGTCCAGCAGGGTGCTGAGGTAAAGGTCTTTATAACTGGCTGCCACAGACTCCGGTTTGGGCGGCCGTTGTTCGGTGGTTCACCTTATTGATAAATCCATGCTTGGCATATCCTTCCAGTTAACGTTTTTGATGATCAAGGACGGTGCCGTCATCCTGGATGCTGCGTCGGGCCGTTCGCAGGGTTCGTTTCATTTGCCGCAGATCATGCAGGCCGCCAATGAGCAGCCAGATGGAAAGCAACGCACCCAGGACCAACATGCTCCAGACGTAAATCTTCCAAAAGCGCATCCACTGCAGGTCAGGAATATCGATGGCAAGGGCATAAGACGTGCCGCTGACAAATAAGCCGAAGAAGATAGCGACATAAGCGAATGAAAACACATAAAGGCATTTATCGACAGGTGTGTACTCTTTTGTTATAGCCAGGACACGCCAACCGGTAGCAAGAGTCGCGGGGGCATCGACGGATGAGTGGTATTTGCCCCGGTGCAGCATCCGGTTGATGTTGAAGGTGCGCCCCCAGCCGGAAAGCACCGAAACGAGCACATAGCTGCAAAGCGAGCACACCATGGTGTAGAACCACAATATCTGGGCGTTGACGGGAAACTCCTCTCCCGACAGAGCAGGCCATTTCTCTTGGGCGGAGGCCCAAACGACAGGGGCGCAGCTGTCGAAAAGTCGCTGACAGAAGCCCCATTGGTAGGTCAGCAGCCAACCCAGACCGGCGAGGATGACGCCGACGGTCATGGCGGCCCAGGCACCGGCAGTCGTGCCGCGTTTCCAGTAGAGCCCCCCGATGATGACGGCGCCCGAGCCGGCCATGAAGACGGTGCCGGTAAGGGCGAAGAACATGAGCAGATCCTGCTGGAGATTGAACAGAAGGCTAAAGAGCCAAACGAATACGGCGACGCCGATCATGCTATATCGCAGCCAGCGCATGTGAGCCTGAGGTGAAAGCGTTTTTTTGCGCAGAGGCAGTAGGACATCCTGGATGAAGATGCTACCCCATGAGTGGAGGTTGGTGTCATTGGTGGAGACGAAAGCGGCAAGAATGACGGCAGCGAAGCCACCCATCAAACCTACGGGTAGTATGGACTTGAGAGCGATGGGTACGGTTAGCTGCCGGCGAATTTGTTCATCAGGAATCGTCGCGAGGGTGTCCTGGACAGCACGGGCGCCGGCAGCGAAGTCGGCGTGGTGGAGATAGGTGTAGATGCAGACGGGCAACACCAGAAAAGCCAGACTTTGCGTGAATTCGCGCAGGGACCAGAGCACCTGGCTCATTTTAGCATCATGGGGCGACTTGGCAGCGACGTAGTAGCCCTGGATGTTCTGCCAGGACATGAAGCTGTAGAATTCCAGGACTGCCCAGACGACGAAGAACGAGACACTGTAATTCTTGACGCCGCCGCTGTGGACGGGGTTAATCATAGAGGCGTCAGTCGGGGCCGAGGAGAGGGCCTGGGTAATCTGCGACCAGTCGAAACGCCACAGCAGGTAAGCGCAGAACAGCACGAACGCAACGTTGCAGAACATGCTCTGGATAAAGTCGGTGACAAGGACGGCGATGAGCCCGCCCCAGAGAGTCAGCGCCAGTGCTATCAGCAGGAGCACAATCATGATGGCGCCGTAGACCAGGTCGATATGGAAGGGTCCCAGCCAGACAAAGCAAGTGGGAAAGCCGAAGAAGTATTGGAAGAACCGCGCACCGACGCCCGGAAAGACACCATAGTTGAGCATGCCGGAGGTAAAGGCGACAAAGCCGGCAAAGACGCGGAAGTTGCGGCTGTAGCGGATCTCGAAGAACTGGGCCATCGTCATAGCGCGGGTTTCACGAAAGCGGTACTTGATGTACCCAGAGACCGCGATAACGACCGGAATGGGCAAGAGCATGTACTTCCACCACATGGCGGAGAATCCTGCCTCATAGTACATTTCGAAATAGGCGATGATCGTGACGGCCCCCATGGCGGCCATGGTGCTGGAGCCCCCCAGGATGTACTTGCCGGCACAACGGTTGGCGGCAAGGAAATCAGCCACACTACGCGTCTCTTTTCTGGTGTTGTAGGCGGCCAGGAAGATGAACGCCAAAAGCCCCAGTGTGATGCTCCAGTCGATCCAGCTTACATTCATCCTATAGTCCCTTGTGTTGATGCAGCAGGCAACAACATGCCCGCAGACGACTCGAGCGTTGCAGTAGTAAACCTGCGCCGCTACTGCAAGTCATGCGGCACGCTCTCCGGTGAGTTCTCCCGTGCCGTTTCCAGTTAGGCAGCTTCGTGATTTTCATTGGGTTCAGGCCTTGTGTCGAAGCGGGCTCATCACTCGGCTCTGGACGACACCCTGTTTCACCACAGGGGCAAGAAGATCAATGGGGCCGGCGTCCCCCTGGTCCTGCCCATCAACATGAGATTGCACCGCACACACCGGGCCAGCCTTATCGAGTTGGCTCCAGAGATGATCGACGAAGCGCGGCGATGGTTTGGGCAAAGGCCGTTACGTGTGGTGACAGACGGGTTTTACGCGACGTTTGCGGGCCAGGGGTTGCCCGCTACGATTATTTCTCGCATGCAACGCAATGCCGAACTCTACGATTTGCCGGTAAGGCCCAAAAGCAAACGACGTGTTTACGCACGGCAGGTTCTCTGGTACAGGATGTCGCATCAGCCGGTTCTGCTGGCCATCAGTCACGCTCCGGCGAGCTTGCGTCTGTGGCTGTACTCGATGGTCTGGCCGTGGTACCTGCTCCAGGCAGCGCACACCCGCTACTTCATCGTTCAACCACGGAATCCCCTCAACTTCACGGCAAGCCTTGCCGACGCCCTCGTCTGCCTGCGCCGCGACCTTTGGCGGAACAAAATAGAATGTATGTTCGGAGCCTCTGCCCTTCATGCCAAACAATTCGAGTTCCTGTTGGATGCGTTAGCTCCCGCCGCTCAGGCCTTTATGAAAAGTGCACAAGTCCACACAACAGATAAGTTGCGATCTATTCAGCAAGCTCGAGCTAGTACCTAGGTTCTTTCGGATCAGAGGTTACTCTTCATGAAAAAGCACGTTGGCCGGGAGCTTCTGCTCGCTTACGCCGGGGCCCTTATATTTCACCTCCAGCACGGCCTGGCCACCTGCGTCAAAATAGGTTACAGTGATCCGGTGAAAGCCTGCCGCCAGATTGACCTGGCCGGTCTTGGCAAGCAGGGCATGTCGGCCGTTGTTGTCCACGACCAACTTGTCGTCAACAAAGAGCTGGCTGCCGTCATCACTGGCCAAGGTGAAGGTGTAGGTACCGGTTTTTGCGATCTTGATGTAGCCGTCGTATTTGAATGCGAAGTTGTTGTCATGGGCCTTCGGTGCGAGCGTAACGTCATTGACGAAGCCCTTCTTGTGCGCCTGGTCGGGGTCAAACTGCGGCATGGCGCTCAGGGAACCGCCGGTTGTAGCAGCTTGGCCGCCGTAGTAGAGATACGCCAGGCCCGGTTGGAGTTTTTTCTGATTGACCACGACGGGGGGCAGCGGCGCCTTGGTCACGCTGACTTTATAGTTGCTGACTCTGATGCGAGAGCGCCGCATGGTCACCATCGGGTTTCGGCTGGAGCGTGGTCCATAGAAAGCAGCCGCTTTGACGGTTGCGGTCTTGTCGAGGTCAAAGGGCCCCGTATAGAGCGTTGATGAGCGTGTAGGCTCCGAGCCGTCGAGTGTGTAGCGTAGCTCCTCGTATTGCCCGTAGACGTTGATCGTAATCTTGTCCTGCTCAGCTAACTCACCTGAAACCGGCAGCACCTGAACAACAGGCATGCCAACAATTGGCAGCAAATAAGCCGGGGGGTCGCCGGGCCAGCCGCCGGCTTGCTGTACCTTCCGGTAAATCTCGCTATACAAATCAACGAATTTATCGGGGCCACAGGGGCTATTCTGTCGGTGTCCCACGCTGTTGGTGGCGCCGTCGAGTTTGACGTGGTAGTTTTCGGAAGCACGATAGTTGGCAGGCTTACCGGCGATTATCTTCTTGTTGTAATTACTGTTGTCGACACAAAGTAGCGGCAGTTCACACCAGACAATATTGTGACTGATCGTAAAGTCGTAAAAAAGTGGCCCATCCGTGGCGAAAAACGACGATTCGTTCATTAATCCGGATTTGTAAACCAGATTTTTACTCCACACCGTACCGGAGGCAATGCCGTTGGAGGCGTAGAAAGCCCCACCCTCCGTGCAATGCGTCTCCGGCTCTATGACGATATTGTGTGTAAACACATTGTTGCGCGTAAATGTATACGGATCGACATCCCACACATTAAGGTCGCCCTGACCTTTGAGCCAATTGTCGTGCCATTCCTTGGGCAATTCATCCCACCGAAAATTGTAAATCTGGCCGAAACGCCCAAAGGAATCATAATTGCCGTTATCGCTTGGTTCACGCTTCTGATTCCAGTCAGATCCCATGACACCGATAATACTGATGCCCACGTAAGGCGCGTTGTACACTAAGTTACCTACAGCCGTATTGTTGCCACTATGGTAATATTGAATACCCGTAGCAGAAAAATAGCCCGCCCGACCAAGATTGTGGATATAGTTATACGATATGACGTTATGTTTACTCTCGTCCCTTTTGCCCGGACCAAAACCAGCAAGCCCAATGCCGCCCGCACCGGGATAGGCAATCTCATTTAAGACAAATGCGTTGCCCATGGCATGCTCATGGGCAAAAATGCCCCAAGAACCGGGGTGAGTAAAACGACACCCTTTAATGGTAATGTTCTCCACGCCTTCCATCATAAAGGCCCCATTCGACGGAGAGAAGGCCCTCACCACCCATCGCTCAGGCCACTCGTCTTCCGGGATGCGATCCGACTGGGTAAATTCCAGATTCAAGAAGTGAATGTGTTTGACCCATCGCCGCGCGTCGTCATCGCCTTGCAAGCGGACCAGATTCACGACCTTCGTGGCGATAATTTCCGAGTTGCCCACAATCCCTTGCGGGGGCCAGAAATACAGCTTGCCCCTTTCGGAGTCCACGCACCATTCGCCCGGCTTGTCGACGTAACGCAGTACGTTTTCGATGCGGAACGGAAAGCCAAAATAGCCGTAACGACCCGGCAGTCGTGGCGTGTTGTAGCTGGGCATCTTGCTGAAACGACGGGCCGTGTTGGCCTGAGGGTTGACATCGCGCAACACCGGCACACTGAATGCCCAGTTCTTTAAGGGCAGCCACAGCTCAGCGTCGCCATTACTCGGCACCCCGTCGAGAGCCCCATCAGGAAAGGTCAATACCTGCCCCTTGGGATCGGTAGGCCCCCACTTCACTATATTGGGAAGCTTGCCACGAACGCTACTGCTTTCAACACTCTGTGACCGGAGCATCTTTTCGCCGTCACAGAACAGGTTATGCGTCCGCCAGCCCTTCCGAATGTCCGCCACCCACAGCTTGTCCTTGGCCACGTCGGCCACATCCTCTCGATCACCCTTGAAGCGATACCAGCCCTTCACGACTCGGCCGCCGCTGAAGACAGGCTTTTCGCCGGGATAGCCAACATACTTGATCGGCTTGCCCTCAGCCCCGGAATCCTCCGGCGTTAAGCGGAAGGTCTCTTCGACAAAATAGCGCCCGCCGCGAATCCAGACCGTGATTCCTCCGGCCGGCAGGGCATCACTTGTCTTGACCTGTCGCACAGCATCACGTGCCCGACCAAGCGTCGCAAACGGCGCCGCCTCCGTACCCACATTCCCGTCATCGCCGCCCGGAGCCACATAAAACTCCCGACCCGCCCCAGACGCAACCGTCATACCCAAGAGCACAATGCAAATTAGCAGTCTCGCCATCTTTGTAACGTACCTTTCTGTAGATTTGTGCTAAGACGTCTATAATTCAATCACAGGCACCTTTTCAAGCGGCACATCTTTACGCTCAATTACGTAGATATGCCTGGCGACCGTCTCGAACGAAATAATCTGGTCGCCATCGGCAGCACCCACTTGTTTGACGACCTTGCCGCTGTCGAGGTCGCGGACTTGCACATCAGCGTCTTGGCCAAACGGCTGGGCCAGAACACAGGTATTACCAGCTAAACTCTGGATCAAAGCGTAAGGCACCTTACCGTCCCGCATTTCCGAGCTGACCAAAAACGCACCCCGGGCCCTGAGCGAATGGAAGGCGTAATGGCCTTCCAGCGGATTGGCGCCAAACAGCCGAATATCGCCGCCGTGAGACTGCAGCATGGATTCGGTGGCGATGCCCGCCGGATAGCCACTGGAGGGATCGCAGGTATAGCCTCTTTCCCCCAGTTCCGGCCATTCACCGTCACCATCCCAAAGATAGCCGCCTTCGAGCAATTTGTACTGAATACCATAAATCTTCTTCATGTATTTCCGGTCGCCCATACGTGCCGCGGCGATATAGCTCGTCGATTTGTCCCAAGCCACCGGATGATGCGAGCCAAGAAAATGCTCGTACGTTGCCCGGGCCTGTTTACGCAGCTCTGCCGGCCCGTGCCAGGCATCGACGAGGTCGGCTATGGCAATCGGATAACTCTGCGAGTTGGACAGTTCAGTCCCAAAATATCCTGCTGTGGCGCTTGCCCAGGAAGCGAGCCACACCCCATCTTTGTTCGTATTGAAAGACACAAGTCTTTCTCGCGCCTTTTGCCAGTTGGCCACTCGGTCGGAATCCACCCTCAGAATCTTGGCAGCCTTGGCCGCGTCACGAAAAACCATATGGAACATCGACAAATCGGTGATGCTGGTATGGTTCAGGAACTTGGGATATTCAGTCCAGTACGAAGGGAAGATATAGTAGTGGCCGTTCTCATCTTCCAGTAGATAATCATAATAGAAGTCCGCTACTCCTTTAAGCAGCGGATAGGCGACCTCACGCAGAAACTCCTTGTCGCCCGTGTAGTCATAGTAGTCCCAAGCGTACTTGACCGCCTCCCCGGAAGTCCCAACATTGAGAGCGGTCAGTCGATAGGGACAGGTGTACCCCCTGAAGGTGATGCCATGAGGATAGTGCAGACCATCCATGCCAAAATATTCCTTCGTGTCCTTTCGCATCAGGCCGCGGCTGTTATAGACCACCGCGTTGATCGGCTCGACCAGTTCGCAGCGGTTATTGGAAAGTATCCCCATCTGGTGCTTGGTTTCTTCGTAGTTAAAGGTGTACTGCCCCCAAGAGCAAAAATTATTGGCACGCCAGGGACCGCTGTACCCGGGGCACACCTTGCCCGGCCGCTGCGCGGAAGCCACCTTATACATCGCCCAATACCAGGGATGCTCATCGTTCTTGTCGGGCAAAATGGCCCAGCCCCGGCGCCAGTAATTGTGCCACCAATCCGTATGACTCTTGCGGACGGCCTCGTACCCTTTGGCCTTCGCCGCCCGGATACGTGCTTTGGCGACATCCACCATCTTCTGGCCCTTGATGGCCGGATCGGTCCAGGGCCCGCGAATGTCGTTGTTGCTCACCAGCGTAATATAAAACGTCACCGGCCCAGCGTCCGGCCTGAATCTGCCATAAATGTCCGTAACGGACGAGATGGCCTGCAGTTTGTCTGAATCAGAGCTCATCATCATAACGTACTCGTCCGGGCCATATTCATCGCCGCCATTCAACGACCGCTCGAGCCACACGAGGCCATCGCCAATGTGTGCCTTGGGTTGATATTTTGAGTCGATCTCCTCAGTGCTAAGTTCAGGTGTGAGTTCCCGCGATATCTTCGGGGGTGTTTCCATAGCCCCGCAATACAATTCAAACCTGACCATGCCCAGGGCGCCTTTCGATGGATTTGCCTGCGCACGAACAACCATCACCTCGTCTTCTCGAGAGACAAAAGACTCGATTCTTAATTGCGTGGCCGTACTGGGTCCACCCCCTTCGGTTTTACACGTGATTGAGGCAATACCGTTGGCCAGATTCAGGCATTCCTTGACCTTATAGAACGTCGCCATTTCTTGCAGTTTCAGCTTGAACTTGCCGGCAGCTGTTTCGACCGAGTGGCCAGTTGCCGCTTTATGCATGGCATTGGTCTCCTCCGTCATGGCGGCCACGTCACCGGCTGCAAGCCTCTTCCGTAATTCAGGAAACTTCGTCGCGGGATAGCCTTCCTTCCTATCTTGGTGGTCCCACCACAGATCGTTCTTGCCAATATGAAAGCTCAGGTTGTCGGGATAGCCGTGCACCGCAGCCCCGAAGTCGCCGTTGCCTATGGGCATGGCCTGACGCCAGTCCGGAGCGGTCCGGTCACGATGGAAGGACTGACTCTGGGCCCGCTGGACCGGATCGACCTTGAAGCGCAGATATTCGGCCGGCATCACCTCGTCCGGCAGCCGCTTGAGCAGTCCGTTGCTTGCACCTTGAGCCACCATGAACGGGGCAACACATATTGCGAACACTACAGCGATTACCTTCTTCCACAGCATGATTATGTTCCTTCCGTCTCTCGTCTATCTTCAACTGAGCCATCGCTTGCAGCTACAAGGCCCCCACAACACAGTACTCGGTATTTCCCTGCCCCCACCGCCCGCTCAACCCCCAAAAAACACAAGCTCAACGTTTACAATAGCGAGGCCCGGGAAATGGTATCCCAGGCCCCGCATATCTTCACACCTGCAAAATCAAAGTGTCAATCGCGTCTCAAGGTGTCACTCAACGCAGATCCACACAAGCCGGATCGTTCGGCCGCGTGCAAACGAGGTACTGCGCCGCAAAGACCGCCAGATCCGCCAGGTCTACGTCGCAATCGGTATCGTAGTCCATCGCACTGTAGCCCCAGGCGCCGCAATCGTTCTCGCCGATCTCGACCCAGGCGCCGCCCGTGTTCGGGTCAGCGTCATCAATGGTCCACGCCAACGGACTGCTATGCGGATCACCTTCCAGAACCGCGTCATCCACGGCCTCGACGGTCACGCTCAGCGGCGTCGACCAGTCGGCCTTCGGAATGACCAGCGGGTTCGGCGTCACGGTCAACTGGGCTGCATCCACGGTGAAATCGACCGTCACGTCAGCAGCCGGCTCGGCCAGAAGCTCAAATTCAATGCTGTCGGTAGCGCCGCCTTCGACCACCGCCGTGCTCTCGTCCGATTCGGTAGCCTGAACCGTCGGCACCCCAAACACATCGATCTCCCAGACAAAGACCCACGAGTCGAAGTCGACCTGCTCGGTGTCAAAGACGAACTTGAGCCCGACTACGCCTGTCGCCAGGGGTTGCATCGGGCCACCCAGAGAAAGGATGTCCAGGCGATGTTCACCGGGCGGAGCGTTAAGAAAGCCGGGGGCGTACAACAGGCTATAGCCCGAGCCATTGTCCGCGTACACTTCTACCTCTATGTCGCCCGTCCAGTAGTCGCCATGGTAAATGCTGATCTTGGAGATATCGATACCACCCAGGCCGCTGTACGTGAGGCTTGCCACCCAGTAGGGATCTTCGTTGTTCATGAGGACCCAAGCGTTGCCAACCTGGGTGTTGTTACGAAGCGGGCCCGCCTCGTCGCCGTGCAATTCGCCGTCGGTCACGTCCGACGTAAGGCTGCCAGAGTAAACGGGCTTTGTACCCGGCAGCGGGTCGGAGACGGCCACTTTGCCCTCGAGCAGGTCTCCGGCGGAAGGCTGCCCGATCGGGAAGAACAGACTGGTCGAGTCGTCGACCCTACCAAGACGCCCCTGAACGTGTTCATGGGTCGCTCCCGCGTCGTTGTCGAGGATATCCACCGCGATATCGGGAAGCGGGTAGTCGACGTAACAGGGATCCGAGGTGCTGATGCTCAAGGCCACCAGGTCCTCCTCGAGAGCCGCCTCGACCTCGAAGTCATCCACCGCTGTAATCGTCAGCGTCTTCGCCGCCCAGTCGGCCGACGTAAAGACCAGATCCACCGGGTCGTTGGGGTCAGCCGCGTTGAGTGCATAATCAAACGTGTTGGCCCCGCTGGGCGTCGCCGTGATCGTCACATCCGCGGTCGGTTGCTGGTCCAGCGTGATCGTCACCGTCCCCGCCGCCCCGCCTTCGGCCACTTCCACCGCCGTCGGCTCCGCGACGACCAATGGCACCGGGTGCGCGTCGATCTCCCAGATATAGTTCCAGTCACCGGTCTGTGACGCGTCAAAGACGATTCGAAGCCCGACGACACCCGTCGCCAGCGGCACCGTGAGGCTCGTGTCGTCAAGAATGTCCAAACGGTGTTCGCCCCATTCCCGCGGGTCCGGGCTTAAAAAGCCGGTGTCGTACAGCAAGCTATAGCCCGAGCCCGTGTCCACCCACACTTCTACATCGACGTCGCCATGCCAGGGTTGGGACGTAAAGATACTGATCTTGCCGATATCCTCGGCCTGCGGCAGGGTGTAGGTGATGGACGCAGAACCATTGTTCACTAAGTACAAGCCGTTTCCACCACTGGAGTTGGCACCCGGCTCACCGCCGGTGCCGTAAAATTCGCCATCGGTGAGGTCTAACGCGGTGATCGTAGAAGTGTGGACGGGGTCGGTACCAATGGGCGGGTCCAAGACACCCTCGAGGCCCGTAAGCAGGTCCGAGCCGGAAAGACTCCCAATGAGCAGACTGGTCGTGTCATTGACCTGTCCCGCAGTGGTAGTTGAGCCTACCTTGCCGGGCACATAATCATGGGTAACGGCCGCCTGGGCGACACCGGCCACCATCAATACTACTAAACACAATGTTAACGTCCTCGTAATCATTTTCTCGTTCTCCTGTAAAGTTTCAACCGAACGTGCTACGCTTCTCCCCATGCCAAGGTACGCTCACCCCTGACAAGCCAACCGCTCCTTCGCTCACACGCCGTCTCTTTCTGTTCGCCGTTCTCCTCTAAAAGCCGTTGCCTGTTCCATTCGTAAAACGCCGCGCCGGAACGCCTGCCGCCGGCGAAAACCACCGGCGGCAAGGTCCGGTCAAAAAACTCTCAACACATCAAATCAGCAGCTCCGACGCCTCCGACGAGCGACAACCATCGAACCCGCCAGACCCAACAACATCAACGTCGTCGGCTCGGGAACCTCTATCGCGTCGATCTCCCAGATATAGTTCCAGTCACCGGTCTGTGACGCGTCAAAGAGGATTCGAAGCCCGACGACGCCCTCGGCCAGGGTGGCGCTGCTGTCGTCAAAGATGTCCAGGCGGTGTTCACCC
>Ga0180429_10001565_pt1 | contig 19387 bp, 17 predicted proteins | sample SS_ome_FD_132428 | JGI IMG/M metagenome (GOLD analysis project Ga0180429, IMG submission 132428) | Hypersaline lake sediment archaeal communities from the Salton Sea, California, USA - SS_1_S_1 metaG | ecosystem: Environmental > Aquatic > Non-marine Saline and Alkaline > Hypersaline > Sediment ...
CGCCGCGTGCGGCATGACCTGCGCCTGCCCGGCGCGATCCTGCCCGCGGACTACTTCAACACGATTGCCGAGGCCCGGAGGCTGACCCCGGTCCTGGAGGCCGCCGACGAGACCGGCGCCCTGCTGATGCTGCATCCGGGGCCAATGGCGGGCGCGGTGCCCGCGCCCCCCGCCGCGGATTTCGCGCAATACCGAACCTCCGCCGTGGCGCTGCAGTCGCAGTTGTCGCAGGTGACGCTGACGCTGATCCTGTCGGACCTGCTGGACAGCTTCCCGCGCATCCGCTTCCAGGTTGTGAACCTGGGCGGCACCCTGCCGTTCATCTTCGAGCGCATGGAAAGCATTGCCCGCCACCGCAACCCGGACACCCCGTTTCCCACCGACCGGCTGAGGCGGATCTGGTACGATTGCGCGTCGCTGGGTCCGCGCGCGCTGGAGGCGGGGATCGCGCTCTACGGGGCGGACCGGATCATGCTGGGCACGGACTGGCCGATCTTTCGCGAGGATCCCGCGACGACGGTGCTGCAGCCCGCCCGCCTCGACGATGCGGTGCGCGCCCAGGTGTCTCACGGGACCACCGCAAGGCTTCTGGAAGACGTCGCCCGGGATTTGCCCGCGTGGTAGCCGTCCGGTGCCGGTCGGTGATCGGGGTCGCCTGCGGCGGAGGCAGGTTGCGCCCGGCGTGCTGGCAGCCCCACTCGACCCGATCCTCCCCGTGACGGCAACGCAGCCCCCTGCCCGTGCAGGAACCTAATTTTCGCAAGCACCGCGACCCGTTTCCGCCGCCGTTCGGCCGCGCGCCCCGCAGCCGATCGGTTCCGCGCGAAGCGCGCGGTTGCCCGCCGTCCCCGGTTCCGCGGTCGTGTAGTGAAGCCGCAAGGGCACCGGGCGACGGCGGTTCCCGGACCCGGAACATCACCGCCGGCCCGACGATACGGGCGCGTATACGGAGCCACCTGACGCGGCGCGATACGGTCACGCCAGGCGCCGGCGACCGTCCAGCCTCACGACGGGTTGCCCCGGCGGGACGTTGCAGCCGCCATTCCGGGGCGCAGCAGCATCTCGAGATGCCGTGCGACGGCCTGCCGCCAATGGTCGATCGTCGTGAGTTCGCGGGGAACCAATCCCTCGATGCCGCACAGCCGGGCCATGATGCCTTCGGCGGTCGGCGCGGCAGTGTCCGGTGGCCGGAGCCTCGCTTCCAACGGATCGCGCAGGTCGTAGGTCTGCCCATCCCCGGTGCGCCCCACAGTGTAGCGCATCCAGGCGGCGGTCGCGAAAGCGAACGGCTCGATCGATTGCCCCCGCCGCAAGGCATCCAGCGCCGGCGCGAATATCCTCTGCGGCATCTTCTCCGAGCCGTCCATGGCGATCTGGTAGGTCTCGTGGGCAAGGTGCGGGTTGGCGAAACGGCGGAGCAGGTCGGCTCCGTAGGCCCGCAGTTCGATCCCCGGCAGTTCATCCAGGGTCGACGCCGCCGCGGCGAGGTGGCGTTCGACCAGGGCGGCCATGGCCGGATCGGCCATCACATCGCGCACGTATCTGTGGCCGGCCAGGAACCCTGCATAGGCCAGCATGGAATGCGTGCCGTTGAGCATTCGAAGCTTCATCTTCTCGAACGGCCCCACATCCGTGACGAAGATCGCGCCCCCGGCCTCCCATGCGGGACGACCCGTGGGGAAGTCATCCTCGATCACCCATTGGCGAAACGCCTCGCATTCGACCGCGGCGGCATCGGCGTGCCGTGTCAGCGTTTCGGCCAGCCGCAGCGTCGCGTCGTTGCGCGCCGGCGTGATCCTGTCGACCATGGTCGAGGGGAAGGCGACCCCGGTCTCGATGTGATCGGCGAGACCGGGCGAGGTTCTGCGCGCGAAATCGACGAGAAGGGAGCGCACGAGAGCGCCGTTGCCGGGAAGATTGTCACAGCACAGGACCGTGAAGGGCGCGATGCCCGCCGCCCGGCGACGGCCGAGAGCCCAAACCAGAAGCCCCGCGACGCCACGCGGGTTCCCTGGGTCGGCGAGGTCGGCGGCAATCGCCGGGTGCGCGGGATCGACGCCCCCCGTCTTTCGGTCGAGCCCATAGCCCTTTTCCGTGACGGTCAGACTGACGATCCGCGTTGCGGGCGAGCAAAGCGCGTCCAGCACGGGCTTTCGGTGGGTGCGCAGGCAAAGCGCGGCGGCAAGCGATCCGATCACGCGGGCACGGGTGCCCTCGGCGCTGCGCTCGATCGTCGTGTAGAGGCAGGTCTGCGGCGTGAGGTCTTCGGACGGCGTGGCGCTGCGCAGGCTGACACCGATCACCCGCCAGTCGCCCCCGGTCGCGGCCAGCGCATCGTCGGTATAGACCGCCTGATGCGCCTTGTGGAATGCTCCGAGGCCCAGATGGACGATGCCCGGTGCATGGTGTTCACGCCGATAGCCGGGCCGCTGCACGCCATCGGGCAGGCCCTCGAGCGTTGTCAGCCTGGGTCTCATCCGGCAGCGATCCGCGGTTCCAGCGCGGCGATGATCCCGCGCAACTCGGCAAGACCCTTGAGCCGACCGATGGCGGGATAGCCCGGCTGCGCGCGCCGGCCCAGGTCGTCGAGAATGTCCTGCCCGTGGTCCGGCCGGAACGGGATCGACCAGTCGGCGCGGCCCGTCCGCTTGCGGCGCGCTTCCTCTTTCAAGGCAGCTTCGACGAGGGCGACCATGTCGGTGTCACCACCCAGATGCTCCGCCTCGTAGAAAGATCCCCTCACATTCGCCGTCTCGCGCTTGACGTTCCTCAGGTGCAGAAAATGCACGCGCGCGCCCAGCCGCTCCATCATGCCCGGCAAGTCGTTGTCGGCCCGCGCGCCGAGAGAGCCGGAGCACAGCGTGATGCCGTTCGACCGGATATCGACGGCGTCCATCACCGCCTTGTAATGCGCCTCGGTCGACATGATCCGCGGCAGGCCCAGAAGCGGGAACGGCGGGTCGTCAGGGTGGCAACACAGCCGCAGACCGAGTTCCTCGGCCACGGGCGCCACCTCGGACAGGAAGTCGATCAGGTGCCGGCGCAGCGTCTCCTCGCCCATGGAGGCGTATTCGGCGAGATGCGCCCGCAGATCCTCGATGCTGAACTTTTCGGCCGCGCCGGGCAGGCCATAGACGATGTTTCCGGCCAGTTGCTCCTTTTCCGCATCCGACATCCGTGCGAACCGCCGTTCGACCGCGGATTTCAACGCGTCTTCGTAGTCGTGCTCGGCGCCGGGGCGCTTCAGGATGTGCAGATCGAAGACCACGAAATCCGTCAGGTCGAAACGCATGCAGGTGGCGCCGTTCGGCAATCGCCAGGCCAGATCGGTCCGGGTCCAGTCGAGGACCGGCATGAAGTTGTAGCAGATCACCTCGAGACCGGCTTCCGCCAGGTTCCTGAGGCTGACCTTGTAGTTTGCCAGATGGGTTCGCCAGTCGCCCTTCTGCTTCTTGATATCCTCGCCGACGGGCAGGCTTTCGACAACCGACCAGCGCAGCCCCGAAGGCGTTCCGTCGGAAAGGGTCGCGATTTCGGCCTGGCGTTTCCCGATCTCTTCCGGCGTCCAGACCGACCCGGTGGGCACGTGATGCAGCGCCGTGACGATTCCGGTCGCCCCGGCCTGCGCGACATCCGAGATGCTCACGCGGTCATGCGGCCCGAACCATCGCCAAGTCTGCTCCATGTGATCCTCCCGACTCGTCGCCCATACCATTCATAACATCGCCCCCAATTGCTGACTAGTATGGAAGTATGGTAGCTCTTGCCGGGGAGGAGGCCGAATCATGAAATTCGAGCGCGGTGCGACATGGGAACTCGACCCCTCGGGATCGATCACGCCCCAGATCACGCGCATCCTTCGCGAGCGGATCATCCAGAACGACCTCAAGCCGGGCGACCGCCTGTCCGAATCCGAATTGGCCCGCACTTACGAGGTAAGCCGGCAACCCGTGCGTGAAGCCCTGATCAAGCTGGCAGATCAGGGCCTCGTCGAAGTCAGGCCGCAGCGCGGCACGATCATCACCCGGATCGGCTACTTCGCGGTTCTCGACGCGCGTTTCCTGCGGGAAGCCATCGAAGCCGACATCTGCAAGATCCTGGCGGCGACGCCCAGGCCTTCCCTGGTCGCGGACCTGCGGAACCAGCTTGCGACACAGCGCGCCCTGGAAAGCAGGGACGCGGCCGAGTTCAGCCGTCTCGACGAACAGTTCCACCGCACGCTTGCGGAAGCGGCCGGAAAGGGCGGGACGTGGCGGCAGATCGAAGGGCTCAAGTCGCAGATGGACCGGGTTCGCTATCTGTCGCTGGGCGAATTTCGCATCGACGCCCTTATCGCGCAGCACCACGCCATCGTTGACCGGATCGAGGCCGGAGATGTCGCCGGCGCGAACGCGGCGATCCGGCTGCACCTGCGCGAAGTGCTGAAGGACCTGCCCGAGATCATAAGGGCCAACGCCCAATTCTTCGACCTTCCGGACGGGGACATGCCCCCGCCGGTGAATGCACCCATCCTAGGAGGAACAGACGCATGAATTTCAATCTCAAGCTCACGGCTTTGGCCGCCGCAGTCGGCCTGATGGTCGCAGGCCCGGTATCGGCGCAGGAGATGACGCTGAAACTCGGGCACCTGGCGAACGAGGACAACTCCTGGCACAAGGCCTCGGTCAAGTTCGGCGAGGAACTGGCCGCGTTGACCGAAGGGCGCATCGTCGTCGAGGTCTTCCCGAACGAGTCGCTTGGCAAGGAAATCGACCTGATCAACGGCATGCAGCTGGGCACCGTCGACATGACGATCACCGGCGAAAGCCTTCAGAACTGGGCCCCGAAGGCCGCGCTCCTGGCCGTGCCCTACGCGTTCAAGACGATCGAGGACATGGATGCCTTCGCGTCCGGGCCGATCGGCGACGAGATCAAGGCGCAGATCGTCGAGAAGGTGCAGATCCGGCCGATTGCCTATTTCGCACGCGGCGCGCGCGATCTGACCTCGAACCGGCCGATCACGTCGCCCGCCGATCTGAACGGTCTGAAGATGCGCGTCCCGAACGTTCCCCTGTTCGTCGACGTCTGGTCGGCACTGGGAGCAAACCCCGGCCCCATGGCCTTCTCGGAGGTCTTCACCTCGCTTCAGAACGGCACGATCGAGGCGCAGGAGAACCCGCTGGCGCTGATCCGCTCCGCGTCCTTCTACGAAGTCCAGAGCCATGTGAACCTGACCGATCACGTGCGGTCGTGGATCTACCTGACGATCGCGGAAACGACGTGGGACAAGCTTTCGGCCGAGGATCAGGCCGCGGTCATGGAAGCCGCCGCGCGGGCCCAGGCCTATGAACGCGACCTGTTCGAGACCAGCCTCGCCGAGGATCGCGCCTTTCTCGAAGAAAAGGGCATGACCTTCGTCGAGGTCGACTCGGCTGCTTTCCAGGCCGCCGCGAAGGACGCGGTCCTCGCGAATGTCAACGACGAGATCAAGCCCATCGTCGAAGCGCTGTTCGCCCAGTAGGCCACGAAAACGGCAGTCCGGCGCCGCGACACCGCGGCGCCGGTCGGACATCTGGACATCCGGACATGGCAGGCTTCATCAGGATCATCACCTTTCTGGCGCGTCTGGGCGCCGGTGTTGCCTTCGCCGTGCTGATGGCATCCGTCCTGCTCCAGGTGGTCGGGCGGGTTTCGGGCTCCTCGCCGGTCTGGACCGAAGAACTGACGCGCTACGCGCTTCTCTACATGATCGCCTTCGGCGCCGGGCTGGCCTTCCGCACCGGCGACCTCGTCAACGTGGACGTCATCAGCGAAGCGCTGCCGCCCCCCTTGCCCCGGCTCTTGCGTCTCTTCGCGGCGATGTGCACGGCAGCCCTGGCCCTCTACCTCTTGCCGCAGGCATGGAGATACGTTGCCATCGGCAAGATGCAGACCGCGCCGGCCCTCGGCATTCGCATGGATTTCGTGCATTTCACCGTCTGGCTGATGCTGGCCGGCCTTGCGGTCTTCGGCCTTCTGCGGGTGCTCGGGATGCTGGCCGGCACCGAGGACGGCAAACCCGAGCGGACGGAAGAGGCCTGAGCCCGTGGATATCGCTATCCTGTTCTCGATCTTCGTGCTGGGCCTTGTCCTTGGCATCCCGGTGGCGATCACGCTCGGGCTGTCTTCGCTGGGATACCTGCTCTATGCCGGTATGCCCGCGGTGGTCATGCCGCAGAAGATGTACGCCGGGATGGACGTCTTCGTGCTGCTCTCGATCCCCGGCTTCATTCTGGCCGGCAACCTGATGAACCAGGGCGGGATCACCCATCGCATCATTCGCTTCGCCAATGCCATCGTGGGCTGGATCCGGGGCGGGCTGGGATTGACGAATATCTCGGCCTCCATGCTTTTCGGCGGCATCACCGGCACCGCGGTCGCCGATGCGGCCTCGCTGGGCGGCGTCCTGATCCCGGGGATGAAGAAGGCCGGATATCCGGCCGATTTCGCTGCCGCCGTCACCGCCGCGTCATCGACGGTCGGCCCGATCATCCCGCCCTCGGTCCCGATGATCATCGTCGGCGCGCTCTCGGGCATCTCGGTCGGCAAGATGTTTCTCGCGGGGGCGATCCCGGGCATCCTCATGGGGCTGGCCATGATGGTCACGGCCTATGTCATTTCGGTACGACGGGGTTTCCCGCATCAGCCCTGGCAGGGCTGGGGCGAGGTCGGCCGGTCCTTCGGAAGTGCCATCTGGGCGATCGCGATGACCTTCCTGATCATCTACGGCCTTCTCTCGGGCCTTGCCACGCCGACCGAAACCGCCGTCGTCGCAAGTGTCTACGCCTTCATCGTCGGATGTTTCATCTACCGCGAGCTTCCGATCCGCGCCGTCCCCCGGATCATCACCGACAGCGCAGTGTCGGCAGCGGGGATCCTGGCGCTGGTCGGATTCGCGAATGTCTTCGGCTGGATCCTCGTCTCGGAACGCATTCCACAGGCGATCGCCGATGGCGTGCTGTCGGTGACCGACAACAAGTTCCTGGTGATCCTGCTCATCAACCTGCTTCTTCTTTTCGTCGGCATGTTCATGGAGACAATCGCCGCCCTCATCATCCTGTTCGTGCCGCTTCTCTCGCTGGCGGAAGCCGTCGGCATCGATCCCCTGCACTTCGCCACCTTCGCCGTGTTGAACCTCATGATCGGATTGACGACCCCGCCGGTCGGCGTCTGCCTGTTCGTCTGCGCGAATATCGCGCGGCTCCCGCTGGCGCCGGTGGTGCGGGCCATCCTTCCCTTCCTGCTGACCAACATGCTCGTGCTGCTCGCGGTCGCCTATTTCCCGCCGCTGGCCACCTGGCTTCCGTCCCTGCTGATCCCGTGATCGAGGCCCCATGAAAACCCGTGTCTGCCGTCTCTTCGGAAAGAACGACCTGCGCATCGAAACCGAGGAGATCGACGATCCGGGGCCGGGACAGGCCCTGGTCGCGGTCGCTGCCGGAGGGATCTGTGGCTCGGACCTGCACTATCTCTCCGACGGAGGGATCGGGACGATCCGTGTTCGCGAACCCATCATCCTCGGCCACGAGGCTTCGGGGCGGGTCATCGCGGTTGGCGAAGGTGTCGACTGGCTGAGCCCGGGCACCGGGATCGCGATCAATCCCAGCCGACCCTGCGGTGCCTGCGCCTATTGCGCCGAGGGGCTGCCGATGCATTGCCTGAACATGCGCTTCAACGGATCGGCGATGCGCCTGCCGCACGAGCAGGGACTGTTCCGGGATCGGGTCGTCGTCGATGCCGCGCAATGCCTGCCGCTGCCGGCGACCGCGGATCTCGGCGCCGTCGCCTGCGCCGAGCCTTTGGCGGTCTGCCTGCATGCCGGACGGATGGCGGGCGACATCGCCGGCAAGCGCGTCCTGGTCACCGGAGCAGGCCCGATCGGATGCCTTTGCGTTGCCGTCGCCTCGGCCGCAGGCGCGGCGGAGATCGTCGTCACCGATCTGCACGACGCGCCGCTGGCCGTCGCCCTTGCAATGGGCGCGACGCGCGCGGTCAACATGAGCCGCGACGGGGGAGAGATGGATCGCTATGCGGAGCAGAAGGGTCATTTCCATCTTGCCTTCGAGTGCTCCGCGGCCGCCGGCGCGATCAGAGGAGCGATAGCCGCACTTCGTCCACGCGCCACGCTTGTGCAAGTTGGCGTCGCCGGCGACACGCCGATGCCGATCAACGCACTGGTGGCCAAGGAAATTCGCGTTCAGGGCACGCACCGGTTCCACGCGGAGTTCGCCGAAGCCGTCGCTGCGATCACATCCGGGCGGATCGACGTGAAGCCCGTCGTGACATTTCGCTATCCGCTGGAGGACGCCGTCGCGGCGTTCCGCACCGCCGCCGATCGCACCCGCTCCGTCAAGGTTCACCTGACCTTCGCGCCGGCCTGAGGCGGCAACCCGGATTCCCCGTTCGCGCGCCACCCCTTTCGGAACCAGGCCCAAGGCCAGCACCATGAACTGTACAGGGAGGGTGGACTTCCGGAAAGGGCTCGAAGCCGCCTTGCGGCGATGCAGCATCGCCAACTTGAGGCGGGCTCCGGAAGCAGCCGTTCGCAGGGCGCAGGTACTTCCTTGTGATCAAGCAGCTGGTTGGCTCTGCGGACCTTCGCCAATCGGAAGCGGTCGTTGGGTGAAACGGGGCTCAACGACGGCCGCGAGCCCAAAGCGTTCAAAGCAGGCGTGGCGGAAGCCAGCCAAAGTTGTTTGACAAATTCTACAACTTCTAGCAACTAGAGGGCGCTATCAACAAGGTACCGCCGACAAGCGGCACCGGCACAAACGGACAGGCCTCCTTCCGCTATGAGCAGGGAAGACAGTTCTTTTCCCCACAGCGTAGCCGGACAGCTACGGACGCGACCGAACCAGGGACGACTTAGCAACCGCGTGTACGAGTCGATCCTGGCGGATATCATGGGGGGGAAGCACAGCGAAGGCGATCGCCTTCCCACTGAAACGGCATTGGCTGAGCAGTTTTCTGTGTCGCGCCCGGTTATTCGTGAGGCACTCGCGCAACTTCGGGATGATGGTTTGATCCACGCTCGTCAGGGCTCGGGCAGCTATGTTCAGAAGCGCCCGAACACCGCTTTCCTGCAGTTCGCACCGCTTGGCAGCATCGCGGATATTCAGCGTTGCTTCGAGTTTCGTGCAGCCGTTGAGCCTAAAGCCGCTGGGCTTGCTGCGATGCGACGCGGCAGCGATGATCTGAGAGCTTTGAGCGCCGCCTTGCAAGCACTTGATGCGGCCGTCGCCAGCGGCGCAATTGGCACCGAACTCGACTTCGCGTTCCACAAGGCCGTAGCGTCGGCCTCTGGCAACAGCTTTTTCGAGGTGACGCTCAGTTCGCTGGAGGCCGCAATCTCGTCTGCCATCTCCGTCAACCGCAACCTGTCTTTGCTAGACCCGCAGGCGCGGCTTGCGCTCGTACAGCGCGAACACGAACGCGTGTTTGAGCAGATCGAAGCCGGCGACGCCTCGGGCGCGGAGACGGCAATGCGCCATCACATCGAATCCGCGAGACGACGGGTCTTTGATGGCGAAGGCGGTATTAGGCAGGATTTGTAAAACAAATATTGACAAATAATCTCATCTGGCCATCCTAAGGCGAAACCAGCGCTTTGGGACCCCGATGAAAGACCTTGCCGTGACCTCGACCCCAGTTCAGACCGTCTCGCCCGAAACGATTGAAAAGCTCAAAACCTGTTCGACTGCGACGCTGACGACCCAGTTGTTCAAACGCGGCTTGAGCAACCTGTTTGTTCAGGGTGTGCGGCGTCAGACATCGTCAGGCGGTCCGATGGTCGGACCCGCGACGACCCTGAGGTACATTCCGGCGCGTGAGGACCTTGATCATCTCGGTGTGTTTGAGGACCGAAGCCATCCGCAGCGCAAGGTTGTCGAAGATATTCCCACCGGTCACGTTCTGGTCATGGACGCGCGGGGCGACGCAAGCGCAGCTTCGGCAGGCCATATCCTTCTCACGCGAATGCAAATCAGGGGCGCCGCCGGGATCGTGACAGACGGTGCGCTCCGGGACATGCCAGAGATCGCCCGGATGGACTGGCCGGTCTATGCGCAGGGTGGTTCCGCACCGACGAACCTGATCCGTCACCACGCAGTCGACATCGATGTGCCGATCGCCTGCGGCGACGTACCGGTCTTTCCCGGCGATATCGTCGTCGGTGACGACGAGGGTGTCGTAATCCTGCCCCGTCACCTCGCGTCCGAGATTGCCGACGCCGCAGCCGCGCAGGAGCGGTTCGAGGCCTTCGTTCTCGACGAGGTCCGCGCGGGCAAATCGATCTTCGGCATCTACCCGCCCGACGACGAGACCAAGCGCCGGTACGAAGAGCTCACCGGCATCCGTCCGAAAACCCACGGCTGACCCAAAACCCGGCCTTCGCCGGGCATCGGTCCGAGATACGCGCATAACGGGAGGAACCAGATCATGTGCAATGCGAAAACTTCCATTCGGCGAACCAGCCTTGTCGCAGTCTGCAGCGCGGCGATGACGCTCGCCCTGCCTACGGGGCTTGCCTCTGCACAGGACATCACACTTCGCATGGGCCACATCCACGCGCCATCCGGTCCCACTGGCCGCGGCGCCGACATGTTTGCTGAAAAGGTCGCCGAATACACGGACGGCCGGGTCGAGGTGCAGGTCTTTCCGTCCTCGCAACTTGGCAACCTGCGCGATCTCTTTGGCGCCTCGCGCAGCGGCGCGGTTGACGTCGCGCTCACGCCCTACCCGCTTTTGTCGGACATCGTGCCCAGCTATTCGATCCTGACAGCGGGTTATGTCTTCGACGACTTCGCGCATCAGCTCGCCGTTCTCGACCATCCTGACTATGGCCAGGCCTGGAGCGCGGAGCTGGCCGAAAACGGCGGTCTCGAGGTGCTCGCAAACTACTACTTCGGCGCCCGGACGCTGACGACGACAGATACCGAGGTGCGCACGCCGGCTGATCTCGGCGGGCTGAAGATCCGCGCGGTCGGCAACCCGCTGTCGCTCGCCACGATCTCGGGCCTTGGTGCCAATCCAACACCGCTGCCCTTGTCGGAACTGTTCCAGGGCCTGACACAGGGGATCGTGGATGGGCAGGAGAACCCGCTGCCGACCATCTTCAACCAGAACTTCTTCGACGTGCAGAACTATCTGGTGCTCACACGACACCAGCTGATCCCGATCCCGATCACGATCAATTCTGCCAGCTTTGGAGAACTGTCCGCCGAGGACCAGGAGGCCGTCCGACGCGCCGCCGTGGAGGCCGCAGCCTTCATGACCGATACTGTCATGGCCGAGGAAGAGTCGCTGCTTTCGGACCTTGCCGAGAAGGGCATGACCATCATTGGTGCCGAGCAGGGCCTTGACCTCGACGCGTTCCGCGCCTCAGTGACCGCCCAGATCGAAGGGCTAGATGGCGAGGAATGGCCGGCTGGGCTGCTTGGGAAGGTCAAGGCGCTGGCGCCGTCGAATTGACCCGACCCTGAACAGGCAGCGGGCGCGCCGGACGGGCGCGCCCCTGTCATGACCGCTCAACCCGCCGAACCGGACCGCGCATGTTTCCCACCGACCCCACAGTCAGCCGCTGGACGATCCTCCGCCGCGAACCGGAGTTCACGATCGCTCAGGCGATCCTGTGGTTCTTCGTCGGCCTGACCAGCCTTCAGGTGATCATGCGCTACGTCTTCGACGCGCCGCTCCAATGGCCCGAGGAACTGACCCAGATCTTGCTGGTTTGGATGACCTTCATTGCCGCGGTCGGCCTGTCCCGGCAGGGCCTGCATATCCGGGTGGAGATTGTCGAGAATTTCCTTGGTCCCAAGGGCCGCAATGCGATGGAGGCGCTGTTCAACCTCATGACCATCCTTTTCATGACCGCGCTGATGATTGGCGGCTGGGCGATGTACGAGCAGCTTAGTTTTGAGCGCACACCGGCGCTGCGCTGGAAGCTCAATATGATCTACGCGATCGTGCCCTTGAGCGCCGCGGCGATGTTCACGGTACATCTCTGGCAACTCTACGGCAACCTTGCCGTTCTCTTCGGATCGCGGCGCGATGGATCTTAGCCTGTTCCTGATCGGGCTGGTCATCGCCAGCCTTGTGCTGGTCCTTGGCGGCTACGCACTTGCATTCGCGCTCGGCGGTTTGTCGATCCTGTATCTCTGGTGGAACGGCTTCCCGCTGTCTTTCGCCATCGTCGAACTGGGCGGCTCGCTTCAGAACTTCACGATGCTCGCGATCCCGCGTTTCATGCTGTCGGGCGCGCTGATGAACGCCGGCCGCATCACCGACCGTATCTTCGCCTTCGCCAAGCTTCTGGTCGGGCGCATCCCGGGCGGGCTGGGGCACGTGAACATCTTCGCAAGCCTCGTCTTCGCGGGTATGTCCGGATCGGTCCTAGCCGATGTCGCCGGGTTGGGGCGCATGGAATACAAGGCCATGCGCGACGAGAACTACAAGGAAGACTTCGCGATGGGCGTGACGCTCTCGTCCGCCGCCATCGGGCCTATCCTGCCGCCAAGCGTACCGATGGTTCTCTTCGGGCTGGTCGCCGAGGTCTCCATCACCGGGCTGTTCCTGGGCGGCATCATGCCCGCCTTCGTCATCACCGGTTGCCTGATGGTCTATGTCTACTTCGTCGGCCGCAAATACGGCTACTACTCGGCCGACGGGGACTTCAGCCTTGGCCGCCTGGGCATGGCCTTCCTTTACGCGCTGCCGCCCCTTCTGACCCCTGTTCTGATCGTCGGCGGCATGGTCATGGGCATCTTCAGCCCGACCGAGGCAGCCGTCGTCGCCGTGCTCTACGCGCTGTTCCTTGCCGTCATCGTCTACCGCGACCTCGGCCTCGCCACCTTCTTCGATGTCAGCCGCGAGGTCGTGATCGGCACCACGCGGCTTCTCTTCGTGATCGCCATGTCGCTTCTGTTCGGCTGGGTCCTGTCGGTCGGCCGGATGCCGCAAGAGCTTGCTCAGTGGATCGGAGGCACATTCGACCAGCAATGGGCGTTCCTGCTGCTCCTGATGGTTGTCATCATCTTTCTCGGCGCGATCGTGGCCGACGCGATCCTTCTTCTGATCCTTGCGCCGATGATCGTGCCCATTGCCGTCGCCAACTACGGGATGGACCCGCTGCACCTGGGCGTGGTGATGGTCTTCACGATCATGATCGGCCAGTTCACCCCGCCCATGGGCATGTCGCTTTTCATCATGCGCGATATCACGGGGCTGCCGTTCACACGGGTTTGCCTTGCCGTGACGCCGTTTCTATTACCCCTCGTGGCCGCGCTGCTGGTGATGGCGTATGTTCCCCAAGTCGTGCTCTTCATCCCGCGTGCGCTCGGGTTTTGACGCGCGCAACCAGAAGGACCTACCGATGCAATACGACATCCGTCACCCAGACTTTGAGGCCATCATCGACCCGGACGCCGAGTTGTTGCGACTGGCCACCGGGTACGAATTTGTCGAAGGACCGGCCTGGCACCCCGGTGAAGGCCATCTGACCTTCAGCGACATTGCCGGCGACACGATGTACCGTTGGTCGCCCGGTGACGTCGAACCGGCCGAATTCCGCAAACCCAGCAACAAGGCCAATGGCAACACATACGACGCCGAAGGTCGCCTCCTGACCTGCGAGCACGCGACCAGCCGCGTCGTTCGCCTTGAGGCCGACGGATCGCTTCCCGTCCTGGCCAGCCATTTCGGCGAGCGCGAACTCAACGCGCCCAACGACATCATCGTCACGCGCGACGGGACGATCTGGTTTTCCGACCCGCTCGCCGGGCGCAAGCCCTTCTTCGGCATCGAGCGCGAACAGGACCTCGACTTTCAGGGGGTCTGGAAGATCGCCCCGGGCGCCTCGGCGGCCGAACCCGTTGCCCGCGACTACGAATTGCCCAACGGTCTCTCCACCGACTCCGATGAGTCGGTGCTTTACGTCAACGACACCCTCCGAAAACACATCCGCCGTTACGATCTGGGCCCCGGCGGCACGATCTCCGGCGGCGACGTATTTGCCGAGTTGACCGGCGACGGCGAGGGCGTGGCCGATGGTATGAAATGCGACACCGACGGCCGCGTCTGGTGCACCGGCCCCGGTGGTGTGCATGTATTCTCGCCCGAGGGTGTGTCACTGGGAGTGATCTTGATTCCGGAGAAGACGGCGAACTTCAGCTGGATGGGCAAGGCCCGCCGAACACTTGTCACGACATCGTCGACGTCGCTCTACACAATCACGGTGAACGCGACCGGTCACCACCTGTTCTGACGGATGAAGAACATCCTCTTCATCATGGCCGACCAGCTGCGCTACGATTACCTCGGCTGCGCCGGGCACCCGGCGCTCGAAACGCCGAATATCGACGCTCTTGCCGCGCGCGGGGTGCGGTTCACCGAGGCCTACGTGCAGTCGCCCGTTTGCGGCCCATCGCGCATGTGTTTCTACACCGGCCGCTACATCTCGACTCACGGCGCCACGTGGAACTATGTCCCCCTGCCGGTCTCGGAGATGACCATCGGCGATCACCTCCGCCCCCTCGGGACCGACGTGATCCTGGTCGGAAAAAGCCACGTCACCCCGAACATCGAAGGCCTGAAACGCCTTGGAATCGACCCGGCGTCCGAAACCGGCCAGCTCATCGCCGAAGGCGGATTCCGCCCGTTCGAGCGCGACGACGGGGTCCACGCCGACGCCGCGGTCAAACCTGACTACGCCTATAACCGCTACCTCGAAGACCACGGCCTTGGCGGACCGAACCCCTGGCACTACCGCGCGAACGCCACTGGGGAGGGCGAGCCGAAATCCGGCTGGTATCTGCAGAATGTCGGCGATGCCGCCCGTATCCCGGCGGAGCATTCCGAAACCGCCTACATGACCACCCGCGCGATGGAGTGCATTGCCGCGCAGACCGATCCTTGGTGCATCCACCTCAGTTACATAAAGCCGCATTGGCCCTATGTGGCTCCTGCGCCCTATCACGCGATGTACGGCGCCGACGACGTACCGCCCCCGCTCCGCGATCCGCGCGAGCTTGACGATCCGCACCCGGTTCTTGCCGCATACCACGCACGCGAGGAATGCCGGACCTTCCGCCGTGATGAGGCGCGCGAGACGGTGATCCCCGTCTACATGGGCATGATCCGTCAGATCGACGACGAGATCGGGCGGTTGATGGCGTTCCTCGAGGAACGCGGAGACCTCGACGACACCCTGATCGTCTTCACCAGCGACCATGGCGACTACCTGGGCGACCACTGGCTGGGCGACAAGGAGATGTTCCATCGCCAGTCGACCCGCATCCCTTTGATTGTGGTCGACCCCGACGCCGCCTCGGACGCCACGCGCGGCACCGTTTCCGACAGGCCGGTCGAAGCGATCGATCTCCTGCCCACCTTCGTCGACTGGTTGGGAGGCGAGGTGCCCGAGCACATCCTCGAAGGCCGCTCGCTGATGCCTCTCCTGCGCGGCGAAGCCCAGGACTGGCGCGACACGATATTCAGCGAGCTTGACTATTCCTTCCGCCAACAGCGGCGCGAGCTTGGCGTCCCACCCCACGCCGCGCGCGCCTATAACCTTCGCAACGCGCGCTGGAATTACGTCTATTTCGAAGGCTTCCCGCCGCAACTCTTCGACCTTGAAAACGATCCAGACGAATTCAATGATCTCGGCCGCGACCCGGCCTATTCGGAAGTCTGCGCCGCGCTTGAGGCGCAGCTCTTCGCCTGGCTGCGCGTCCGCAAGCACCGCGCGACCATCTCGGATGCGCAAATCGAGGCCAAAACCGAAAGCTGGCGCAAGAACGGCGTCTTCGCCGGCGCCTGGAGCCCGGAGGACCAGCAATGATCGTTGACGTGCGCCGCTACACGCTCAAGCCCGGCCACCTTGCGCCCTACCTCGCGCGCTACGGCGAGGCCGGATATGCCGCGCAGTCCCGCCATCTGGGCGCCGCGCTGGGCTGGTTCGTGGCCGATGTCGGCCCGCAGAACCATGTCCTGCACCTTTGGGGCTACGACGACGCCGCCGACATGGAGACCCGCCGGGCCGCCATGGCCGCCGATCCCGACTGGCACGCCGTGCGCCGCGACTTCAAGGGACGCTTCGCCGTTCAGGAGACGGAGGTGATGAAAGTCATCCCCGGTCTCCCCTACACGCGCTCTGAGAGCAAGCCCGGCCTTGTCGACGTACGCCTCTACACCCTGCACCACGGCGAAATGCCCGCGTTCCTCGACATGCTCGCCACCCGTTCCGCGCCAGTGCAAGCCCGCCACTGGACCGACAACATCGCCTATCTCGTCAGTCAGACCGGACGGCAGAACCGGATCATTCACCTCTGGGGCCACGCCGATCACGCCCAGCGTCTGGCTCGCCGTCAGGCGCTTCTGGCCGATCCCGACTGGCAGGAGTGCATGAAGGCGTTCCTCCCGATGATCGCCGACATGCAGACATTCACCGCAACGCCGGCGCCATTCTGGACCCGGCCAGCGGAGGGCTGACCGATGGACATGGAGCTTGCCGGCAAACGCGTTCTCGTCACCGGCGCCCTGGGCGGCGTGGGCCGCGCCACGGTCGAGGCGTTCCTCGCCGAAGGCGCGCGTGTCCTCGCCACCGATCTTGCCCCGACCGCCGACGTCTGGAGCAACGCATCCAACCTCACTTACCATCCGGCGGAGCTGCGCGACCCGGACGCCGTGGCGGGCCTGATCGCGTCTGCCGAGACCGCGCTTGGCGGGCCAATCGAGGTTCTCGTCAACAACGCCGCCGTGACGCACCGGGCCGAGTTCCTGGAGATGGACATGGCCGACTTCGACCGCGTCTACGAGATCAACGTCCGCGCCCCGTTTGTGCTTGGGCAGGCGGTCGCACGCTCCCTTGTCGCTGCCGAGGCGACCGGCACCATCGTCAACATCGGCTCGGTGAACGCGCAACTCGCGCTTCCCGACAACGCCGCCTACGTCTCGAGCAAGGGCGGCCTTTTGCAACTGACCCGCGCTATGGCCGTCGCGCTCGCGCCCCTGGGCATTCGCGTCAACATGGTGGCGCCGGGCAGCATCGACACGCCCCTTCAGCGCGCCGGCCAGTCCCGCTCGCCCGAGTTGCGCGCGCGGGTGCTGTCGCGCACACCGCTCGGTCGTCTCGGCCAGCCGCAGGAGATCGCCGACGCGATCGTCTACATGGCCAGCCCGCGATCGAGCTACGTGACAGGCGAGTGCCTGTTCGTCGATGGCGGACGGTTGCCCCTGAACTTCACCGTGCCCGTGTCCGACCCCACCGATTGATCCGACGGAGAGCTCCAATGATCAAAGGACAGCATTTGATCGCCGGCATCTGGACCGGCGCCGACGATACTTTCCCAAACGCCCCGGTGAAAGGCGACGCGGATACCTTTGCGACGGGGACACCAGCCCACGCCGAGGCGGCCGCGACCGCAGCGGACGAGGCCTTCGCCACCTACGCCGTGACCAGCCGGGCGGCGCGCGCGGCCTTCCTGCGCGACATCGCAGCCCGCATCGATGCGCGCGGTGCCGCGATCACCAACATCGGCACGCGCGAGACCGGTCTGCCCGAAGCGCGACTCGACGGCGAGCGCGGCCGGACCGTCGGCCAGTTGCGCCTGTTCGCCGACCACATTGAAGCCGGCGACTACCTTGACCGCCGCCACGACGCCGCCTTGCCGGACCGCAAGCCCCTGCCACGGCCGTCGCTGCACATGATGCAGCGACCGATCGGTCCTGTCGCGGTCTTCGGGGCCTCGAACTTTCCTCTGGCCTTCTCGGTCGCAGGTGGCGACACGGCATCGGCTCTGGCTGCGGGCTGCCCCGTCGTCGTCAAGGGCCACGAGGCGCATCCCGGCACGTCTGAGATCGTCGCCGAAGCTATCGTGGAAGCGGTCGAGGCCGCCAATCTTCCTCGCGGCGTCTTCTCACTCGTCCACGGTGGCGACAATGCGGTCGGCGCGTCGCTCGTGTCCCATCCGTTGATCCGTGCCGTCGGGTTTACGGGTTCGCACCGCGCAGGGCGCGCTCTGTTCGATATGTGTGCAGCACGCCCCGAGCCGATCCCATTCTTTGGTGAATTGGGAAGTATTAACCCGGTCTTCCTTCTTCCGTCCGCCCTTGCCGCCAGAGGGCCCGATATCGCGCGCGCCTGGGCAGCGTCGCTCAGCATGGGTGCGGGACAGTTCTGCACAAATCCCGGCGTGGCGATTGCCGTTGAGGGAACGGAGGCCGAAGCATTCGCGAGAGCCGCAGTTTCGGCCCTGGCCGATGTGGCACCGCAAATCATGCTAAGCGACGGTATCGCGCAGAGCTACCGTACCGGACGTGACAGTATGGCTGCCCAAGACGGTGTCGAGACCTTGCTCGCGTCTCCTGAAGTTTCTCGTGGCGCAGCTCCGGATCTCTTCCGGGTTTCGGCCGCAACCTGGCTCTCGAACTCGGCCTTGGGGCAGGAGATCTTTGGTCCGACTGGGGTTCTCGTTGTCGCACGCTCGATCGACGAAATGCGCACCGTCGCGTCGCATCTTGAGGGCCAATTGACGGCGACGCTTCATATGGACAAAGACGATACCGAAGCCGCAAGGCAGCTTGTGCCGACCCTCGAACGCAAAGCGGGTCGCATCCTCGTGAACGGCTTTCCCACCGGGGTCGAGGTCGCGGACGCGATGGTCCACGGTGGTCCTTACCCGGCATCTACAGATTTCGGCCATACCTCGGTCGGCACCCTCGCCATCCGGCGCTGGCTCCGTCCCGTTTGCTTCCAGAACATGCCCGAGGCGCTGTTGCCTGAGGATCTACGATGAGCGCAAGTAGTCGACTATGGGCAGATTGAGCCGCCAATCGCCCGCGACATCTCGCTGGAGTTCGTTCAAGGCGCGCTTTCGATTTGTCCGACAAGCAGGGCGCCCGGTGCCACACTTTGGGAGACTGCTCCGTCCGCATGTCAGACATCCGGCCGTTGCGCGGCGAATGGCCGGTTTGGAACTCTGCCATATTGGCCGTCTTCAATGACCGATTTGGGGAAGAGCTGCTGAAGCGCCACGGCTTGTGCCGAACCACGGTCGAGCTTTGGAGGCCGGTGTCGCTGCACCGGCATCAGGCGAGTTTGTCCGCCGAGCAGACCCCGGGCAAGAACCCATCCAGAGACGGTTACACAGCTCATTCCAACCATCGCAAACCCTGAAGTTCGGCCATGGTTTCAGGCTGGCGGCGCACTTGGTGACAACTAGAACCCGATCAGGAACTGGTTGAAGCTACCGAGTTCACGATCGCCTTGCTTGCCTTCGGCGGTAATCAGAGTTCACGCTGCAGGCCGGCGGGCGCTGTAGAATGGGCAGTGTCCCAGCACGTTCTCTAATCGCCCTGGTCAAGAGCTGATCTC
>Ga0180429_10001567_pt1 | contig 19381 bp, 17 predicted proteins | sample SS_ome_FD_132428 | JGI IMG/M metagenome (GOLD analysis project Ga0180429, IMG submission 132428) | Hypersaline lake sediment archaeal communities from the Salton Sea, California, USA - SS_1_S_1 metaG | ecosystem: Environmental > Aquatic > Non-marine Saline and Alkaline > Hypersaline > Sediment ...
CGCACGTTGCGGATCGCCACGCGGGCATGTTCGGCATATTGCGCGGCCACCCGCGTCAGGTCGCGGCGGCGTTCCTCGTTGAGTTCGGGAATCGGCAGCATGATGATCGTGCCGTTGGTCTGCGGATTGATCCCCAGGCCGCTTTCGCGGATCGCCTTCTCGACCTTGCCGACGAGCGACTTGTCCCAGACGTTGATCGTGACCATCCGCGGTTCGGGCACGTTGACGGTGCCCACCTGGTTGATCGGCGTCGGCTGGCCATAGGCCTCGACCATCACCGGGTCCACGATCGCGGCCGAGGCGCGGCCGGTACGCAGGCTCGCGAATTCCGTCCGCAACGCCGCCATCGCGCCGTCCATCCGGCGTTCCAGGTCATCGATGTCGATTTCGATCTCGTCGGACATGGCTTGTCTTTCCGTTGGTCCTGGCCGTGTTCGCGGGCCGGCCGCGCCCTTTTACAGCGTCGCGCCGGCGAATGATATAGGTCAGCCATGCACCTTGGTGTAGGTTCCGTGGCCCGACAGGATACCCTGGAACCCGCCCGGTTCGTCCAGCGAAAAGACGATGATCGGCAGGTCGTTGTCGCGCGCCAGCGCGATCGCGGACGCATCCATCACGCCAAGGTGGCGTTGCAGCACCTCGTCGTAGGTGATCGTGTCGAAGCGCTGCGCATCGGCATGTTTGTTGGGATCCCTGTCATAGACGCCGTCGACCTTGGTGCCCTTGAAGATCGCCTGGCAGGCCATCTCGTTGGCGCGCAGCGTCGCGGCGGTGTCGGTGGTGAAATACGGGTTGCCGGTGCCGGCCGCGAAGATGCAGACCCGCTTCTTTTCAAGATGGCGCACGGCGCGGCGGCGGATGTAGGGCTCGCAGACCTGGTCCATCGGGATCGCGCTGATCACCCGGGTATGAACCCCCAACGCCTCCAGCGCCGCCTGCATCGCCAGCGCGTTCATCACGGTGGCGAGCATGCCCATGTAGTCGGCCGTCGTCCGCTCCATCCCCTGGGCCGAGCCCTGCAGGCCGCGAAAGATGTTGCCGCCGCCGATCACCATGCAGATCTCGACGCCGAGATCGTGGACCGATTTCACCTCGGCCGCGATCCGGCTCACCGTCGGCGGGTGCAGCCCGTAGCCCTGGTCGCCCATCAGCGCCTCGCCGGAGATTTTCAGCATCACCCGGCTGTAGGCCACCCGCGGTGTCTCCACCGCATCGAGATCGGCGCCCATCTCTGCCCTCGCTTGCTCTTGTCCTTGTCGCGGCGCAAGATGTCGCAAATCCCCACCGGGTTCAACCGGGCAGGCGGCAACCCGCGCAGCCAGGGCGCGGCGTCCCGCCCGATCCCCCGCGCGGGCCCGCAGGACCGCCCGAAACACGTTGGCCCGCGCCCTTGGACCTCGACACGATCCCCCCGGACCGTCCCGTTCTGATCGCCGGCCCCACGGCCAGCGGCAAGAGCGCGCTGGCGCTGCGGATCGCCGAGACGCGGGGCGGCGTGATCGTCAATGCCGACGCGTTGCAGGTCTGGTCGTGCTGGCGGGTGCTGACCGCGCGGCCCTCCGAGGCCGAGGAAACGCGCGCGCCGCATGCCCTGTACGGCCACCTCGCGCCGGGCGCGGACTGGTCGGTCGGGCATTGGCTGCGCGCGGTGGCTCCCTATCTCGACGGCCCCGACCGGCCGATCCTGGTGGGCGGCACCGGGCTTTACTTCACCGCGCTGACCGAGGGGCTGGCCGAGATCCCGCCCACCCCGCCGCAGGTCCGCGCGGAGGCGGAACGGATCGAGGCCGGCGCCGGGCCGGCGGCGTTGCTGGCCGGGCTCGATGCCGCCACGGCCGCGCGGATCGACCGCCGGAACCCGGCCCGCATCCGCCGCGCCTGGGAGGTCTTGCAGGCCACCGGGCGCGGACTGGCGGACTGGCAGGCCGAAACCGGCCCGCCGCTTCTGCCGCTCGACCGCGCCGCGGCCATCGTGGTGGCGGCCGGCCGCGACGCGCTGGCGGCCCGGATCGACGCGCGGTTCGACGCGATGCTGGCCGCCGGCGCGCTGGAGGAGGTGCGCGCGGTGCGCGACATCTGGGATCCGGCCGCCCTGTGGGCCAAGGCGATCGGCGCGCCGGACCTTGTCGCCCATCTGCGGGGCGACATCACGCTTGACGACGCCGCGAACCGCGCCAAGGCCGCCAGCCGGCAATATGCCAAGCGCCAGCGCAGCTGGATGCGCAACCGGCTGGGCCATTGGCCGCGTGTGCCCGCAACCCCCTGACCGCCAAGCGCTCTTTCACGTCGCCCGGCACCGTTTCCACGGCATTTTCCCGAGTTATCCACGACTCGAGACAGTTTTCGCTTGGGAGTTGCGTTCGATTTGACCTAGAATTGCACAAAACGAACGCCCGATGACCACTTCTGCCAGGACCCGAGCCGTGAAGATATTCTCCGGACCGGCGCTGTCGCAATATGCCACGCAGCGCCCCGACCCGACCGTGGCGACCCCGCCCGCGGCCGCCGCGCCCGCCGCCGCGCCCGAACCCGCCGACGCCCCGCCCGGGCGCGAGCGCAAGGCCGACCGGCGCAAGCCGACGCAGATACCGTTCCGGGCGCCGGCGGTGCCGGCAACGCCTGACGAAGGCGGTGTGCGGCTGGTGCCGATCCCGCGGCTCGCCCAGGGCGGCCGCTGGCGGGTGGAGGCGATGCGGTCCTATTCCGGGCCGGTGCTGTACTGGTTCACCCGCGGCCAGGGCCGGATCACCGTGGCCGGCGTGACCCGCGGCTACGGCGCCCACAATGCCGTCTTCCTGCCGCCGGGCACGATGCACGGGTTCGAACTGGGCCAGCAGGTGTTCGGCACCGCGGTGTTCTTCGGCCGCGGCAGCGACGTGACGCTGCCGGACGAGGCGTTGCACCTGCGGGTCCGCGACGCCGCCCCGCAGGGCGAACTGTCCGCCGTGCTCGACGCGATCCAGCGCGAGCTGGACAGCGACCGCCCCGGCGCCGACCGCGCCGCGCGCCACCACCTGGGCCTTCTGGGTGTCTGGCTGGAACGCCAGCGCGCCGCCGCGCAGGAGGATGGCAAGCGCCCCGATGCCGCCCGGCGGCTGGTCGCGCGCTTCACCGCGATGCTGGAGCGCGATTTCGCCAGCGGCAAGGGCGTGGCCGACTATGCGGCCGCGCTGGGCGTCACGCCGACGCATCTGAGCCGGGTCTGCAACCAGACCTGCGGCCGCTCGGCGCTGAAACTCGTGCAGGACCGGGTGCTGTTCGAGGCGCGGCGGATGCTGACCGAGACCGATCTGCCGGTGAACCGCATCGCCTCGGACCTCGGCTTCACCTCACCGGCCTACTTCACCCGCGCCTTCCAGGCACAAACCGGCAAGACCCCGACGGCGTTCCGCAAGGCGCGCTGAGATGCGGGCGGGATCCCGGCGGCGAGGGTTGACCTGCGACCGGATGTCGGTTTTGCTCGGTTTCGATGTCGGGAATGATCCCCAAAGCGGCGAAAGCAGGCGTTGACGCGCGGGCCGGTTCCGTGCGCAATACATCGGTGATCGACAGTCCGCCCGCCGTTCCGGCAGGGCCCTCCGGCCGGGCAGGCCGGATGACAACAACCATGTCTCACAGGGAGAGAAAGATGAGCAAACACGAAACCTTCGCCCCGGCGACGCACCCGGCGGTGCAGATGTACGCCGAGGAGTGCAAGGCCGGGCATCTCAGCCGGCGCGAGTTCTTCTCGCGCGCGACGGCGCTGGGCGCGACCGCGGCTGTCGCCTATGGCGCGCTGGGCCTGAAGGCGCCGGCGATGGCGCAGGGCACGCCGGTGGAGGGCGGCACGCTGCGCATGGCGATGGAGACCAAGGCGCTCAAGGATCCGCGCACCTGGGACTGGTCGGAACTGGCCAATTTCGCCCGCGGCTGGCTCGACTACCTTGTCGAGTACAACTCCGACGGCACGCTGCGCGGCATGCTGCTGGAAAGCTGGTCGGCCAATGACGACGCCACGGAATACACGCTGAACGTCCGCCCGGGCGTGAAGTGGAACAACGGCGACGATTTCACCGCACAGGACGTGGCCAACAACATCATGCGCTGGTGCGACGCGACGGTCGAGGGCAACTCGATGGCCGCGCGGATGGGCGGGCTCGTCGACGAGGAGACCAAGAAGGCCCGCGACGGCGCGATCACCGTGGTCGACGACATGACGGTGAAGCTGACCCTGCCCGCGCCGGACATCACGATCATCGTCGGGATGGCCGACTATCCGGCCGCGGTCATGCATTCGAGCTATGACGGCGGCAACCCCGTCGACAACCCGATCGGCACCGGCGCCTGGCTGCCGGAAACCAACGAGGTCGGCGTCAAGCAGGTTCTGGTCCGCAACCCCGATCACACCTGGTGGGGCACCGAGGTCTATGGCGGCCCCTATCTTGACCGGATCGAGTACATCGACCTGGGCACCGACCCGGCGGCGGTCTTCGCCGCGGCCTCGTCCGACGAGATCGACTGCACCTACCGCACCTCGGGCGATTTCGTGGAGGTCTTCGACAGCCTCGGCTGGACCCGGTCGGAAGCCGTGACCTCGGCCACGATCGCGGTGCGCTTCAACCAGCTGTCGGCGCCCTACGACAACCGCGACGTCCGCAACGCGCTGCAAATGGCCGTCGACAACGCGGTGGTGCTGGAACTGGGCTTCGCCGGTCTCGGCATGGTCGCCGAGAACCACCACGTCTGCCCGATCCATCCCGAATATGCGGAACTTCCGCCGCTCACCGTGGACGGCGCCAAGGCGATGGAAATGCTGACCGCCGCGGGCCATGCCGAGACCGAGTTCGAACTGATCTCGCTCGACGACGCCTGGCAGGCCGCGACCTGCGATTCCGTGGCCGCGCAGATGCGCGACGCCGGCGTCAACATCAAGCGCACGATCCTGCCGGGGTCGACCTTCTGGAACGACTGGCTGAAGTACCCGTTCTCGGCCACGGAATGGAACATGCGGCCGCTCGGCGTGCAGGTTCTTGCGCTGGCCTACAAGTCCGGCGTGGCGTGGAACGAAACGGCCTTCGACAATGCCGAGTTCGACTCGCTGCTTGCCAACGCGATGTCGATCGCAGATGCGGACGAACGCCGCGTGGTGATGGCGGACATCCAGAAGATCATGCAGGACGAAGGCGTGCTGATCCAGCCCTACTGGCGGTCGCTGTTCCGTCACTACAAGGAGAACGTGCAGGGCGCCGACATGCACCCGACGTTCGAACACCACCACTACAAGTGGTGGATCGCGGCCTGATGATCGGTGACCGGGGTGCGGCCGGACCGGCTGCACCCCTTCCCTGTCCCCGCTTGTGACCCGGTGCCTGGCGCGGCCTGCCGCGCCCGGCCCGGTATCGGCCACCGGCTGGCAAAGGACATCCCATGCTCGGCTTCCTGCTTCGGCGTTTCGGGACGATGGTACTGACGGCGCTGTGCCTCACCTTCATCGTCTTCTACCTCACCAACCTGCCCCCGAACCTCGAAAAGATCGCCAAGACCGAGGCCGGCAGCCGGATTTCGGATGCCGAGGTGCAAAGCTGGCTGGAAAAGAACGGCTACGCGCAGCCGATCCTCGTGCGCTACGGTGAATGGCTGGGCGTCATTCCCGGCTGGACCCGCACCGAGGACGGCGTGACCACCGGCCGCTGCATCGCGCGCGGCCAGGATCCGGCCGAGGCGGCGACGCGCTGCGGCGTGATCCAGGGCTACTGGGGGTTTTCCAACGTCTTCAAGGAACCGGTGTCGGAGATCATCGGCAAGCGGCTGGGGCTGACCGGCTGGCTGATGCTGTTCGTGATGCTGCTGATGGTGCCCGCGGCGCTGATCATCGGCGTGGTGGCGGGGATGCGCGAGGGCTCGCGCCTCGACCGGTCGCTGTCGACCTTCTCGATCGCCTCGACGGCGACGCCGGAATACGTGTCGGGCGTGGTCTTCATCACGCTCTTCGCGACCCCGATGCTGGGGATGAACTGGTTCAAGGGCACCGCGACCTCGGCGGCCGACGAGATCACGTTCTGGAACTTCTTCCTGCCGGTGCTGACCATCGCGCTTTACGGCATGGGCTACATCGCGCGGATGACGCGGGCCTCGATGACCGAGGTGATGACCGCGCAATACATCCGCACCGCCCGGCTGAAGGGCGTGAGTTTCCGCAACATCGTGCTGAAACACGCGCTGAGAAACGCGCTGATCGCGCCCTTCACCGTGATCATGCTGCAGTTCGCCTGGCTTCTGAACGGCGTGGTCATCGTCGAGACGCTGTTCAACTACAAGGGCTTTGGCTGGACGCTGGTTCAGGCGGCGGGCAACAACGACATCGAACTGCTCTTGGGCTGTTCGGTCGTGGCCGTCTTCGTCGTGCTGGTCACCCAGCTGATCTCCGACATCGGCTACGTCTACCTCAACCCCCGGATCAGGATCGGCTGACATGGACGAATTAAGCTGGGGCAGCATCATCGTCGCGGTTCTGGGCCGGTTCTGGCCGGTCTGGATCGCGCTCGCCGCAACCTACGCGCTGTCGATCACCTACAAGCGGCGGCTGGGGCTTTACGGCAAGCTCTTCGACAGCCCGATCGGGATGATCGGGTTCGGCATCGTGATGTTTTGGGTGTTCACCGCGATCTTCGCCGACGTGATCGCCACGCATGACCCACTCAGCCAGATCTCGGGGATGAAGAACAAGCTGCCGGGCACGCCCGTGACCTCGGACGATGTCTATCCCTATTACCTGTTCGGCGGCGACAACCTGGCCCGCGACGTGTTCAGCCGGATGGTCGAGGGCAGCCGCATCGTCGTGACCATCGCGCCGGTCGCGACGATGTTCGCCTTCATGGTCGGGATCACGCTGGGCCTGCCGGCGGGCTATTACGGCGGCAAGCTCGACACCGTTCTGTCGTTCCTTGCCAACCTGATCCTCGCCTTCCCGGTGATCTTGCTGTTCTACCTGCTGGTCACGCCGGAAATGGTGGAGACCGGGCTGCCACGCTACATGGCCGCGGTGCTGTTCCTGTTCCCGATCGTGTTCCTCGCGATCCTGTGGAACAGCCGGTTCTACGTGCAGCCGACGTTGCGCAACATCTACCTTGCGGTCACGCTGGTGGTCGGCGGCTGGGTCTACCTGGGCCTCGCCTGGAACGCCGATCCGCTGGGCATCATCTCGATGCCGCCGAACATCCTGATCGTCTTCGTCTCGGTGGTCTTCGTGAACTCGCCCACGGTGTTCCGGATCGTGCGCGGCCTGGCGCTGGAGATCCAGACGCGCGACTACGTGGCCGCCGCCCAGACCCGCGGCGAGGGCCCGTGGTACATCATGTTGTGGGAGATCCTGCCCAATGCCCGCGGCCCGCTGATCGTCGATTTCTGCCTGCGCATCGGCTACACCACGATCCTGCTGGGCACGCTGGGCTTCTTCGGCCTCGGGCTAGAGCCCGAAAGCCCCGACTGGGGGTCCACCATCAACCAGGGCCGGCGGTTGCTGTCGATCGCCCCGCATCCCGCGCTGGTGCCGGCGCTGTCGCTGATGAGCCTCGTTCTGGGGCTCAACCTGCTGGCCGACGGGTTGCGCGAAGAAAGCCTGAAGGACTGAGGATGGCGATTTTTCGGCGAAGAATCGCAACCGGGAGGGACGCGAGATGACCAAGTGGGACCACGACGGCCCGATCCTCGAGATCAGCAATCTCTCGATCTCGTTCTTCACCCGGCTTCGGGAAATCCCGGCGGTGATGGATTTCTCGGTCACCGTGCAGCCCGGCGAGGCGATGGGGCTGGTGGGCGAATCCGGCTGCGGCAAGTCGACCGTCGCGCTCGCCGTGATGCGCGACCTGGGCAAGAACGGCCGGATCACCGGCGGCACGATCAAGTTCAAGGGCCGCGACCTGACCGAGATGGGCGACGAGGAGTTGCGCGACATCCGCGGCTCCGAGATCGCGATGATCTACCAGGAGCCGATGGCCAGCCTGAACCCGGCGATGAAGATCGGCCACCAGCTGGCCGAGGTGCCGATGATCCACGAGGGCATGAGCCAGCAGGACGCCTGGGACCTGGCCCGCCAGATCGTCGCCGACGTGCGCCTGCCCGACCCGGATCGCATCCTGAAAAGCTATCCGCACCAGCTTTCCGGCGGCCAGCAGCAGCGGATCGTCATCGCGATGGCGCTGATGTCGAAACCCGCACTGCTGATCCTCGACGAACCGACCACCGCGCTCGACGTCACGGTGGAGGCCGGGATCGTCGACATCGTCAAGGATCTGGCGAAGAAGCACGGCACCTCGATGCTGTTCATCAGCCACAACCTCGGCCTCGTGCTGGAAGTCTGCGACCGGATCTGCGTGATGTATTCCGGCGAGGCGGTGGAAACCGGGTCGATCACCGATGTCTTCGACAAGATGCAGCATCCCTATACCCAGGCGCTGTTCCGCTCGATCCCGCTGCCCGGCGCCGACAAGAATACCCGGCCCTTGGTGGCGATCCCCGGAAACTTCCCGCTGCCGCACGAACGGCCGCCGGGCTGCAACTTCGGCCCGCGCTGCACCTATTTCGCGCAGGGCCGCTGCGACGCGGGTGATATCCGGATGGTGCCGGTCGAGGGCCATGACCGGCACGAGACGCGCTGCATCCGCGTCGACGAGATCGACTGGGACGCGCCGCCCGACCTCGCCGCGCAGATCGAGCGTTCGGAGATCGGCGACCCCGTGCTCAGGATGGAAGACCTGCGGAAGTATTACGAGGTCGCGGCCTCCAAGCTCTTCGGCGGCGGCGATCACAAGGTGGTCAAGGCCAACGAGACGCTGAGTTTCGAGGCCCGCGAGGGCGAAACGCTGGCGATCGTGGGCGAATCCGGCTGCGGCAAGTCGACCTTCGCCAAGGTGCTGATGGGGCTGGAAACGGCGACGGCCGGCAAGATCCTGCTTTACGACAACGAGATCCAGTCGACCCCGATCGAGATGCGCTCGACCGACACGGTGTCGGGCGTGCAGATGGTGTTCCAGAACCCGTTCGACACGCTCAACCCCTCGATGACGGTCGGCCGGCAGATCATCCGCGCGCTGGAAATCTTCGGGATCGGCGACAGCGAGGCGGCGCGCCACCAACGGATGCTGGAACTGCTCGACCTCGTGAAACTGCCGCGCGAATTCGCCGAACGTATGCCGCGGCAACTGTCGGGCGGGCAGAAGCAGCGCGTCGGCATCGCGCGGGCCTTCGCCGGCGGCGCCAAGATCGTGGTGGCGGACGAGCCGGTTTCGGCGCTTGACGTGTCGGTGCAGGCCGCCGTGACCGACCTGCTGATGGAGATCCAGCGCAAGAACAAGACCACGCTGCTGTTCATCAGCCACGACCTGTCGATCGTGCGCTACCTCAGCGACCGGGTGATGGTGATGTATCTCGGCCACGTGGTGGAACTGGGCACCACCGACCAGGTCTTCGCCCCGCCCTATCATCCCTATACCGAGGCGCTGCTGTCGGCGGTGCCGATCGCCGATACCCATGTCGAGAAGAAGCGTATCGTTCTGGAGGGCGATATCCCCTCGGCGGTGAACCCGCCGCCGGGCTGCCCGTTCCAGACCCGCTGCCGCTGGAAATCGCAGGTGCCGGGCGGGCTGTGCGACACCGAGGTGCCGCCGGTCAGGCAACTGGGCGACCGCCACCAGATCAAGTGCCACCTGTCCGACGAGATCCTCGCGACGATGGAACCGGTGATCAAGGTCGCGGCGGAATAGGCCGCCGCGCTCAGATCCCGAGGATGTGGCTGACGTAGCCCTGCGTCTCGGCAAAGGGCGGCACGCCGCCGTGCCGCTCCACCGCCTCGGGCCCGGCGTTGTAGGCGGCCAGCGCCAGCTTCCAGTCGCCGAACCGGTCGTACATCATCCGCAGGTAGCGCGCGCCGCCTTCGAGGTTCTGTTTCGGATCGGCCGGATCGACGCGCAACAGGTCCGCGGTGCCGGGCATCAGCTGCGCCAGCCCCTGCGCGCCCTTGGTGGACACCGCTGTCGGGTTCCAGCCGCTTTCGCGCTGCACCAGCCGCAGGAACAGGTCTTCGGGGATGCCGTGGCGCTGCGCGGCGGCCCGCGCCAGCGCAAGGTATTCGCCCCGGTAGCGCCCGGCATAGGCCGGGATCGACCGCGCCGTCACCGCGGCGGATTTCGGCATCAGCCGGGCCGAGCCGGCATACTGATCGGACAGCTTGCCATCCAGCAGCGCGGCCTGCGACTTGAAGATCTGGTGGCGCGACGCCGACGGGGCCGAGAAGCTCAGCCCCTCGGCCAGCACCGAGCCTGCCGCCAGCACCGCTCCGATCGCAACCGTCACCCCGATCCGTCGCATCCCATCGCCCCGGTTTCGCAAACGCCCGGCACTATAGACGAAACCGCGGCGTTTTCCAGCAGTCCCGCGATCCACCCCGGTCACATTAGGCTTTCATTAACCATCCGGCTTTGGTCTAACCATCGAACGACTGCGACAAGATTCGACCAAGGGGGTGCGGTGATGGCCGGTTCCGTCAACAAGGTGATCCTGATCGGCAATCTCGGGCGCGACCCCGAGGTGCGGAATTTCCCCAATGGCGGGAAGGTGTGCAACCTGCGGATCGCCACGTCCGAACGCTGGCGCGACCGCAACACCGGTGAGAACCGGGAAAAGACCGAATGGCATTCGGTCGCGATCTATTCCGAACCGCTGGTGCGGATCGCCGAGCAATACCTGCGCAAGGGCTCGAAGGTCTATCTCGAAGGCCAGCTGGAAACCCGCAAGTGGCAGGACCAGTCCGGCCAGGACCGCTACACCACCGAAGTCGCGCTGCGGCCCTATCGCGGCGAGTTGACGATGCTGGACGGCCGCGGCGACGGCGGCGGCTACGGCGGTTCCTCGGGCGGGTATGGCGACGATCCGGGCTTCGGCGGCGGCGGCCCGTCGGGCGGCGGCAGCGCCCCGCAGGGCGGCGGCCGGTCGGATTTCGACGACGATATCCCGTTCTGATCAGCCGCGCCCGGCCAGCGCCTCGTCCAGCACCGCGCGCACCGGGTCCATCGGCACGTCCGACGCGACGAAGGCGCGGCCGATGTCGCGCGCGAGGATGAAGCGCAGCCTTCCGTCCATCACCTTCTTGTCCTGCAGCATCAGGCCGATCAGCGCCTCGGCCCCCGGCAGATCGCCGGGGATGTCGGACAGATCGGTCTTCATCCCCATCGCGCGCAGATGCGCCCGCACCCGGCCGGTCGCCTCCTGCGGGCACAGGCCGAGGCGCTGCGACAGGTCGAAGGCCAGCGCGCAGCCGATCGCCACGCCCTCGCCATGCAGCAGCCGGCCGGAATAGCCCGTCGCGGTTTCCAGCGCGTGGCAGAAGGTGTGGCCGAGGTTCAGCAGCGCGCGGTCGCCCTGCTCGGTCTCGTCGCGCGCGACGATCCCGGCCTTCATCTCGACCGACCGGCGCACCGCGTATTGCCGCAGCCCGGTATCGCCCGCGGCCAGCGCCGGGCCGTGCGCCTCCAGCCAGTCGAAGAACGCGGCGTCGCCCAGGAGCCCGTATTTCACCACCTCGCCGTAGCCGGCGAGGAAATCGCGCGCCGGCAGGCTGGCCAGCAGGTCGATATCGGCCAGAACGAGGCTGGGCTGGTGGAACGCGCCGACAAGGTTCTTGCCGTGGACCGAGTTGATCCCGGTCTTGCCGCCCACCGAACTGTCGACCTGCGCCAAGAGCGTGGTGGGGATCTGCACGAAACGCACGCCGCGGCGCAGGATCGCGGCGGCGAACCCGCCGAGATCGCCGATCACCCCGCCGCCAAGCGCGACCACGATATCGCGCCGCTCGACCTTCTCGGCCAGCAGCCAGTCGACCGCCTCGGCGAGCCCGGCCCAGCCCTTCGTCGCCTCGCCCGGCGCCATCGCATGCGCCACCATGCCGATCCCGCCCAGCCCCGCGCGCAGGCTGTCGAGGTGCAGGCCCGCGACGGTCTCGTCGGTCAGCACCGCGACGCCCCGGCCCTTCGGCACCAGCGGCGCGATCTCGGCCCCGGCGCGGGCCAGCAGGCCGCGGCCGATCCGTACGTCATAGCTGCGCGCGCCCAGCTCCACCCGCACCGTGTCGATGCTCATCCCTCGCCTCCCGCGATGATCCCGCCTTCCGCTTTCAGCCGGGCCAGCACCCGCGCCGCCATCTCCTCGACCGACAGGTCGGCTTCGGAGTCCACGATCAGCTGCGCCCGGCCATAGACCGGCGACCGCGCCTCCAGCAGCCGTGCCAGCGTGCCCTTGGGATCGGCGGTGCGCAGCAGCGGCCGCGTCGACTTGTGCCGCACCCGCGCCCACAGCAGGTCGAGATCGGCACGCAGCCAGACCGACATGGCCGCATCCTCGATCGCCTGCCGGTTCGCCTCGGCCAGAAAGGCGCCGCCGCCGGTGGACAGAACGCAGGGCGGGCCCGACAGCAGCCGCTTGAGCACCTGGCTTTCCTTGACGCGGAAGAACGCCTCGCCGTCGCGTTCGAAGATCTCGGCGACGGTCATGTTCGCCGCGCGCTCGATCTCGTCGTCGGAATCGACGAAAGGCACGCCCAGCATCCGTGCCAGCGCGGTGCCGACGGCGGTCTTGCCCGCCCCCATCATCCCGATCAGGACGATCGTTCGCTTCAGCTTCGCCTTCACCTTCGATCCCGTCGCCTGCCACGGCGATCTTCGGCCAAAATCGCCGGGTTCGTCCTGAATGGCGTGAACTCGGCGAAAAGGCCATATATAATCGCGACGAACCGTGGCGGCGACCACGGCAGGCAGGCAAAGACAGGCAACAAGGAACCGCGGCGCATGGGACGCATCATCAAGTATCTGGTTTATCTGGTCATCCTCGGGTTCCTCGGGCTTGTCGGCTACGCCTATCTCGGCCCGATGTCGCCGGACACGGCCGAGATCCGGCACGAGGTCACGCTCGATGCCGCGGACTAGGCGCGCGCTGGCCGCGGCCTTGGCCCTGTGGCCGGCCGTCGGGGCCGAGGCCCAGCAGGAGCCGTTGTCGGCGATCGACTGGCTGTCACGCTCGGTCGCCGAACCGCCGGTGGCGCTGCCCGGCCCGGCGCCGCAGACGCCACCCGCCCGGCCGCCGATCACGGTGGCCCCGCTGGCCGCGACCAATCTCGATGCCGTGGGGCTTCTGCCGCCATCGGCGACCGGGCTGCCCGCCGATCTTTGGGGCACGACCCCGACCGAAGAGCTTGCCCGGCTGCTCAGGGCCGAGCGGATCGACACGCTGCCCGCGATCCAGGGCCTGCTGATGACGCTGCTGCTGGCCGAGCTTGATCCGCCGGCGGAGTCCGACGGATCGGGCGCGCTGTTCCTCGCCCGGATCGACAAGCTGCTGGACCTCGGCGCGCTCGACCCGGCGCTGGCGCTGCTGGAACGCACCGCGCCGCCGCGGGCCGAACCGTTCCGGCGCTGGTTCGACATCGCGCTGCTGCTGGGGCAGGAAGATGCCGCCTGCGGCCTGATGCGCGACAATCCGCAGATCGCGCCGACCTTCCCGGCCCGCGTCTTCTGCCTTGCCCGCGGCGGCGACTGGACGGCGGCCGCGCTGTCGCTGTCGACCGGCGCGGCGCTGGACCGGATCACCCCGGAGATGGAGGAACTGCTGGCGCGGTTTCTCGACCCGGCGCTGGCCGAGGGCGCCGATCCCCTGCCCCGGCCGCGCCGGCCCTCGCCGCTGGTCCTGCGGCTGATGGAGGCGATCGGCCAGCCCTTGCCGACCGCCACGCTGCCGGTGGCCTTCGCCCATGCCGATCTGCGATCGAACACCGGCTGGAAGGCCCGGATCGAGGCCGGCGAGCGGCTGGCGCGTGTCGGCGCGATCCCGGCGAACCGGCTTTTGGGGCTTTACACCGAACAGCGGCCCGCGGCCTCCGGCGGGGTCTGGGACCGTGTCGCGGCGATCCAGCGGCTCGACACCGCGCTGACCGCGCGCGACCCGGTCGCGGTGGCCGCCGCCCTGCCCCCGGCCTGGGCGCAGATGGAGGCGATGGAGCTGGAAGTGGCCTTCGCCACGCTCTACGGCCCGGCGCTGGCCCGGATGCCGCTGAAGGGCACGGCCGGATCGCTGGCCTTCCGCATCGGGCTTCTGTCCGAGGATTTCGCCGAGGTCGCCGCCGCGCGCCGGCCCGGGGACGGAACCGAGGCGTTTCTGGCCGGGCTGGCCGCCGGCGAGGTTCAGGGCCTTGCCGCGCCCGGCAAGCTGGGGGCGGCGATCCGCGCTGCCTTCGCGCCGTTCGCCCAGCCCGGCCCCGAGGCCGCGCAGCGGCTGGCCGGCGGCCGGATCGGCGAGGCGCTGCTGATCGCGATCGAACAGGTGACCGAGGGCGCCAAGGGCGATCTGCGCGACGTGACCGAGGGGCTGGTGGTGCTGCGCCGCGTCGGGCTGGAGGCCACCGCGCGCCGCGCCGCGCTGGAACTTCTGCTGCTGGAGCGGCGGGGATGAGCGCCGCGCTCAGGATATCGGCCTTTCTGGAGGCGCAGGCGGCCGAGGCGGGCGCGGCGCGCAACACTCTTCTGGCCTATGGCCGCGACCTGAAGGATGCCGCGGGCTGGCTGGACCGGCACGGGCCGGGGCTGGAGGCGGCCGGGCGCGACGATCTGGAACGCTACCTCGTGGCCTGCGAGGCCGAGGGGCTGGCCCGCGCCACCCGCGCGCGGCGGCTATCCGCGCTCAGGCAGTTCTACCGCTTCCTGTTCGACGAAAGGCTGCGCGGCGACAATCCCGCGCTCCGGATCGCCGGGCCGGGCAAGGCGCGGACGCTTCCGAAGACGCTGGCCGAGGCCGAGGTCACCGCGCTGCTGGAGGCCGCGCGCCGCACCGGGCGGACGCCGGCGGACCGGCTGCGCAACACCTGCCTGCTGGAACTGCTTTATGCCACCGGCATGCGGGTGAGCGAACTGGTCGGCCTGCCGGTACAGGCCGCGCGCGGCGATCCCCGGATGCTGCTGGTGCGCGGCAAGGGCGACAAGGAGCGGCTGGTGCCCTTGTCGGCCCCGGCGCGCGCGGCGCTGGCCGACTGGCTGGCGCTGCGCGACAGGGCCGAGGCCGAGGCGCGGGCCGGCAACCGCGCCCTGCCGCCCGGCCGGCACCTTTTTCCGGCGCGCGGCAAGGCCGGGCACCTGACCCGGCAGGGGTTCTTCGCGATCCTCAAGGACATCGCCGCCGCGGCCGGCATCGCCCCCGACCGGGCCACGCCGCACCGGCTGCGGCACGCCTTCGCCACCCATCTGCTGGCCGGCGGCGCCGATCTGCGCGCGATCCAGATGATGCTGGGCCATGCCGATGTCGCCACGACCGAGATCTACACCCATGTGCTGGAGGCGCGGCTGCGCGCGCTGGTGCTGGAACATCACCCGCTGGCGTCGGACGAGGGCGACCCCCTTGAACCGGCGCCGGGCCGCGCCCATAACTGAGCTTTCCCGAAAAGCCCCGAGTCATGCCCCCCGAAACCGCCGCTTCCGCCTACGACCTCGCCTTCTGGCTCACGGCCGGGGCGATCCTGTTGCTTCTGTGCGTCTCCTCGTTCTTCTCCGGTTCGGAAACCGCGCTGACGGCCGCCTCGCGCTCCAAGCTCAAGGCGCAGGCCGATCGCGGCAACGCGGCGGCGCAGCGGGTGCTCGACATCACCGACGACAACGAGCGGATGATCGGCGCGATCCTTCTGGGCAACAATGTCGTCAACATCCTCGCCGCCTCGCTGGCCACCGCGCTTCTGACCAAGATCTTCGGCGATTCCGGCGTGGCGCTGGCGACGCTGGGGATGACGACGCTGGTCCTGATCTTCGGCGAGGTGATGCCCAAGACGCTGGCGATCACCTATCCCGAACCCTTCGCGCTGCGCGTCTCGCCGATGATCAAGCTGATCATCTTCCTGTTCGCGCCGGTGGTCAGCGTGGTGCGGGTGCTGGTGCGCGGAGTGCTGAGTCTGTTTGGCGTGCGCGCCGATCCCGACAGCCACATCCTCGCCCTGAAGGAGGAAATCGCGGGCGCCATCGCGCTGGGCCATTCCGAGGGCGCGGTGGAGAAGGAGGATCGCGACCGCCTGCTGGGCGCGCTGCATCTCAACGACCGGACGGTGGAAGAGATCATGCGCCACCGGTCGGGCATCGAGATGATCGACGTCGATGCCGATCCCGACGCGATCCTGTCGGCGGTGCTGGGCTCGCACCACACCCGGCTGCCGCTTTATCGCGGCGAGCGCGACAACGTGGTCGGCGTGATCCATGCCAAGGATCTGTTGCGCGCCGTCGACAAGATCGTGCGCGGCGAGCAGGGCAACCTCGCCTCGGTGCGCGATCTCGACGTGCTCAGCGTGGCGATGAAGCCCTATTTCGTGCCCGAGACCACGCCGCTTGACGAACAGATGCGCGAGTTCCTCAAGCGCCGGACGCATTTCGCGCTGGTCGTCGACGAATACGGCGAGCTGCGCGGCCTGATCACGCTGGAGGACATCATCGAGGAGATCGTCGGCGAGATCACCGACGAGTTCGACCCGGCCGCGGAATCGCCGCTGAAGCGGACCGAGGCGGGCGATTACCTCGTCGATGGATCGATGACGATCCGCGATGTCAACCGCGCGACCGACTGGAACCTGCCCGACGACGAGGCCAATACCGTCGCCGGCCTCGTGATCCACGAGGCGCAGATGATCCCGGCCGAGGGGCAGGTGTTTTCCTTCCACGGCTTCCGCTTCGAGGTGGTGGCCCGCAAGGAGAACCGGATCACCCGGCTGAAGATCCGCCCGCTCTGATGCTGTCCTACCAGCATGCCTACCACGCCGGGAACGCCGCCGACGTGCACAAGCACGGCCTGCTGGCCTGGGCGCTGGGCTACATGACGGCCAAGGACAAGCCGCTGAGCTATATCGAGACCCATGCCGGGCGCGGGCTTTACGACCTCGACGGCGCCGAGGCCCGCAAGACCGGCGAGGCCGCGGCGGGGATCGGCCGGGCGCTGGCGCAGGGCTGGTTTCCCGCCGGCCATCCCTACCTGGCCGCGCTGGACCGGGTGCGGGCGGCCGAGGGCGCGCGGGCCTATCCCGGCTCGCCCCGGATCGCGGCGGAAATCCTGCGGCCCGGCGACCGGATCGTGCTGGCCGAACTGCATCCGGGCGAGAACCGCCTCCTGGCCGCGGCCATGAAGGGCACCGGCGCGCAGGTTCTGCACGAGGACGGGCTGGCGATGCTGATCGCCCGCACCCCGCCCGACCCGCGCCGCGGGCTGGCGCTGATCGACCCGTCCTTCGAGGTCAAGGCGGATTACGACCGGCTGCCGAAACTGATCGCCGCGGTGCACCGCAAGTGGCCCGTGGGCGTGATCCTGCTGTGGTACCCGGTGCTGACCTCGGGCCTGCACGCGCCGATGCTGGAGGCGCTGGAGGCGCGGAACCTGCCCGGCGCGCTGCGCCACGAACTGCGGTTCCCGCCGGCGCGGCCGGGGCACGGCATGGTCGGTTCGGGGCTGTTCGCCGTCAACGCGCCCTGGGGGCTGGCGGAGGAAGCCGCGCGGCTGGCCCACGCGATGGGCGCCGCCGCCCGCTGACCGGCCGCCCCCGGTTCAGCGCGACCGGAACAGCCCGCCCAGCACGCCGCGCACCAGCGACCGCCCCGCCTGCGTGCCCAACTGCCGCGCGAAGCTTTTCGCAAAGGCCTCGCCGACGCTGTCGGACCGGCTGGAGCGGCGCGTGCGCGTGTCGCCGCCGGGGCTGTAGCGCCGCGCGGCGGAGAATTCGCGCTCCTCGGGCGCGCCCGCGCCGGCCGCCTGCGCCGCCGCCTCCGCGCGCCGGGCCAGCATCTCGTGCGCGGACTCGCGGTCGATCCCGTCGTCGTATTTCGGGCCAAGGCCGGAGCCGTCAAGCACCGCCGCGCGTTCCGCTTCCGTGATCGTGCCCATCCGGCTCAGCGGTGGGCGGATCAGCGTGCGTTCGACCATGCCGGGGCTGCCCTTGGCCTCCAGAAACGAGGTCACCGCCTCGCCGGTGCCGACCGACATGATCGCCTCCTCCGTGTCGAACCGGGGATTCGGGCGATAGGTTTCGGCGGCACGGCGCAGGTCGCGCTTGTCGCGCGCGGTGAAGACCCGCAGCGCGTGCTGCACCCGGTTGCCAAGCTGGCCCAGCACCGCGTCGGGCACGTCGGTGGGGTTCTGGGTGACGAAATAGACCCCCACGCCTTTCGACCGGATCAGCCGCGCCACCTGTTCGACCTTGTCGATCAGCGCCTTGGGCGCGTCGTCGAACAAAAGATGCGCCTCGTCGAAGAAGAACACGAGCTTCGGGCGCTCGGGATTGCCGACCTCGGGCAGGTCCTCGAACAGTTCCGACAACAGCCACAGCAGGAAGGTCGCGTAAAGCCGGGGCGCGGCCATCAGCCGGTCTGCGGCGAGGATGTTGACCCGGCCGCGGCCGTCCGGCGCCGGGGCCATCAGGTCGCCAAGCTCGAGCGCGGGTTCGCCGAACAGCCGGTCGCCGCCCTCATGCTCCAGCACCAGCAGCGCGCGCTGGATCGCGCCGACACTGGCGGTGGTGACATTGCCATAGCGCGCGGAGATCTCCGCCCGGTTCGCGGCGAGGAAGGCCAGCATCGCGCGCAGGTCTTCGAGGTCGAGCAGCGGCAGGCCTTCCTCGTCGGCGATCCGGAAGGCGATTGTCATCACCCCCTCCTGCACCGCCGTCAGGCCCATGAGCCGCGACAGCAGCAGCGGCCCCATCTCGGTCACCGTGGTCCGCACCGGGTGGCCGGCGGCGCCAAAGACATCCCAGAAGGTCACCGGAAACGCCTGGTAGTCGAGCGAGAAGCCGATGGTCTCGGCCCGTTCGGCGAAGGCGCCGTGATACTTCGCCGCCCCGGTCCCCGCCTGCGACAACCCGGCGAGGTCGCCCTTCACATCGGCCATGAACACCGGAACCCCGGCGGCAGAAAAGCTTTCGGCCAGGGTTTGCAGGGTCACCGTCTTGCCGGTGCCCGTCGCCCCCGCCACCAGCCCGTGGCGATTGCCGAACCGGAAGGCCAGTTCCTGCGGTACGTCGTGGCCCGGCCCGCCACCGCCCACGAAAACACCGGCCTCGCGCAACATTCCAGATGCCATTTGCCCCTCCGAAGCACCGTTCGTCAGGGACAATACAATCTTAACCACTCTCTGACAGCCTTACCTTCGTCCGGACGTGCGTCCTCTTCGTTCGGACGTTACTTCCTCCCTGTCAGACTGGCCGCGCCGTATCCCGGTGCGGTCCTTTTTTGCGAAAAAGCCTGCGAAATCATCTTCGTGCGGTGGCGTTTTTTGCTGTTGACGGAGGCTGGCGAAGCCCTTAGCGTCGGGGCCAATGAACAAGTCGGCCAGTCCGACGGGGAGA
>Ga0180429_10001570_pt1 | contig 19363 bp, 28 predicted proteins | sample SS_ome_FD_132428 | JGI IMG/M metagenome (GOLD analysis project Ga0180429, IMG submission 132428) | Hypersaline lake sediment archaeal communities from the Salton Sea, California, USA - SS_1_S_1 metaG | ecosystem: Environmental > Aquatic > Non-marine Saline and Alkaline > Hypersaline > Sediment ...
ACCGGCGCGGCGAAGGCAAACTTCGACACGGCCGAGGACGCCCCGGCCGGCAGTGGAGACAAACACTTCTAAAGCCTCCGAGCTCTGACGGGAGAGCAGAGCGAACCGAAAAACGGAGCCAGGGTCGCGCGTCTTATAGGCTTATTAGGTATCTCTCCCCCTCGCCGGCCCTGGTCTCCTCTTTTAAAACTTGACGCTTCACGTCGGCCGCGACGCGCGCGGAATCAGACTATTGAGACGGGGCCCGGATACGAGGCGAGGGCTGCTCGTCCAACAGCCTCAACGGTCGGCTAATCCGGCACGTGAAGCGACCATATAGCGAAAGGATTCACCGATGGAATGGAGCCCGCAACAGAAAGAAGCTCTCGACCTGGCGAAGCGCTGGATCGAGAACCCCGGCCAGCAGCAGGTCTTCTATCTCGGAGGCTACGCCGGCACCGGGAAGTCGACCCTCGCGCGGCACCTGGCCGCGGACGTGAGCGGTCGCGTGCTCTTCGGTGCCTACACCGGGAAGGCTGCCCTGGTCATGAGGAAAATGGGCTGCTCGAACGCGACCACGATTCACCGAATGATCTACCTCCCCAGAGACAAGAGCCGACTGAAACTTTCCAGGATGAAGGAAGACCTGATCGAATGGCAGGAGCGCCTGGACATGAAGAACGACGGCTTCGACGTCGAGCAGTCCTTGACGGAGATCCAGCACAAGATCCGCGACCTCACCTATTATATCGCGGCCGAGGAGAAGAAGCTGAAGCAGCCAGCCTTCTCGCTGAACATGAAATCGGACGTGAAGAGTGCCTCGCTCGTGGTGATCGACGAGGTCTCTATGGTAGGCGAAGAGATGGGAGTGGACCTGCTCTCCTTCGACGTGCCCGTCCTGGTCCTGGGCGACCCGGCTCAGCTGCCTCCGATCAAGAGCGGCGGCTTCTTCACCAGGCGGAAGCCCGACTACATGCTGACCGAGATCCACCGGCAGGCCTCGGACTCTCCAGTGATCGAGCTCGCGACCATGGTCCGGAAGGGCGAACGCCCTCCCCTGGGCGAGTACGGGAAGAGCCGAGTCCTCGCGAAGGGCGTGCTGACGATCGAGGACCTCCTGGGCTATGATCAGATCCTGGTCGGCCTGAACGCTACCCGGCACGACCTGAACCGGCAGATCCGCGAGGTGATCGGCCGGAAGTCTCACCTCCCCGAGCCCGGCGATCGCCTGGTCTGCCTCCGGAACGACCACGACCTGGGCCTGCTGAACGGGGCCCTCTGGGATGTTACCTGGTGCGAGGTCGTCGACGAGGACCTCATGATGCTGAAGGTCAAGGAACCCGACGGCAGCCTGGAGCTGACCGTCCTGGCTCACCGGCACTATATCGAGCACCGCGAGAAGGAGCTGGCTCATTATGCTATAAGGGAGGCCCAGTGCTTCGATTATGGCTACGCCCTGACGACCCATAAAGCCCAGGGATCTCAGTGGGGCCGAGTCCTCGTGATCGACGAGAGCAAGGCCTTCCGCCAGGACGAGCACCGCTGGCTTTATACGGCGATCACCAGGGCGGCGGACGAGGTAACTATCATCGACAAAAACGGTTATACAGCAGTGCAGATCCAGGAGGAGGTCAATCCGCCATGGTAGGCGACGAGCGAATCATATCAAGCGGCGAGCTGGAGAAGCGGCCCATGAAGGAGCTGGTCGACATCTATAACTCGACCATGCCCCGGACGAAGGTCAAGTCCTTCAAATCCGTCGCTGAGGGCGTGAGGATGATCCTGGAGCGACTTGTCGAGGTGAGCAGGAGGAAACCCTCCAGGCAGCCGAAACCGCGACGAGGACGGCCTCACGAGCTCCTGGTGCTGCCCAAGAGGGAAGCCCGGAGGGCGAGCCGGCATAAGAAGGTCCGGAGGAGTACGAAGCGAGAAATGATTTTACTAATGCTGAAGCGCGGCACCTCGATCGCTCAGATCGAGCAGGTCTTCGGCTGCACGAGGAAGCTGGCCAGGGAGAGCCTCCGGCAGATCAATCTCGATCTGGGTTACGGGATCGAGGAGCAGGACGACGGCCAGCTGAAACTGATCAAATGAGGACAGTGAAATGAATCTTCCGAAGCGAATCAGAATCACGACGAACGGCGACTGCATGAACGGGATCGAGATCCTGGACCTCGACACCGGTGAGGACGTCGTCAAAATGGGAAACGCTCACATTAGAGATATTAGCATGTATCTCGAACCCTATGGACTGAAGGCCGTGGTGAAATACTACATGGCAACAAAGGGCGGCTCCATGGTCGAGCACGTGGTGACGTATCACCCCCCGGACGTCGAGCTCGGAGACTGGGATGCTCTTCAGCAGTCATATAAAAAGCGGAGAGAGAAGGCACTCCAGGGCGCGGTTATCATCGACGACCCGGTGAAGCCCGACAACCGGCACCCGGACGCGAAGCTGCCCTGCCCCGAGTGCAAGGATAAAGGCTACGTCGACCTGGCAACCTCGCGCGAGCCGTGCAATCTCTGCAAGGGCAGGACCACGGCCGTCGACTTCGCGAAGGGCGGGATCGTTTCTTCGACGGTCTTCCATACGAAGGACCTGGCCGGCGAGATCCTCATGCCTCGGGTCGACCCCGAGAAGAAGCTCGGCGTGCTGGGCCCGCCGGCGGAGTTTTTGAATGATCCTCCCCGATTCCTGAACGAAGGCGAAGATCCGGACGATCCCGATCTGGCTTACTTCTCGACTGAGGGCGAAGCCCGCGGAGCTGCCATGCAGGCCCTATGCTCGCGGGAAGAGCTCCAGGGAATCGACCGGAATGAGATCTTCAACGTCGTCGAGGACTGGGTCGCTGATCTCATGCACTGCGAAGATCGCCAGGAGTTCGAGGATTTCTGCTGCGATATGTCCGGCGAGGTCCTGGGCGTGATCGAAGAACAGATGGAACCGGTCAACGCGGTCGAGCATATAAACTGCCGATGCACGACGGCCCCGTTCGATAACGTGGGCCCTCGCTTCGGCGGCTTCGGCTTCGCGAGCTGGAACGACGGCGACAGTGATCCGCTCGAAGACATCGAGAGCGCGAAGAAGATGATCGAGGAAGACGTGGGCTTCCGAAAGGACCCGCTTCCGACTGACGTGCTTGCCGAGGTCGCGCGGTCGATAATCAGGGAGTGCACGAAGAAGGCCCTCGACGAGATGATCGCGAAGGTCCCGATCGGCGTGGCCATGGAAGCAGCTCCAGCCGGCGAGCCCGTGACGATCAGCCTGGACTCGCTGACGATGGGCGAGGGCAGATCCTCCGAGGTGATCGAGAACAAAAAGGTGAGCGTCTTCGACTACTGCATTCTATGCGGACGGAACACGAAGAACGATCATAGACGTTGTGATTCCTGCTTCGAGAAGATGGAGCAGCAGGTCATGAATCTCGCGCGGGATCAGATCAGGAAGAACCTGGTCAAGGCCGGCGACACCGTCAAGATTAACTTCGATCCTGGTGACGTTGAAATCCGGGCGACGATCATGCTGAGAAGAGACGGAACGCTTCACGCGGAGCTCGATCGAGTGGTGCAAGAAAGTATTAAAAAAGAGATGGCGCGTCGAACAGAAATAAGCTATGGTGCTACGCCAGCAGGCACCGCTCCCGTTCCAGTGGTCGAGGCGGAAACGTGCGACGAGTGCTTCGGTTCGGGATTCGAGAACGGGATAGGAATGCCGTGCTCGAAAGGATGCAAACCGAAAAAATAATCATGTGTTGCCGTTAGCTTAGTGGCTAAAGCATGGGGTTGTGGACCCTGGGACCCGAGTTCGATTCTCGGACGGTGACCCAAACTTTAAAGGAGTGATTCATGCTTTGTATAGAAGACCGGAACCTGCACGAGGCCCTTCCGACCATGTGCAAGCTGCTCACGAAACGAGGCTACAAGATCGCGGACGACAAGGTCCTCCGCCTCGACGGCCCGCTCTCGATCAAGATCATGAAACCGATCGAGCGCGTCTCCTTCCATTCCGACCTGGTCATGGACCCCTTCGCTTTTTTCTTCGCCGGGATGCAGATGCTCTTCGCGAACGTGAAAGGCCTCCAGGAGTTCGGCAAGATGCTCCGCGAGGACAAGGTCGGCATGGCCTTCGTCGTGAACATCCTCGACACCTATGCCGTTTTTCAGCGGAACCGCGAGCGAGACCTCGACGTCTTCGTGACCGGCAGGAGCTCGGACCCGATCCAGGACACGATCGTCACGAGCATGATGCAGGAAGTCATGGCTCACCTGGCGGACTGCCCCGTCGGATCGCTCACCTGGCAGTCGACGAACGTGCATATTGACATCGAGCGCGCCGGCGAATCTTGCGAGAAGGTCGCGGCCGAGATCGACAAGGGCAGCCCCTACGCTGCCGGCGACGTCAAGCCCCATAAGATCATCGACATCCCCATGAACCGCTGGCTCCGGGAGCTGGACACCTTCTCGAAGCAGCAGCACCGCGGGACCTATTCGGAGCTCTTCTTCTCGAACGTGGTGACCCCGCTCTATCAGGCCGGGATCTCACTGAAAGAGGGAATGTTCGGCCAGGCCCAGGCCCAGCTCGACGCCTGCTTCGCGACGGACTGGCGGACGGCCTGCTATAACTGGACGATTTCTCAATCTCTGAGGACGCAATGAACAAGCAGACTTTAGCGAAGGCCGTCCGCGAGGGCGGCATGATCGAGCGCGTTCATACGGTCCCGAGTCATGGAACCTATTCGAACGCCGAGCACACTTACGGCGCGCTGAGTCTGCTCTTCGTGCTGTACCCAGGGACGCCGAGCATGAACCTCGTGAAGGCTATGCTCTGGCATGACACGGCTGAGCGCTGGACCGGTGACGTGCCTGGGCCGATGAAGTATTCGATCCCCGAGCTCGCCAGGCTGATCGAGGAAGTCGAGCTCGCCTGCTTCGCGGAAATGGGAATCGACTTCGATCTCACCGAGGACGAGAAGAAATGGCTCCGCGCGATCGACAAGATCGAGCTCTGGCTCTGGTCTCACGATCAGCTCGCCCTGGGCAACCTGAACGCGGACGAGATTCAGCGGACCCTTTACGACCTATTCATGACCGGCGCGATCCCGCTGCCCAGGGAATGCCAGGAGTTCGTCCGCGAGTTCCGCTGGGGCCGGCTGACCGATCAACCTCCGACGAACAGGAGAGAAGCATGAAAGAGAAACTTGAACGACTCAGATTTTATCTGGACTACATCGAGGAGCATTATAACAATGTTATAACGGCCTGGAAACTGATTCAGGAGAAATGCTCCGACCTGGACTTCATCAAAGACGCTCGCCTCCGGAAGCGGATCGACGACGAGGTGAAGGATCACGATCTCTCGAAGCTATCGGCCCAGGAGCTCGTCCAGTACCAGGAGAAATTTTATCCGACCGAGGCGGAGAAAACGAAGAAGGGCGTCAGGCCCCGGTTCAAGGAAGCCTTCGCTCACCATAAGAAGGAGAACCTCCACCACGTCGAGGCCTGGCGCGACGCGGACTTCAAAGATCCCAGGGAGTGGGTCGTTCACTGCGTCCACATGATCGCGGACTGGCATGCCATGGGCACGAAGTTCGGAGATGATGCTTTTCAGTTTTTCAGGAAGACGAAGCCGAAAGGACTGGACGAGGAGGCCCTGATTCTGATCGACCAGATCTTCGATAGGATCTACGGAAAGCGGATACTATCGGAGAATTTTTAAATGCAGTTCCCCCTCTTCGAACCGAAGACAGACTGGCGACCGCCGGCTCTCTCCAGATTACCCTCCTGGCGTTACGCTAAGCGCGTAGCCGTGGACGTGGAAACAAAGGACCCGGAGCTGACAAAGCTCGGCCCAGGAGTCCGGAGAGATGGCAGCTATATCGCCGGCGTGGCTTTCGCGATCGAAGACGGGCCCTCCTTCTATCTCCCCGTGGCTCACCGCGGAGGAGGCAACCTCGACCCGGAGAAGGCCTTCCAGTATCTCCGCGACCAGGCGAAGATCTTCAAGGGCGACCTGGTCGGAGCAAATCTTCAATACGATCTCGACTGGCTGGCTCAGTCCGGCGTGAAGTATTCCCCGAGATTCTTCAAGGACGTCCAGGTCGCCGAGCCCTTGATCGACGAGCTCCAGTTCGTCTATAACCTGGACGCGATCGCGGCCCGGCACGGCCTGCCTGGGAAGTCCGAGAAACACCTGAAGCAAGCCGCGGAGCTCTTCGGCTTTCCTTTGAAGAAAGTGAAGGAGAATATCTGGCAGCTGCCGGCCCGGCACGTGGGCGAGTACGCCGAGCAGGACGTCCGGCTGCCCCTCCAGCTCCTCCGCCGGCAGGAGAAGATCATCGACGATCAAGATCTCTGGAAGGCCTTCGAGATGGAATGCCGGCTGCTCCCGATCCTCCTGAAGATGAGGAGGCGAGGAGTCCGGATCGACTTCGACAAGATCGAGCAGGTCGAGGCCTGGGCCCTGGAGAAAGAGCTGGCAGCTCTCAAAGAGCTGACTCACCTGACTGGCGTCCAGCTCGATCCCTCCTGCACCACGAAGGCGACGGCCCTGGCTCCCTGCCTGGAGAAGGTCGGGATCACCGTGCCGAAGACCGCGAAGGCCGGCCTCCCCTCGATCAAGACGGACTTCCTGAATGGCCTGGATCACAAGGCCGGCGAGCTGATCATCACCGCGAAGAAGTTCAATAAACTCCGGAACACCTTCGTCGCTTCGATCCGGAAGCATGCGATCGGTGACCGGATTCACTGCACCTTTAATCAGCTCCGCCGGCCTCGGGACGACGGCTCTGACGACCAGGGCGGACGCTATGGTCGAATGAGCTGCTCGGACCCGAACCTCCAGCAGCAGCCGGCCAGGGACCCGGAGATCGGCCCTCGCTGGCGTGGGATCTATGTTCCGGACGAGGGCGGCTGGTGGGCCTGCCTGGACTTCTCCCAGCAGGAGCCTCGCTGGTTGACCCACTACGCGGCCCTGGAGGGCTGCACCGGAGCGGAGAATGCCCGGACCCGCTACATCGAAGACCCGACGATGGATAATCACCAGTTCATGGCGGACCTGACCGGCCTGCCCAGGAAGGAGGCGAAGAACATCTTCCTCGGGAAGTGCTACGGCATGGGAGGCGCGAAGTTCTGCCACAAGCTGGGCCTCCCGACGAAGTGGGTCCCGAGCAGGCACCAGGGCAAAATGATCGAGGTCGCCGGCGACGAGGGCCAGGCGCTGCTCGATACTTTCGACCTGAAGGCCCCCTACGTCCGCGAGATCGCCTGGAGAGCTCAGTCAGCGGCGAAGAGGCGCGGCTATATCAGGCTGCTCGATGGACGGCGCTGCCGCTTTCCTGAGCTGCCTGGCGGGCGTGGCTGGGACTGGACCTTCAAGGCGCTGAACCGGTTGATCCAGGGCAGCTCCGCGGTCCAGATGAAGAAGGCAATGGTCGACGCGGACGCTGCCGGCTTCCGGCTCCAGCTCCAGGTCCACGACGAGGTCGACCTCACGATCTGGAAATGGTCACAAACGAAAGACCTCGAAGAGGTTATGCTGAATGCGGTCAAGTGCACCGTGCCCCATAAGGTCGACATCGAGGTCGGCCCCTCCTGGGGAGAGATTTATAAACTTGACAAAGCTGCTATGTAAGGTTACACTTTCAAGGGAGTTACATAATGATAGGCACTAAATACCATAAGATCCAGAGCATTTTCAAACGTGACCGGGAGACCGGTCGCTTCACGGACGAGTTCACCTGCCCAGAGTTCGAGCTCCTGGCCGGCGCTACCTGGGACTGGAGCGAGAAGCTGGACGGCACGAACATCCGGATCACCTGGCGCGCCGTGGAAGGCGACGATCCGGACGTGCAGGCCGTGCGGCTGATCGGCGGGCGGACTGACCGGGCCCAGATCCCGACGGACCTGATCGCGCGCCTGGAGGAGCTCTTCCCGGTCGAGAAGCTGACCGACGTCTTCGAGGTCCCGAAGGTCGAGGAGCAGACCGTGATCCTCTACGGCGAAGGAATCGGCCCGAAGATCCAGAAGGGCGGCGGGCGCTACCGAAGCCGGCCGGACTTCGCTCTCTTCGACGTGCGCGTCGGTCGCTGGTGGCTGAAGCGCGAGGACGTCTTCGGCGTGGCCGAAACCATGGGCCTCGCTGCTGCCCCCTGCCGAGGTGAGGGAACCCTCCAGGAGGCGATCGAGTTCGTGAAGGCCGGCTTCACCTCGGAGCTGGCTGACGACCCGACGCTGCCGGCGGAGGGCCTGGTGCTCCGGCCGAAGTGCGAGCTCTTCTCCAGGTCGGGCGAGCGCATGATCACGAAGGTCAAGACGAAGGACTTCAAAGCGGAATGAAGAGCAGCGAGAAACGAATGAGGAAAAACGTCGTGGAGATCCTGGCTCCCCTGGACGGGAAGCCCGTCGAGAATCGGGCCTGGACAGGATTTCCCGACGTAAGCTATATCGAAGGAGTGATCGAGCTCAAGCAGGCCGACCGCTGGCCTGCCAGGGAGGCGACACCCTTGAAGCTGGATCACTTCACGAACGAGCAGCGGATCTTCCTGGAGCGACGCTGGAGGAAAGGCGGGAACGCTTACCTCCTGATCCAGGTTAATAAAACTTTTTTGTTGTACGACGGATCTGACGTACAACAAATCGGACGTACATTAAACCAGGCCCAGCTCCGCGAGAAGGCGCTGAAGGTCTGGGAAGGTCTGCCGGCGCTGAGAAAGGACTTAACTGAATGGCTGCACCGAGGACAAACTTCAGAGCCTCGATAAACTTCCTGAAGAGGTTTCATCCTGGCCGGCTCTGGGTCTTGACTGCGATCCCTCCGGATCACAAGCGGATCGAGACGGCTACCTTTTCCGAGGAAGACGAGAAGGGCGCGCTGGCCTGGCTGAATGAGCACAAGAACGAGAACATTTATTTCTCAGTCGCCGAGCCCATGGGCCCCCTCGATAAGAAGGCAGAACGGACGGACCTGAAGGCCGTGCACTGGCTGCACCTGGATCTCGACCCGCGCGCCGGCGAGGACCTGACCGAAGAGCGCGAGCGAATCCTCGCGACTCTGAAGAACCCTCCGAAGGGAATCCCGAAGCCGACGGTGATCGTCTTCTCCGGAGGAGGCTATCAAGGATTCTGGAGGCTGAGCGAACCGATCCCGATCGAGGGCAGCCTGGACGCGGCCGAGGAGGCGAAGCGCTACAACATGCAGCTGGAGCTCCTCCTGGGCGGAGATCAATGCCATGACGTCTCCAGGATCATGAGGCTCCCCGGCACCGTCAACCGACCGAATAAACGCAAGCGCGAGAAGGGACGGGTCGAGGAGCTCGCGAAGATGATCAAGGGCTCCGGGAAGACCTACGACCTCAAGGAATTCACCGCGGCCCCGGTCGTCCAGAACGACTCCCAGCAGTTCAGCTCGACGACGGTCACGGTCTCCGAGAACGTGGCGCGCCTGGAAGACGTGAACGAGCTGCCGGCGGAGGTTCCGGACCTCGCGAAGGTCGTGATCGTCCAGGGACACGACCCTGACGACCCTTCGAAGTTCCAGAAGATGGACAGCCCAGGCGAGCTCGATCGCTCGAAGGCGGTCTTCTGGATCTGCTGCGAGCTCGTGCGCGCCGGCTGCGACGACGACACGATCTTCGCGGTGATCACGGACCCCGGCTTCGGAATCTCCGAGCACGTGCTGGCTCAGAAAACAAATACTGCGAAGTATGCACTGAGGCAGATCGAGCGGGCCCGCGAGAACGCGATCGACCCCTGGCTTCAAAGGCTGAATGATAGATATGCAGTCGTCGGAAACTGGGGAGGGAAGTGCCGGATCTTGACCGAGCGCGTCGACGTGATCGGCGACGTGAAGCGGAAGCGGATAAACATGCTCTCCTTCCAGGACTTCAAAAACTTCTGGTGTAACAAGTCGATCGAGATCGGCACGGACCAGAAGACAAACCTCCCGATTAAAATGCCGGTCGGAAAGTGGTGGATCAATCACGAAGGCCGGCGCGAGTTCGACACCGTGGTCTTCGCTCCTGGTCACGAGGTGAAGGGAGCATATAATCTCTGGAAGGGCTTCGCCTACAATGCCAGGCCCGACGGAGACTTCTCACTCTATCTCGATCACATAAAGAAGAACGTCTGCTCGAACGACGAGGAGGTCTTTAGCTACCTGATCCGATGGATGGCGACCGCGGTGCAGAAGCCCTATCTCCCTGGGCACACTGCCGTCGTCCTTCGTGGCCGGCAGGGCACCGGGAAGGGACGCTTCGCTCACAACTTCGGCGCGCTGTTCGGTCGTCACTTCCTGCCCGTGCGAGATTCGAATCACCTCTTCGGACAATTCAACGCGCATATGAGAGACTGCGTCGTGCTCTTCGCGGACGAGGCCTTCTGGGCTGGTAACACGAAACACGAGGGCCTTCTCAAATCATTGATCACGGAATCGACGATCATGTGCGAGGCGAAAGGAATCGACGTCGAGCCTGCTCAAAACTACGTCCATCTGATCATGGCTTCAAATGAAGACTGGGTCGTGCCGGCCCGAGGTGACGACCGTCGCTTCCTGGTGCTCGACATGGGCGAAGACAACCGGCGCGATAATGATTATTTCAAAAATATGCAGGACCAGCTGGCCGCGGGCGGCTATGAGGCGCTGCTTCATTTCTTAATGACCTATGATCTGACCGACTTCAATGTTCACGACATCCCTCAGACCCAGGCGCTGCGCGAGCAGAAGATGAGAACCCTCGGGCCCGAGGAGGAATGGTGGTATTCAAAACTTCAAGCCGGCAGGATCATCGACACCGAGGCCGGCTGGCCGAGTCAGGTCTACGCCTCGCATCTATGCTATGACTACATTTCATATGTGAAATCCTGGAGCGCTGGCAGCAAATCGAATTCCTCGAAGCTGGGCAGATTCCTCGCGAAGGTTTTCCCGGAGGACTGGATCATGAAGGCCCAGCTCCGGAAGGACGCCTTCGTGGTCGGGATCGACGGAATCGGTCGCGACGTGAAGCGGCCCTACGTTTATATGATCCCTCCTCTGGACCACTGCCGGCAGATCTGGAACAACCTTTACGGCGGTCCCTATACCTGGCCTGAAGTCAAGGAAGTGGAGGACGAGTGCCCCGCAACCCCTGAAAAGGAGGGACTTTACGATGAACGTTAGATCTTTTTTGTTAGAGGCATTTTGTAGAATTTTCTGGCCGCTCTATTTACTTCTGATCGGCGGCGTGATATACTGGATAGTATCATGACAAACAAAAAACTCGACAGCTTTTTGAAGAGGGCAGAGATCGAGCGACGCTCCTGCCCGTTCTGCAAGGACTCAACCCTGGCGAAGACGATCGAGGACTTCATGAAGAAAAAAGAGTCCGGCGAGGTCTCGATCTCCCTGAACTATCTCTTCGATCATTTCCTGGTCCCGGAGCTCGATGCTCCGAAGAATCAGAAGGCCCTTTATAACCACGTTCGGCGCTGCCTGAAGCGCGAGCCCACAACCGGAAAGCCTATCAATGCCAAGAAAGAAAGTTAAAAAGCAGGGCGAGCTGGAGCAGTTCCTCTCGGCTCCGGAGACGATCCACAAGGACAAAACCGAGAAGCAGAAGGCTCTCCAGCGGAAGGCCGCACTGGCTGCGAAGGAGGCGCGCCTGGCTGCCGAGAAGGCGAAGACCAGGCCCTCGCCGGAGGACCTCCTGGGCGATATGGTCCGGGTCGCTGAAGACAAAGTCGTGAATCCTTACTGGCGATTCAGGACGCTCTCGCGGAAGCGCTACTGGCTTTACGGGCACTGGCCGATCAAGTGGATCGAGGAGCTCTATGGTCAGTTCGAGCACGCGAAGCAGGTCGCCGGCCTGGCTGATCAACCTGGGACCAGGCTGAAGAAGGCCGCGAGGGCCCAGGCCTCCCGGCGCGAGCACGCGGCCCGCTACATCGAGCGCGTGATCCGGCCCCATGTTCTGAAGGACCCGGCGCTGACTCGGACCCTGAAGGACGCGGAGCTCTGGCTCTTCATCTCGGACACTCACTCGACTTTCCTGGACCCGTTTACCTGGCAGGTCTTCCTCGCGACGATCCGCGACCTGAAACCCGAGGGCGTTTACTTCAACGGAGATATTCTGGAATGCCAGGAGATCTCTCGCTTCCCGAAGATCCCCGGCTGGACCTGCCCCCTCCAGCTGGAGCTGGACTTCGCTCGCGAGATGTTTCGCCAGGTCCGCGCGGTCGGACACGAGGGCCCCCTGGTCTGGGGCGGAGGGAACCATGGGATCGACCGGATCGCCATGTATCTCACCCAGGTCGCTCCCGGCGTCGCGAGCCTCCGCTCTCTCCGGTTCGACAAGCTGGCCGAGCTCGACGAGCTGAACGTGACACTCGCCCAGGGCGGGACGATCGCCAGCCCGGAGGGCACGGAGGACGACCGGATGGGCCTGCTCCTCTATAACTTCTATCGAGTGCACCACGGGACCCTCCTGGGCCTGAACCCCGCTCTTTCCGAGCTGAGGGCTGCCGGCAGGTCCGGGACCTCCGGGCACGCTCACCGGTCGCTCGTCGTCTACGGGGCGAATGAGGCCCTCCAGGGCATGAGCTGGATGAGCACGCCGGCAGGCTGCACCGAGCGGGCAGCGCGCGCCTATATCAAGGGCGTGAATACCGGCTGGCAGAAGGGCTTCGGCCTGGCTTACCTCTACCCGGACGGAGACGTGCACCAGTATCCCGTGATCACGGATCGCGACCGGGCGACCGTCGAGGGCTACATCTACAAGCGCCGGCGCGGACTGAAGGACCCGGACCCCTCGAAGCTCTGGCTCCCGGACCTGCCGCTGATATAGCGTAAATAGGTTATATAACATGATTATAGATGTTTTTTGTCATATATTGTATTTGATGCTGACCGTCTCCATGATCCTGATCGGCAGGAAGCAGAGCCTCGGCTGGCTGCTCTACATCCTGGCCAGCCTGGGCTGGATCGCCGTCGGGATCAAGCTGGGCCTGAGCGCCATGGTCGCCTGGTCCGCTCTATATGCGTTAATCGGTCTCGTTACTTGGAATAGGTGGAATCATGCTCGGACTTGAGAATCTTTTTGCATGGGTGCCCTGGCTGGTCGAATGGCTGCTCTCCTGGCTGCCTCGACGCGGCCGGCTCTACGTCCACGAGGGCGGCGTGAAGATCACCGGCGCGAAGGTCAAGACCCTGAAGCATGGAACATTCTGGTTTTTTCCAAGGTGGAGCGAGTGCTATACCGATAATATAAAGAGAAAGGTCATCGACCTGCCGAAGCAGGTCCTGACCACGAAGGACGGGAAGCGCGTGCGCGTGGGCGGCGTCTTCGTTTACCATATTCGGGACATCGAGAAATGGATCATCGAGAACGAAGACCCGGAGAGCGGCGTGCTGATCGAAGCGGAGCGCGTCGTCCGCGAGTGGGTCAGGCACCACGACTTTCAGGAGGTGCAGGACTACGACCCGAAGAAGCGCGAGGATGACGACTTGACACGACTGGCTCAGGACGAGCTCGGCTCAGACTTCGGAGTCTGGGTCCGGGACCTGGGCTTCAAAGACTTCGCCGAAACGGAGGCGAAGGATTTATATCACTCTGGCGACCTGGCGACTGGCGGGAGCTCCGTGGTCGCGGTCACTGATGAGGAGTATTCGGAATGAACGAGGACATGAATTTCGAACAAGCAAGAGAAGAGAGACGTTTCAGAGCGGTCGCGGTGCCTCAGCAGCGCCTGGCCGACATCTTCCGCGGCGGCTGCTACTTCAAGAGCGACCTGCCCCTGGACATCAAGGTCGAGGGCGTGCATCATGACCCGATGCGTCGCTCGCTGATCGTGACCCTGGTCAGTCCTCGCTTCGAGCCGACCTCGCCGGCGTGCGAGGTGCCGATCGAAGACGGCGTCGAGACCTTCTACCTGGACCGAGTCGATGAAGAAGGTTAGAGCTCTTCGTCGCTGGCTCCTCCGGACGACCGTCATGGGCGGCGGAGGAAACGAGACCCGGCCCGACATCGTGAAGGCGCGAATCCCTCACTCCTGGTTTACCAAGAAAGGGCCCGGCGTCGAGGCTGACGCCAGGCGCGCCTTCTATGACATGACTCACGGGCAGCGGCTTCTCGCCGTTCGTGCCGGCTGGATACCCGTGAGCTGGCTCAGCCGGAAACTGCAAGCAAAACTTTAAAGGAGAACCCCATGGATGCAGCGACCCGTTTGATTGCTCTCCAAGGCGAGCGCGACTACATTCTTTTTAGGCTTCGTGACCTGGACAACAGTGAGACGGGCCTGCATCCGACCATGGAGAAGCGGCAGCTCATGAACCTCTTCGAGGTACTGAATTCGAAGATCCGCGAGCTGACGAGCGAGGTGCTGAACGACGAGCTCGGCTTCGTGGTCGAGAATGGGAAGATCGAGGAGATCATCGAATGCCGTTACACGGACGGCGTTTTCCGAAACAAGAAAGACGGCGAGATCGTTCAGTGCTCCGGGCGTCCGGAGCGCGAGGCCGTGATCATATTCATGAAGGAACAAGACCATGAAGAACCGGAAACGTAAGGGGCCTCGGCTCTCCGTCGTGATCTTCTTCGCTATGGCGCTGGTGTTTTTCATCGGAGCCCTGGCGACGCTGCCGGGCTGCCCGGACATCGACGAGGTCATTGCCCCATTTTGAGGAGACCAAAGACAAATGAAAATCATCCTGATCAACGGAGCGCCCAGGTCCGGGAAGGACTCGGCCGGCGCTATGATGCTTCCGGAGATGCCTGGGCAGTGGGCGGTCGTGAAGTTCTCTCAGTGCCTGAAGGAGCGCTGCCATTTAGCATACGGCATGAACGCGGCTCACGATGCTTTCGAGGAGGTCAAGGACCAGAAGCTCGACTGCTTCCTCGGGATCTCCCCTCGCGAGGCCTATATCCATTTCTCCGAGACCTGGATGAAGCAGGTCCACGGGAAGGACGTCTTCGGCCAGCTCATGATCCGGCAGCTGGAGGCAATGCAGATGCAGGACGAGACCCTGGCCGGCGTGATCATCACGGACTCCGGCTTCAAGGACGAGACCGTGGTCCTGGTCGAGAAGTACGGCGCGGACGCGGTCACCGTGATCCGCCTGCACCGGCAGGGCTACAACTTCGAAGGCGATTCTCGGGGCCTGCTCGACGTGACGGACATGGGCGTCAAGACCTACGACGTGAACAGCCCGGACGGCGATCTGCCTGGGCTGCTCGAAAACATCAAATCGAAAGTGCCCTTTCTTTTCAGGAGTGAAACATGAAAGCGAAAATCTTGATCTTCCTGGCGCTGGCCTGCCTTCTGGCGGTCAGCTGCACCTCGACCGCGGTGAAGGATAATATCCTGACACCCCTGGCCGCGAGAGTCTTCGCGCATATCGTGCCCCATATCGAGCTCGGCCTGGCCGACGCCGTCGAGGACGGCGATCTGCTTCAGGAAAGCGCGGACCTGCTGCTCGCGGAAGCCTACAAGCTGAGAGACTATTTGAACGAGGGCCTCCGGGACGAGGCCTCGTCGATCGACTGGACGGCGCTGGAGCCCTGGGCTTCTCGTGGCGTGCAGGCAATGATCGACGACGGGACGATCTCTCCTGGCGTGGCGACCTCGCTCTTTCAGCGGATCGCTACCTTCAGAGATCTACTGATCGAGCTCAATAGTCTGATAAGCTGGAACACAACGCGAGCACGTTACTCGACGACGGAGACCGTCGGAGGGAGACCGGTCTTCCTGGGATTCGAGCCGAAGCTGGATCTCAAGGAAGCAGGGCTTTGAGCCCGTCACCGATCGCGTGAGCTGAAATGAATGCCCTCAGTACGAAGTAAACGACCATGGAGGTCGTGAGCGTTCTGAGGATGATCTTTAACAATCTCATAATTCCGTCCTTTCTTTCCTTGTTATCGGCAAGACGACGCAAACATTTAAATAAAAAATAATTAAAATCGTGGCCGTAAAATACCGATAACATGGAAGGAGAGATCGGAGGTATCTATGAAAACCTGCAACGTGACGAAGTGCCGATCAGTTACCTTTTTAGGAGAGATGGACCTTCGGCTGATATGGTTCGACGACGAGCGGAATCTCGGCACCTGCCGGGTCGAGGTCTTCTGGCGCGACTTCCCGATCTGGTTTCATAGCTACCCGAGGCAGGAGACGTTCGACGCTACCGTCGACAAATATTCCGAGCGAGTGAAGAAGATCGCTCTGCTCTTATCTAAACGTGAAAGGTTAATCAGATGAATCAAGATATAGGACAGCAGTTTATTGACACGATCACCGGGCCCCTGACCGGCCTGGGCCTGGACTTCTCCGGCTCCGTCGAAGAGGTCAAGCTGTACGCTGCCCAGAGCATGGCTCGCCTGGCGACCCTGGTCGGCCAGCCCGGCTATGAGATGGCCGTCGAGGCCGAGCGCGACATCGTCGCGATCAAGGTCGGCATGAAGGTCCTGGCCGACGCGAAGAAGACGGACGCCGTGGCCGTCGGGATCATCGAAGGAGCTCTTCGCATGGGAGCCGGCTTCCTCAGCGGAGGGCAGGCATGAACAGGATCACGGACCTCAAAGAGATCAGCGAGACAGTCAAGGCTCAGCTGGGCGGAGACGGTGACATGAACACCGTCCTCGTCCGCGGTGAGATCACTCACTGCGCGCCCCTCAGCGCCGGGTCGGAGACCTGCTTCGGTTGGATCAGACTGAACAGCGAGACCGCGATCGGCTTCAAGGCCGGCCGCGACTTCCTGGAGGTCTATCGAAACGGGGCCCGTCGCGTGATCTTCTGGGGCGAGCTCCACGGAAAGCCGGCCGAGATCATCGTCAGTTACTGGATGGTTTCCTGACTGTTACACGCTGAAAAGCGTTTTTATAACCCGAAACCTGGCTTTTATGGAGGCTCCTCATGAATAACAGATTCTGCCACAATCCGAAGTGCGACTTGCACGTCAACTCATTCGAGGAGGAGCTCACGTTTCCCGTGACTATCCGGAATCATCTCGAATTCAGGAAGGTCCGGAGGCACCAGGTCGGAAAGTCTTATTATTGTGATCGCTGCATCGGAGTGATCGAGAACGAAATCGAACGACGTCAAAAGGAGTAAACGAAAATGAACAACAAACCCGGAGTTAAAACAACGGAATTCTGGCTCACGCTGATCGCCATGATCCTCGTCAATCTGCCGAGCGTCTTCATGGACCCGGCCCCTCAGTGGGTCATGGTCGCCGGCCTGATCGGTTCGGTCCTGGCTGCCATGGGATACGGGATCAGCAGAGCCGTCACGAAGAGCTCGGAGGGCGGAGGCATGATCCTCCCGCTGAATGCCATTCAGCCAGTCCCTCCTCAGCCGAAACCCGTGGAAGGCATGCCCGTCGGCGACGGCGGCGAGACCTTCCGCGAAAGCTAAGAGGAGAAGAACATGACATCGAAAAGCAACCCACAAATCCAGCGCTACTCGTTCGATCAGCTGCAAATGATCGCCGAAGGCCTGGACCCTTCCAGGTCGATCGTCCACAAGTTCGGACTGAACGCGGCGATCGGGACGACCCTGGAGGACATCTGGACGCCTGGCGGCGTCTATCCCTGGCCACAGGCGGCCGAGACTGTTCGGATTAAGTCCGGCGGAAACGCGGCCGACACGGCTGCCGGTAACGGCGCGCGGTCGATCCGGGTCATGGGCCTCGATGAAAACTGGGAGCTCGCCCAGGAGGACATCGTCACGGCCGGCGCTGGCGCGTCGGACCCGACCGATACGACCTTCATCCGAGTTTTCCGTGCCTACGTCCTGGACGTGGGCGTCTATGGCGCTGCGAATACCGGCGCGATCGACATCGAGAACACGACCTCGACGAACGTGCTCGCCCAGATCCCGGCGGGAATCGGTCAGACCGAAATGACCCACTACACGATCCCCGCGGATAAGAAGGGCTATCTCATGGACATGACGATCCATATCGGCAGCAGCGTCGCGGCGAGCCTGAACCTGGTTCAGCGGCAGAATGCCGACGACGTGACCGTGCCCTTCACCGGGAAGCGCCTGGTCGCTCGGAACCTGACCCTCCTCACGGACGTCGGGCACCAGCTGCACCGCTGGGAATTTCCCGAGAAGACCGACATCTGGGTCGAGGGATCGTCCGCCTCTTCGAGCTCTGCCTCGATCTCCTATGGCCTGATCCTCGTCGACCAGGAGAGTTAATCTTCTTCATCCTCCTCCTGCCCTGGGCTTTACGAAGTCCAGGGTTTTTTATTTAATCCGTCCTTGCATAATTGCCGATAAGTGATATAGTTTCCCTGGAGGTGCCTATGATGGCTTTACTATTCTGTATATTTGGCTTTCACTGGTGGGAGGAGCACCCGACCCGGCGCGCGAACGGCGAGCCGGAATTCTGGGTCTGCCGCTGGTGCCACAAAGCCGAGGACAACGAAAGGAGAAAACGATGCAAGTGATCTCTACCGAGAAGCTCCCGATCAAGCTCTGGACGAACGTGATCGAGGACTCAGCTCATGCCCAGGTCGTGAACCTGGCGAACCTGCCTTTCGCTTTCAAGCATATCGCGATCATGCCCGACGTGCACGCCGGCTATGGCATGCCGATCGGAGGAGTGCTCGCGACGAAGGGCGTCGTGATCCCTAACGCCGTGGGCGTGGATATAGGCTGCGGAATGTACGCCTGCAAGACCTCGCTCCGGGCCGAGGAGATCGACCAGGAATTCCTGAAGCGCGTCATGGGCGGCTCGAAGGACTTCCAGGGCGGGATTCGTGCCGCGGTGCCGACGGGCTTCTCGCATCATTCGAAGAAGCAGGACGACGTCCACATGCCCCGCTTCGACAAGGTGCACCTGGTGATCCCCGCGAAGAGGAAGTCGGTCGTCTTCGAGCAGTACGAAAAGGCCCGGAAGCAGATCGGCACCCTGGGCGGAGGGAATCACTTCATCGAGATCCAGGCCGACCAGGACGGCGCGGTCTGGTTCATGATTCACTCGGGAAGCCGGAACATCGGAAAGCAGGTCGCCGATCACTATAACAAGCTGGCGAAAGAGATGAACGAGAAATACAAGGCCGGCGTGCCGAAGGCCTGGGACCTCGCCTTCCTGCCGCTCGATACCGAAGAGGGCATGGCCTACCTGGCCGAGATGGAATACTGCGTCGAGTTCGCGAAGGCGAACAGGGCCCTCATGGCCGGCGGAATCCGGGCCGCTTTTCTGGCAGCGGTCGGCAAGGACGGCGACGTCGAATTCCATGAGCCGATCGACGTGGCTCACAACTTCGCCCATTATGAGAATCACTTCGGCGAGAACGTCATGGTCCACCGGAAGGGCGCGACACGGGCCCGGAAGGGCGAGCTCGGGATCATCCCCGGCAGCCAGGGCACCTCGTCCTTCATCGTCGTCGGGAAAGGCAATCCCGAGAGT
>Ga0180429_10001577_pt1 | contig 19328 bp, 10 predicted proteins | sample SS_ome_FD_132428 | JGI IMG/M metagenome (GOLD analysis project Ga0180429, IMG submission 132428) | Hypersaline lake sediment archaeal communities from the Salton Sea, California, USA - SS_1_S_1 metaG | ecosystem: Environmental > Aquatic > Non-marine Saline and Alkaline > Hypersaline > Sediment ...
CTGCACGAGGCGGCTCTTGCCGATTCCGCTCTCGGCGACGACGAACGCCGCACGAGGCCCACCGACGAAGCGACCGCTGGACGGGTCGCGCGCGGTGCAGGCGTCCCACAACCCCCGCAGCCACCCCAACTCCTCGCGGCGGCCGTAGAACCCGTGAAGTCCGTCCGACCGCGAGTCCGATCCCTCAGGACCCGCCGAATTGCCCGTGCCACGCCCCTGTTCGCGCATCGTTGGTGCTCCGGAAGCCCGCGGACCGACCGTGCAAGATAACGATGGGGGGGCGGTTCCGAGGGCTGATCCGGCGAGTTGGGCCGAGCAGAACCGGGAGATCGTTGGGGCGGGCGTTGGGGCGAACGGGGTCGGGTCGAGAACGCATCGCCGGGCGGGTCGTCTCAGGAATGACAGCCTCGCCGAGCAGATGGGCCACTCGCCGACGCGCAGGTTCGGGCGACGCGGGTCGAGACTGGGCGGCACTGCGCCGGCGGAGTCGCCCTCCCGCATGCGGATCGTGAACAGCGGGCTGGACCGCCCTCATCCTGCGGATCCTTCGTCACGGGGCCGGCACCTTGCCTTTCGACAATGCGCCCTTCGACAACGCGCCCTTCGACAACTCGCGGAACCCGCCGAACAGCAGGCCGAGCACCACGATCCACGCGATGGCTCCAAGCACGATGTACTTGCCGAAGAACGGGATGCCCTCGAAGAAGGAACTGTTCCAGACGAAGTGGAGAGCCACGACCATGAGAAACGGGCTCGCGAATCTCCAGTTCAGGAAGCTCTCCATCGACAGCGGACCGCCACGACTCACCCTCCACAACGCCCCGGCCGCGATCGCGGTCCACACCACGTGCGCGAAGGGCGAGAGGAGTCCGCGAGTGACCAGATTCTGCGTCATGGCGTCGGTGCCGACACCGATCGCGATGGCGAGCGCGTACCCGGCCGATTCGAAGGCGGCAAAGCCCGCGCCGACGGCCGCGCCGAAGCACAGCCCGTTGAGGGTCCACGGATATCGGGATCGATGCGCCAGCAGGATCACCGCGGCGAGCTTGCCCGGCTCCTCGATCAGGGCAGCGGCCGAGGCGCCGAAGAGCGCGGTCGGCCACTGCACCTCGAAGAGGATCAGCGAGAGCACCATGCCGAGGATCCCGCCCCAGACGAACATCTTGAGAACCACGTAGAGGGAGATGTTCTGCGGCTGGTTGCACTCGAAGAAGAACACCGCCATCGCAAGCGGCGCCGCGAAGGACCCGGTGATGATCAAGCCGGGCAGGACGTTGATGTTCTCGAAGTTCTCCCACGCGATCAGGAGCGCGACGAAGGCCACACCCAGGAACAGCAGAATCCTTCCGAAGAACCACGGCCGAGGGCGATGATCCTTGACCTGCTCGAGGGATGGCGTGGTGCGGGCAAGCCCCACGCCGAAATGGGCCTCCGCCTCGTCGGCGTCGTGGCGACGGAAGATCTCGCTGAAGAGCGAGTGCACCTCGGCATACTCGACCTTGTCGGTCCGGGTCGCCTTGGCGATCCGACCGGTCACCGAACTCGCCAGATCGTTCAAACCGATGGTCGATCCTGCACGATCCGGAGGGGCACTCCCTGGCGTCCCGGGACTCGACGGCGGCGTCGGTGGCGGTGGAGGCACGTCCGCGGGACCGCCGGGTCGCGGAAAGACCTCATGAATGGAGATCCAGGACTCGGATCCGACCTCGCAGACGAGCTGCCTCGGCGAAACATCTCCCGCGGAGACTCGCCGCTCGAGATCGTCCGCCCCGATCGGGCCGGCGGCTTGCCCATCCGCACCCACAATCCAGTATTGCTTCAACGGGAGTTCCCTCGGATCGAGTGCTCGAGAAGTCGGCGCTCCGAGCAACTGTGAATGGCAGATCACGAGATGCTCGCCGCAGCCGGGAAGATCGCCGACCGCTTCGCCTTTGACAAGTGCTGGTCCACGGGCGAATCGAGAGGGTTCGAGAGGTCGGGCCGACTGGGGCTCCCTCCCCCCACCGCTCCGCGAGAGTCCTTCGCGCGCCGGACGCTCGGGGCCGGACGAGGTCCAGGAGCGGTCTCGGTGGCTTGGCAACGGGTCGGAGAACCCGGCGCCACCGCGCGTCGTCGCCAGGGCGGCCGTCGAACCCGGGAATCCCATCCGACCACGAGTTCGACGCTTCGCGACCGGGCGGGGCGCTCTGGCCACACTCCTGTTCGTCCTCGTCGTGCTCCGGGAGCCCGCGGACCGACCCCTGAAGAGACTCCTGAAGCAACCCCAGAAGACACGCCTGAGGACACGCCGATTCCGCCGGACTCGGCCTGAAGAATCGTCTCGGCGAACCGTGGTCGAGGCGAACGCGCCATCCACCTGCGTTCCACGTGCTCCGCCGGTCCACCAGCCGGTACCCTTTTCGGAGTCGTCGCTTCCGCATGGCGACGGTCGCCCGATGCCGACACCCATCGCCGGCGCGATGCCGGACGACGCCGACGCTTCCGGAGGTGCCGCATGGAGATCCCAGTCGCAGCGATCGTGGGGGCCAACGCCCTGGCCGACCTACCGGTCGCACCCTTGGCATTTCTTCAGAACATCGGCGTGCCCGGCCTGTTGTGCTGCGGCGTCTCTCTCATCGCCCTGCTCGGAATCTCGGCGGTGATGCTGCTGACGAAGACGACGGGGACGAAGGGACGATGACGGAGCCTTCGGTCGCGAAGGCCACCGCCGCGATCCCCCGTGGAGCCGGTCGATGACGCACGAGGTGTTCATCAGCTACGCGCGGGAGGACATCGCCCAGGCCACGCTGCTGGTGGAGGCGTTGTCGGCCTGCGGCGTCCGATGCTGGATCGATCGCGACACCATCGCCCACGCCCACGGCTCGGAGTGGTCCGCGGAGATCTCCGCGGCGATCGGCACCAGCAAGGCGCTGCTGCTGCTGCTGTCCCCCGACTCCAACCAGTCGAAGTTCGTCGCCGCGGAGGTCCACATCGCCTTCGAGAGGGACGTGCCCATCCTGCCCGTCCGTCTCCAGGACGTGACGCCCGGCGACCGACTCGCGCTCTATCTGTCCCGGATCCAGTGGCTCGACGCGTTCCCGATCTTCGAGAGCCATGTCCACACGATCTCCAACCGGATCATCGAACTCGTCGACGCGGAGGGCGTCGGCGGCTACCAGTCCGCCGAGGCGCGATCGGTGTCGTTCGGCCGGCGGATGTCGGGCTACCTCGGACACCTGACCAGGCGGGGACGACGCGAACCCGACCGCCAGGCCGCCGCGGTGCAGACCGCAGGCTCCGCGAAGGCCTCCCGCACCGAGGCCGATGCCGACGATCCGGACCGACTCGCCGCGGCGGGGCGATGGTGGCGCCTCAAGACCCTGGTCGAGGAGCGCGAACGGTCGGGTCGGCCGCTGAGGCGACTCGAGCCGTACCGCGACCGCCTTCGCGACCAACTGGCTCGTTTCGACGATGCCTTGAAGGAGACCGAACGCCGGTTCGAGCGCCTCGGCCCCCGGGGGATCGCCGACGACGTCTCCCGCCTGCACGACATGATCTCCGACCACCCGGCGCTCGAACGCTTCGGCGACCGGGTCGGCCGTCGGGCCTCCGACGTGACCGAACTGCGACAGATCGTGAATCGCCTGCGTACGCAGGGCCGCTGGCTGGCCGTCGAGAACCACGTGCGCCGCTTCGTGATCGGGCATCGCCAGCAGTCGCCGTCGCTGATCGAGGCCGCCCGGATCTCCTGCGAACGAGCCGTGCCCGAAGCCCGACGCCTGCTGTTGCTGGCGTGGGCGGTGCTGGTGACGCCGTTGCTCGCCGGCGGCATCGGATTCGCGGCGGTCCGCAGCGGCGCTCTCGACGGCGACTTCGCCGCACGACTCGCCGACGTCGCGACCCTGCGAAGGCTTCTCGCGGGCACCCTGCCGACGCTCGTGGTCGGCGCGGTGATCGTCGTCGCGATCGATCTGCTTCTGAGCGTCGCAAGACGTGGCGGCGCCAGCCGGTTCACCGGCACGGCCATGGGCGCGATCGCGGCCGCGGTGCTCGTGCAGGCGATCCCGGCGGTGCTGAACGGGCTCGGCGACATCGGATCGGAATACGCGTGGAGGGATGCGCTCGGCCGATGGGCGGCCGGCGCCTGGGGAGCGCGGATCCTCGCGGTCCTGCCCGCGTTCGCCGCCATGATCGGGTTCGTCTTCGTGTTCGCCGCCGCCACCAGGCGTTGGCTTCGGACCGCCGCATCCCCACGCCTGGGCACGGCGTGGGCGGCGTCGCTCGTCGGTGCGATCTCGCTGCTCTCGATGGGACCGGGCGACGCCGGGAGCGCTGCCGGCGTCTGGCTGCAGTGGTTCCCGGCGGGCGGGATCCTCGCGGGCGTGCTCATGGTCGGCGGTCTGCTGCAAGGCCGTCTCGCCTGGTGGCTGGTGGCCGGCGGCGTGAGCGTCGCCGGGGCGATCGCCGCCGCCACCGGAGTCGCGGCGTCGTCGGAAGGAATCCTGCGCACCGCCGTCCCGGTGCTGATCGCGTGCGGCCTCGCCGGAGCCGCCATGTCGCGCCTTCGCACGCCATCGGGCTACCTCGGCATCGCCGTGGCTGCGGCGTTCGCCGCGTTGGTGTTCGCGATCTGCCGATCGATCGACGCCGGCGTCGACGGAGTCCCGATCGCCGGGGCGACGATGCTGGCGCTGGCCTCCAGCATCGGCCTCGCCGAGTGCGCCCGGGCCGATCCGGAACTGCAGGAGGGCCGCCTGTCGATCCACGACGGCCTCGCGAAGGTGCTTCTGCTGATCCGCAGCCTCGGCTCGACGGTGCAGGGCGGCTGGCTGACCGACTCCGCCTGGTTCGCCGACGCCTCGCGCGAGTCGTCCGTGAAGCGGCCGACGCGACCCTCCCCCTGAGTTCGACCGCCCGACGCCATGTCGCCACACCGGTCGAGGACACGCTTCGACATCGCTTCGACATCGCTTCGACGAACCCCACGTTCCGTGGCGTGCCCACCCACCCGATCGGAGTCTCGACCCATGCTTCAACGCTCCCACACCGGCGACCTCTCGACTCGCCGCCATCGCGGCGGTCCCACGGATGGCGCGAGGTCCGTCCGCCGGTCTCGCCCTCGCCCCGTGCTTGCACTCGCGGTCGCGGTCGCGGCGTCGGGGGCGTTCGCTCTCGCCCCGCTCGGATGCGGACGCACCATCGGCTCGATCGACGCCTCGGACCGCGGCGGCGATCGCCCGACCGTCGGCGACGCCTCGAACGATCCGCGATCGGCCACGCTCGGATCTCGGTCAGATCGCGTCGATGGGATCGCGCCGACGACGCTGGGGCCGTGGCTGCGGGTCGAGATCGCCGGCGGCATCACCTGGATCAACCTCGAGCGGGTCGAGTCGATTCAAATCCCGTCGCGGATCAACCCGGTGGGGCGCCTGCCGATTCTCGTCGTCCACTACGGCAGCGGCCGCACCGTCGAACTGGCCTTCGACGACGAGACCGATCGACGTGCCGCCCTGGAACGGTTGCAGGGAGGGATCCGGGAGTGCCGGGCGAGGTGAGAGGGACTTGGACCGGTCCGCCCGGCGGCGGGGGCGCGACATCGAACGGGCCCGATCTCGTCGAGGGCAGGAGCGATTCGGGCGGCGTCGACCGAACCGGGCCGGCCACGACCGGTGCGAATGCAAGGTCTTGCGATGTCTTGATCGATCCGCGACACTGATGCCCGACCCCATCGAAGGGGTTGTTCGCAGGGACCGGCCTTGCGACTTCTGGGTCCGGGTTCCTTCCGGGATCCGACGGGGTCGATCGTTGTTGGACAAGGTCTCTACGACGTGGGGTCGTGCCGTCGTGCGCGTTGCGGTCGTCTGGGCGACGTTGGCGGCGATCTGTCCCCCAACGATCCATGCGATCGTCGCCACCGGCGCGTCGGCGACCTCTTCGCCCCCGCATACCTTCATCTTCGTGCTCGACGGGTCCGGATCGATGATCCGCGGCACCGTCGCCGATGGACGGACGCGTTGGGATGCGGCGAAGCAGAGCATTGCCCAGACCATGGAGAGCCTTCCCGAGGGCTTCGCCTGCGAGATGATCGTCTTCGGTTCGCGGGTCGAGCCGAGCGACTGGGCCCGACGCTGGGTGCTCGACGACGCCCGGGGGCGCGCGGACGCCACGTCGTTCGCGCGACGTCCGGTGCAGCGCGGTGGGCGGCCATGGAATCCACGCAGCCAAGGCACGGCCCTCTACGACGCGATGGGGTGGGCGTTCGAACGGGCCGGCGAACTGTGCGAGCAGGGTTCCGAGGCGACGGTGGTGGTGCTGTCCGATGGGGACGATGCGAACTCCCGGCGCTGGAATCCGGACGGCCGGGGCGGCCGACGCTCCCTCTGCGACAAGCTCGCCGAGCTTCGCCGCAACTGCGTCGACGGCATCTCCTACCGATTCGTGCGCGACAACCGAAGCATCGTTCCGCCCTGCGATCCCGACGCCGTCGGCGAAGGCATCGTCTTCGTCAACCTGCCGGTCACGGTGGTTCCGGACGGACCGACCGAGTTCGCGTCGCTTGCCGAGGGCCCGCAGGAGATCCGACTGCGCGTGGACGTCCCCGAGGACTTCGCACGGTCCGGTCTCGAGAGGATGTCGGTCCGGTTCCTGCCTCGCCCCGGCGATCCGGGGGTCGCCGTCGCACCCCGGGACATCCCCCTCGTCGACGGGTCCGTGACCCTGACGGCCACCGCGGTTGGAGAACCTTCCGACGAACCGGTGCGCGGCACGCTGACCTTTCTGATCGGCGCGACTCGGGAACCGACGGCGGTGGTGGTGCCACCCCGAGACCTCCCCATCGGCTTCGCGGCCCGCGCGAAGGTCTCGCTCGATCCGGCGAGCGTCGTCCCCCCCGACGGCGCGGCGTTCCTGAAGGGGCGACCGATCCGCTTCGCGGCCCCGGAGGTCGCCGGCGGCACCGCATCGTGGCAGTTCGGAGACGGCGAGTCCGCCTCGGGCTTCGCCGTCACCCACGCCTACGCCGCGGAAGGCGAGAAGTCCTTCACGCTGTCGGTGACCAAGCCGGGATCGACGCCGTTCAATCTGACCCGCACCATCCGAGTCGTCGACATCTCCGTGGCGATCGTTCCGCCGGCGGAGATCCCCATGGCCGGCGAGGAGATCGCCCTCGAGGCCCGAACCACCGGTCCCGTCGAGGATCTTCGCTGGCAGATCGACAGCTTCGACGTGGCGGCGGGTTCCGACGGCCGGCTGCGCTACCGCTTCCCCGGGCCGGGCACCTTCCAGGCCCGGGTGATCGCGGTCACGGCCTTCGGCGAGTTCGATGCCCGTCTTCCGATCGAAGTCGGCGAGGGCGCCTCCATCGCGATCGTCCAGCCGGACGCCGCGGTGCCGGCGCTCGTCCCGACCTCGTTCGCCGCGGTCGTCACGGGACCGATCGAGGAAGTCCGCTGGACCCTCGTCGACGACGCCGGGCAGGTCGTCGATCCGGGTCTCGAAGAAGGCATCGATCGCGTCGAACCGATCGGTGAAGGTCGCGTGAGCCGATTCACGTTCGCGCTTCCCGCCACCGCGAAGGGACCGATCTCGATCACCGCCGCCGCGATCGTCCCCGATCGCCTGGCATCGCGAATCGCCGCCCTCGAGGATCGTGTGGAACGCGAGGTGCTTCCGCCGGGGCTCTTCACGACCATCGTGTCGCCGATCGCCGGAGAGACCCTGCCCTACGACCGACAGGCCGGTTTCGCGGCCCAACTCGCGGGGTCGGGACTGGCCGAGGTCACCGGGGTTCGCTGGACCTTCGTCGGGGAGGACGGATCCGAGATCGCCGTGGTCGACTCGAGCGTCGAACGGGCGGCCGACCGGGCGGAGGGAGTCGCCAACGTAGTCTTCACCCCGTTGCCCGAACACGGTGGTCGGATCTCGGTGACGGCACAGCCGCTCGGCGCCGGGACGTTCGATCCGGCCCGCTCGACCCACACCCTCCGGCTCGACACGCCGGACTACGTCCTTCGGGCGCCGGACTGCACGAACGGGATCGCAGGCCTCGGGCGCAACGTTAAGTTCGAGATCGAGCCGACGACCCACCTCCGATCGGCTCGCTTCGAGTTCGGCGACGGCGGCCGCGAGACCGTGGAGGCGGAGTCGGGCGAGGCCGCCTGCTTCCATCGCTTCACGACCGGCGGGGTGTTCGACGTTCGTGCCGTCGCGACCCTTGCCGACGGTCGGACCATCGACATCGGTCCGCTGCGTCTTCTCGTGGAAGCCACGCCGCCCAAGGCCGTGCTGAGGGCGACCATCGGCGGCGACTCGTTGGTCGACTCCGAACTGGTCGCCGGTGGCACCATCGCCATCGCCGACGAGTCCACCGGCGACATCTCGTCTCGACGGTGGATCCTCGTCGGACCGATCGATGCCGATGGCGAAGGTCCTTCCCGGGTCATCGATCCCGGCGCCGAAAGCGTGGTCGTGCCCGAGGACGCGATCGGAACCCACCGCCTGCGCCTGGAGGTCGTCGGCATCCCCGAGCGACCGGGCACGCCCCCCCCGACCGACTCGGTGGAGATCGCCTTCGAGAACCGCTTGGCCAAGGATCTCCGTTGGACGGCCCTGGCGGCCACGCTCGGCATGCTGGCCTCGATCGCGACATGGCTGTTCGTTCGAAGCCGCTATCCCCGGCTCTGGCGCGTGGAGACGTCGTGCATCGTCGACGGGCGGCGCCAAGGCCCCGAACGGTCCTTTGCGCTGCATGAAGCGACCGACTACGGATTCGGCGACGGCTGGAACGGTTGGCGCCGAACGGGTCGCCTCGAAGCGGGCGCCGTCCTGCCGCGCGGAGTCGTCGAGGCTCTCGCCGGAGACGGTGGCGGGGGGACCTACCCCCTGTGCACCATCGACATCGCCCACGGCTCGGAACCGATCGAGACCTCGATGGCGTCGAGCAATTGGAGCGAGTTCCGGTCCGACGCCGCCGATGGTGCCGAGTCCACCTATCGGTACTCGTTCGATCCCCGGGCCGATCACGACCGCCGCATCCGCGATGCCGCCGGCGGAGAGGACATCGGGGTGGAGCTGACCGTCGTTCAACGGCCCGCCGGCATGTTCGGCGACGCCCAGAGTCTCCTGATCCTCGCCGTGCCCATCGTCGCCACGGTGGGGCTCGTCCTCTACCTGTATTCGATCGCCTGATCCCGGAGTTCTTCGAAGATGCCCGACGCCACAACCAAGGTCCACCTGCTCGTCGGTTTCGGCGGTTCAGGTCTCAAGACGCTGCACAGCCTGGCCCGTCTCATCTCGGGCGACGGGGAGCTCAAGGACCGTCTGCCCCGCCAGGCCGCGTTCCTGCTCGTGGACACCGACGAGAGGGACCTCGCCGAGTACGCCGGCGATCCTCGAAGGGGACTTCGCGGCAAGATCCCCGAACTGCTCATGCTCGGCGAGGACGACACCAACGGGCCGATCATCGAGGTCTTCCAGCCGTCCCGGGGCGTCAACGTGATGGCCGAATGGGTCAGCGAGACCTTCCGCAGGACTCGGCGTCGCAACGGCGACGACGGCATGGAGACGCTCGGCGATCACTGGTGGTTCAAGGCCCCCGACAGCAAGGGCAACCCGCAGCCGTTCACCGCCCACATGCTGCGGACGTCGCCGGTCCACGGGGCCGGAGCCCTGCCGCTGGTCAGTCAGTTCCTGGCATGGTCCCGCGCCGAGGAGATCCAGCAGGTCGTCACCGAGATCGTCCAGAAGCTCGAGGAGCGGGTCTCCGGCCCCTTCGATCTCGAGGCCCACTTCGTCGCCGGCCTCGCCGGCGGCACCGGGCGGGGCTGCTGGACGACCCTCGCCTTCGCGGTGCGAGACGCCTTGAGGCGCGCGAATCGCAGCGGTCAGCCGGTGGCTCACCTCTTCGATGCGACGATCTTCCCGACCGACGACCTGACCCGCGAGACCGGCGAAGCCACCAAGCGTCGCGTCAACAGTCTCAGCGGCATCTCCGAACTGGTCATGTGGATGCGGAACGAACTCTCGGAAGGAGAGTCCCAGCACTTCGCCCTGCCGAGCCTCCACAAGCCGCTCGAGGCATCGCATCACGTCATCGACACACGACGCCTGAAGCCCTACGACACGGACACGCTCGGTCGAAGTCCTTGCCGGGTTCCCTACATCTACTTCGGCGACTCGCCCAACGGACGCCTCCCCAGCGCGAGCGACTACTACGACATGGCCGGGGGCTGCCTCTACGCCCTCGTCGCCGATTCGGACATCCTCGCCAAGGGAATCAATCGATCGTACGCGCCCAGCCAGATGTTCGAGTCCGCCGGATGCAACCGGATCGAGGTGCCCATCGGCGCGATGCGCGACGCCCTGGCCGCCTTGCTGAAGTGGCAATGGCTCGACCGGATGGCGGGCGACGCGGCCCACGGCGACCTCGACCGTTCGGTCAAGAACTTCCACCGCGCCGTCGACATCGATCCGGCACGTTTTCCCAACATCGAGATGTCGTCCGGTCGCGAGTCGGGACCGGATCCCGACCTGACCCGCCGCCTCTGGAGCACCATCGCCGAGGAGATCGACACCTCGCCGCTCGAAGGCGATCTCCGGGCGGGCAAGATCGAGGCCGCGAAGAGATCCTGTCGAATCGATCTGAGCGAACGGGCGATCCGTCGCGCCGTGCAGCAGGCGTTCACCGACATCAACGGCGGCCGCGATCCCGTCGCGATCCTCAAGACGGCGGTCCGCGAGAAGCTGTCGGCCAATGACGAGGGGGTGAATCTCACCCGTGCCCTGCAGATCCTCGAAGAGTGCAAGGGGGGAATCCAGCAGGAGATCAAGGATCTCGAGAAGGCACCCTCCCCCGGCGGTGGCGGATCGAAGTCCAAGTCCGCGTTCCCCGACCCGAAGCAGGCGATCATCGCCCGCAAGGGCAAGACCGCCCTCGTCTTCGGCCGCCGCTTCACCGACAAGGAGATTCGGGAGATCGTCGCGATCGTCCGAAGGTTCACCCTCAAGTCCAACTACGACCGGATTCGCAAGGAGGTCCTCCGCGAACTCGGCGCCTATCTCGATCGGGTGCAGACCGCGATCGATCGGCTCGACGAGACCATCGCCGGCCTTCGCCTCGTGGGCGAAGAGGTCGAGAAGATCGTCTTCAAGGCCTTCCCGTCCATCCGCAGGAAGCGTGAAGGGGCGTCGGGCATCACCTATGAGGACGCGTGCTTCGCCGACCCCGAGAACCTCGCATCGATCGCTCGCGAGAAGCGGACCCGCACCTTCGACGCGTCCCGCCACTTCAAGACGGAGCTGATTCCCCCGATGTCGGTGCCGGACCTCGACGAGCTCTGCGATCGGATTCGCCAGAACACCGATCTCAAGTACAAGCTCATCGAAGCGGTCGGCTGGATCAAGAGCGACACGGTGCTCGACCTCGAGGGAACGTCCACCCGAACCCCCCGTTCCCTCGCCAAGACCGTCGCCCGGGAGATCGGCGACATGCTCGGCCACACCTCGATTCCCCCGGCGATCTCGGAGGAGGAGTTCAACCTCCGTCGAGTGCTGGAGCGGATTCGCACCTGCTTCGAGGAGCAGTTCGACCGCTTCAAGGACAACGACCGCAAGCGGGACGGGCTGCAACGGACCTTCGAGGCGATCTTCAACACCACCGTGAAGCGCAACAGCAGGAACAACACCGTCGATCTCCCGGATCTCGAGGAGATGGTCTCCGGACTGGTGATTCGTCTCGCGGACCGCTGCGATCCGTACGCAAGGACCCGCCTGTCCCCCACGGACCGACGAGTGGACTTCGCATCGGTGGTGGTGCCCCGGAACCTGTGGCGGGGTCTCGCCAAGCGGATCGAGAACGACCCCCGTCTCGCGAAGGCCGGTCTGAAGAGCGATGCGGTGACCTTTCCCAAGCGCACCAACGATCAGCCCTACCTGATGCTCGCGCATGTGCAGATGGCCTACTCGATCCCGTTCGACCACGACCCCGCCGTCCGGCGGGACGCCCCCAAGGCCGAAGAGGAACCGAGAGAACTCGCTTCGATCGACTATTGGAAGGACGATGCGGAGCTGAGAGACGCGATGGAGCACATGGAGAATGCGGTCTCGCCCCTGGTCTTCGCATCGAAGACGAGGCTCAGCGGCCTGGGCTACCTCAATCCCACCTTCGTCGCCGACGAGTACTGGTCGGGACTGCGTTGGCGCCCCTGGTACGACGAGTCTTCGGCACGCGTTCGCGAAGCGGATCGGATCCACGTCGTGTCCGATGCAATCCTCTTCCTGATCCTCGGCACCCTCGAGACCGGCGAGACCATTCCCGACAACGTGCTGACGCAGTGCCGCGAGTCCGGCGAGGGCGAACTCGCGGAGCCGCTGCTCGAGATCTCCGAGACCGGAGGCAAGCTCGGCTATCGCCGGGCGCCGGTCGTCGAACACCGGATCGGCCAATCCATGCGTCGCGGCCCCGGCGACGCCATCGCCGCCGCGGACCTCAAGCGGCGAGAGGGCATCGTCGCCTTCCGGAACCGCCTCGAGCAGAGCAACGACCTGCTGGAGGAGGTGGGCCGGGAGCGGGCGATCTTCGACACCGTGTTCAGCGAGCGGAACGGCCGTCGCGGCAAGGGCCCCGAGGAGAACGTCGCGATCCTCAGAACGACGCTGTTCGAGCGGATCGACCATTGCTTCAAGAAGGCCCGCGGCGCGGATGCGAGGGAGGTCTGGCGGGCGCTGCGGGACCGATCGAAGGCATTCCGCATCGGCGTTGAATGAATCCGGACGGTCCCATCGTCCACCTGCGCCGTGAACTTGCGGATCGACTCCGCGAGCGTTCCGATGCGATGTCGTTTCGCGGTCTCGGCGGCCTCGTCGACGTCACGACCGTCGAGGATCTCGGCGACGATCCGGACGAGTGGCATCGCCTGTCGCGGCGGCCGGTGATCGTGATCGAGTGCATCGAAGGCGACCGGTCCCTTCGCCAGGTCTTCGACGAGGTTCGCACGCTCGCTCGGCGTCTTCGCGACCAGCGGGTCGAGGCGGAGCGGCAGGAGGTCTCCCTGTCGCTGGTGGTCTGCCTTCTCGATCCGCCGGCGGAGGGCGAACCGGGTGAGATCGCCCAGGAGGATCTGAAGCTCCTGAAGGAGTTCGCGGAACGGGAAGGTCCGCTCGCCGATGGTCTCGATGAAAACGTGCGTCTGCTGTACGTGATGACGCCCCGACTTCACGACGCCGGGAGCCGGGATCTGGGACTGGTCGACGCTCGGGACGCCTGGCCCCTCGCCGTCGATCGCCTCGTCGCCTCCCTCGTCGCCCGACCCGACCGCCTCGTCGGGCCGAGCATCGGCTTGCCGCTGCGGGCGTGGTGGATGTGCGAGTTGCTCACGCCCTGGGAGGCCGCCTCGTGGGGGCGGGTTCGGCAACAGTTTCTCGAGCGGATCTGGCCGACGAGAGACGGCCAGGCCGTGCAGGAGCTGGGCTTGCCGGCGCTTCGCGAGGATCCGATCGACGACGACGACGCACCGCGAGCGGCAGTTCCCCGCTTCGCCTTCGCCGGATCGATCTTCGGGACCGCCGGATTCGCCGATTCGGTGCGGCAGGCCTACACGAGCCGACGAGTCGAAAACCATCTCCGCAGCCGAGTGAAGGGGGTCTCGCGTCTCACGCCGCTTACCGAAGCGACCGCGGAGAGGGTTCGGCAGCGGTGGCGCCTCGTGCGCGAGGACCCCGGAAACCTCGACGACCTGAAACGGGCCTGGAGACGGATCGAGGAGGCGAGCCAACTCGACGAGATGCTGGCGACCATCGACCAACTGAGAGGACACCACCGCCGCGTCGACCTCTTCCAGCGCCGCGTCGCCGATCTGGAGGAGGCGGGCGAGGAACTCGATCTCGCCCGACGCCGGTGGCTGGTGTGGTGGTGGCGCCTCGTGGTGGCGGGCGTGATCGCCATGCTCGCGGGATACGTCGTGTACGGACTGGTTCGGCCGCTGGAACTGCTCGACGGCGAGGCGTCCGGACTCCCGTCGGCGGTTCGTTCACCGGTCTTCGTGGCGACGCTCGCGTCGTCCATCCTCGGCGCCCTCGCGGGCGCGATGGTGCCCTTCCTGCTGGAGTGGCATCGCGGTCGCCGCGCCCGCACGATTCTCGACAGCGGCGCGGATGCGCGACGTCCGGAGTACTCGGGCGTCGGGGCCACGCCGGTCCAGTCCGCGATCATGCGGGTCGGGGATTCGCTGCAGGCCATGATGAGGAACGCCTCGACTCTGCGACGCACCTGCCGCGAGATCGCGACGGCGTCGATGCTGCGATGGGGTGCCCAACGCCTGACCCGCGTCAAGGAGCGGTCCGTCGCGGATGTGCTGGAGGAACGCCCCACGACCGACGCGTCGCACGGTCGGGAACGCTACGCACGCGCCGTCCGCTTCCATTGTTCGGACGACGCGGCGGAATCCGCGCTGTCGCGCGACGATGCCGAGGCGGTGCGGCTGGAGGCGGAGAACGCCGCGCACGCCGCCCTGAGAGAGCGCTGGAAGACCGAGGCACCCCGCCTCGATCCCATCCCCGGAGGCCTCTGGCCGGCCCATCCCACCCACCGGATCCTGCGGTCCGCCCTGCTGAGCGCGCGACGAGACGGGGAGCGCGTGATTCTGCAGAAGGGACTTCGCACGATGGAAGAGAGCGCCACGACTCTCGCCATGGTCGCGGAGAGCTACCGGCGTTCCGGCCGGGCGGTTCTTCAGGGCGGCAGCCTTCTCAGGTATCCGCTGCTTTCGGTCCGCTACAACGTCCGCGGCCGGGAGTCCGGAGACGCCCGAGAAGACGTGCTGCTCGTCCCGCGGGGCGTGTCCTTCGTCGAATCGGTGGTCGAGAGGCTCGGACGGCCCCGCGGGGATTCGCTCCCGTTTCCGTCGGATCCTTCGCCGACGGAGGTGTTGGCGACGTGGATCAAGGAGGTGCCGCTCGAAGTGGTTCCCGAGGGTGATCATCTGGAGTTCATCGTCGGCACCGGAGGGGACGACGGGGCATGAGCGGCGCCTCCGCGAGACCGTCCATCGAGGCCGAGGCGGATCGCCCCCGCACCACGGCGTCGGTCCGCGAGGCGCTCGACGTCCTGTCCAGCCACCCTCGGCACGCCGGTCGTCGCGCCTGGATCTTCATGCTGGCGATGTTCGTCCCGACCATCGCGATCGGCGGCCTGCTGCTGCTCTTTCTGATCCGCTCCTTCGATCCGGCGGATCCGTCGGGCTGGACGGACCGTGCGGTCCTCTCGTTGCGCACCCTGCTCGCGGTCGCGGCGTTCTTCGCGACCTTCGGCGCCACGGCCCTGATCGCCCTTCGACTCTCGCGACTCCGGAGCCTCTCCGACGGCGGCGCGGCCTCGGGACGGGTGGTGATGGCGGCGATCGCGGGCGTGGTGCTGTCCGCAGTGGTTCCCACGATCGTGCTGGATCTGGCCGAGAACCCGTGGCTTCGTCTTGCGGCCCACCTCGCCGCCCCTCTCGCCTTCGCGCTGCTGCTCGCGGCGATCGAGATCGGGGAGCGTGAGGAGGACGGCGAACGCCCGTCGGGCGTCTCGACGGCCTGCCGCTGGCTGGAGATCCTCGTGCTGACGTTCGGCGTGGTGATGCTGAGCGACGTCGCGATTCGCATTCTGCGGATTCCCGCTCCGGAGAACTGGCCCTATCTGAGGTCGGCGATCCCTGCGGACCTCTCCGAGAACTGGCGGACCGCGATCGGGCGGCTCGTGGTGCTGGAGGCGGCGATCGTCCTGGCGGGCCTGCTTTGGATGTTCAGGCACTGGTGGGACCGACGAATCGGCGAGAAGTTCGAACCCGATCCGGACTGGCCGGACCGCCTCGTCGGGCGCCTTGCGGCGATGCGGCGCAGCGACGGCGAACCTCTCTTCGAAGACCCGCCGAAGTGGTCCACCGTCTCCGGGGCTGCGCGGAGCGATCGAGACTCGAAGCGGGATCGATTCGACTGTCTCTTCCCCTCCGGACGGGCCACCTCCGACCAGTCGCGGGCGATCGAGGCGCTCCACCGGGACTACGCCGACGCGATCCGGCGGGCCGACGAGCAGACCGACATCGAGAGCGGGCTCGAAAACGCCAACGCGATCCTCCTCGGCGATCCCGGTGGCGGCATCGACGAGACCATCGCCGCCGCATGCGTCGTCGCCCGGCTTCGCGGCCATCGGATCCTGGTGATCGCACCGAGCGAACACCGCCTCGACCTGCTGGCCAGCCGCATCCGCATGGCGCTCGCGACGCTGGCGATGGAGGTCGCCGTGGAGATCGCGAAGCTCTCGGGCCGCGAATTGCGGGAACGACTTCGCGGCGAGGACGAGACGAAGCGGGCATCGCTCCCGTCGATCCTCCTCGCGACGCGTCGATCCTTCGACACCTTCGTCGGCGAGTACGCCATCGGCGATCGGGAGTCCGACGACGACCTGCCCCTGAACCCGGCGGCGGAGTTCCTCGCCGAGTGCGAGACCGTTCTCGTCGATCGCATGGAGATGTTCCTGCCGGAGGATCGTTTCGCGATCCCGTTCATGTTGTCGCTCGTTCGGGCCCTCGTGAGGACCCGCGGCGGCATCGAGCAGTTCGTCGTGGGTCTCGGTCTCGAGAGGTCGCCGGACCGCGGCGGGGAGTCCTCCTCGGAGCGACTCCGGATCGATGCGCCGGATCCCGGAACTTCGCTCGACGCGGCGGTCACGACCCTGTGGGAGCGCCTGTTCGGCGAGTCCCAGTCCAGGCCACCGAGGGTCTGCCGCCTGCGGCATCTGCCGTCGCCGTCGCTGCGGCCGTTGGAGGTCGAGGTCCCCGACGCCGACGTGGCACGGGTGCAGGCGAGCATCGAGTCGTATCTGAAGGAGCAGCGGATTCGGACCGCGGTCTGGCCGGACGAGCAGGGACATGGCCCGGGCGCGACCGCGCTGAAGCGATGGGTGCCGCTTCGATCGATCCGCGACATCCCGCGTTTCGACGCACGCAGTCGGGAGTGCCTGCTGGTGAGGTCGTTCGACATCGAGGAGGCCGATCCCCTCGACGAGATCCAGCGCGAGGAGCGTGAGCGATCGATCGCCGAGCGGACCCATGAATTGTCGGCCTTGGAGGGCTGGTTCGGCGGAGGTCGTTCCGAGGACGAGCCCCTGTGGTTCATTCGAGTCGTCGCCGAGTCCTCGCGAACGCCTCGGGATCGAGGGCGAATCCGCCCCCCGGCCCATCTGGTGCTGCCCGAACGCGACGACGCCCTGAGGGGGCTTCCATACCTGGTCTCCGCGGCCCTGCTCCTGAGACGTGAGACCCCGGTGCGGCGACCGCTGCTCGAGGATCTCGGCGTCCCGAACCGGGCGGAGCCCGTGCGGGATCGCAACGTGCCTCGTCTGACCCTTGTACGCTCCGATCCGCCTCGGGAGGATCTCAAGGGTCCCCTGCGCGGCAACACGGGATTGCTGCCGATCCTCTGGCGGGACGAGACCTGTGCCGGGCGGGACGCCCTCGTCGGATGGCTGCCCGGCCGAGCTCCGGAATCGCGCAGTCGCCCGTCTCTCTGCATCGAGCGGAACGGATCGATCCTTGCGCCGGCCTGGAACGAATCGGAACCGTCGCGCCGCGACGAGGCCGGCGCCGCACCATCGAGATTCGCCAGATGGAACTTCGACTCGGGCGACCGACTCCCCGTCGATCTCGTGGTCGCCAACGAGTTCGAGTTCCGGGCGGAGCGGGTCGGCTACTGGCCCAAGCGAATCGGCATCCGAGACGGCGCCGTCGAGTTCGATGCCGCAGCGTGGCGAAACGACGGTCGGGAGACCCATCTTCCGATCCTCTCGCTGCAGCGCTTCGAGATTCGCGCGGACAAGGCCGACTGGGCCCCGCCGACCGCGGATCTCAAGGTCTGGGGGGATCTGACCGGACGCTGTCGGATTCGGATCCACGGGGCCGCGGGAATCGATCTCGACGGTCGAGGCGGTCGAACCACCCCGCTCGATCCACCGATCGAATTGGAGTACGAGGCGAGAGCCAGCATCGTTGCGCCGGTGATCGAGCAGGGCCCGGCCAGCGAGACCATCGAACGCCTGCGTGCGGCCCTGCCGCGGATCTTCTCGACCGACGAGTCGATCGACGGCTGCAGTTTCCTTCCGCAGGAGACCCGACGCCTCGCGGCGGCCCTCGCCGTCAACTGCGTGGGCTTGCTCGACTGCTCGAGGGTGCTCGCCTTCGCCTTCGATTCCGGCGGAGGAGTCTCTCGGACGCTTCTGCTCGTCGTCACTCCGGAGGAGAGCGGATCGACCGTGCACAAGCTGCTGGCCGAGGCGATGTCGCACGAGTCGTTCGTCGAGTCGCTCCGAACTCTGGCCGGCGACGACCGACTGCATCGGTCGCGTCGCCAGCCGCGACAACCCCGGTGGGAGTGTGCGAGCTCCGACACGGGTCTTCCGGAACCAGCCTCGCTGTTCTAGACGATCCCGCCCCTGCGGTTCGGCACGCCTTCCACGTCCCCTTCCGTCCCCTGCCGTCCCCTTCCGTCCCCTGCCGTCCCCTTCCGGACCCCGACATGACGCCTTCCGAACGACGTCCGATCCTCTCGCTGCTCGCCTGCGTGCTGATCTGCATCGCGCCGGTCGCGGTCACGGCGCAATCCGCTCCGACCCCGATCGAGACCTTCGCGGCCGGCGGCGGCGACGCGATCCGGCTTCGCGAAGGGCAGTCGGGGCCGGTGCGGTACACGCTCGACGACGACAAGGTCCGCGAGGGCCAGAACGGCAAGGTCCTGGTCACGATCCACGGCGAGAAGGTGCGTGAGGGCCAGAACGGGAAGGTCCTGCTCACCGTCAAGAACGGTCGGGTCCGGGAGGGCCAGAACGGCAAGGTCCTGTTCACGATCCGAAACGATCGCGTCCAGCTTGGGCAGAACGGGAAGGTGCTCTACACCCTGAAGTCCCGAGCGATCCGCGAGGGGCAGAACGGCAAGGTCCTGTTCTCGTGGACCGGCGGCCGCGACCGGCTCGACGACGAAGAGGTCGCCTGGCTCGTCTGGCATCTCCGCTCGAAGACGCCCTAGACGTCGCGAAGGGACCGTGCCGCCCGAACCCTTGGAGTCGCCGACGCCGTCGTCTATCTTGGTTGGATGCACCCGGGGTTCTCCCTGATCGGCGCCCGGACGGACCTCGGCCTCTCGATCCGATGGCGGTTCTCGTTCCTCGAAGCAGGCCGCTCCGTCACCCGAAGCGGCGACGTCGTCCATCTGGACTCGGGCGGAAGGCTCGAAGCCGGAATCGTCGATCATCACCAGGGCGAGCCTGGTGCGACCAGCGCCGCACGGCTCGTCTTCGAGCGTCCGGGCCTCGTCCACGAGCA